>Ga0184639_10000547_pt1 | contig 14789 bp, 9 predicted proteins | sample PLM31_170_b2_FD_133155 | JGI IMG/M metagenome (GOLD analysis project Ga0184639, IMG submission 133155) | Groundwater sediment microbial communities from an aquifer in East River, Colorado, USA - PLM3-1_170_b2 | ecosystem: Environmental > Terrestrial > Soil > Riparian zone | place: USA: East... | reverse complement strand
TGCTCGATTCACACGACGGCACGCCCGTGTTGCCTCACGACTCGGCCCGCCTGCACGGGGTTGAACTGCCGCCGTTTGTGGCCGCCGTGCGGGCCGGCGTACGCCTCATCATGACGGCGCACATTGCCCTGCCGGCGTTCAACGACGGCTTGAATTTGCCCGCCACGCTCTCACCCAAAATCCTGCGTGGACTATTGCGCGACGAGTTGGGTTTCGCGGGCGTGATCGTCAGCGATGCGATGGATATGAGGGCGATTGAGCAGGGGCCGGGCCTGGTCATTGATGCTATCACCGCACTCTCCGCCGGGGTGGATTTGCTCATCCTGAACCACACCGCCGCCGAGCAACAGGCCGTTTACGCTGGGGCGGTGCAGGCGGCCCGCCGCGCGCTGCTCTCGCCGGAGGACACCTTGACCTCCGCACAACGGGTGCTGGCCCTCAAGCGCTGGCTGGCTGAGCACCAGCCGTTCTCCCTCGAGGTGGTGGGATGTGCGGAACATCGCGCCCTGGCGCTGGAGGTGGCCTCGCACGCCGTGACGCTGGTGCGCGACACGGCCAGACAGTTGCCCCTGCGCCTCCCCCCCGAAGCGCGCATCGCCGCCATCGTGCCCCGCCCTGCCGACCTGACGCCGGCAGACACCTCATCGTACATCACTCCCTCTCTGGCTCAGGCGTTGCGCAAATATCACTCACCGGTAGACGAGTTCATCATGCGGCTGAATCCCCCCGAGGCGGACGTGGCGGCTCTGCAGGAGCAGTTGAGCCGTTATGCGTTGGTGGTCGTCAGCACCATCAACGCAACCGCGCATCCCGGGCAGGCGGCGCTGGTCAACGCCTTGCTCAAGCGTGATGTTCCCACCGTCGCCGTGGCGCTGCGGATGCCTTACGATTTGCTGGCTTACCCGACGGCGCCCACCTATGTATGCGTGTACAGCATTCAGCCGCCGGCCATGGAGGCGCTGGCGCAGGCCTTGTTTGGACACCTCCCCTTCGCCGGTCGGTTACCGGTTTCCATTCCGAGTCGATAGGGGCTGCGCAAGGCAGGAGGTTGCGGCGAGCATCGGGCGCAGCCATTTGAGCAGCGATCAGCTCTTCCGTCGGTCTGAGATACAATAGCCCCATGCCCCAGGAGCTTGAATTCTCCATCATGGCCGAAAGCCCCGCCAATATTCAGCCGCTCCTCGATCAATTTGAAGCGGAACATCGCATCCGGGTCCGCCTGCGGTTGCTGACGTGGGACATCGCCTGGAGCGATCTGGTGAAGGTGGCGCTCTACGGGGATGGCCCGGATGTCTCGGAAATCGGGAGCACCTGGTTGGGCGATCTGGTGGCCATGAATGCCCTGCGTCCTTTCGCAGAGCAGGAGCTGGCGACCTTGGGCAAGCCAAGCGACTTTCTGCCTTCGGCCTGGAATGGCGGGCGCGTCGCCAATCAGGCGCAAATGTGGGCCATTCCCTGGTTTACGGGCGCGCGCCTGCTGTTCTACCGTCGCCATTTGCTCGAGCGCGCAAGGGTGGATGAGCGGACAGCTTTCACCACCGCCGGGCAGTTCGACGAGACGCTAAGCCGCCTGCAGGCCGGCGGTGCGCAAGTCCCGTGGACCGTGCCGACCGGCCACACCCATACGACGCTGCTGAACGTGGCAAGCTGGGTGTGGGGCGCAGGCGGCGACTTTGTCACCCCCGACGGCAAGCGCACCCTTTTCACCCAGCCTCCGGCGCGCGCCGGGTTGCGTGCGTATTTTGCGCTGGGACGTTTCCTCGCGCCGTCCGTCCGCCATCTGAATGGCCTTGAGCCTGACGAACAATTCTTGTCGGATCAGGAAACCGCTGTGACCATTACCGGCCCGTGGCTATTTGCGGCTGTGAGCCGGCGGAGCCTGGCCGATCAGGTCGGGGTGGCTTTGCCGCCCGGCCCGTCGTTTGTGGGCGGGTCGTGTGTAGTTGTTTGGAAGCACACCCGCCAAACAGAGGCCGCCCTCCAACTCATCCATTTTCTCACTCGAACGCCGACTCAAGTCACTTATCCCCGGCGTCTGGGCCTGCTCCCGGCCCGGCTCGACGCTTTGGAAGCGCCGCCCTTCTCCACGGACCCGCTCTGGCAACTGGCGATTACCGGCATCCGCACCGGGCGCTCCGTCCCCATCACCCGTTCGTGGGGGTTGATGGAGGACCGCCTGACGCGTGAGCTGACCGCGTTGTGGGCTGACGTGCTGGCAGACCCCGCGCTCGACCTGGAGGCCGCGATCGGCAAACGGCTGGAGCCGCTGGCCATGCGGCTCGACTTGGTGTTGGGTCAGCATTGAATGCGAGAACGACCGCCGTGTTGTACATCCACAGCGCCACGATCTTGACTCCCTCCCAGACCATTGTGGATGGGGCTGTGTTAATCGAGGGCAACCGCTTCGCCGCGGTGGGGCTGCGGGCGCAAGTGAAACCGCCGTCCGGCGCACGCGTCATAGATGCTGCCGGTCTATGGCTCGTGCCCGGTTTAATTGATCTCCAACTGAACGGCGCATTCGGCCACGATTTCACCGCCGCGCCGGACACCCTCTGGGACGTGGCCGCTTGTTTGCCGCACGATGGGGTTACGGCCTTCCTGCCGACCATCGTCACCTCCCCATGGGAGACGATCACGGCGGCGCAAGCCGTTCTGCGCAAGGGCGCCCCCCCCGGCTTTGCCGGTGCCGCGCCGTTGGGCCTGCATTTGGAAGGCCCCTTTCTCAACCCGGAGAAACGCGGCGCGCACGACCCCGCCTACCTGCGCCCGCCTGCTTCTGACGCTATCGCCGATTGGTCGCTACCACACGGCATACGGCTGGTGACGCTGGCGCCCGAGCTGCCCGGCGCGCTGGACATGGTGCGCGCACTGGCGGCGCGAGGCGTGGTGGTCAGCGCGGGGCATTCGAGGGCGAGTTACGCCGAAGCCTGTGCCGGCCTCGACGCAGGCATCCGGTATGGCACTCACCTCTTCAACGCCATGCCGCCGATGGATCACCGCGCGCCCGGGCTGGTCGGGGCACTGCTCACCGACGCGCGTGTGACCGTCGGCCTCATCCCCGATGGGGTTCATCTCCACGCCTCCGTCGTCGCGCTGGCGTGGCAGGCGAAAGGGCCACACCAGGTGAATCTGGTCACCGATGCCATAGCGGCTCTGGGGATGCCGCCTGGCCGTTACCGACTGGGCGATTTCGAGGTGATGACGGATGGAATATCCGCACGGCTCGCGGATGGGCGGTTGGCAGGAAGCGTTTTGAGTTTGGATCAAGCGGTGCGGAATCTGATCGCTTTCACCGGATGCTCATTGGCCGAGGCGATCGGCACGGTGACCGCGACGCCCGCTGCACTCTTGGGTTTATTGCACGAGCGTGGGCGCATTGCGCCCGGCCTCCTCGCCGATCTGACTCTGTTGTCACCTGATCTCCATGTAACGGCGACGATTGTGCAGGGGCAGGAGGTCTATTCAATGCCCGGTGATCAGGCAGCCGTAAGGAAGTGAAGCATGGGACTGCGCAAAGAGATTTTTGAGCAACCCGAAGTGCTGAAACGCTTGCTCGATACTCAGGCCGAGAACGTGCGTCACGTGGCGCGGGCCATCCGCCAGCGTGAGGTGGAATACGTCTTTCTGGCCGCGCGCGGCACCTCCGACCACGCCGGGGTCTATGCTCAATACTTGTGGGGCTCGCTCAACCGCCTGCCGGTTGCGTTCGCCGCCCCCTCGCTGTTTACGTTGTACACCGGCTCACCGCGTTTGCAGAAGGCCCTGGTGGTGGGGATTTCGCAATCGGGCCAGTCACCCGATGTCGTGAGCGTCGTGGCCGAAGGCCGGCAACAGGCGGCGCTGACGCTCGCCGTGACCAACGATGCCGGCTCACCTCTGGCGCAGGCCGCCGAGTTCACGCTGGATATTCGCGCGGGGACGGAAAGCGCTGTGGCCGCGACCAAGACCTACACCGCAGAACTGCTCACGCTGGCGATGCTGTCGGCGGCGTTGCTGGAAGAGAAGAACGAGCATTGGGCGGCGTTGAGCCGTGTGCCGGAGGCCGTCTCCGCCGCGTTGGCCCTGGACGCCGAAGCCGAGCGCATCGCCGCCGCACACCGTGAGATGGGGCAGTGCGTCGTGCTGGGGCGGGGGTACAACTACGCCGCCGCATTAGAGTGGGCGCTGAAACTCAAAGAGCTGGCTTACATCTTCGCCGATGCCTACTCCGCCTCGGATTTTCAACACGGCCCCATCGCGATCGTTCAGCCCGGTTTCCCGGTGCTGGCGTTGGCCCACTCCGGCGCTGCGCTCGCGGATTTGCTGACTCTGCTGCGCCGTCTGCGGGACGAATTCGGCGCCGAGCTGTTTATCCTTTCGGACGACGAGGCAGCCCTCAGCCTGGGGCGCGCGGCGTTGCGCTTGCCCGCCGGGATGCCGGAGTGGCTGTCGCCCCTTGTCAGCATCGTGCCCGCACAACTCTACTGCTACCACCTCACGCGGGCGAAAGGCTACGACCCCGAAGCCCCGCGCCATTTGCGGAAGGTGACACTCACGCGCTGAGCGGCGCGGGACGAGGTTAGCAGTTGACCCTCGCTACAGGCAATCCATAAACTGATTCAATTCGGCCACTTTGCGGTGCTCGACGGCCCGGTTCCAGGCCGCGCGCACGTTTTCGCGCTCCACACTCAGCGCCGTCAACTCGGCCAGCGAGTTCTCCCCCTTGAGCTGCGTTTTGTGTTGCGACAGCAGTTCAGCGTAATAGCGGCAATGCTGGTCGTGAACACGCTCGTGTTCCTCCGGGATCAGGCGCAGCTTTTCCTCCGCATACTGCCGCAGCAGCTCGTGGACCTCGTATCGCCCGGAGGCGGTACGCCGCAACAGAGACTTGTCGGCCAGTCCGGCCAGCACGGGCAGGGACGCGCCCACCACCTCAGCCGCCGCTTCACGCTGGAATCCGCCCCGAAAGACGGAAAGTTGCCGAAAGAGAATCTGCTCCGGCGGCGAGAGCAAATTCCAGGAGTGCTCAAACACCGCTCGCAGACTCCGGTGGCGCTCCGACACGTTCTGGAAGGCGCTGGTCAAAAAGTCCAACCCCTTCTCGATTTCGGCGGCAATCTCCGCGCACGACAGCACGCGCAGCCAGCTGGCGGCCAGTTCGATGCCCAACGGGACGCCTTCGACGAGTTGGCAGATGCGCACGACGTGCGGAATATCCGCCGGCACAAGCGTGAACCCCAAGCGCATGCGCCGCGCCTGTTGCACAAAGAGGGCGATGGCGCTGTAGCCCTCGGCGGCGTCCCCGGGCGGCACAGCGTCTCCCGCTTTGGGATAAGCCAGACCTTCGACTTCTAGCGCCCATTCCTCGCGCAAACTGAGCCGCACCCGTGAAGTGACCAGCAGTTTGATGCCCGGCACAAGCCGCAAGATGTCGCCCAACTGCCGGGCCTCCGCGGCGAGATGCTCGAAGTTATCGAGAATGAGGAGCATCTTTTTCTCACGCAGGTAGTTGAGCAGTTGGGCCTGCGGATGCACCGGGCCTTGAAAGGAGAACGGCAAGGCATCGGCCAGGGCAGCGATGAGCGTGGAAGGCGCGCCCGCCTCCGCAGCGGTGTTGGCCGCCAGGGGCACAAAGAAGACTCCGTCCGCAAAATCTGTGTCGAAGGCGGCCTCCGGCCCCACACAGCGTGCCGCGGCTTGCAAAGCCAGGCGCGTTTTTCCAATGCCGCCCGGCCCGACGAGCGTCAGCAGCTGGGCCTCCCGGTTTTTGAGGTAGCGGGCGATTTCGGCGAGTTCGGCTTCGCGCCCGACGAAAGGGGTGGGCTGCGGCGGGAGGTTGTGCGGCGGCGGGGCGGCCGCGGCCTTGAGGCGCTCATAGAGCACCGTCGTTTCCTGCATGGGCTGCACGCCTAGTTCCTCGACCAGGACGCGCCGGCAGGTTTCATACTGCGCGAGGGCGGCGCTGCGTTGGCGGCTGCGCGCCAGCAGAATCATCAAGTGGCGGTGCGTCTCTTCGCGCCAGGGTTCAAGGCCCAGCAACCGGTTTGCGTAATCAATGCCCGGGGCATATTCTTCGCTCTCCAGATGTTGGCTGACCAGGGTGTGGAGGGCCTGTACCATCAAGCCCCGGAGGATTGAGCGCTGGCCGAGCATCCATTCCTCGAACGCCAGCGCCTCGGGGATGTAGAAGCCTTCCAGAAAATCCCCCTGATACAATTCCACCGCATGCGCTAATGCCCCCCGGTCCCGGCTCGCTATCTCGGCCAGGGCCGAACGAAACGCTTCGACGTCCAGCCAGTAATCGACGTCGCGCTTGAAGGCGACCTCCTCGCGCGTAATCGTTAGATAATCGCCGACGAGTGACCGCAGGTTGGAAAGGGCGTTGCGCAAGTTCTTGCCCGCCTGCGCTTCCGGCATTCCGCCCCACAGCAAGCCCGCCAGCGCCTCGCGCGTATGGGGGCGGCCCGTGGCGGCCAGATAAAAGAGCAGGGCCTGCGCCTTGGCGGAAATGAAGCCGGTGATGGCCCGCTTGGCCCGCTCGACCCGAGGCTTCCCGAACAGCGTGATGGTCAAGCGTTCAGACATGCCAGCATTTTAACTTGTCGTTCAGCGCTTATCAAATCGCTATACCTCTGGCACGCACGGGCGCCGCATCGGTCGGCGCGCCGGGTTATTCATCGTATGGTAGACTTGCAGAGAATACAATCGCTCTCCGCTGGTGTGATCCCGTGGGATGATAAGGGACCCTCATGACCTTCCAAATCCTCGCCCTCCCCCTCGGCCCCATTCAGACCAACTGCTTCGTCGTCGGCGACGACGCGACGAAAGACGCCGTGGTGATTGACCCCGGCTGGGATGCGCCCCGCGTGCTCGCCGCGCTCAACCAGCGGCAGTGGCAGTTGCGCTACGTCCTGCTCACCCACGCCCACTTCGATCACCTCGGCGCAGTGGCTGATCTCGTGGCGGCGACGGGCGCGCCGCTCGCCCTCCATCCGCTCGAACTGCCGCTCATGCGCCACCTCGGCGGGGCCGAGGCATTCGGCTTCTCCATCCGCCCGTGCCCGGAGCCGGATGTGCTGCTGCAAGCAGGACAGATGATTGAAGCCGGTCAGATGCGCTTCAAGGTGCTGTTCGTTCCGGGGCACACGGTGGGGCACGTCGCCTTCCACGAAGCGCAGGCCAAAGCCGTCTTCAGCGGCGACGTGTTGTTCAGGGACGGCATCGGGCGCACCGACTTCCCGGGCAGCGACTACGACACGTTGATGCACAGCATCCGCAACGTGCTTTTCGCGCTCCCCGACGATACCGTGGTGTATCCGGGGCACGGCCCGGCCACCACCATCGGCGCCGAACGCGCCGGGAATCCGTTCCTGGCAGATCTGTAATCACAGCCGCAAGTGCAAACGCATCCGTAATGCGTAGTGCGTATTGCGTATTCCGTCTGCGCATTACGCACTACGTCCGCCCACGCGACGGATGCCCCCATGCTTCAGCGACGGCTGTGGCTCATGCTCATTCTCCTCGCAGCTTTTGCGTTCCGCGTACACACGCTCGGCGCGAAGAGTCTGTGGTACGACGAACTCCGCCAGATTGAAGTCGCCTCCCATCCCCTCGCCGATTTCCCCTCCGAACTCGCTAAACACTCCGCCCGCCCGCTGGATTATTGGCTGACACACTATCTCTTGCGTGCGGGTCCTCAAGAGTTTTGGTTGCGGTTCCCGGCGTTGTTGTGGGGCACGTTGAGCGTCGCGCTCATGTTTCCGCTCGCCCGGCGCTGGTTCGACGGGCGCACCGCGCTGATCGCCATTGCGCTGATGGCCGCCGCGCCCATCGGCGTGCAGTATTCTCAGGAATTGCGCCCGTATGCGCTGTATCTGCTGTTCACTCTGATTTCATTTTGGGGTTTGGAGCGGGCCTTGAGACCTCACCCCCCGGCCCCCTCTCCAGAAGTGTGCACCCTGAGCGAAGCGGAGCGAAGTCGAAGGGCCACTTCGGGAGAGGAGGGTCGGGGGGGTGAGGCCAGATTCTGGCTCCTCTTCGCCCTCGCCTCCATCGGCGGTGCGCTCACACATTACTTCTACGCCTATCTGCTCACGGCGCAGGTGCTGTTTGTGGCAGGGCTGTTTCTCTTCCTAAAATTGCGCTGGCCACAGCTCGCGGCGTTCATGGTGAGCGCGCTGGCCGGCTATGCCGCGCTCTTTGTGGCCGCCAACCCGCTCACGCTCACGGTCTTCGCCGGGAATTTTTTGGGTGCGCTGGTCAAAGCACCCGTGAGCAGCCTGCCGATGGACACCTTCGCCGCGGGCGGCGCCGACAAAATTGATCAGGCGTTTTTCGTGAAGGGGCTGCTGCCTGCCTACGGCGGGGGCCCCGGCGCGGCTCTCGTCGTGTTCAACGTGTTGGCGCTGGTCGGGCTGGTCGCGCTGGCCCTTCGTCGTCCGCGCGCGTTCACGCTGTTTGCGCTCTGGCTGTGCCTCGCGCCGGGGCTGGTCATCCTCTATCTTCAATACCGGCAGGGGTTCTTCGCCAACCGCTATGTCCTGTTCGCCCTGCCGGTCTATCTGCTCCTCATCGCGCGCAGCCTCGCCACGCTGACGCGCCGCCTCCCCTTTGGCGGTGCTCTCACCCTGGCGGCGCTGCTCATCCTGCTGGCCTTCGATTTCAACCAACTGGAAGCGTACTATCGTCAGCCTAAAGACGACTGGCGGCGCGTGGGCACATTCCTCGCCGCCAACGTGCGAGCCGGGGATGCCGTCGCTGCGCCCGACGTGCAGTTCTTCATCCGCTTTTACGCGCCCACCCAACCCGGCAGCCTTGTGGACGCGAACGACCTTGGGCCGCATCAGGAAGCGCTCGACAACGCAGAGCGGTTCTGGTTCGTCTGGTCGGATTACACCCTCGTGCCGATTGAAGAGACGCGCCACTGGGTGAAGCAACTGCCGGGCATCACCTTTGAACTCGACCCGAAGGTCAAAGTGATCTTCGTCCACCCCGGCCTCACCCGGGCTGAGATGGAAGCTGAAGCTGCGCAATTCGTTATCCCTCCGCCCAGCGTGCGCTGACCCCCTGCCGTTATCCGGCGAGGGACTCGGGGTATTTCGGACTTGCTCGGCCCAAATTATCGAAAACTGTATATACTAGGGTACACATCCTCATCCGCCAGACTGCGCTGGCCTGCCGGCGCTGCCAACTACGGCGCCTCGATGGCGGATAACGAGGCCATGTGGGAAAGGAGGCCTTGTCCCCTTGCGTGACGCAATTCGAATGCCCTAAATGATCTATTCCGCTATTCGGCTCCCAACCAATAGGAGGAGATTGATATGATACGCGCACTACGGTTGTCTACCCGGACCTCCGGGCTGATGCTCATCCTCGCCCTTGTGGCTACGGCCTGCGGAGGCGCCGCGGCCACCCCCACCCAGGCCCCGCCCACCGCTGTCCCGCCGACGGAGGTCCCCGCCGCAGAGATGACGGGCAGCCTCACCGTCCTCGATTGGGCAGGCTACGACGCCCCCGACTTTTGGGTGGACTTCAAGAACACCTATCCCAAGGTCACCGTGAACTTCGAGATCGGCGCATCGGACGCCGACATTTACACCAGGATGAAGGCCGGTGATCAGGCCGATGTCTTCCATCCCTACACCGGCTATCTGCAGTTCTACGTGGACGAAGGGCTGGTCGAGGAGATTGACACGAGCAAGCTGACGAACTGGGACAAAGTGCCGGACCACTTCAAAGCCATCGGCCAGATCAACGGCAAACAGTATTTCGTCCCGTGGGACTGGGGCTTCACCTCCGTCCTTTACCGCACCGACAAGGTCCCGGAGGGCGTGGACTCGTGGGCCGCGCTGCTGGACCCGAGATTCGAGGGCCACGTCTCCATGTGGGACGACGGCCCCGGCGCGGTTACCGTTTCCTCGTATATCAATGGCTGGGATGAGACCAAGATCACGCCCGAGCAACTTGCGATGATCAAAGAGGAGTGGATCAAGCAACGGGACGTGAATCTGTTCTACTGGGCTGGCCAGCAGGAAATGGAAGCCGGCATGGCCTCCGGCGACATTTGGGTGGCGTATGCGTGGCAAGGCTCATACGCCGTCCTTCTGGGCCAGGGCGTGCCCGTGGCCTATGCCAATCCTAAGGAGGGCCGCAACTCCTGGGTGGGCGTCTACGGCATCCGCAAGGGCACGCAGAACTACGACCTGGCGCTGAAATTCCTCGACGCCAAACTCGCTGCCGCCACTGGCAACAACGTGGTCAACCTGTTCTACTACGGCCACTCGAACCAGGACGTGATGAACGGGATCACCGACGCCACGCTCAAGCAGGCGTTCTCGATTGACGACCCGACCATTTTGCAGAAGACGAACTTCACGCCGAATCTCACCGCCGAACAGCTCGATGCGTGGACGGCGATGTGGGCCGAAGTGAAGGCCGCGCCGTAACCCTCACCCCCTCCCCGGCTTCGCCGCCCCTCCCCCTCTCCTGACGCGCACTTCAGCGTCAGGAGAGGGGGCAAGGGGGTGAGGTCTATGCTCGACCGCCGCGCCACCTTCTGGGTGCTCTATCTCCCGCCTTTGCTCTGGCTGGGCGCGTTCTTCGTCGTCCCGCTAATTCTGATGGCGGCGTTCAGCTTCCGCGCAGATATGCGGGGCGAGGTGCTGCAATGGTGGACGCCGACTCTCAAGCAGTATGCGGGCCTATTTGCCGCGGGCAGCTACTGGCGCCTGCTGGGGATTTCGGCGTTCATGGCGTTGATCGTCGCGCTGATCTCGACCGCGCTCGCCTACCCGATCGCTTACTTCCTCGCGTTCCGCGCCGGACGCCGGGCGGGCTTCTATCTCGTTTTGCTGCTGGTTCCGTTCTGGACGAGCTACCTGCTGCGCGTCATGGCCTGGAAGTTCATGCTCGGCTCGAACGGCGTCATCAACTCCTTTCTGATGTACACCGGCCTGATTCACGAACCTTTGACCGCGCTGCTCTACAACCGCAACGCCGTCGTCCTCACCCTCATCTATGTCTGGATACCCTTCGTCGCGCTGCCGATCTTCGCCGCGCTGCAACGGATTGACCTGGCCCTCTTCGAAGCCGCCTCCGATCTGGGCGCGACGCCTTTCCGGCGTTTCTGGCGCGTGACGTTTCCGCTCAGCCTGCCCGGCGTCTTTGCGGCGTTCTTCATGGTCTTCATCCCGACCGTGGGCGAATACGTCACGCCCCTGCTGGTGGGCGGCAGCCGGGGGAGCATGTACGGCAACATCGTCCAGGACTTCTTCACCAAGGCCGCCAACTGGCCGCTCGGCTCGGCGCTCTCGATGATCATGCTGATCGCAACGCTGGCGCTGGTCGCCCTGGCCGCGCGCATTGTGGATTTGCGGCGGTTGATCGAATGAGCACTCGCCGCGCCCCCTCGCGCCTCACCGGCTACTACTTCGGCCTCATCGCGCTGCTATACCTGCCCATCGCCATCCTGTTCCTGTTCTCGATCAACGCGAACACGACCCTCTCGTTTCCAATGCGGGGGCTGACGCTGGGCTGGTACAAAAACCTATTGGAGTCCGGGGCCGTGCTGCGCGCGGCGCGCAACAGTCTGGTCGTGGCGGCGGGGAGCAGCGCCGTCGCCACCGCGCTTGGGACGATGGTCGCGCTCCTCATCGCGCGCTACCAGTTCCGGGCCAAAGGGCTGCTCGTCACGCTGGCCGTCCTGCCACTCATCGTCCCCTTCGTCGTCCTGGCAGTCGCGCTGCTCATCCTCTTCTCGGCGCTGCACGTGGATCGGTCGCTGTGGACGATCGGGATCGGGCATACGGTTGTCGCGCTGCCTTACACCCTCCTCATCGTGGTCGCGCGGCTGGCCGGGTTCGACCCCAATCTCGAAGAGGCGGCGATGGACCTCGGGGCGAACTACCCCACCACCCTCCGCCGCATCGTCCTACCCATCATCGCCCCGGCCATGGTATCCGCGTGGCTCACCGCCTTCACCGTCTCGTTCGACGAGTTCGCGCTTGCGCTCTTCCTTGCCGGAACCGAGCCGACCTTTCCGGTCTACCTCTTCAGCCAGCTGCGCTTTGCCAACCGCCTGCCGATCATGATCGCCCTCGCCGTGCTGTTGATGATCGGCACGCTCACGCTGGTGTTCATCGCCGAGCGCGTCCGGCGAGTGGAATAGTCTCACTGCGACCCGCTGGTCTTTTTTGAACAGGAACCTTTCTCCCCTCCCTCGCGTCTTACGCATACCGGCATATACTTTGCCGGCCCCGCCGCTCATCGCTGACGGGTCGAACAACACAAAAAGGGACAAGCCTAGTCCGCTCCATCCCGTCCCACATCATCCGTTCATCGGCTTCATCCGTTGACCCGCTGCACCCGTTGACACAGGAGTCCGAATATGTGGCGCAAACGTCTGCTCCGCCTCACGCCGTTCATCCTCCTCGTCGCGCTGGTCGGCGGCCTGTGGGCCACCACCGCCTATTACGCCGACCTGCCCAACCGCATCAGCCAGCCCGAGACGATTGTCCTCGGCCAGAGCAAGTTCGTCCCCGGCAGTCAGGCCGCGTTGCGCGTCGTCGTGCGCGATAGCAAAGACGCCTCTCCGCTCTCCAACGCGCGGGTCGAAGTGTTGATGCAGCCCGCGAGCGGCGGCGCGGCCCAGACTCTCTTCACGGGCGGCACCGACGAGATGGGAACGGCCGACATCGCCTTCACCGTCCCCGAAGGCCTCGACCCTCAACAGACGCTCATCGTCGAAACGAAATCATCGCTCGGCTCTGACCGTGTTGAGCGCGCCGTCACCGTCGCGCGCGACTACCGCGTGCTGCTCACGACCGACAAGCCGCTCTACCAGCCGGGGCAGATGATTCACGTGCGCGCGCTGGCCCTGGGCACGTTCGATCTGAAACCCGCCGCCGGGCAAGACCTTGAAATCACCATCGCCGACGGCAAGGGCAACAAAGTCTTTCGTGAGACCCTGAAGACCTCCGAGTTCGGCGTGGCCGCCACCGACTTTCAACTCGCCACGCAGGTCAACACCGGCCCGTACAAAATCACCGCCGCGCTCGGCAACACCTCGTCTGAAAAGACCGTCGCCGTCGAGCACTACGTCCTGCCCAAGTTCGCGGTTGACCTCGCCACCGAGCGCCCGTACTACCTCCCCGGCGAGCACGTGCGCGGCACGCTCCGCGCCAACTACTTCTTCGGCAAGCCTGTCGCGGGCGGCGAAGTGTTGCTGGAAGGCTACACCTTCGACGTGCAACGCACCGTCGTCTTCAGCCAGCAAGCGACGACCGACCCCGAGGGCAACTTCGCCTTTGAGTTCGACTTGCCGACCTACATCGCCGGAACCGACCTCGAGGGCGGCGCGGGCCGCTTCTACCTGCAAGCCAGCGTCACCGACCTCGCCAAACACACCGAAATCTCCAACCTGTCACTGCCGGTCTCCCAAAGCTCGCTCGTGATTGAGGCCATTCCCGAAGGCGGCCAGTTCCGGCAGGGCATCGAGAACATCCTGTACGTGCTCACGAGTTACCCCGACGGCACGCCCGCCGAGGCCGCCCTCAGCCTGACGTTCGCCGACGCAACCCATCCCCTCACCGCGCAGACCGGCCCGTACGGCCTCGCCGAAGTCCGCGTCACGCCGAACTCACCGTGGCAGCAATTCCGCATTGACGCCACAGACACGCGCGGCAGCTTCGCCACCCGCGATTTCTACTTTGAAGGCTCGTGGGATGAAGAAACCGTCTTGCTGCGCCCCGACCGGCCTGTCTATCGCGTGGGAGACACGATGCACTTGACCCTCCTCACCTCGCAGCCGCAGGGCACGGCCTACCTCGACATCGTGCGCGAGGGTCAGACCGTGAGCACCCGCGCCGTGCCCGTAGGGGCCGACCCAAGTGTCGGCCCTGGCCGCGCCGAGATTGCCGTGGATTTGACGCCCGACCTGTACGGCACGCTCGAACTGCACGCCTACAAGATTCTCAGTTGGGGCGTCATCACGCGCGACACGCGGCTCGTGGTCGTGGACGCGGCCTCCGACCTCAGTCTGACGCTCACGCCCGACCGCGACGTGTATCGCCCCGGCGACACGGCGGGGTTGGACATTCAAGTGAACGGCAGCGACGGCGCAGGCGCGCAATCGGCCATCGGGCTGGCGGTCGTGGACGAGTCCGTGTTCGCGCTCGCCGAGCAGGACCCCGGCTTCGCCAAACTTTACTTCCTTCTCGAACAGGAATTGCTCCAGCCCAAGTACGACCTGCATGGCTTCAGTGTCCCGCAGCTCCTCACCGAACAGCCCACGAGCGATCCCGTCCTCCGCACCGCGCAAGAGGGCGCTGCCCGCGCTTCATTGGCGGATGCCTCACCTCGCACCGCGGGTTTCACCCTGCAGGCCAACTCGCATCAAGACGCTGTTCAACGCGCCGTCACTTTACAGCAAAACTACTTCACCAAACTCAGCACCGGGCTGTATGGTCTGTTGCTTATCCTCCCGCTGGCCGTGCTCGGCCTGAGCACCTTCGCCGTGTGGCGCGAAAGGACCTTGATTCGCAGCATGGCGTTGGTCGTCGGCCTCGTCGTCGTGGCGGCGTTGCTCCTCTTCCTCTGGCCGCTCGGCAGCGACTACTGGTGGATACAGACGCCGCTCGACCGGCTGGGGTTGTTGTTTGGCTGGTTCGGTTATCAACAAAGTGAAAACTTGCTCATCGGGATAGGCGTGCTGGGGCTGATAGGTTTTCTCACCCTGACCGTGATTGCCTGGCTGCGCAAAGACCGCGCGCTCGGCTGGGCATTGGGGCTGCTGCCGCTCTTCGGCGGCGTGG
>Ga0184639_10000546_pt1 | contig 14798 bp, 9 predicted proteins | sample PLM31_170_b2_FD_133155 | JGI IMG/M metagenome (GOLD analysis project Ga0184639, IMG submission 133155) | Groundwater sediment microbial communities from an aquifer in East River, Colorado, USA - PLM3-1_170_b2 | ecosystem: Environmental > Terrestrial > Soil > Riparian zone | place: USA: East... | reverse complement strand
GTTGTGGTAGGCCCCCACGATCACGTCGGCGTACCCGTCCCCGTTCACATCCCCAGCCGTCCCAACCGAGTAGCCGAAAATGTCGAACGCCGCGGCCCCCGTGAGCGTGAGGTCCTCCGTAGCATCGGCCTGCGGACCCCCGTAGTACACGTATGCCCGCCCCGCGTCCGCCCCGCCTGCGTCGTTGTGGTAGGCCCCCACGATCACGTCGGCGTACCCGTCCCCGTTCACATCCCCAGCCGTCCCGACCGAGATGCCGAAAATGTCGAACGCCGCGGCCCCCGTGAGCGTGAGGTCCGCCGCAGCGTCCGCCCCGGGACCCCCGTAATACACATACGCCCGACCCGCGAGCGTCCCACCTGCGTCGTTGCCTCTGGCCCCCACGATCATGTCCGCGTACCCGTCCCCATTCACATCCCCTGCCGTCCCGACCGAGTAGCCGAAATCGTCGCCCGCCGCGGCCCCCGTGAGCGTGAGGTCCGCCGTAGCATCAGCCCCCAGACCCCCGTAGAACACATACGCCCGACCCGCGTCCGTCCCGCCTGCGTCGTTGTGGTAGGCTCCTATGATCAGATCCGCGTACCCGTCCCCGTCCACATCCCCAGCCGTCCCGACCGAGTGGCCGAAATTGTCGCCCGCCGCGGCCCCCGTGAGCGTGAGGTCCGCAGTAGCATCGGGCCCGGGACCTCCGTAGTACACATACGCCCGACCCGCGCCCAGCCCGCCCGCGTTGTTGTTTCTGGCCCCCACGATCACGTCGGCGAACCCGTCCCCGTTTACATCTCCAGCCGCCCCGACCGAAACGCCGAAACTGTCGCCCGCCGCGGCCCCCGTTGGCGCGATAAACGTGCGCTTCGAGACCGCACCCGCGTGTGGGGCCACGAGAAATTGCAGGGTCGCCACGCCCAAAGTCAGGGCAAGCGTGCGGATAGCGCGCACGCACCACCGTGATCTATTCGTTTTCATCGCCGGGCTCCTGTCGTTGTACAGGCAGCGGCGCTTGAGTGCGCCGCGCCGGTATGGGTGCCGCGATCCCTGTCGTGAGTGGAGACAACGAAGGCGCGCCCGAATCACACACGGGGGCGCACATGGGGGCGCAGGACCTTGCCCCGGGGGGCGTATCCGTGCGACACTTGGCGAGTTACGGATCCCACGGGGGGACTTCGTGTGACTCCCTGCCAGAAGCCGCTCCGCCCGCGCGCGATTGTCCGTGGCGCCCGGGCCCTTACGACCTTCGCCCTCGTTTACCTCGCGCTCATCCCCGGGCCGGCCGGGTCCGCGCCGTCGGACCCCCGTCTCTCGCCCGATTCGTTGGCCGCCAGTCGAAGTCCCGGTTTCGTGCTCGAAGTCGCTCCGGGCCTTGTCCGTGAGGCCCGCGCCGATCGGGACTCGGTCCGGCTCGCGAAGCTTCTCCTCGCGCAGGGGCGCGCTATGTTCATGCTGGGGAGCCACGGAGAGGCGGGGGATCGCCTCCTTCTCGCGATCAAAACGGCGCGCTCCGCGCGCGACACGTTGACGTGGATGACGTCTCTCGGGTTCTACGGTCTCAACTTTTCGAGCACGGGAAGATTCGATGAGGGCGTTGCCGCGAATCAGGAGCGGCTTCGTCTGGCGCTGAAGACCAGGAACAAGTTCAGCGAGGCGTGGTCTCGCTCCGCGATCGCCTACGCTCACTTCCTACGCGGAGACCTTGAAGAGGCCCGTCCGGAGTACTCCCGCGCGGCCGATCTCTTTCATGAGCTGGGAGCGGCGCGTGGGGAGCTGACGAGTCTCGTTGGTCTCGGCCGAGTCCTGACCTCGCTAGGGGAGATCGCGGCCGCGAAGCGATGCTTCGAGCGCGTCCTCACCAGCGCCTCGGCTCTTCAGGACACCATGCAGGCGGCGCACGCGCTGAACAACCTCGCGGTACTGGAGTACGAGTATGGGGATCCATCGATCGCGGTCCGGCACTTCGCGCAAGCCCGCGATTTCCACGCGAGGAGTGGAAGCGGTCGGGGCGCCATGACGGCCGCGACGAACGTGGCGCTCTGCTATGGTGACCTGGGCGAGTACGAGATCGCCGCCGACTCGCTGCTCCGCGTGATCGAGCGATGCGAGCGGTCCGGTTACGCCGACGAGCTGGCGCATGCGCTGGCCGAGCTGGGCACCGTCCGGCTCTTCCAGCAGCGCCCGCGGGCGGCCGCGGGTCTCTACCGCCGCGCGCTCGCGGCGGGCGATTCGCTCGGGATCGCAACCCGCCTGGCTGTGATGCTCAACCTCGCACGCGCGCTCGACGCGCTGGACAGCCTCGACTCGGCGGTCGAGGTTCTGTCCGACGCGGAGCGTCAAGCACTGCGGGCGGGAGAGGAGCAGCGGAGACTCCCGATTTCGCTCGCCCTCTCGAAGTGTCTGCGGCGGCTGGGGCGACCGGAGGAGGGCATGGCACTTCTCGTGGGCGGCGCCTCGGATCGCGAGGACGAGGCGATCGCGCTCCTACGGGCGGTTGGAGAGATCGAGCGGAGCCGCTGCTTCGCGGCGCTCGGCAGAAACCGAGAGGCGACGGCCGCGTTTTGGACCGGCATCGGGGCGCTCGACAAGCGCCGCTCGCTGATCGGCGCCCACGAGTGGCGTGAGGCGTACGGAAACGAGGTGACACCCGAGCTGGTCGATGCCGCCCGCGTGTTGATGGATCATCCACGAGAGGCGCCATATGCCGAGCGGATCCGCCGACTTTTCGAAATGCTGCAGCGACACAAGACGCGAACGCTCCTCGAGCGAATCACGGAACCGGTCCGGCGCGTGGGCAAGGCGGCCATCCCGGTCTCCGCGCCTTCCGTGACGCTCGCCGCGCTCCAGCGGGATGCTCTGCGCGACCGGGAGCTGTTCCTCGATTTCTTCGTCGGTACCGACAAGACGCTCCTCTTCGCGGTGACGGCGGACTCCGTCCGCCTCATCCAACTCCCTGGGGAGCGATCGGAGTTGGCGCGCGAGGTCCGGCTCTACAACGAGACGATTCAGAGCCTCAGCTCCGGTCTCTCCGACGGGGAGCGGGTCGCGATGCAGCGATCCCTCGGGCAGAAGCTTCTGGGAGGTGTCGCGGACCTCATCGCGGCGGCCACCCATGTCAGTATTTCCACCGATTCCTATCTCGCGGGTCTGCCGTTCGCGACGCTTGCCCTCCCGCGCGCCGCCGGCGGCAGCGGCGGAATGTTGCTCCAATCCCACAGCGTGAGGTCGGTGCCATCGGGAGTCTTCCTCGCGCTCATCTCGCGCGGATCGCGCGAGCGAGGGGGGCCCGGCGCGAGCGGTGTCGCCGTGACCTCGGAGCGCGCCGATCTGCGGGGCGCGAAGAGAGAGGCAGCTTGGCTCGCGCGGAGATTCCGAGGGTTTGAGCAATGGTCGGGAGCGCGCCCCGGCGAGCCTCCGCTCGAGCAGGCGCTCCAGGGCCGCGACGTGCTCCATTTCGCGACTCACGCGTACGCGGACGATCAAAATCCGTGGCGCTCGGGGGTCTTGGTCCATTCCGAGAAGCCCGGTCCACGCCGGTCCCGCGCGAATCTCGATGCGACGACCCACACGAGCCCGAAACCGCTCGATCCGTACCTGCGCGCAGGGGAGATCGCGGTCCTCCGTTCGCGCGCGCGACTTGCCGTACTCTCCGCCTGCGAGACCGCGCGCGGCCGGTTTCTGCGCGGCGAAGGAGCCATCGGGCTCACCTCCGCGTGGCTCGTGGCGGGAGTCCCGACGGTGGTGGCATCGCTTTGGCCGGTGCCGGATCGAGAGACCGCCAGGCTGATGCGGCGATTCTACGAGCACATGGCGGACGGCGAGTCGGTAGACGAGGCGCTCCGGAGTGCCCAGCTCGAGCAGGAGGCGCGGCCCGAAACCCACGACCCCTTCTATTGGGCCGGTTTCATCGTCGTCGGGGCGGGGGATACGACCATTCCGCTGGAGAGAACGCGCTCCGATCCGTGGGCGCTTGCGGCGATGGGGATGATCGCGGCGATCGTCGCCACCGCCTGGGCAGCGCGCCGCGTCGGTTCGCGCCGAAAATCGGTCGGGGTGTGATTCCTTGACTCCGATCCTGTCTACGCTGGGGAGGGAGGATTTCGGCGGGCGGGAATCGGGCGCGCCGGCGACGGACGAGGACTTGGCCGGCCGCGCCTGCGCGGACCAGTCCACGCCGGAGGCTCGCGCCGCGGCTTCCGATCTGTTTGGCCGCTACTTGAGGAGGGTCTATCTCTGGTGCCACCGCTACGTGAGAGACCATGAGCGGGCGCTCGACATGTCTCAGGACGTGTTCCTGCTCGCCTACCGGAAGCTCCCTACGTTTCATGGGCAGGGGACGTTCGCTTCGTGGCTGTTCGCGATCGCCAGGAACCGCTGCCTCAACGAGTTGAAGGGCCCCGCAAGCCGGAGAGGAGAGAACCCCGGGGTGGATCTGTTGGTTGACCCGGGCGACCCGCCCGACCGCGCCGCCGAACGGCGCCAGGACGAGGAGCGTCTGCTTCGCACGATCGAGCGCGCCCTCGATCCAGTCGAACAGCGCGCGATGTGGCTTCGTTACGTGGAGGGAATGTCCGTCGCGGACATCACGAGGATACTATCCGTTCAAACGAGGAGCGGCGCCCGAGGGTTGCTTCAATCCGCGAGAAGGAAGTTGAGGGCCGCCCGACTTCGTGACGAGCAAGGAAGCTGAGGGAAATCATGATCCATGACTGCATTCCGGTCGAGGAGATGGGGCGGATCGCGGGCCTCTCGCCCGAAGATCCACGGAGGCGGCACGCGGAGACGTGTCCGCGCTGCAGCGCGCTCCTGGCCACATATGCCGCGTTCCTCCGGGGCGAGAATGTGCCGCATGCGGACCCGGACGAAGCAGAGCGTCGCCTTCGAGAATGGGCGGAGACGAGTCTCTTGCGGGGCGATCGGGCAGCCGTGTCGCCGGTGCTGCGCGCGGGCGCACGCGCTTCGTGGCTCGACGCGCTCCTTCGTCCAAGACCTGCCTGGGCGATCGCGTCGGTCGCCGTCGTCTGCGTTTTCGCGGGGATCGCCCTGTGGTCGCTTCAGGAAAACGCGCGAACGGTGCTCCGACAGCCGACGACTCACGCGCTCCAGTTCGAGGCCGACGCGAAGATCGAGGGGGGCCAAGTTCGGTTCTCGTGGTCCCAGGTGGAGGACGCCACGTCGTACGAGATTCACTTGTATCGCACCGACTTGGTCGAAGTGGGGAGGCTCCCGGCCGGCGCCGCCACCACCCTTGTGGTAACGCGCGACCGTCTCGTCCACGTCGCTGGGTCGGGCGTCACGCTGCTCTGGCGCGTCGTGGCGCTGCGAGACGAAGATCCCGTGGAAGAATCGGCGCCGAGGGCGATCACGGTGCCGTAGCGGGCGACTACTCCTTGACGAGGTATTCCTCGGGGCGGATCTGGAGGCGTTCGATCTTGTAGATGAGGGTGGTGCGCTTCATGCCGCCGAGGCTCCGCGCGGCATCCGCCTTATTGCCCCGGTGGGCGCGGAGGGCGGCGAGGATTTCCGAGCGCTCCTGTGCGGACTGCGCCTCTTGCTCGCGGTCCTTGCGGAGCGCGGTCGCGGACTTGGAGCGCTGCTTCGGCAAGAATGCTTCCCGCGAGACAACCGTGCCGCTCTCGGCCATCGCGACCGCCCTCGCGATCTCGTTCTTCAGCTCCCGCACGTTCCCCGGCCACGCGTAGCCGCAGAGCATCGCCTCTACGTCGTCGGAAAGCGAGAGTCGCTTCCCGGAGGCGGCGACTGCCTGGGCCCAGAAGAATCGGAACAGTGCGCTGATGTCCTCCTCGCGTTCCGAGAGCGGCGGCAGCGTGACGGACGCGCCGTCGAGGCGGAAGTAGAGGTCGCGGCGGAAGACGCCCCGCTCCACCAGGCTCTCGACGTTCGCGTTGGTCGCGGCCACGATCCTGACGTCGATCGTGCGAACCTCGTCGCGGCCGAGGGGGCGAAGCTCGCCGGTTTCGAGCACGCGCAGGAGGGTTGCCTGGGCCGCCGGCGAGAGGTCTCCGACCTCGTCGAGGAAGAGCGTGCCGTGATCCGCCGATGCGAAGAGGCCCTCGCGGGAGGCGATCGCGCCCGTGAAGGCGCCCCGCTCGTGGCCGAAGAGCTCGCTGTCGATCAAGCTCGGACTCAGAGCCCCGCAGTTGACCGCGACGAACGCTTCCTTCCGCCGGTCGCTCATCTGGTGGAGCGCCTTGGCGACAAGCTCTTTTCCCACGCCACTTGGCCCCGTGATCAGCACTGGAATCTTGCTCGGTGCGACGCTCTGGATGATCGCGACCGCTTCGCTCACATCGGGGCTGCATGTCACGACGCCGAATTTGAGCGCCCCGCGGTCGAGTCTGTCGAGGCCGGCCAGGGCGGCGATCGCGGGCTCGTCGGTCGAGGGCTCGGGCTGCGACTCGAGTCCGAGGAGCTTCTCGATCGACCGCGTCCAATGGGGGAGTCCGATGCGCTCGAAGATTGCCCGCGCTTCCCAGAGCTGCCGGCGACCGAGCGTGCGATCCTCCGGAGCCGAGCCCTGGAGCCTCGCTTCGCCGGCCCAGGTGAGCGCGCGTGCGAGCTCGTAGGGGATCTCGTAGGAGCGGCCCAACTCGATGCCCTCGGCCGCGAGGCGGAGCGCCTTCCGGGGATTCCCTGCCGCAAGATTCGCCATCGCGAGCACCCGATGCGTCGCGCACTCCTCGTAGCGGTCGCCGATGTCGAGTGCCACGCGTAGTCCGCGCTCGCAGGAAAGGATCGCGGCGTTGGGGTCGCCCAGGTTCACGAGCGCCTCGCCGATCCGGTGCCCCAGCTCGGGGATCATGTCGCCGTTAGGCGCCGTCGCCTCCGCGATCGCGAGCGCCAGGTTGTAGTGTTCGAGCGCTTTCTTGTATTCCCTCTGCGCGAGGTGACAGTCGCCGATGTATTCGAGACAGATCGCTTCTTCCCGCGAGTACTGCTGCTCGCGGGTCGTTGTTAGGATTGGTGTTAGCAGTTCGAGCGCCTTCGGCGAGTGCCCCGTGAGGATGAGGTAGCGAGCGCGGACGAGGTGGCAGCGAAGCAGCCAAAGAGGCCTTCCAACGGATGCAAGATATCCCTCTGCCCGATCGAGCACCTGAGGGACTTGGTCAACATCGCCCGACTTGAGTAGGACAATCGCCAGATTCTGTCGAAGGAGGCCAGATTCTTTCGCGCTCCCAATCTCATCGGCCCCTTCGATTGCATTTGTCAGTTCATACTTGGCAACCTGCCAGCGCCCAAGGTTCTTGAACATGACCGCCAGCTGTCGCTGGTGGAAAAGGGCCTGCTCCTGATTTACCAGATCCCAGGTCGCGATATGAATTGCCGCGCGGAGGTGGCTTTCAGCCAGTCGCGTTGCGCCGAGTCGAACAAATGCAAAACCTATGTAGCCGTGGAGATTGCAAACATCTTCGTGGCGCGCGGCGCTCCTGAGAGTTGGCAGCCACCGGTCCCCGACGCTGACGGTCTCCGACCAACGGCCAAGTTGATTCAGGGCTACCAGACGAACTCGGAGAAGTTCAGTGAACGACTCTGTGTCGTTCTGCAGATCAAGTGGCACGTTCTCGATGAAACAATATGCCTCGGCAAACCGCCCAGCGGAAATCAACTCCGTCGCTCTGGCGGTCAAACCCTTTGTCGGGGTCATTGTTCAGAAGTCCGGTTTATGCCTAGGATCTTCGGCGAGCTCGTCATGGTATTCGATTGGGTCACCTTCCGAAAGTCAGCCGGAACACAGTCCAGGCCAAGGCTGCGCGCCGGTGCCATGAGATTGGCCACTTGTTTTGCACTGCAGCCGCGGAACTTAGATATCGCGGCTCGGAGTACGCGCCTGGATTGTTGACGGGAGCAGCCAGCCTTGACGGCCCGGTGCCTGGCTTATTGTCTCCTGAGTCCGGATCCCCCATCTCCACAGGGTCCCGCGTCCTCGCAGAAGCAGTATCGAAGGAGATTGACGCGCCGATGCAAACCAGCCCCGCCGCGAAGAGCAGTGCCATCGCGAGGCGGTGAATCCGGAATAGGCTCCATGCCCTCATATCATTCCTACCTTCAATTTCAGACCGGCGATGCGCCCGGCCGGGGGGACGGCCAAGCCGTGGGCGGACGCGCCCACGTTCGGGGGAGCAATAAACAGTACAGAGAAGCTCAAGTGATCGGAGAAGTCGGGAAAAGCCTGGTTCTGCGGGAGAGCGGATCGATTGTGCCAGCCGGGGAAGCAGCTCATGGCGTTTGCACCCCTAGGCGACGCTCTTAGTGAGAAGACTGCAACACTATACAGCACCGCTCGCGGAGGATCAACCAGTTTTTCACTGCTAGCAATGGAACTTCGGGCGCGGCATTATTGACTCGTGAGCACGCTCCCACGGTTTCAAAAGACCGTAGACCTCCCGCCCCGCTACGCACTCAGATCCCTCCTCGGCGAGGGAGGCTCGGGGCGCGTCTATCGCGTTCGCGATTCCATTCGCGATCGCGTGCTTGCGCTCAAGCTGGTCACCCCCGCCGAGTCCTCCTGGCTTCGCCGCGAATTCGACACGCTCCGCCAGATTCGGCACGAGAACCTGATCCAGGTCTTTGACTGGGGCGCGCTCGAGTCGGGCGAGGCGTACTACACGATGGAGTTGATTGAGGGCAAGGACTGGGGCCGAAGCATGGGCAGCGCACAGCCGCCGGAGGAGGTTCGACGGATTCTCACCGGTCTCCTGCGCGGGCTTGCACATCTTCACTGCCACGGAGAGATCCATGGCGACCTGAAGCCCGGAAACGTCCTCCTCGGCCGGGGTGGTGTGGTGAAAGTGACGGACGTCGGGATGGGGGAGGGTGGTGGGGAAGCATTGCGAATGTCGGGGACGCCCGGCTACGCGGCGCCGGAGATCTGGGAGGGCGCGAAGGCTGGCGTTCGCAGTGATCTCTACTCGGTTGGGGTGATGGCGTACGAGGCCCTGACGGGGGCGCACCCGTTCGGCGGTCGCACGGTGCGCGACGTGGTATCGGGCCAATTGGAGGGCTGGGTGCCGTCCCCGGGTGCGCACGGTGTGCGAGTACCGGCGGACCTGGAGCGTGTCGTGATGCGGGCGGTGGAGCGGAATGCGGACCTCCGCCAAGGCAGTGCGGATGAGTTCATGGAGGGCATGGGCGTAGAGGATCGCATTGGGGAGATTCTGGGCGGGAGATTTGTGGGGAGGGAGGAGGAACTCGCGATAATTGGGAGATTTTTGCACAGCAAGGAGCCCTCGCGTCCAACACTTCTGAACGTAACGGGTCCGCTCGGGATTGGCAAGACGGCACTACTCAGCGAAGCCTCGCATCGGTTGATCTCTGCTGGCGGGTCCGCGTGGCTGCTAGAGCTTCGGTCCGGTACCGATCTGGCTGCAGCAATACGGGCAGTAGCTCCCTCACAGGAGCAGCAGGATCTGCACGATCGCCCGGGAGCCATCACCGCACTCGCAGGCTTCCTCGGCGCTCGCTCCGAGAAATCGCCGCTGCTGATCTGGGCGGAACCAGCTGAGGAGGACCTGGCCGTGGTTGAGAGGTCCTTTGCGACGCTGGCGAGGTATCTATGGGCGTTGAGCGTCGAAAGGGGTCGCTCGAGCGTCGTTCTCTTGGCCATCGCGAGTGAAGGACCCACTCTCGCGTCGAACGAGTTCTCCCACGCACTCCCGCTCGCCGCGCTCCCCGTCGAATCGTTGGCTGCGCAGATCGATGGGATCGTAGGCCGTGGAGTGCTGCAGCTAGAGCTTATTCAGAAGCTCCACTCAATCACGGGCGGCGTTCCGGGCGCCGCCGTCGCCGCCACGGCGGACCTAATTGCCCGCAAGGTGCTGGACAGGTGGGAAGGCAGCTGGCTATTCCGTGAGGTAGCACAGATCCGGACCCTGGAAGTTTCCGGAGCAATCAAACATCGCGCCGCCCATTGGGAGCGTCTCGGAGTCGCTGAACGGAGGACGCTCGGCTTACTTTCTCTGACTAATGCCGGGTTGACCTTGGGGCAATTGGTCGAGCTCGGGGAAGGGACGATCCCAGGCGAGGCCTTTCACTCGCTATGCGAAAGGGGCTGGCTGAAAAAGCCAGGAGAGCGCTGGTCCCTCGCATCGGAGGATACCCGACGAGCTGTCCAGGATCTCCTCTCGGAGGAGATCCTGAGATCAATCGCAGCCCGTCTCTTATCTCGCGGCACCGGCATCCTGGACCGGGAAGACCTAGCGGACCTTCACCTCATGGTGCCGTCGACCCCCGACGCGCTTCCGGAGGGACTTTGGGCGGCAGAGAAGGCCTCGACACGCGGAAATTACCTGCGGGCCGTCGCCCGCCTGAGGGCTTGCCTTCGACTGACAACATCAGCGAGAGATCCCGAAGTGCGGCGCCAGATCTCGTTATCGCTAGCGACCGCATACCTCCATCTTGGTCAAGCCGCTGACGCCCGTGATTGCCTCGCCGGCGATGATCTCTGGGGATCTCAAATTGGGAAGGCAGACCAACTTGCCGAACGCGAGCATAGCCTGGGCCTCGTGGAGCGGGATCAAGGTCATCTGGATCTGGCCCGTGAGCACTTCAAACACGCACTCGCACTCTCAGAGGAAAGCCGGGACAAGCGAATGTTGATCCGAAGTCATGCCGAGCTGGCGGAGATCGACTGGCGATACGGCGACGATGCGGATCGCACGGGAGCAATCAAGCGGGTTGGCGCCTTCATAGAAGGCATTGGCGCCGATGCAGGCTTCACAGAGGAAATTGCGGGACTCTATTACCAGCTTGGATCCGCGATGATCCTCGTCGGCGAGCGACGAGAGGCCAAAGCAGTGCTCAGGCGGGCGCTCGGTCTCCCATGCGGCGATCACTGGAGAATGCGATTGGCGAATGCACTGGGCGTAGCTGCTTGGTATCTAGGTGAGTTCGACGAATCGCTAAGCCTGCTGGATGAATCATGGAGGTTCGCCGAGCGGGCCGGAGCCGATGCATTCAAGCCACGAATACTCTCGAATCGCGCGTCGGTGCTGTTCGCTGTGGGCCGCGTTCGAGAAGCCGCAGACGCCGACGATCTTGTCTGTCGGTGGGCCCTAAGGACTGGGGGAACGTTCGAATATGTCGCTGGCTGCTTTGGTGCGGCCATGAATTCGATCATCTTAGGTCGATATGAGGAATCAATCAAGTACGCCCTCAGCGGCGGCGTGGAAGCTTCGCGTCTCCAAGATCTCGGCGAGCAGGCCAAGGCGCTAGAACTGGAAGCGCAGGCACTGTACTCCCTCGGTCAGTATGGGAGAGCGAAGAGTTGCGTCCTTCAGGGACTCGAGCTGCTGAGGGATCTCCCACTAGCGAGGGTGCGGCCGCGATTAGACTGGCTGTTGGCCAAGCTCCAAATTGTTGAGGGGAACCTGAAGGAGGCGGAGGAGGTGCTCCAACGCGCGGAGCAGGCGCTCCGAGTGTCAGAGGACTGGGAGGACGTCCCCGGGGTCCAAATCGAACTGGACCTGCTTCGCTCGAGAGCCGGCCAACCAGATCACCACCTCAGGTCGATCCGGAAGATCGCGGAGCAGGCCGTCAACGATAGGGCCCTTGTGGTCCAGCTCTATGGGGCGCTCGCTGCTAGCGAGATCCTCGTGAAGCACGGTCTCGATGACAGCGAGATGGTGGACCTGCTCGATCGGTCGCTGGGGCGCGCGGAGCAGGCGGGAATGTTGGAAATGAGCTGGCGGCTGAGCTTCTGGCTCGGAGAGCTCGCGTCCCGGAGAGGGGACGAACGAGGCGCCCAGGTGAGGTACAACCACGCCCTCCGCGCCATCCGCGATATCGCGGACCATCTCAGTTCCGACCACCGCAAGTCGTATCTTGCCGTCCCGCATGTTCGCTCCGCGTTGGAGAGACTGGCAAAAGTCGCCTGAACACTTAGGGGTTGCTCTGGCGTCCGGCTGGGTTTGGTTCCCGCCCCGCATCGGAGTTCGAGATCTGCTGCCCCTGCGCCGCGTCGTTCGAGACCGGATTCATCAGCGCGTTCTCGCCGCAGCCGGTGGACATCAGGGCCGCCGCCAGGAACATCGCCGTCGCCACTCCTTTGAGTCCCTTCTTCAATCCCCTCGTCCGTTCCATTTGCTACCTCCTTGGTTCGCCGCCTTCCTGGCTTTGCCACCATTCCTGGCCAGTCAGTAGGGCAACGGAGGGGCCATGAAGCGGAAATCGGGAGGGATCGAGTCGAGGGACGTCGGGCGGTATAACTAATTTAATTTCTGTAGCTTACAGGTTGAATCAACTGGCCGGAATTTGGCCGCCTGGGGCCGGAGGGCTAGATCTGCGGCTGGTTGTGGCGGGAAACCGCGGCTGGGCCGGGAACTGGGGGCCTAATTCTCCGTAACTACCTTACTAACTCTGTCTTACTCCACTGGTTGATCTCAACCAGGGTCGCGGGGCAATTCCCCCAAAACCTCGGGGGCCCCACCGACCGCGAAAAACTACCTAAGCTACCTACGGCCAACAAGTTCCTTTGGCGGTGGACTCAACGACGGGTTCCCGGCCGCCACCTCCCCATAGACCCGGAGGAACTCCTCGGGCCCCGCCGCGATGGCCTCGCGGAGCGCGTCCAGCCCGCGCGCCATCTCGATCCGATAGGCCGCGAACATGCCGCTGATCGCGCCGTACTTGCTCCAGAGCGGACCCACCGACGCGAGCTGGAGAACTTCCATCCGGCTCTCCACGGATCCGCTCCTCTCCCTTAGGCGCTTGCACGCGAGCGCGAGTTGGGAGAACGAGTGCGTTTCCCGCCGGCTCGGCGCCCACGTGAAGAGCGAATCGGATCCGGGACGACCGCGCCAATCGATGTAGTGCGCGACTCCCTCATCCACCATCGCGGAAGCGATGAAGGCGAAACCGGAGCGCGGAGCCCCTCGATACCACGCCCAGCCGGGGAGCCCGGGCGCCACCTCGCGGAGCCCCGCGTGAAAGACCTCGTGCGCCAGAACGTGCGAGAGCACGTCGACGCGCTCGGAGGCGGTCGTCCCGTAATGCAGCACGTCGGACAAGTTGACGAGGACCAACGGAACGGAATCGCCCGCCGCGGCCGTCTGAAGCGTCACCGCGTCAAACATGGTCTGGCTCGCGATGACGAACCAGACGCGCACCTTCTGCCAGGACGGCGCGAGGGGGAGATAGCGGGCCGCATCCGACGCGACTTGGCGTGTCAACTCGGGTCCTCTCGTCTGGATCTCGGAAACCACCTCCGCGAGGGCAGCGCGCTCGCGGTACGCGGGATCGAGCCCGAATCCGCAGGCTCCGGAATCGGGTCGCGTGAGGGCGCGCGCGACTTCCTGCTCGGTCACGGCGCACCCGAATTGCTCGAAGAAAAACCCACGGAGCGTGCGGTAGGGCAACGCGCGCGCGATTCGCCGTGCGGTTGAACGGGAGGGCGGCGACTGCCGCCAGAGAGCGAGCACGTCCCGCGCGGGGGTGACGTCGAGGTCGAGATCCCGCGCGCCGAAGGGGCGCTCCGCGGCGGCAGCGGGCCGGGCGTCCCCGGGCGGAGTCGCTGCGGCGCCGCACGGTATCAGAAGGGAAATTGACAAAACCGCAGCCGCGAATCGGGGAGTCAGACTCCTACGCCCCCTCGAAGAGGCGCGCGATCACGTCGCGGTGGCGTTCGGCGACCGCCTTTCGCTTCACCTTGAGCGACGGCGTGAGGTAGCCGTTCTCGACCGTGAGGTCGTCGGGGATCAGCTCGAAGCGCTTGATCTTCTCGAATTGGGCGAGCGACGCGTTCACCTGCTCCACGTCTTTCGCGATCGCCTCCCGCGTGGCGCCCGAGGCCGGAATGATCAGCGCCGCGACGTACTTCCTCCCCTCGCCGAGCACGAGCGCTTCCGCAATCCGGGGGGAGCCCTTGAGTTTCCCCTCGAGCGCCTGGGGCGCGACCTTCTTTCCGCCCGACGTGACGATGAGGTCCTTCTTCCGGTCGGTAATGCGCAGCAACCCGTCGGCGCCCATCTCACCGATGTCGCCCGTGTGGAACCAGCCGTTCTGGATCGCCGCCGCTGTGTCTTCGGGTCGCTTCCAGTATCCGGTCGTCACGACCGGCCCGCGGACCAACACCTCGCCGTCGTCGGCGATGCGCACTTCCATCTCTGGCATGAGAGGTCCGACCGTGCCGATGCGGTGCCGGCCAAAGGTGCTGATACAGATCGCCGCGCTGGTCTCGGTCAGGCCGTAGCCCTCGAAGATCGGTTGCCCCGCGCCGTAGAAGAAGTCCGCAACCTCGCGGTTGAGGGCCGCGCCGCCCGAGATGCGGAGCCGAACGCGGCCTCCGAGCCTCTGCGCGAGCTTCGAGTAGACCAGGCGCCCAGCCAGCGCGTGCTGGAGCGATAGTCCGATCGGCACCGGCCGGCCCGCGTCGTGGAGTTGCGCCCACGCGACGGCGACCCGCTTGCTCCAGGTGAAGATCTGCGCCTTGGGGAAGCCGGCCTTCGACGAGGCTTCGGCCGCACGCTCGAGCAGCTTCTCGTAGAAGCGGGGCACGGCGAGGATGATGGTCGGCCGCACCTCGCCCAGATTCAGCGGCATCCGGTCGAACGATTCGGCATAGGCGATCGTGGCGCCCGCGTAGAGCATGGTGTAAAGGCCCGCGCATCGCTCGAAGACGTGGCTCAGGGGGAGGAAGGAGAGATACACGTCGGTGGTCGTGAGCTTGAGCAGGCTCAGCGAGAGGATCGATTCGGCCGCGATGTTCCCGTGCGTGAGCATGACCCCCTTCGGCACGCCGGTCGTTCCGGATGTGTAGATGATGGTGGCGAGATCGTCGGGTTTGGGGGCGGTGG
>Ga0184639_10000544_pt1 | contig 14814 bp, 13 predicted proteins | sample PLM31_170_b2_FD_133155 | JGI IMG/M metagenome (GOLD analysis project Ga0184639, IMG submission 133155) | Groundwater sediment microbial communities from an aquifer in East River, Colorado, USA - PLM3-1_170_b2 | ecosystem: Environmental > Terrestrial > Soil > Riparian zone | place: USA: East... | reverse complement strand
TTCCTGTCATTCCCTGGCGGACGTGCGCGAAGCGGGGGATGGAGAAGCAGATTTCGTCCTCCTCGGTCCGATATTCGAGACGCCGTCAAAGGCGGCCTATGGCCCACCACTGACGACGGCGCTCGTACGGGAGGCACGGGTGACGACAGGGCTCCCGATCTTGGCGATCGGGGGAATCAAGGAGAAGCAGGTCCGCGAGGTGATGGCGGCTGGCGCCGACGGGATCGCCGTGATCTCTGCGGTGATGGCCGCTCCCGATCCCGGCCGAGCGGCCGCCGATCTCCTCGCCGCTGTCCAGCGGAGTCGATTGGTCAAGTAGTCCATTTGTCAATTGGGAAGAGCAGGACCCATTGGGCGTGACCATTTGACCACTCGACCATTTGACTACTCGACGGAGAGAGATGCGAATTATCGTTGACGGCTACAACGTGATTCGTCAGTGGCCCGAGGTGGCGATGCTGGATCGGGGCGACCTCCAATCGGGCCGGGAGGCCCTGCTCCACGAGCTCCAGGCGTACCGGCGGGCCAGAGGACATCGCATCACGGTGGTTTTCGACGGGCGGGAGCAGGGCGGGTTCTCCGAGACGACGGAGCGCGCTGCCGGAATCGACGTGCGTTACTCCAGGCGCGGGGAGACAGCCGATACCGTCATCGCCCGGCTCGTCGCGGAATGGGGCTCAGGGTCCGTGGTGGTGAGTTCCGATCGCGAGGTGGCCGCGACCGCCCGCAGGTCCGGTGCGGCCACGCTGCCTGCGGCGGAATTCATCGCCAGGCTGGGTGCCAGCCGAATTGCCGCCGTGAAGGGCGATGAGGAGGAAACGCGGCAGACCAAATCCGGGAAAGGGACGGCCCGGCGCCTGCCCAAGGCGGAGCGTCGGAGGCAGCAGCGGCTCAAGGCGCTTTGACATGGTTCCGGAGAAGGATCGCGACCAGCCGACTCTCTTCACCTCGTGGTACGAAGAGGAGCGACTCATGCCATCCACACGACCCGATCTCGTCGTGGATCTCCGCAGCGACACGGTGACCAGGCCCACGCCCGAGATGCGGCGAGCCATGGCCGAGGCGGAGGTGGGTGATGACGTCTTCGGCGAAGATCCCACAGTCAACCGGCTAGAGGCAGTGGCGGCCGAGCGGCTGGGGAAGGAGGCTGGGCTGTTCGTGGTCTCCGGGACCATGGGCAACCAGGCCTGCCTGATGGCGCACACGCAGCGGGGCGACGAGATCATCCTGGACGAATCCTCCCACATCTTCAACTTCGAGGTGGCAGCCCTGGCGGTCCTGTCGGCGGTCCAGCCGCGGACGCTCCGGGGCCAGGACGGAATCCTGGACCCCGACGAGGTGCGGCGGGCCATCCGGGGACCCAACATCCACGCGCCGCGGAATAGCCTGGTGTGTGTGGAGAGCAGCCACAACCGCGGGGGCGGGACGGTCTACCCGCTGGAGACCCTCCGCGAGATCCGGCGCATCGCCACGGGCCACGGCATGGCCGTCCACCTGGACGGGGCCCGGATGTTCAATGCCTGCGTGGCCACCGGAGATGACGTGCGGGAGGTGGCCGCCCAGGCAGACTCGGTGACCTTCTGTCTCTCCAAGGGGCTTTCGGCACCGGTGGGATCCGTCGTGGTGGGAGCGCGGGCCTTCATTGACCGCGCGCGGCGGGCGAGAAAGATGCTCGGCGGGGGGATGCGGCAGGCTGGGATTCTGGCCGCGGCCGGCCTGGTGTCCCTGGAGAGGATGGTGGACCGGCTGAGGGAGGATCACGAGAACGCCCGGCTATTGGCGGAGGGACTCGTGGCGCTCCCGGGGATCCACGTTGACCTGGGGAAGGTCCAGACGAACATCGTCATCTTCAACGTCCGACGCAAGGACCTGGATGCGCCCGGGCTTGTCCTGAAGCTCGGGGAGGAGGGCATCAAGTGCTTCAGCGTCAGTCCGGATCGCATCCGGATGGTGACCCACAAAGATGTGGACCGGGCCGGCATCACGCGGACGCTGCAGGTGATGCGCTCCATCCTCGGCTGAGGCGATCGCTCACTGGAAAACACCGAGAGCCCGGGGTGGCATCCCCCGGGCTCTCGCTTTCCTGCCCTGCCTCATCTACCGAACGGCATCCTTCAGCACTTTTCCCGCCTTGAACTTCGGCACCTTCGACGCCTTGATCTTGATGGCCTCGCCCGTCTGGGGGTTCCGCCCGTTTCGGGCCGCCCGGCGGCCCACGGCGAATGTCCCGAAGCCGACCAGGCTCACCCGCTTTCCCCGCCTCAATGAGTCCCGGATGCACATGGTGAAACTATCCAGCGCTGCCTCGGCGGCCCTCTTGGTGATCTTGGCGTCTTTGGCCATTCGCTCTACCACTTTCGCCTTCGTCATGGGATGACTCTCCTTTCCCCAGCGTCCCAGGAATCCGAGGATGAAAACGAAGACCGGTCGTGCCAGATGGCGCCGTGCGTCTTATCAAAGGCACCCGAGGAGTGTCAAGGCTAAAAGCCATATGAGCCTTCAGCCATCAGCGGTCAGCCGCATGCTTCAGCCCACCCGCCAGGTTTTCCGAGGCCGATAGCTGATAGCTGACTGCTGAACGCTGGCAGAAGACATCAGGCGCGGCGGCGCCAGGCGGCCAGGCGTTTGGCAATCTCTGCCTCCAGGCCGCGGTCGGTCGGCCGGTAATACGCACGGCCGCGCAGGCTCTCGGGGAGGTAGTCTTGTTCCACGGAGGCATCCTCGTAGTCGTGGGCGTACTTGTAGCCCTCGCCGTACCCCAGCCCTTTCATCAGCGGCGTCGGGGCGTTCCGGATGTGGAGCGGCACGGGCTCTGCCGGGGCCGAGGCCACGTCGGCCTGTGCCTCGCCAAAGGCGACGTAGACCGCATTACTCTTGGGCGCCGTCGCCAGGTAGGTCACGCACTGGGCCAGGGCCAGCTCTCCCTCCGGGGTGCCCAGGAAATGGTAGGCCTCCTTGGCCGCTACGGCCAGGGGAAGCGCCTGGGGGTCGGCGTTCCCGATGTCCTCGGAGGCGAAGCGGATCAACCGCCGCGCGATGTAGAGGGGATACTCGCCCGAGGCCAGCATGCGGGCCAGCCAGTAGAGGGCCGCATCCGGATCGCTCCCCCGAAGGCTCTTGTGCAGGGCCGAGATGAGGTTGAAGTGCTCGTCGCCGGCCTTGTCGTAGAGGAGGCTTCGCCGCTGGGCCGCCTCCTGGACGATGGCCAGGCTGATCCGGTCGCGCTCTGCTGAGCGCGCGGCCATCTGTGCCGAAAGGTCCAGGAGGTTCAAGGCCGCCCGCGCGTCCCCGTTGGCCCACCGGGTGATGGCGACCATGGCGTCCTCTTCAACGCGCAATTGCCGCTTCCCCAGCCCCCGATCGATATCCTTGATGGCCCGGTCCACGATCAGGCGGATCTCCGCCTCTGACAGGGGATGCAGGACCAGGACCTTGGACCGGGAGAGCAGGGGCGCGATCACCTCGAAGGACGGATTCTCGGTCGTGGCGCCGATCAGCGTGATGGTCCCGCGCTCGACGTGGGGCAGGAACGCGTCCTGCTGCGCCTTGTTGAATCGGTGGATCTCGTCCACGAAGAGGATGGTGCGCCAGCCCGTGCCACGGAGCTGCCGGTCCGCTTCGGCGATGACCTCTTTGATCTCTTTGATGCCTGAGGTCACCGCAGAGAAGGGAACGAAGCCGGTCTTCACCTGCGCCGCGATGAGGATCGCCAGCGACGTCTTGCCCGTTCCCGGCGGCCCCCAGAGGATCAGCGAAGGGACATCCCCCTGCTCCAGCGCAACCCGAAGGACCTTCCCCTCGCCGAGAAGGTGCGCCTGGCCGACGAACACCTCCAGGGTGCCCGGCCGCATCCGGTCGGCCAGCGGGGCCCCACGCCGGGGCGCTGGCGACTTCCGGGGGAAGAGGTCCAGGGTATCCACGGGCGCGTCAGAAACGAACAGTCGCGATGAAGTTCATACAGCGCGTGAAGTGGTCGGCCGACAGGCGGCCAGCATCCCGGAGGTGAGCCAGGACCGCGGTGATCTTGAGAACGCTGTGCAGGCTGTATCCCTTCTCGTGAAGCCGCTCGGCCCCACCCTGTTCCCGGTCCAAGAAAATGACGAAGTCCCGCACCACCAGACCCGCCTCGACCAGAGGTGTGGCCGCCTCGAACTTGCTCGCCCCGTCGGTGATCACGTCGTCGATCAGGACGACGACATCCCCCGGCGCGAAGCTGCCCTCAATTGCCCGTCGCGTGCCGTGATCCTTGACCTCCTTCCTGGCGTAAAGCATGGGGAAGTTCCCCGCCAGCGCCACGGCCGTGGCGATGGGGAGGCCGGCGTAGGGGATCCCGGCGATCCGGTCACAGCGCAGGGGTCGCAGCACGTCCAGGATCCGAAGGGCAATGGCCTGGAGGATGGGGGGGTGGGAAATGATGCCGCGCAGGTCCACGTAAAAGGGAGAGAGCGCGCCGGACTTCAGGCGGAATTCGCCGAACTTCAGGGCCTGGATGGCGTGCAGGTCGTCCACCAACTGCCTATCAACCTCGCTCAGCATGCTCGCCTCGGGGGCACGTCCCGGGGTGTCGGGAGCTGATCATGGGTTCTGCACTTTCCCGACAGGGATCGCGGGGTACCCACTGGGTGGCGACAGCGATCGGAGGCCTCGCGCAAACGCGCTTGTCTCGCTGTCCCTGTCCCTGTCGCTGTCGATCACGCCGTCTGGCACTCGTCCGCGATCCGGTGCGCCACTTCGACCGGATCCTTGGCTGCGAGAATCGGCCGTCCCACGACGACGTAGTCGGCCCCAGCCCGGATCGCCTCGCCAGGTGTCAGGACCCGGCGTTGATCACCCGGGTCCGCCTGGGCAGGCCGGACACCCGGGGTCACGATGAGGAAGTCGGCCCCACACGCCCCTCGGATGTCCGCGATCTCATGGGGCGACGCCACGACCCCGTCGAGGCCGGCCGACCGCACCTCGCGCGCCAAGTATTGCACCTGCTCCCTGAGCGTCCTGGTGGTCCCGAACGCGGCCCGGAGATCCGACTCCTCCAAGCTGGTCAGGACAGTGACGCCCAGGACCAAAGGGCGTGCGTCCGGGGCACCGCCTTTTGCCGCGGCCTCGGCCGCCGCCCGCAGCATGGCCGAACCGCCGCTCGCGTGGACGTTCACCATCCAGACGCCAAGGCTTCTTGCGGCCGCCACGGCCCCGGCCACGGTGTTGGGAATGTCGTGGAACTTGAGGTCCAGGAACACCCGCAGACCGAGGTCCCGCAACGCATGGACGGCACGGGGTCCCTCGGCCGTGAAAAGCTGGCTGCCGACCTTCACGGCGGCAAGATGCGGGGCGAGCCGCCGGGCCAGATCCGTTGCCTCCGCAGTCGTCGGGACATCCAGGGCGACGATCAGGCGGCTATCCGGTTGACCCATGTTCACCTCAAGCTCAATGTAAAACCGACAACCGACAACCGACAACCGACAACGGAGAAGCTCGAAACCCTGCGAACTTTTCGCTGGCCTTTCCGTCGCTCGATGGCCGGTTTCTCATTGTCAGTTTGAAATTTCTCATTGTGCCGCGTCACCCGGAGCCGACCTTGAATGTACGGAATTGCATCGTCTGTTCGGGCAGGCAGAACTTGTCGATCTCGGAGAGTTCGAGTTCCTGCACCTCCATCGTGCCCACGGGGATGTGGCGGAGGGCCGCTACGGCACCGACCAGCGAGCCCACGTCGCTCTGGGTGAAACGCAAGAGGTTGATCCAGGCGAAGTCAATGTCCACATCCAGGGTGGGAAGTGGCGCCACCCGGAACGCGGCCAGGGCCTCCCCGATGGCGTGGCGGAAAAGCCCCAGGGTCGGCTCATCGTAGAACCCCTGGACAAAGACCGCGGAGCGGTTGCAGTTCATTCCCTGGAAGGTCACCGTGATGGGCGGCAGATCCGCGATCAATCGGCTCAAGATTTCGCCCATCTCCCAGATGTCGGCATCCACGCGCGTGTATTTACCGTAATCGTAGATCCCGCGGATCGTGAAGTGGAAGGAGATCGGAGGACAGGCGAACGCTGGGCCAGCCGCCAGCAACCGCGCCTGGATGTCGAGCAGCACCGGGTGGAGCATCGCGGGAATCCGCGCCAGAAGCGTGAGGCACCGCCGGTCGTCCTCTCTCAGTCTGTCGAGGAACGGATCGACGAATGCCTCTCCCCCAAAGAGGCGTGCCCGGTTCAGGCGCCAGCTCTCCTCGGCGAGCCGCTCCTGGGCAACGCGGTACGGGCTGATGGACAGCTGCGAACCTTCTGGACGTGGCCGCATCCTTCCTCCGAGATGACGCTAGCCTATCACGGCGTCGGAAAGACCGTCAATGAACCCGGAGAGGAAGCGGTCAGCTATCAGGTTTCAGCGATCAGCCCATGATCCAGGATCGAAAGCTGAAGGCTGACTGCTGAGCGCTGAAGGCTAATTTGCGGAAGCGTTGACATGGGGCGGGGCGTCGGCTTAGAGTGACGGCATGCTGCGTAGACTCCTTGGCCTGTTCGTGCTGGCTTCCCTCGCGCTGGTTGCCTTGCCATCGGCCGCCTTCCATACCGCTCCGGAGGTCCGGGCCGCGATGCTGCGGGTGAGCGACCTGCTCTTGAACCGCGATGTGGAGGCCGCCGAGGCCGAGTGCCGCAGCCTTCTGGTGCTTCCCGAGGGGGAGGCGGCGGGGAAGTTCTGCCTGGGCTTGGTCACGCTGACGCGGGCAGAGAACACAGACGATCCAATCCCAGACTTGGACCGGTTCCTGGCGCAGGTAGCGGAGGCCATCCCGGCAGCGGAGGCACTGGAGCGGTCCCAGCCGGCAGATGCCGAGATCAAGCTCCTCCTGGGCCTCGCCCACGGGAACAAGGCCCTGGTGGATGGGGGACGCAAGAACTACCTGGCGGCCTTCACCTCCCTGCGCGAGGCACACCGCCGGTTTGAAGAGGCCGTCAAGCTGGATCCCAAGTTGGTGGATGCCTATTACGGCATCGGCCTGTACAACTATGCCCTGGGGCGCCTGCCGGTCCTGCTGAAGCCGGTGGTCGGTATCGTGCTGCCGCCTGGAGATGCGGCCCACGGCCTCCAGGACCTGGAACGGGTGGCGGAGCACGGGACCTACCTTAAGATGACGGCGCGGGTCGCCCTCCTGCACCTGTACGCCAGCCGCGAAGACAAGTACGCGGAGGCGCTGAGGCTTGGGCGGGACCTGCTCTCGCGGTATCCCGGGAACTCAGACCTGTACTTCGCCACGGCGCACGCCGCCTCGGAGCTCGGCCGCGGCGCCGATGCCCTGGAGATCGCGCGGCGCGTGGCTCGCAACATCACCCAGGGCCATCCCCACTTCGGCCCGGAGCTCTCCGGGCGGTATAACCAGCTCATGGGAAAGATCTACATGGACCAGGGCGAGCCCGCCACAGCCCTGACCTTCTTCCAGCGCGCCCTCGAGGCGCCCACCCCCCCGCGCTACCGCTGGGTCACCGCCTGGGCCTGGACCCGCTCAGGCATGATCTACGACCTCCAAGGGGACCGGCAGGAGGCCGTTCGACGGTACCACAAGGCGCTGGCGGTGGAGACGGAGGCACTCGCCCAGGACGTGGCCCGCCGGTACCTGGAGACCCCCTACCGCGGGCGTCCCCGCTCCGCGTCGTGAGACACGCATGGCACGAGAGGCCGTGACCCTGTTACGAAAGGACCATTCCCGAATGCCCAAGCGATTCTCGCATCACCCCCCCCAGGTATCTTCCGACAAGGCAGGCAAGCGGGCGGATCGTGCCCACCCGGGGCTGCTCCACGCCGTCGTCTTCATCTGCGGCGCCGTCCTCATGGGTCTGGAAATCGTGGGGAGCCGGATCCTGGCCCCGTATTTCGGCAACTCCATCTTCGTGTGGGGAAGTCTGATCAGCGTTGTCCTGGCGGCGTTGAGCCTGGGCTACTGGCTGGGCGGAATCGTGGCGGACCGCTGGCCGCGGCTGTCGGTCCTGGGCGTCCTGATCGCCGTTCCGGGAGTCCTGATCGCGCTCCTGCCCTTTGCCTATCCTGTCTTGAACCGGGCCATTGCTACCAGCGATCTCGGGACGCGGCTCAGCCCGCTGCTCTCCTGCGGAGTCCTGTTCCTCGTTCCCAGCGTGTTCCTGGGAACGATCTCGCCCTTCGCCGTGCGGCTGCAGGCCCGGGCGGTCGCCTCGGTCGGGACGACGACGGGGCGCCTGTATGCCGTGTCTACGGCCGGGAGCATCGCCGGCACCCTACTCACCGCGTTCTATCTGATCACGATCCTGGGCGTCGGGAACATCGTTCACGGCCTCGGCCTGACGCTGCTCCTCACGGCCGCGGGAGTCTTCCTCGGGGACCGGCGGGTCGGACGAGCCGCCGTGGCGGTCCTCGGCATCGGCCTGGTGGTGTTCGCCGTGGTCTGGGGGGAGCGGACGCGTGCGGCCGAGGCGGGGCTCGTCCTCGAAAGGGACTCCTTTTACAACCATATCCGCGTGGCAGAGGACAGCAGGACGCGGTACATGGATTTCGACAATCTGCGGCAGAGCGCCATGCTGCTGGACGATCCGTGGGACCTCCGCCTGCGGTACACCCGGTTCCTGTCCCTGGCGCTGGCCTTTCAGCCCGAGCCCAAACGCGCGCTGATTCTGGGGCTGGGCGGCGGCTCGTTCCCCAAGCGCCTCTACCGGGACTTCCCGCAGGTGGTGGTGGAGGCCGTGGACATCGACCCCGAGGTCCTGGCCATCGCCAAGCGGTACTTCCAGGTGCCCGAGGATTCGCGGCTCCGGCTGCACGCCCGGGACGCGCGCCAATTCGTCCAGCAGACGGACGCGCGATACGATCTGGTCTTCCTGGACGCCTATAACTCTGACACGATCCCGTTCCACCTGACGACCCGGGAGTTCTACCGCGAGGTGGAGGCCCGGCTGACGCCCGGCGGGATCGTGGTGTCCAATATCATCGGCCACTTGCGCGGGCCTGAAAGCGCCTTCTTTCGGGCCATGTACCGGACCTTGGTGGAGGTCTTTCCCATCGTCCATGTGATCCCGACCTACGATGTGAGCAGGGGCGTCCCGATCGGCGAGATCAACATCATCCTCTTTGCCACGCGCGATGGGACCCGCCTGACGCGGGCGGAGTTGATGAAGCGGGTGGGCCGGGTGGAGGGGAGGATGGTCCCGGCGTCGGATCTGTCGGAGTACGCATCCTACCTGATGGACTTGCCGATCCCGGTGTCGGATGTGCCCACCCTCACGGATGATTTTGCGCCAGTAGAGTTCCTGCGGGCCTCCTGACAGGATTCCTTCAACCGCCGGTACCAACGGCACGGCCGTTGGTGCGCCAAGGACGCCAGTCCACCAAGGGGGAATGTCGGATATCCAAGCAAGGAATGTCGAATGCTTGAACGACGAAGATGAACGGGCCGCGAACATCGGTCGCATTCGAAGTTCAACATTCGGTGTTCAACATTCGATATTCGGTTTTACACTCTGTTGTGGAGCAGATTGCCTATGCCGAATGAGATCCCTCCCGAGGCCTTTGCCGAATACGAAGCCCTGGCCGAGAAGGTCGACACGTTCCAGGTCCGAGTCCGAGAGCGGTATCCCGGCCAGATCGAGTGCCGTGCGGGGTGCAGCGAGTGCTGTCGGAAGATCCCGCGCCTGATCCTGTCGCCGGTGGAGGCCTTCTACCTCCGGGAGCAGTTGCGACAACTGCCCCCCGAGGAGCAGGCACGGCTCCGAGAGGCCAGCCGGACGGCCATGCCTCCCTGCCCGATCCTCACCAACGACGCCTGCCTCCTCCACCGCAACCGGCCGATGCTCTGCCGCACTTACGGCTATCCCACCGTGAGCCCTCAGCTTCTGAGGATCGGACAGCCCGGCCTCACCTATTGCTACAAGAACTTCACGGGTCTCACAGGCCCGAGCGCCCTGGACCAGGACTGCATCATAAATGTGGACCGAGCGACGGAGGAGCTGTGGGAGGTCAACCGGCGTTTCGTGGCGGAACGATGGGGGGCGGTCTTTGATCGGCGCATGGCCTTCACGGTGCAGGAGGTCCTGCAGGGCACCCTGGACGACTGGTCGCCCGGAAAGGGGCGCCAGGGCACCGTGAGCCGCCCGAACCGATAACGCCGCGGATTGCCTCACGAAATCCCCCCCGGGTCGATCCGGTATCGATCTGGAAGTTCCCGTGATTTATCTTGACGGGTCCAGAGAAGTTTGATAAGAAGATGGCACCTTTTAAACGGACTCCGTGAAGTCCGTAAAGGAGCGTCGGTCGTGCTTGTCACACTGGGACCTTGCGCAAACCTCCTCGTCCGCGAGGGCGAGGAGGTTTTTTTATGCCCGGAGGCGGTATGAACCAGCGGTCTGAGAAAGCCCAGATCCTGGATGCGGCCGGGATAACACGCGCCATTACCCGCATCGCGCACGAGATCGTCGAGCGGAACAAGGGCGTGGACGACCTGGTCCTGATCGGCCTGCGGAGTCGCGGGGTGGACCTGGCCCACCGGATCGCCGCCAAGCTCGAGGAGATCGAGGGGGAAAAAGTCCCCGTGGGCGCGCTGGACATCACCCTGTACCGGGACGACCTGGGCAAGGCCGAGACGCAGCCCTTCGTCCGGCGCACCGAGATCCCGTTCCCGATCAATGACAAGAAGGTGGTCCTGGTAGACGACGTCCTGTTCACCGGCCGCTCGTGCCGGGCGGCCATGGACGCCCTGATGGACCTGGGCCGGCCGTGCCTGATCCAGCTCGCTGTCCTGGTGGACCGGGGCCACCGGGAGCTGCCGGTCCGGGCCGACTATGTCGGGAAGAACGTGCCGACCTCGCGTCAAGAGCAAGTGCAGGTATTCCTGACTGAGGAGGACGGGGTGGACCGCGTGGTCATCCAGGAGAAGGTGGGATCCTGAAGCAGGACTCATGAGCAAGAAACCGAACTTCCGGATCGCAGGAAAGCGTCCCAGGGAAACCAAGGACCAGGTTCTCTTTGGACTGGGCCGGACCTTCCCGACGGCCCTCAGGGTAGGGAGGCCCATTGGCAGGCGGAAGGCTGACCTGCGCCCCATCGAGGTCGGCTTCCCCCTGGGGCCGCTGCACGCGCTGTCGAAGGTCGAGAGCTACAATAAGAACCATTACCGGCCGAGCGCGTACCTGCACAAGTGGTGGGCCAGGCGGCTGGGCTCTGTGTTCCGGACGATTCTGCTGGGGACCTTCTGCGAGCCCGGTGAGGACATCTGGCGCCGCTACTACCAGGGGGCCCGGTTTCCGGGTCGCATGGTCCTGGATCCCTTCATGGGTGGTGGGACGACCGTTCACGAGGCCCTTAGGCTGGGGTGCAAAGTCGTCGGTGTGGACTATAACCCGGTCGCCTGGTGGACCGTCCGATCTTCCATCACCCTGCCGGAACTGCAGCGGCTCGAGGAAGGATTCCTTCACCTGAAGGAAAAGGTTTCCGCGTTCCTCCTGTCCCAGTACAACACTCTCTGCCCCGAGTGCGGGGCAGATGGCCATGCCGCCTTTGTCCTCTGGGTGCGGAAGGCCAAGTGCGAGCGCTGCAGCAGCCGAGTCAGGTTGCATGAGTCATACGTGCTCAGAACCGAGGGAGAGGTCAAGACCGTCGTCTGCTCCCACTGCGGGTGCCTGTTTGACACGAGAGCACAAGAAACTGCCAAATGTCCAGAGTGTGGCCAGCGGGTATCGCTGAAAAGCGGGATTGCGAATAACGGGGGATTCGGCTGCCCGGAGTGCTCTCACGTGCAGCGTGTCCCGCGCGGCCTGACAACGCCGGAGCGGGACGAACGGTACGAAATGTTTGCGATTCGCTACGTGTGCCCGCAGCACGGGGAGGGCTTCAAGCAGCCGGACGCCAACGATCTCCGTGCGTATCGGGCTGCAACAAAGCGCTTCGCGTCGAGCGAAGACGCGCTGCCGATTCCCGACCAGGCAATCCCAGACGGCTGGAAGACCGGGGACCTGCTGGCCCACGATTACGTGAAGTGGCGGGACCTGTTCAACCCGCGCCAACTTCTGTGTGCGGGGACGCTGCTCAAGGAGATCCTGAACCTTCCCGACCGGAGGGTCAGGGAATCGTTTGTGACATTGTTTTCCGCGAGCCTCGAGTTCAACAACATGCTGTGCACGTACAAAGGCGGGAATGCCCGACGGCCCGGCGCCGTTCGGCACATATTCTCGCACCACGCCTTTGTTTTCCCCTATGAGGCGCTCGAAAATAATCTCTGGGGGGTTGGCGCGCATTCCGGAACGTTCACGCACCTGTACGCGTCCCGGATGCGGCGCGCGAAGGAATATTCACTCCTGCCTCAAGAAAGAGAGGTGAAGGCGGGGCGAACGGTTCGGACGGTCTCCTTGCCGGATGAGCGGATTGAGGGCGTTCTGGCAAGGGACTTTGCCGAGCTGACAAACGGGGAGAAGAACGCGCTGCTTCTCTGTGCCAACAGCGAACAGCTTCCGATTCCTGATGCCTCAGTTGATGCGGTCATCACCGATCCCCCATACTCGGACAACGTCCAGTATGGAGAGCTGTCGGACTTCTTCTACGTATGGGAAAGACTTGCCCTGAAGGATGCGTATCCGGAATTCGAGCCAATGCTGACCGCCAAGGACCGGGAAGTTGTCAAGAACCCGAAGCAAGGAAAGGACGGCTCCTTCTACGAGGCGGGCCTGCGGAGGGTTTTCTCAGAGTGCCGGCGCGTCCTGAAAGACGACGGGCTGCTCGTGTTCACCTTTCACCACAAGGCGTCTGAAGCGTGGGTCAACGTCCTCAAGGCGGTCTTGGAGGCCGGCTTTTTCATCGCGGCGGCCTACCCTGTGCATTCCGAGATGCTCTTGTCGGTGCATATCCACCGGAACCAGGCGATCTCCTGTGACGCGATCCTGGTGTGCCGGAAGCGGGAGAGATCGAGTGCAGGCCGATGGGCCACTCTCGAGGCCGAGATCCCGAGTCGCGTGCGTCAGGTTCTCGAGGCCCTGCGTGGAACCCGATCTGGGCTTTCCTCTCTCGATCTGTACGTGATGTTCCTGGGGCAGTGCCTTGAAGCCTATTCCCGCCACTTCCCGGGTGTATTTGACGAGGGAGGATCGGTTGTCTCGATTGAAAAAGCCATCTCGCGTGCCGAAGCAATGGCGAAAGCGGCGATTCATGGACGCCGCGGCTTCTTTTGCCGTGCCGGAAGGGAATGGCGCTGTGCGGCTGGGGGGATAAACGTGACGTCTGGACACGTGAGTCAGGGTGGGGTGAAGAAGGCGACCCGAGCCGGAGGTGGGTAATGGCCATGGGCTTGAAGCGCAAGGACCTGCTGGGGGTCCGGGATCTGATGGTTGAGGAAGTCGGCGTGATCCTGGATACGGCGGCCTCCATGAAGGAGATCGCCTCCCGCGACATCAAGAAGGTGCCCACGCTGCGCGGCAAGACGATCATCAACCTGTTCTACGAGCCCAGCACGCGCACCCGGACCTCCTTCGAAATCGCGGGCAAGTGGATGAGCGCCGACGTGATCAACATCTCCACGGACGGCAGCAGCGTGGTGAAGGGGGAAAGCCTGAAGGACACGGGCCTCACCCTGCAAGCGATGCACCCGGATGTTGTGGTGATCCGGCATCCGGTGGCGGGAGCACCAAAGCTTTTGGCCAGCTATGTCAAGGCCTCCGTCATCAATGCGGGGGACGGGGCGCACGAACATCCCACGCAGGCCCTTCTGGATCTGTTCACGATCCGCGAGAAGCGGGGAACGCTTCAGGGATTGAAGGTGGCGATCGTCGGCGACATCACGCACAGCCGGGTGGCCCGCTCCAATATCTTTGCTATGCAGAAGTTGGGCATGCAGGTCCGGGTCTGCGGCCCGGCCACGATGCTGCCGCGGTACCTGGACCGACTGGGAGTGGAGGTCTTCACGCGGATCGAGCCGGCCATCGCGGATGCCGACGTCATCATGATGCTCCGGGTCCAGTTGGAGCGGCAGGAGGCTGGCCTGTTTCCGACGCTGCGGGAATACTCGAAGCTTTTCGGGCTGAATCTGGACCGGCTCAAGGCGGCAAAGCAGGACGTCCTGATCATGCACCCCGGCCCCGTCAACCGCGGAGTGGAGATTGCGCCCGAGGTGGCCGACGGCCCCTATTCTCTGATCTTGAATCAGGTGGAGAACGGCGTGGCCATCCGGATGGCGCTTCTGTACCTGCTGGTTGGGGGACCGGCCGCAGCCAACAACTAACGCAGTTCGCGCTGCGAGGTTCAAGGTGCTGTGGTTCAAAAACCGTGAACATCGAACATCGCACGTCGAACCACGCATGGAGGGCGGATGCGTATCCTGATCGAGGGTGGGCGAGTCATTGACCCGGCGAACAAGATGGACGAGGTCCTGGATGTCCTGATCGAGGATGGGCGCATCGCCGCGGTGGGACCACCGCGCTCGGCCCGGGCCGCCGCGCCGCCCGATCGGGTCCTGGACGCCCGGGGAAAGGTGGTCTGCCCGGGCTTCGTGGATCTTCATGTGCACCTGCGGGAGCCGGGGCGGGAGGATAAGGAAACGATCGCCACCGGCACCCGGGCCGCCGCCCGCGGCGGGTTCACCTCGGTCTGCTGCATGCCCAATACCAACCCGGTGAACGACAACCAATCGGTGACGGAGTTTATTCTCGACCGCGCCAAGCGGGAAGGATCGGTCAACGTCTTCCCGGTGGGTGCCATCACGAAGGGGCAGCAGGGAGAGGAGCTGGCCGAGATCGGCGAGTTGGTGCAGGCGGGGTGCGTGGCTATCTCCGACGACGGCAGTCCGGTGATGAACGCAGAGATCATGCGCCGCGCCCTGGA
>Ga0184639_10000543_pt1 | contig 14825 bp, 9 predicted proteins | sample PLM31_170_b2_FD_133155 | JGI IMG/M metagenome (GOLD analysis project Ga0184639, IMG submission 133155) | Groundwater sediment microbial communities from an aquifer in East River, Colorado, USA - PLM3-1_170_b2 | ecosystem: Environmental > Terrestrial > Soil > Riparian zone | place: USA: East... | reverse complement strand
TGAGGCCTGGCGCCGCGGATGGGAGCCGACGGCGCGGGCCATGTCAACGTATCCGATCGTAAATGACTGTCCGAGTACCGGTCCACCGGGCGACAGCGCCAGCACCGCAATCAGCCCAATCACCACCACCGCGATTAAACCGCCGGCCAGCCAGACCGCCGGTAGTCGACGTCCACGGATCTGCATCGTTACCCTCCAGGCAAAGACTTTCCTATTGTAACCGTACACTCCCCATAATACGAGACGCAGCGAGTCGCGTTAGAGGTTAGAGGTTGCTGATCAATCGAAGCCATACCTTACTCATAAGCAACAAGCGAAATACCCCCGGCCTCGCTTCAGCTCGGCTCCAGACTCAAGCAACGAGCGAGCTCCACCAGCCTCGCATTGGCTCGGCCTCCTCAACAGCGCCGATGGCCGCTACAGCGGGCAAGACTGGTGGTCGCCACCTACAGGTTGCTGATCAGTCGAAGCCATACCTCGCCGAGTGAGGTGGCGACGACCTCGCCGGCGAGGAACTCGTTTACCCGGTACGTCAGGGCTCCTTCAAATGCCTGCTGTGTCAGATTCCACTTTCCCCGCGCGCTTACGTCACGGCCAAACCGGATGATGCTCCAGGCTGCAACGGCTTGCGCGCCGAACGTATAGCTCACACCAATGGCAGCGTCGGTGGACAGTTGATACTGGGCGCCCACGTCCCAGTCCATCGAGAGCGTATTTGGAACGAGACGCATCTCGACGAAGAGCTCCGTGGACGGATGGACCAACCGGCCGAGGTGGGCGACGAGCACGGGATTCGGGGCGCGCGGTCCGACGTTGAGATGCGCCTCCACGCGCCCCCGATACAGCAGAGAATCCGCGGCCACGTTGACGTAGGTCGTTTCCCCCACATCGAGTCCCACAGTCGTCACGATCCGGTACTGCCGCACCGGCGGCGAACCGGCCAGGTCCTCGTTGATCAGACGCGCCAGTGCGCCGCGTTGTGCCTCAGCGAAGGCCACGGGCAGCCCCCGCAGGGGCTCCGCCAGCGAGATCACCTGAGGCGCATTTTGTTCCAGCAACAGCGTCGGAATGGACGTTGACCGGAAGCGCACACCGATGTTGCGAATGACCCGCGAATCGCGGACGGTCAGGATCAGCTCAACCGTCGCGGAGGCCCCGGCGGTAATTCGAACCGTCGTGGAGAAACCGGGCAGCGCACCCTCAACGATCTGGCGCGCAATGCCGGCGACAATGGGCTCGGCCCATTCTAGCGCCGCGATGGGAAGGTTGGTGACGAGCGCCCGGATCTCGCTCGCGCGTGCCTGGAGCGCACTCTCTGCCAGAGGCTGGATTCGTCGGTGCAATACCATGAGGTCGGAGCGCACCGTCGCGTCCCGCATCACGGGTCCGACCCAACGCAGACTGAGGGTCACGCTCGACGTGACACCCAGCTGTGTGATGGTCCCGGACACGGCATAGCCGGTGGCGACACGGTCGAGAACCGCTGCAATAGTTTCCTGGAGCCTCGGTTGCAGCGCCTGCAACTGATCGAGTGGACGGCCCACCAGCAGCCGGTCCACGACGTTCTGTGCCGCGGCCTGTAGCCGCTCGGCGATGAGCGGGTGCGGCGCGCCCTCGTCGAATGTCACGCGGACGTCGACGCGCTGCACGGTCGCCTGACCGAACGCCGGGATCGCCGCCACGAAAAGAATGCCAAGAAGGAAGGCGCCGGCGTTGCGAGCAGCCGGCCTAGGGATTATGCCGGAAGGCATCTCGATGGGACGCATCTGTTGTAATATCCACAAATGTCTACCGTGTCTACTGGGTCTACCGGGTCTTCCGAGTCTGCACCCATGTTCACATGAGTCTATGAGTCTACTGGGTCTGCAGTTCTTGATGTAGGTAGGCTCGCTAGACCCATAAGACTCACAGACTCAGTAGACTCCTATCGAGTGGATGAAGACCCGGTAGACTCATGAGACTCAGTAGACTCGGTAGACATCATTCGAGTGAGTAGACGTAGGAAGATCAGTTGAAGGGCGTACCGAGGGACAGCCACGTCTGGGTCCCGTGCGGGCCAAACGCGATATCGATGCGGATCGGGCCGAGTGGTGTCTGGAGCGCGACCCCCACGCCGTAGCCGACCTTCACGTTGGTATCCGGAGGTGTACATGCCCCTCCACAACGTCCCGCGTCCACGAACACAATGCCCCGCGTGTCGCCCAACCGAGCGAGGATGCTGCTGAGCGGAAAGTGGTATTCGACGTTTGCCACGTAGAGGCTGTTCCCTCGGGAGAACCCACCCGGGAGGGCGCGCACAGTGCTGGCGCCGCCGAGTACGAACTGTTCCTGTGCCGGCAGCGCCCCTGTCGCGACCCCGACGAGAACGCGGGTGAGAATGGTGCTGTTTGGGCCCAACGGGAAATAGCGCTGGTACTCAACGGTGTATTTCCCGAAACCGAAGTCACCGCCGAGCATTCGCACGCCGAATTCCGCCGACACCAGCATGCGGTCGCCTCTGATCGGCCGGAGGCGATCGTTGCGAGAGTCGCGTGTGCCGTTCAACTGCAGGCTGACCACGCGCCCGGCGCTGCCCAACACACTGGGCGATGGATCGGGGCAGTCCGGATCCGGGGGTGGCGGCGTACACGGGCCAGCGTTTGGGTCGAGGGGCAGGACAGAGATATCCGTGCGCTCGCTCTTGAGGCGCACCCCTCCGAGCGTGATGTTGTCCAGTGGACGAGTAAGCGCGATGAACGACCCCGCCCGCCGGAAGTCGAAGCGCGAGATAGCCGTTCCGGCGCTGTTGTACTCCTTTTCCTCGGAGGTGCGGGAGAACAGGCTGAGATCCATCGACGTCCGCTGGCCATCAAAGAACGGATCAGTGAACGTCACTTCATAGTTGAACCGCGGGCTGGCGAGGAGCTGCACTGATCTGTCGGTGCGCACCGAAAACGTCTGGCCCAACCCCCGCCAGTTCCGATCGCGAAATTCGATGAACCCGAGCAGGCCGTCCCGCGTGCTGTACCCAATCCCGCCGGTAATCTGAGCGGTCCGGGCCTCGGTCACCTCAATAACGATGACGGCGGTATCCGGAGAGCTGCCGGGCTCGGGCCGCGCGCGGATGGATTCAAACAAGCCAAGATCGAACAACCGCTGTAGATCGCGGTTCAAGTCATTGATGTTGAACACAGAGCCGGGCTGGACCGTGAGGTGCCGGCGCACCGTCTGTGGACGCGTTCGGCGCAGCCCCTCGAACCGGACGGCTTCAATCGTGCCTTCGACAATCCGGACCCGCAGACGGCCGCGATCCTCCTGCCCCTCGGCCGGGACGAGACCGATATCCTGTACGCGCGCGAGGACGAACCCACGATCTTCATAGAGTTTCTGCACCGCGCGCGCTCCCTCGCGCATGCGCGTGAGATTGAGCACCTCCCCGACCGGAACACCAAGCGCCCGCTGGATCTCGTCGGCCGACTGGGCTGTGTTCCCTTCGACGATGATCTCCGCGACGACAGGGTTCTCCGTGACGAAGAACACGACCCTGACGCCGTCATCCTCGTTCTCGAGGCGCACGGACGCATCGGCGAACAAGCCAAGATCGAGGATGGCGCGGAGATCGACGCGCAGCTTTTCCTCTTCGGCGGGTTCTCCTATTTTTGTGTTCTTGACCGCGACAAGAATCTGCTCGGTGGGGACATTCTTGTTCCCACGGATCTCGATCGCCCGGACGCGCGGCAGTGGTTGCTGTTGCGGCGGGGGCGGCGTCGGCGGAGTCGGTGTTGCCGGAGGCTGCGTTGGGGGTTGCTGCTGGGGCGGTTGTGCCGGTGGCTGCTGGGGCGGTTGTGCCGGTGGCTGCTGGGGCGGAGGCGGTGGTTGCTGGGGCTGCTGCTGCCCAGGCGCTGGTGGTGGCTGCTGGGCGCGAGCCGGCAGAGGGAAGACGACGAGACAAAGGACGAGGGAGGCCGCAACCAGGCGCGTCGCGGCAATCATACTAGCAGATTGCATGAGCTACGGCCGCGATTGTGTCCGCAGTGTTCGTTCCGCAGTCAGAACGAGACTGATGAGTTCGACATCGGAAGGTCCGCCTTCAACTGCCGCCACGACTCGGGAGCCGGACGGCTCGGCGAGTTTGGACTGATATGGAGCAGCCGGCGGCATCGCGATTGCGGACTTCGAAACGCCAGAGACGTACGTCGCCGGTGCGGGCCGCGCAGGAGACAGGGATCGCTGGGGTCGCCGTGTTCCCACCGCATGGCGACGAACAGACTTCGACTGCGCCTTCCCCTGCCTGACCCCGGGCGCGACGGTCTGATGGGGAGTCGCCTCAACGAGTTCCAGCAATGAGCCGACCCGACCGCCGAGTGTGATGATCGTGGGACCGTCTTCAGCAGAAGCGGGGGCGGGACTGATCACCTTCCATCCTAGCAGCGCTACGCACGTCAGCATCAACGCCGCCGCGATGGCGAGCGCGGAGGCGTACGCACGCCTTCGTGGGGAGACCATGGGCTGGGCCGTGCGGAGCGTGTGTGCCATTTCCGCATTCGCAAGGAACAGCGTAAGGAGCCCGCGAGGCACGTCGCCGTCCTGGCACTGCCGCTTGGCCCGGTCGAGCCACCGTTCGGCAAAACCGATTCTATCGATCACCTGCTGCCCGTCAGTTCCAAGCGAAGCCTGCGCCATTCCCGATCTCCACTCGTCAGTCATCGCGTTCACACGCTTCCGTGTTTCCGCGTTTTCGTCGTTCGGCACTTTTAGTATCCATGAACGCCTTCAGGTTGGTGCGCCTCTTCGAGCACTAACCGCCGTAGTCGTTCGATCGCCTGCTTGTGCAGCCGGTAGAAGTGCGAAAGACTGATCTTGAGCTCGGCGGCAACGCGCTGAGGAGCGCGGAGTTGCACATACGTCGCCCGCAGGATCGTGCGCTCACGTTCCGGGAGCGCATCGATCACACCCCGAACTTGCGAGACCAGCGTCGCGTCTTCGATCGAGGCAAGCGCTGCATCCGCGGACGGATCCGCGAGCCTGCCGGCCAGGGTCAGTTCCGCCTGGCCTTCCTGGTCCAGCGAGTACTCCACGGGATGATCCCGGCGCAGCGAGTTCAGAACGCGACCGCGGATGCGATACGTGGCGAAGGTGGAGAACCGGACGCCCCGCTCGTGGTCAAAGCGCTCGACGGCTTCGATAAGACCGACGGTGCCCTCCTGAATCATATCCATCAGGACGGGGGCGGGTGGGCGGACCTGCATGACGAGCTTGAAGACGAGAGGCTGGTAGGCTTCGATCAGGCGAAGCCGGCTGTCGACGTCCCCTTGGCGCCGGTACTGTTCCCACAGGCGGCGCTCCTGATCAGGGGTGAGCAGCGCCACGTGCTGGATCGCTTTGAGATAATCGGCAAGCGCCACTTCGCTCCAAGGTGATGGCGGATAGCTCGCCATCTCGTACTGCGGCTTCGCAGCACCTTCGAACTACTGTCGGGGAAGTCCTCCCCGACAGGGAAGAGGGACGAAGGAAGAAGGAAGAGGTCACAGCGTTCCATTTCTGTCTTCTTCCTTCTTCCCTCTTCCTTCTTCCCTAAAAGCGGTACGTCACGACATAGAACAGATTGAGCTCCGACTGGTTGTCGATCGAGAACGACACCTGCGTATTCGGGGTGAACCGGTATTCCAGGGACCACACGTGGCGCGGGACCTCGCCGAACTCCGAGGTCATCGTCACGTAGAGGTTACTGATCAGCAGCTTCCCGATGCGCAGTCGCAGCGGCCGGACGGTGCTTGCGCTGAAAAGGTCGTACTCAATCTGAAACTCTTCAAGACCGAGCGCCTTCGCCACCTCGCGGCCGATCGGGCCGAAGAGCGCCTCGCTGAGCTCGGCGCGCAAGGCTTCCTCGATGGACTGGCCGCGCAGCACCTGAATGAGCCTGGCCTGTCCTGCCAGCAACGCGAGGATCTCGTTCTGAGGCAGCGTCGGATCGGAACTGTATTCCGCGGTCAGGTTGTCTGGAGTCCCCTGCACATGGACGAAGATGGTCACCGTCTCCGTCCGCGTCTCCGGTACCGATCCGGTTGGCGTCTGAACCGTTCTGGTCACCTGCGTGCGTACTCGGGTCTCGGCCGTCGCGTCGACGAATGGCATGAGCCCGCGGGATTCGGAGAACGTCGCACTCCCTTCGGTCAGCGTGAAGGTTGTATCGAACGCCGTGAAGTTGCCGCGCGACGCGGTCACTTCACCGGACAGCCGCGGGTCGCGCAATGTGCCGGCCGCGTGCACGGCGCCATGCACCTCGAAGCGCAAATCGCCAATGTTCACCCACAACTGCTCACCGGCGCGCAGATCGACGTCGAGGGTGGGATTCAGTCCCGCCTGAGCCGTGACGTCGGTGCCCCGCGGCGCTCCAACAAACACATCTCCATGTGAGACCACGAGCGATCCGCCGACCAGGGGCCGAGCGGCGGTACCCTCGATTCGGACCGACCCGTCGACGCGCCCCGCAAAGTGAGGATCATATTTCAGACGTGCGCCGTCAGCGGTCATCTGGAGGGTCAGCCGGTCCGGCCGGAAGTTCCGGATGCCGATCGCACCGGCACCGGTCACTGTCCCCTCTCCCATCCGCGCCGTGAACTGACCGAGACGTACCTCATTTGCATCGAAGGTGACCGTAGTGGCCAAGCCGGTCAGCGCAGGTTCGACGCGCCGTAACTTGATCGAGGCGTCGCGCGTGCTGAGCGACCCCTCCATTCTCGGCTGGGAGACCGTCCCGGTGATCCGGACTTCACCCGCGAGCGGTCCTTGCGCTTCCTCGACGGCATCCGTCAGCAGCCCCAGCACACTGAGGTCCGCGTCCACGAGCGAGAGCCGCAAATCCATCGGTCGCGTCTCATCGAACCGAAAGCGCGCCGGGTTGAATGGAACGTTGCCCTCGAGCCTCGCCTTATGCTGGCCTTCCTGCAACACCGCGGGCGAGATCTGGAACTGTCCGTCACGATAGAACGCTTGGAGGATGAGCCTGTCGAAGCTCGCGCTGCCGATCGTGCCGTCCGTCACCGTTGCCGAGAGACCGACGAGTGGATCGGCGAGACGGCCGCTCAGCTGTAATGTAAACTCAACCGCCCCCGCGAGCGGACGCTGGATGCGCAGCAGCGGTCGTAAGAGATCGAGGTTGAGACCCGTGCCCGCGAGTTCCACCTCGCTCTCGCCCTCCAGGTCGATCCGGCCGGCGCCCACCAGCTCTCCCTCCTGTGGATGCACCACGAGCCGGCGAACGGTCACCGCCTGATCGGCAAGCGTCGCCTCGACCACCGCGTCTCGAATTGGGTGGTCGCCGATTTGTCCATTCTGCAGCGAGACATTGACCGTCGCGCGCGGCGTGCCGAGCGGGCCGGACAGGGAGACTTCCCCATCCAGCGTCCCACTCAGTGGAACGGGGGGACGAACCCGGAAAAGCGCTAGTAATCCGGACACCTCGGCCCGCGTGGCCGTGATGCGCAGGTCGACCGTAGGATTCCGGGTGAGCTGCACGCTGCCGCGGAGCGCGAAGTTCCCATCTCCTTGATGCAGCTCCAGAGGATTGAACGTCAGCCGCGAGCCGGCAAATTGCACGCGCCCGCCGGCTCGATCGAACCGCTGGCCGTTGACGACGAGTGAGGTCGACGCCACATTGGCATCCACGGCAGGCAACCGTAGTGTCCCGCCGATCGTGCCGGTCAAGTTCACCATCCCATCCACGTCAACGGCTTCGGTGCGCAGGGCACCGATATCTCGTAAGCGGAAATCCCGGGCCGCAAATGAGATCCGGAGCGCCCCCTGGCGGCTGATGCTCCCTTGGGCATCGACGGTTGACGCGTTGACCGAGGCCACCGTCCGGTCGAGCAAGAGGTGCGTACCGGTCCACCGGAAGTCGGCCTGCGCGTGATCGACCCGCTGACCTTCAACCCGTCCATCGCGCAGTTCTACGGATCCACTGGCGTGAGGTTCGTTGAGCGGACCGGTGAGATGGAGGTGGCCGCGGACCGTGCCCTCGAGATCGAGGGGCACGTCGGCGATCGTGAGCAACCGGCGCGCGGGGAGATTGTCCGCCGTCACGCGCAAATCGAAGGTTCCCCGTCCAGTCCACGCGATCGAGCCCGCCAGATCGTAGACCGCGGCGCCGTCGCGGAGGTGGAGGCCTGGAGTTGATACACCTGCGGGCGTCAGCTGCACGCGCCCGAATGCCGTATCAAAGGGAAATGGACCAAGGGTGCCATTCCGGACGCCCATCTCAGCCGCCAGCACCGGCGCCTGGGTCGTCCCGCGCAGTTCGCCGATAAGGTCTGCGCGGCCCGACAAGGCGCCTCTCAGGCCGAATCGCTCGCTGACGGTCCGGAGGCTGACGTCATCGGCCGATACGGTCATGGCCAGCGTGCCGGTTCGGCCTACGACGCCAAACGCGTGTATGGTGCTGGATCCCGATTGCGCATACAGCCGGTCGATCTCCATCCGCCCGTGGTCAAAGCCAAACAACGTTTCCAACCTGTCGAAACCTACTCCGAGCGCGACCCCTCGGCCCATCTGGATACGGCCCTGCGCGACCGTCCCCGCTGGTGCACCTGCCGCGGCGAGGGTGCCGGTGGCGTACCCACGCAGCGACGGATCGAGGACGAGCCCGAATGCAGGAAAGATCCGCGTATCCACAGCGCGCATCTGTGCGAGCGCGAAGAAGGTGCGATCTCCTGGATCAAGCCGGAAGTGTCCCGCGAGTTGTCCGCCGCCGGCGGTGAGCGACACGCGGTCAAAGATCAGCAGGCCTCCGTAATAGGAAAAGTCGCCGCTTGCGTCTGCAAATCCCTGGTGGTTGAGGCGGCCGTATGCGCCGTCCACGCGTCCTTCGATCCGCGGGGATGCGATGGAACCGACAATGCGCGCGTCACCGTTTCCTTGGCCTTCCAGCCGCACAGCGGCTCGAGGAAACACCAGCCGCTGCAGGGTCGCCAGATTCAGGGACGGTGAGCGAACCGCAAGGTCGAGATGGACGCCCGCCACATGCGTGATCGTTCCACGCACCCAGATCGGAGAGATCGGGCCGCGGGCAGACGCACTGCCTACCGCCATGGTCAGGCTCTCGGTCGACACGCCGGTGTTCTCCACCAGCAGCGGTCCGTTGATGTCACTCAGCAACGTACGCTGCGGAAGCAGTTCTGCGCGGCCAGCCCTCAGCAGGAGACGCCCGCGGTAATCGAGCGCGATCCTATCAATCCAGTGGCTCGCCAGGAGGTGGAGGGTCCCATCGAACGTGCCGCCGCGCCACACGAGCCAGGGAAGTCTCAAGAGGTATGGCCCCCAGAACGCGGCAGATGCGCCGCGGGTCGTGACGTCGAGATCAAATGTTCCCTCTCCGATCGTGACGGTGCCGGCCGCGCGCAACAACGCCGGCGTGTCACCGTCGGTGTTGACGGCGTCCGCGGAGATGCGCACACGGGGGGTATCGGAGAAATCGATGCTGCCGGTGATCCGCTCGAAGTGCGAGCCGAAGGGGGATTGGATCGCCAGGGCGTCTGAGAATACCAGCGTGCCCTCACGCACCCTGACCATGCCCTGGAACGAAGGCACCTCAGCGGCTGCGTCGTCACGCGCAAACAGGTCGGCGTAATTCCACCGGCCCTTGACGTCGCGGCTCAGCACCAGGAACGGCCGGTCCAACTCAATGGTAATGACACTCTGGGCGATGCCACGGCCGGTGAGCAAATCTCGGGTGAGGCGACCAACGTCGAATCGGACGACGATGCGCGGAGCTTCAAAAAATGAGCCGCGGGGAAGCTGGTCGGGGTTAGCGACACGCACGCCTTCAAGCACGACGCCGCGCACGGGGTCGCCGCCGATCCGGAGGACCGTGACATCACGTCCCAGCGATCGCGTCGCCTCGTGGACCACGCGAGAACGCACCGACTCCGCCAGGTCGCCCCGCACGAGGAGCCAGCCTACGGCGACGATGACCAGCACCGCCGCAACAAGGGTTGCAATCAGAATCCTACGCATGATAGCCGTGGTTCAAAAAACGGCGGGTCTGCCGGGGTCCCCGGGGAATTCGCGACAGCGAATTTCTGGGGTGGCAAGGAAGAGCCGGCCCCTGCTCTTCATTCCCGCCGCGCCTGCCTTGTACTCACCAGGACTCACAAACGAGAGACGCCGGTTCGCCGGCGCCGGGTTTACCGGATCAATACCGGGATCTGCACCTCGCCCTGTAGGAACCAGTCCGTATGGATCAGCCGGCCCGCGAACACATCGAACTTTAGGAACTCGGAGCCCTCGGGCGGTAATCCAAACGGGACGATCTGAATCAATAGATCCGTATACTTGCCAAAGTCCTCGAAGAGCTGGATCGCCTCGGCGAGGTCACGCGCCGGGAGGGGTGACGGTTCAGCCATCAATTGCTGGCTCACGCGCTCTTCCAGCGGGAATTCGAGCGGAATCTGCAGGCCGGAAGACCGCACGACGAGCACCGCCGGGCCGCGCGGGAAATTCCGCGGGATCGGCACATCGATGACCTGCGAGGTTACCGCTTCCTCCTGGAACGGCCGGATCATGAGGCGCACGCGCAGGGATTCGCCGGGCGACACTTCGCGTCGCTCCGCCTGAACGTCGGCGATCAACGCTGTCATGCGCTTCGTGGTAAAGCTCACCTCGATGTTAATGTCCGACGCGTCGACCGTTACGAGATCGTTGTAGAACATGAAGTTGAGCGCGTCGGGCAGCTCGAGCAGTGCCGCCATCGCCATGTCGCGGGTGTTGTAGATCAAGTTCTCCCGCGTGACCACGCGCGGCAGGCCCTTGCCGCGCATCGTGATGCGCACTTTGACCGTCCCGCCGCCTTGCACCTGTTCGCGGACCTGTTCTAGGGTCGTGAGGGTCATCGCCGTCGTAAACAGTTTGGCAAGATCCGGACGCCGCACGACCTGAAAACCGCGGTGCACCGTTTTGCCCGTGTCCAAATCAGTGATGCTCACCCGCACAGCGAACATGCGAGGCATCTGTCCGATGACACCGCGGATGGCGGGACCGCGATCCTGGTCGATCTTTCCGATCAACTGGCCCAGGTTACCCTCTTTGAAGGGACGCTCCAGCGTCCGCACCACCGTGATGATCTCCGATGTGGTCAGTCCGTATTCGACCTCGCCCAGGAGTTCCCACGGGTGGCCGCAGATCAAGAGTCTGTTACTCGTGCGCAGTGTGACGGTGCAGATCCCTCCGTAGTTGATATCACCGCGCACCTGCACGACGCCTACGGAGCTGCCGGCGCTGATCTGTGCGGCCTCGAACTCCGCTGAGCCCCCTAGCGATTGCACGAGCGGTTGATGGAGACCCAGCACACGCTGGACGATCCGCAGGGCCCGAGGGGAGGCGCCGGAGATGCTGGCAGGAAACGTCGCCGGCACGAACGCGGTCGTGTGCGGCACGCGCGCGGCGTCGATTTGCTTCGCTTGCTCGAGAGTGCTCGCGATGACGAAGCGGGTCACCGGACGGCCGCCGATCTGAATGGGGCGGCCGGCCGTGAACACGCGTGGCCACGCGGATTCCGCGCCGTTCTTTATATCCAGCACGCGCAGCATCTCTTCGATCGGGGTCGCCAGGGCCAGTTCTCTCTTGCCAGGTTGATACAGGTAGCCCGCACTGAGCGCGCCAATGAGTTTGCCATTGATGTACAGAGGACTGCCGCTCATGCCGGCGGCGGTGCCGCCGGTGATATCTGTGATCGGACCAAAGATCCTGAACAAGATGAGATGCTTGACCGGAATGGCTCCAAGGCCGGAGTTCAGAATCCCAATAACCTCGAAGTCGAATTGCTCGATCTTTTGGCCTTTGATCACGGTGCGCGAGATACCGCGCATGCCAGGCTTCACCTGCGATAATGGCATGATCGCGGGGAGCCCTTCCTTGCTCTGCGCCCAGCCGGCAACCGGCAACAGCAGCGCTGCCACGATGACCGCGATAACAATCGCTCGCCCTCTCACTCGCCTGCCTCCCCTCGAGTTAAGAATGCCACAAACAAAATTCTCGAGCCTACCCTCCAGGGTAACACGCTATGTCACAAAAAATCCCGGGAACTACTCCCCCGGGTTTACCAAGGTCCCGTCACGAAACTGTCAGCGGGGCAGCAACCTCACAACGGTGTCCCCGCGCTCCACACGCTGGCCCGGGCGCACGAGGACCTCACGCACCACGCCCTCGCGCGGCGCACGTGCCGCGATGCGCTTGAGGCCCGTCAGTGGTGTCCGGACGTACAGCAGCGGCTGTGCGTCCTCCACGCGGGCGTCGACCTCCACAAGATCATCTGCCAGGACGATGCCGGCCAGGGAGCTCTTCACGTCGACAACGTCGAGACGCGGAGCGGCCCCAGCGGTGCTCGCCAGTATGGCCCCTATGACCAGGATGAACGCCAGCCTGTGCATGGTATCCTTATTGTACCCGTTACCATCCCAAAAACTCGATTATCCGCGTACTTCCCGCGGACCCCGGCGTTAGCCCGTAAACTCGCCCGGCGCCGAATTGGTCCTTTTAAAGTAGAAACGCAAAGCCTGCACGATTCGTTCCGATGCGCGCCCATCTCCATAGGGGTTGCGCGCCTGCGCCATGACTCCGTACGCGCTTGCGTCCGTGAGCAGCCTGCTGGCCTCTTCGACAATGCGCCTGCGGTTTGTGCCCACCAGGCGCAGCGTGCCCGCCTCCACCCCTTCCGGACGCTCGGTGACCTGGCGGAGTACGAGAGCGGGACGGCCCAGAGCCGTGGCCTCCTCTTGTATGCCGCCTGAGTCGGTCAGGATCAAATAGGCCTGTTTCATGAGCTGCACCCAGGGGCCATACTCCGGGGGCTCGATCAGGTGGGCGCGCCCGTGGCCGTGCAGCACTTCTGCAACCACCCGGCGCACCGCCGGGTTCGGGTGGACGGAGAAGACAACCTCAACGTCTTTGAACCGCTCCAGGAGATCCACCAGTCCCAAATAGATCTCCCGCATGGGATCGCCCCAGTTTTCACGCCGGTGCGTCGTCACAAGCAGCATCCGCCGGCCATTGAGGCTGGGAATACCGGGGACGGCGGGCAACCCGGATTGGTCTTTCACGATCCGCAGCGCATCGATGACGGTGTTGCCGGTCACGACGATCGCGCCCTGCGGGACCCCCTCGCGAACCAGATTCCCCTTGCCGGCCGGCGTGGCGGCGAAGTGGAGGTCGGTCATCACGGAAGTGAGCCGCCGGTTGATCTCCTCGGGAAAGGGCTGGTACTTGTCGTGGGTCCGCAACCCCGCCTCGATGTGTCCGACTGGAATCTGCCGGTAAAACGCGGCCAGCGCGCCGATGAACGTCGTGTGTGCGTCACCCTGGACCAGCACCATCGCCGGCCGGACCTCCTCGAGCACGCGATCGAGCCCCGCGAGCGCGCGGGTCGCGATGTCGACCAGGGACTGCTCGGGTCGCATGATGTCGAGATCCCGGTCGGGCGTGATGCCAAACAGACGCGTCACCTGGTCGAGCATCTCGCGGTGCTGCGCGGTGACGACAACGACGGGAACGAAGTCTTCGCTTTCGCGCAGTCGCAGGACGACCGGCGCCATCTTCACCGCCTCCGGCCGCGTGCCGAAGACCGTCATGATAGAGAGGCGCATCGCGTTACCGGCGACTCAACCCGGCAACAAGCAAGATACCCCCGGCCTCGCCATGGCTCGGCCTCTGTGCGCCGTCGAGCGCTTCGCGCACATTTTGGCGGCCGCCGCCTACCTTGGTCATCTGGGGGTTAGCGTATTCGCAGGATCGGGGAGATCGGGCGCTGAGGAGCCCCGCACCCGGAAGAGTCCGAGCCGGCGCACAAGGAGCAGCACCACGAAGATGATGGCGCCGAGCATGGCGAGTGATGCGGCGCGGTTGATGCCCGCGGCGGCGAGTCCGCCAAGACCGAAGACCGCGCTGAGCAGATAAAGTATACACACCGTCTGCCGCTGCGTCAGCCCGCGATCCAGCAGGCGGTGATGGAAGTGTTCGCGATCGGGAAGGAAGATCGAGACCGATTTGCGATACCGTCGCACGATAGCGTAGCCGGTGTCCGCGATCGGAACGGCCAGGGCCAGCACCGGAATGGCGAGACTCAATGCCGTCGCCGCTTTGAACAGGCCGTACACGGATGCCGCTCCCAGCAGGTAGCCGAGCAGCATCGATCCCGAGTCGCCCATGAAGATGCGCGCGGGATGAAAGTTATGCCGGAGGAAGCCCACGGACGCGCCGATGACGGCCGCTGCCAGCGTCATCGTCGCAACGTCCCCACGCGGAGCCGCCGCCATGAGCAGCGTCGCGCCGGTGATCCCCGCGACTCCAGCGGCCAGGCCATCAACCCCATCGATCGAATTGAGGGCGATCGCCATCGACCCGAGCCAGATCACCGTGAAAATCTGTCCTGCCATTCCCAGTGGAACGGACGTCCCCTGAAGCGGATTGGTCAGAAACGACGTGGTCAGTCCGAACATCACCGGAATGGCCGCCGCCGCATAGATCAATGGAAACTTGAGACGCCCCGGGAGCGCGCGCAGATCATCGACGGCGCCCAGCACCGTGATCGCCACTGCGCCGAGAACCACCCCCAGGAGGGGCGAGACGAGGGGCTTGTAGGGCACCGCGAGGATCACATAGCGTGGTTCGCGCACGAGCGCGACCGGCGAGTCAATCGGGAGCGCAACGAGCAGGGCCAGCATCACCCCGCCGAAGATCGCAAGCCCTCCCATCCGCGGGATCGGCCGCGTATGAATGTGGCGGCCTCCCGGCGGCGTCACAGCGCCGAGACGCCGGGCGATCCACTGCATCTCGAGCGAGATCGCGTACGTGACGAT
>Ga0184639_10000542_pt1 | contig 14828 bp, 14 predicted proteins | sample PLM31_170_b2_FD_133155 | JGI IMG/M metagenome (GOLD analysis project Ga0184639, IMG submission 133155) | Groundwater sediment microbial communities from an aquifer in East River, Colorado, USA - PLM3-1_170_b2 | ecosystem: Environmental > Terrestrial > Soil > Riparian zone | place: USA: East... | reverse complement strand
CCACTTTGTGGACGTGCGCGTGGGCGCCGTCGCCGGCAACGTCAAAGTGGGTAATCGCGAGCGCTGGCTGACCCGCTGGCAGGCGCTCGAGTACATCACTAGCCAGAACCTCGAGAAGCGCGCCTTCGATCTGCTGAACTGCATCACGGTGGTGCCCGGCGCGGTCAGCGCGTGGCGCACCGAGGCGATCCGTTTGTGCGGAGGTTTTTCGGCGGATACCGTTGCGGAAGATACTGACCTGACCATTACGCTGCGTCGCAACGGCTGGCGCATTCTGTATGACGAGGAGGCCGTTGCCTACACGCAGGTGCCGGAGACGCCCGCGGCGCTCGTGCGGCAGCGGTTCCGCTGGACCTTCGGCACGCTGCAGGCCGTTTGGAAGCACCGCGACATGCTCGGGCGCCGGCGTTACGGCACGCTGGGCTTCATCGCCCTGCCCAACGTGTTTATCTTCCAACTCCTGCTCCCGCTGGTTTCTCCGCTGATCGATTTGCTCTTCCTCGGCTCACTCGTGCTGTGGGGGCTGGCGCAATTCCGCATCACGCGCCTGCCGCAGCTTTGGACCGCCGAGGACGTCGAGCGTTCGCTCATCTTTTTTGCCGGCTTCATGCTGATTGACCTGCTGACCTGCGTGATTGCGTTTGCACTGGAAAGGAAAGAGGAGTGGTCGCTGCTCTGGCCGCTGTTGCTCCAGCGCTTTTATTACCGGCAGATGATGTACTGGGTGCTGTTCCGCGCGCTGGTGCGGGCGGTGCAGGGGCGCGCAGTCGGATGGCGCGGCGTCGAGCCGCACGTGCCCTCGCCCGTCGGGCAGCCCTAGGGTTTGTTGCGAGCCAGTCCTCTCGCTGAGGCTGGCGCTTTCGTGTCCTGGCGTTTACAAGAATTTTACAAACTTGCGGGGGACAAAATCTTTCCTGACGCTTCAAAATAACTGAGACCGCGGGCCGAGGTGTGCCTGCGAAGTTTTGAGGAGGCTCCTGTGGCTGCCATTTCTTTTCAGCTCAACAGAAAACCGCAGAACGTGGACGTTCCGCCGGACATGCCGCTGCTCTGGGTGCTGCGCGACACGCTCAACCTGACCGGCACGAAGTACGGCTGCGGCATGGCGCTGTGCGGCGCGTGCACCGTGCACTTGAACGGCGAAGCCATCCGCTCCTGCATCACGCCGGTTTCGGCCGCCGCGGGCAAGCGCGTCACGACGATCGAAGGGCTCTCGCCGGACCGCAGCCACCCGCTCCAGCAGGCCTGGATTGCCGAAGAGGTGCCGCAGTGCGGCTATTGCCAGCCGGGGCAGATCATGTCCGCCGCGGCGCTGCTTGCGAAGAAGCCGCGCCCGACCGACGCCGATATTGACGAAGCCATGTCGGGCAACATCTGCCGTTGCGGCACCTACCAGCGCATCCGCGCGGCAATCCACCGCGCCGCGGCCGGCGCCGCGCCGCCGAAGACGCAGACTGGGGCGCCGCGCAAGTCCCCGGCCAATTCGCAATGACGCCCCCAGCCCCAACCCGCGGACTGGCACGTCGCGAGTTCCTTCGCAGAACCGCGGCGGGAAGCGCCGGCCTGATGATAGGTTTCTACCTGCCGTCCGGTGTGGTTCGCACGCTCAGCGACGTGCCAGCGGAAGCCGAAGTCACGTTGAATGCCTGGCTGCAGATTGACCCGCAGGGGCAGGTGACCATCTGGGTTGGGCGCTCGGAGATGGGCCAGGGGCCGCGGACTTCCGTGGCCATGATCATGGCCGATGAGCTGGGCGCGGACTGGTCCAAAGTTCGCGTTCGGCAGGCCGACCTCGATGCGAAGTATGGCGACCAGGTCACCGGAGGCAGCTTCAGCACTCGCTTCGCCTGGGGAAATCTTCGGAAGCCCGCCGCTGCTGCGCGCGAGATGCTCATCGCTGTGGCCGCCGCCGAGCTGAACGCTCCTGCTTCAGAGTTCTTGGCGGAAGCCGGGGCGGTTATCCATCGGCCAAGTGCACGCCGGCTTGGGTTCGGCGAGCTGGCGGAGCGCGCGGCGAAAGTGCCAGTCCCGGCCGATCCGCCGCTGAAAGATCCCAAGGACTATCGCATCATCGGCACGCGCCGCGGGCGCGTGGACACGCCGCTGATCGTCGCGGGGCGAGCGGTGTATGGTCTCGATGCACGCGTGCCGGGGATGCTCTACGCGGTGATCGAACGGTCTCCGGTTTTCGGCGGGAAAGTGAAGCGTTTCGACGCCGCGCGCGCGAAGGCCGTTCCTGGAGTTCGCCACGTGGTGGAGATTCCGCGCATGGAAATGCCTATTCCGTTCGAACTGAAGCCGGGAGCCCCTGGCCATCAGCATTACACGTCCACCGGCGTCGCGGTGGTTGCGGATTCCACCTGGGCGGCGATCGAGGGGCGTCGCGCGCTCGAGGTGCAATGGGACGAAGGTCCTGCCGCCGGGGAGAGCACTGCGAATCTACGCCAGCAGTTTGTGGATCTGCTGGCGCAGCCCGGCCAGGTTCTGCGCAACGACGGCGACGTCACGGTAGCGCTTCGCCAGGCCGCGCGCGTGGTGGAAGCGGAATACGAGGTGCCGTTCCTGGCGCACGCGCCCATGGAGCCGCCGAACTGCACGGCGCTGGTGCGTGACGGCCGCTGCGAGCTCTGGGTGCCCACGCAGAACGCTCCGGCGGTGCGTGCGGCGCTGGTGACCGCGCTGGTTCTGCCCGAATCGGCCATTACGGTGCACGTCACGCTGCTCGGCGGAGGATTCGGCCGACGGTTGAATATGGACTACGCCGTCGAAGCAGCGCTGGTTTCTCGCGCTGTTGGAGCGCCCGTCAAGGTCGTGTGGACCCGCGAGGATGACCTCCGGCACGGCTACTATCGGCCTGCGAGCCTCCATCGCTTGCGCGCGGGCCTCGATGCTTCAGGCCGCGTGGTCGGCTGGCACCACCACATTGCGGCTCCTTCCACCGACAGCTTCTACAGCGGTCAGAATTCGCCCGACGCGGACGGGGTGCAGATTGCCGGCTCGGGAGCAACGGCAGGGACGGTGCCGAACTACCGCTGTGAGTTCAGCTATGCGAAAACGGCGGTGCCGCGCGGCTGGTGGCGCGCGGTGGACCTCACCTCGAATGTCTTCGTCGTGCAAAGTTTCATGGACGAACTAGCGGCTGCAGCCGGCCGCGATCCGATGGCCCTGCGCCGGGAATTGATCGGACCGCCTCAGACGACGCCGCCCACGGACCCCGAGCGCGTGAATATCTGGCGGCTGCGGAATGTTTTCGAGCTTGCGGCGCAGAAGGGTGGCTGGGGCCAGAAGGTGCCTGCGGGGCGCGGTCGCGGAATCGCAGGCGCATTCGGGTTCGGCAGCTACGTGGCGCAAGTGGCCGAAGTGTCGGTGAACCGCGATGCAGGAGTGCGCGTGCACCGTGTGGTCTGCGTGGTGGACTGCGGGCAGGTGATCAATCCGGACATGGTGGCTGCGCAAATGGAAGGCGGCATCGTCTTCGGGCTGAGCGCGGCGCTCAAGGGAGCGATTACGGTGCAAAACGGGCGCGTGCAGCAGAGCAATTTTCACGAATACCAGATGCTGCGCATCGGCGAGATGCCCAAGGTGGAAGTCCACATTGTGCCGAGCCGGGATTACCCCGGCGGCGTCGGCGAGCCGGGAGTCCCACCGATCGCCCCTGCCGTGACGAATGCAATCTTTGCGGCGACGGGCAAGCGCATCCGCCGTCTGCCCATTCGTGCTGAGGACTTGGGCTAGTTGTTGCGCGGGCGAAGCGGTGGATTTGTGGCCGGCGTCTTCGACTCTTGCGGCGGCCGGTCGCCGGATTCGGTTTCTTCGGCTTCGACGTGTTTGTCGCGCTGGAGGATGTACTCGACGCGCTTCGGCTGGAGCACTTTGTGGAGCCCCAGCACGCCGGCGCCAAGCATGGTGGACCGCTCGGCTTCCTTTTGGAACTCCTCTTTGGTCATCTCGGCGTAGCGGTCTTTCCGCGTGGCGATGGCAATGAGCCCGACCACCAGCGCCAGAAAGATTGCGAGGAGAATCCCGAAAACGAGCACGCTTCCTCCACGGCGCCTCTGCTGCTTATCTCCGACACATATTTTACTCCTTGACCTTTTCGCACGCACGAATTGCGGAGCGGATGGCGCCGGCCACGCTTTTCTGCTAGGATGTGTTTGAAAGGGCTGTACTCCGATGATCGGAGACGGCACCGGAGGTACACATGAGCGCCGCGCTTCCTGCGGGCAACGGCAAAGTGACCGTGCCCGACATCCTGAGCCGCAAGTCTCACCCCACCGGAACTCCTCCCACGAAGATCACGTGCCTGACGGCCTATGACTATCCGGCCGCGCGCCTGCTGGACGAAGCCGGCGTGGACATCATCCTCGTAGGCGATTCGCTGGGCATGGTTGTGCTCGGCTACGAGAACACACTGCCGGTTACGATGGAGGAAATGCTCCACCACACGCGCGCCGTTCGCCGCGGCGTGCGCCGTGCGCTGGTGGTGGCCGACATGCCGTACGGCAGCTTCCATTTGTCGCTTGAAGAATCTGTCCGCAACGCCGTGCGCTTCGTGAAGGAATCCGGCGCGGAGGCCGTGAAAATCGAAGGCGGCGAGCGGCGGCTGGAGCTGATTTCTCGCCTTGTGGAAGCGGAAATCCCCGTCATGGGCCACATTGGCCTGACGCCGCAATCGCTCCACACGCTCGGCGGCTTCCGCGTGCAGGGCAAAACCGTGGAGGCGGCGGATCAACTGGTTCGCGACGCGCACGCCGTCGAAGCAGCGGGCGCTTTCTCCATCGTGCTCGAATCCATGCCGCGCGAAATTGCCGCACGCATCACGCACGAACTGCGCATCCCGACGATTGGCATCGGCGCCGGTCCGGAATGTGACGGCCAGGTGCTCGTCTTCCACGACTTGGTGGGCTTGACGCAGGGCGGCGTGCCGAAGTTTGCGCGGCGCTATGCGAACCTGGCCGAGAGCATCTCGCGCGCCGCGCGCGAATACTGCGACGACGTGCACAGCGGGCGGTTTCCGTCGGACGCCGAGTCGTATCATCTGCCGGCGGAGGTTCGCGAGCGGTGGATGCCGCGCTCGCGCGCCTGACCGCGCGCCTGCATTCCTGACAAAGGCTGACGATGACTCCGGAACATTTGCGCCTGCTCTATGAATACAACGCTTGGGCGAATCACCGCTCGCTCGATGCCTGCGCCGGGTTGAGCGCGGAGCAATTCACGCGCGACCTCGGCTCGAGCTTTCCGTCGGTGCGCGACACCCTGGCGCACACCCTCGGCGCTGAATGGGTCTGGCTCGAACGCGTGCAGGGACGCTCGCCCGCCGCTCTGCCTCCGGGTTGGGAGTTTCCGCGTTTGGCGGATGTGCGAGCCTGCTGGGTGGAAGTTGAGCGCGGTCTGCTGGAGACCGCGGCGAACGTCACACCCGCCGATCTGGACCGCGTGGTCGCTTATCGAAACATCTGCGGCAACCCGTTCGCGTACCCGCTGCACCAGGTGCTGCGGCACGTGGTGAATCACGGCACATACCACCGAGGCCAGGTCACCACGATGCTGCGCCAATTGGGCGTCGCGCCGGTGGCCACGGATCTCATCGTATATTTCCGCGAAAAGAACGCGGAGGCCCCGGATGCGGCGATGGATCTCGAGACGGTTCGCCTGCTTTACGAGTTCAATGCCTGGGCCAGCCACCGGCTGCTCGATGCCTGCGAAGCCCTGAGCGACGACCAGTTGACGCGCGATCTCGGCTCCAGTTTCGGCTCCGTACGCGACACGCTGGCACACATCTTTGCCGCGGAGTGGCTCTGGCTCGAGCGCTGGCGGGGCCGTTCGCCCGCGGGCCTGCTCCATGCGGATGTGTATGCGAATCTGGCCGGCCTTCGCAAGAGCTGGGCGGAGTTCGAACGTGAGCTGCTTAGCTTCGTGAACGGGCTTTCCCCGGCGGATCTTGTTCGCGTGCACGACTACCGCACCACGAAGGGTGCGCCCAGCACGACCCCGCTCTGGCAGATGCTGTTACACGTCGTCAACCATGGCACCTATCACCGCGGCCAGGTGGCTACCATGCTGCGTCAATTGGGCGCGCAGCCCCGTGCTACGGATCTCTTGCGCTACGTCGATGTGCTGGCGGGCCAGCCGGAAGATTGAACCCTCGGGCCAAGCCCGCGAATTCCTCTTTGTTGTGAAAACGATTCACACCGTCGAGTGGATGAAGCAGGCCGCGCGGCAGGCGCGCGCCGAAGGGAAGCTCGTTGGTCTTGTGCCCACGATGGGCGCGCTGCACGCGGGACACCTCTCGCTCGTGCGCGCGGCGCAGGCCCAGTGTGATCCCGTTGTCGTCTCGGTTTTCGTCAATCCCAAGCAGTTTGGCCCGGCTGAGGATTTCGAGAAATATCCGCGGCCGCTCGAAGCGGACCGCGCGCTGCTTGAAAGAGAAAACGTCGCCTGCCTGTTTGCTCCCCCGCCGTTGGAGATGTACCCCAATGGCTTCCGCACGTACGTCAACGTCGAAGGCTTGAGCGAGCGCCTCGAGGGCCGCTCGCGCCCCGGCCACTTCCGCGGCGTCACCACGGTCGTCCTCAAGCTGCTCGAAATCACGCAGCCCCACCTTGCCTACTTCGGCCGCAAGGATGCGCAGCAGGCGCGCATCGTGCGCCAGATGGCGCGCGATCTGAATCTGGACAGCGAGATCGTCGTGTGCCCCATCGTGCGCGAGCCGGACGGTCTGGCGCTGTCCTCGCGCAACGTCTATCTGAAACCCGACGAGCGCCGCGCCGCCACGGTGCTCTCTCACGCACTCGATCGTGCCCGCCAGGAGATCGCCGCAGGCGAGCGCGACGCCGTGCGCCTGGCCGCGCTCGTCCGTAAACGGATTGACGCCGAACCACTGGCGACGGCGGACTACGTCGAGATCGTGGACGCCGAAACGTTTGAGTCCGTCACCCGCCTACGGCGGGCGTGCCTGGCGGTGCTCGCGGTCTTCGTCGGCTCCACGCGCCTGATTGACAACATGCTCATCGAGGAAGCCGAAGGTCTGGGCGAAACGTTCCGCTGCACTCTGTGAGAAGCGCGGTCGCCCGCGCCGGCGGGTTCTGTTAGACTTTGAGGCCAGCCCCAGGATTCCCAACGGAGGGGGAAAACCATGCGGAGAGTTTGGATTGGATTGCTCGCAGCAGCCGTGTTGGCCGCTTGGGTTGCGCCGGTGCGCGCCGCGGGGACGGTGCCCGCTGGCTCGTCCGTCGTCGTGACCCTCGACCAATCGGTCAGTTCAAAAGACGCAACAGTTGGCCAGAAGGTGGACGGCAGCATCGCCGAAAACGTCGTCGTGGGCGGGAAGACCGTCATCCCGAAAGGGTCGAAGGTGTCGCTTTCCGTGGCCAGCGTGCAGGCGTCCGGACGGCTGTCGACCCCGGCGAAGCTCTGGCTGAAGATTGACTCGATTACCGTCAACGGAAGAACGTACACGGCCTCCTCGCGCTTGTCGGGGCAGACCGGACCATCGCACAATAAACGCAACATCGTCGCTATCGGCGGCGGCACCGCGCTCGGCGCCATCATCGGCGGGATTGCCGGCGGCGGCAAAGGCGCAGCCATCGGCGCGGCCGCAGGCGCGGGTGCCGGCACAGCCGGTGCGGCCATGACTGGCAAGAAAGACGTCACCTTTCCGGCTGAGACGAAGCTCCGTTTTACGACGAAAACGGACCTCGTCGTGAAATGAGCGCCTGAGAATTACAGAAGGATTGAGCGCGCGGGGCGGATGTTTTCGCCCCGCGTTTTTTTCAGGAGAGCTGGGCCAGCGCTTCGAGCACCTGCGCGGCGTGGCCTTTCGGGGTGACCGTTTCCCAGACCTTCGCAATCTTGCCGTTGCGGTCGATCAAAAACGTGCTCCGCACGATTCCCAGAAACGACCGGCCCAGAAAACTCTTCATCCGCCGCGCACCGTAGGCCTCGATGGCCTTGAAGTCCGGATCGCTCAGCAGCGGGAAGTTGACCTTCTGCTTGGCTTTGAACTTTGCCTGCGCCTCGACGCTATCCGCGCTGCAGCCCAGGATCGCCGCGCCGGCCTTATCGAATTTTGCTTTTGCGTCGCGAAACTCGGACGCTTCCGTGATTCAACCCGGTGTGTTCGCCTTGGGGAAAAAGTAGAACACGACGGGCTTGCCGCGCAGGTCCGCCAGCGCGACCTCGTGGCCGTCATCGGCTTTCAGCCGGAACTCCGGCGCCTTGTCTCCCACCTTTAGCATCCCACACCCCTTGGCCGCTAGCTTTCAGAAGCCCCGCTATTCTGCCGCCGAAGCCAGTATTCGTGGAAGCGGAAAATGCGCTCGCCGGCGAGCTGGATAAACATCACGCCGCGCAGCTCGATGCGGCCCGCATCCGCGCGCGTGAATTCCACTTGCCACTCAATGACGTGCACGCCATCCTGCGCGGCGGCGAGCTTCCAGCGGAACTGTACGTCGCGGTGCGGCCGCGTGGCCGCTTCCCAGTAGCGCCGGATGGCCTCGCGCCCTTCGAGCGGCGCGCTGAACGGGTCCACCTGGTACGTGGCGTCTTCGGTGAATAGCTCCGCGGCAAGGTTTGCGTCGCGCGTCTCCCACGCACGCCGGTACGTCTCCATGACCAGCGAGATTGGGATTTGCTCTCTGCGAACGGCTTTCACTTCAGGCATTGCCTCACCCCAGCAGCCGCTTGAGCGTGTCGTTCACGAGTTGCGGGTTCGCCTGGCCGCGCGTCGCGCGCATCACTTGGCCCACGAAGAACTTGAAGACGGCTTCGTTGCCCGCACGGTATTTCGCCACGTTGTCCGGGTTCTTCTCGATGACCTCGCGGCACGCCTGCTCGATCTCGCCCGCGTCCGTGATTTGCGAGAGCCCTTCGGCCGCGATGATGCTACGCGCCGGCTGGCCGGTCTCAAACATTGTGGCGAATACCTTCTTCCCGCTCGCGCCGGTGATTTGCGCGCTCTCGACGAGTGCCAGCAACTCGGCCAAGGCTGCGGGTGAAACCGGGCTTTCGCCGATTTCCTCCCCCGCTTTGTTCAACCGGCGCAGCAGCTCGGTTTGGATCCAGTTCGCGGCGGTTTTGGCGGGTGCACCGGCCTTGACCACCGCCTCGAAGTAACCGGCGAGCGCCCGCGTATCGGTCAGCACGCCCGCGTCGTACGGCGTGATGGCGTAGTCGCGGATGAAACGCTCACGCTTCGCGTCCGGCAGTTCCCGCATCTGCGATTGGATCTCCGCCTTCCACGCCTCGCTCACGTGTACGGGCAGCAGGTCGGGTTCGGGGAAATAACGGTAGTCGTGCGCGAATTCCTTCGAGCGCATCGGCTCGGTGCGGCCCGCGGCCAGGTTCCACAGGCGCGTTTCCTGCTCGATCCGCCCGCCGCCCTCGAGCACGCCGATGTGCCGCGTGATTTCGTATTCGAGCGCGCGCTGGAGATAGCGGAACGAGTTCAGGTTCTTCACCTCGCTCTTCGTGCCGAGTTTCTCCGTGCCGCGTGGCCGCACGCTGACGTTGGCGTCGCAGCGCAACGAGCCTTTCTCCATGTCGCAGTCGCTCACGTCCGTGTATTGCAGCACCTGCTTGAGCGTATTCAGGTAGGCGTAGGCCTCGGCGGGCGAGTGCAGGTCGGGCGCGGAGACGATTTCCACCAGCGGCACGCCGCAGCGGTTGTAGTCAATGTAGGAGCTGCGGTCGGAATCCGGAAAGCCCTCGTGCATGGCCTTCGCCGCGTCCTCTTCCACGTGCAGCCGCGTGATGCCGATGCGCTTGCGCGCGCCTTTCTGTTCGATTTCAAGCCACCCGCCGGTCGCGAGCGGCAGCTCGTACATCGAAATCTGGTAGCCCTTGGGCAGGTCAGGGTAGAAATAGTTTTTCCGCGCAAAGCGCGAGCGCTCGTGCACGCCGCAGTGGATGGCGAGCGCCGCGCGGATTGCCAGCTCCACGGCGCGGCGGTTGAGCACCGGCAGCGAACCTGGCAGGCCGAGGCACACCGGGCAGGTATTGGTGTTCGGCAGGTCGCCGAAGCGCGTCGAGCACGCGCAGAAGACCTTGCTCGCCGTCTTCAGTTGCACGTGCACTTCGAGCCCGATGACGGGCTCGTAGCGTTCCGCCACGTCGGGCGCTATGCGCGCCTCTTGCGTTGCTCGGCTCATCGCAAAAACGACATTATAGCTCAGCCAAAGAGAACTTTTGCACTTGCATTCATGCGCGCCACTGTTTGGCAGAATGCGTGGGATGGCAGCCACCCGCTTGATAAGGTACCGGATGAGAGTTATTTTTCTTTCTTTGAATGTTCTCTTGCTGAGCGCAAGCATATGCGTTTCTGGCCCTGAACATGCCCTACGGAGGCCTTTCGCTGAAAACCTAAAGATACTGCCAGCCCTTTCCCTCATGCCCAAAATGAAACATGGCAGGGTGCAAAATCTCAGCCAAAATCTCGAGGGATTCGACCAACCGCGGGCCCGGGCGGTTAAAAAATTGGTTTCCATCGGTTAGATAAACGCGGCGGCCCCGAACCGCTCGCAAGTCCGCCCAAGTCGGCTCTTGCGTCAGCTTGGGCATTTGCTCACGCGAACGCCTGATGTCCCAGCCACACGGCAAGACAATGATCACCTCCGGGTCTTTTTCGCGGAGTTGCCCCCACGTGATCCACGGTGAATGTTTTCCGGCTGAGCCAAAAAGATTCACGCCGCCCGCCATCTCTACCAGCTGTGGCATCCAGTTGCCGGCCGCCATCAGTGGATCGATCCACTCAATGCAGGCAACGGCAGGTCGCTCAGGCAGAGTGCGGGTCGTTTGGGAAATGGTGCCCATTCGGAGTTTCAGGCGCCTAATCAGATCGTCCCCGCGCTCAGGATCCCCCAAGGCCTCGGCGATGCGGCGAATATCCGCCCACACGTCTGAAAGCCCCTGCGGTTCCAGGGAGACCAATTGAGGGCATGAACCGAGCCAGTTGCAAAGCACCTCCTCCACGTCCCGCAAACTGACCGCGCAGACTTCACACTGGGATTGAGTAATGATGACGTCTGGCTGCAACTCTCTTAACTTGTCGGCGTCGACCCGGTACACGGATAGCGCATCCGCCAGGATGGTTTTGACACGCTGGTCGATTTCGTAGCTTGTGCCCTCGGTGTCAAATTTAGGCTCGGTGCACACAGGAAGCTGCCTAACGGACGGAGGATAGTCGCACTCATGCGAGCGTCCCACCAACTGATCTTCGTATCCCAACGCGCAGACAATTTCGGTAGCGCTCGCAATCAGCGAGATGATTCGGGACGCGCTCATTTCTCTAACCATCGGTTTGAATCATACCGTGGGCTTCTCTCAATGCAGGAAAGTGACGCTCGGCAAGCGCAAAGCCGCCGAAGAGCACTGCCACGTAGAGCGCATCGCCCAGAAGTGTGTTCCGGAAGAACGGGATGGCCGCTGCGTAACAGGCCGCGAAGCCGGCCGCCGTCCTCGGATAGAGCGAGCCCATCGCCCAGACGCCGAAGTTTGTAATCACGAAAAAGAGCACCGATCTGGCCATCGTGGTGGCAGCGGTCCGCGCGAAGGTCCGCCGGCCGCGCAGCCAAAAGCCCAGGGAGACGATCAGCGCGAAACTGCCGTACACCCACGGCCAGCCACGGTGCCAGCCGATCGCGAGATCACTCAGAAACATGGCGCCGAGCGGCACGAGAAACGCCGCGCGGCGATCCGAAAAGCATGCGCCGCCAAATAAAGCAAGCGCCGCAATCGGCGTGAAGTTTGGCGGATGCGGCACGAGACGCGACGCCGCCGCCATGAGCACGAACCCCAGCAACACTGCAAACCGCGTGTTCAGCATAGAAAACTCCTTTCCGTTTGATCGCCGATGCCCGTAGAGGGGCACCAGGTCGCAAAAGCAAAACGCGTTGCGCTCGACAATCTCGCCGCGTGAGAATCGCAGCAGCTCGCGGAACAGCGGGCCGTCGAACACGAACGAATGGAATTCGCCATTCTCGCCGGAAGGATCCACGTTCTCCGGGAGTTCGCGCACAAACTCGGCGGTGATCTCCCGGCCGGCGAATGACGCGTCAAGTTTCTTCGTATCCACGCAGACGACAACGGCGCGGAAGCCGGCCCCGAGAAACGCGCGAACCAGCCCACGTGTATCGCGCTTCCAGATGGGAAAGATGCCGCGCATCCTGCGTTTCGCCAGGTTGTCTTCCCGATACTTGCGAAGGTCTTCGAGAAAAATATCTCCGAAGGCTACCTGCTGGACGCCACGGCTTTGAAAAGCGGCGAGCGCGGCGTCCATCTTGGCTTCGTACTCTTGATTTGTGCAGTTGGGAGAGATGGAAACGATGTGGAGCGGCAGGCCGAGAGACTCGGCCTGCCGCTCCAGCAGCACACGGCGCACGCCATGCATGCTGATGCGGTCGTACGCGTCGGTGACCGTCGTCAGCAGCGCGGCGACGTCGTGGTGCCCTCCGCGCGAAACTTCGTAGAGCGCCATCGCGCTGTCTTTTCCACCGCTCCAGGACAAGAGTATCTTTTCTTTCATGGGCGCGATCCCTCCCCGCCGATGATGAACTTCATGCCGAGCCGGAAGTCGCGGCCGAGCGCCGGAAAGCCCAACGCCTCCTGATACTGCTTGTCGAACAGGTTCTCCACGCGGCCGAACACGGTGACGCCGCGGCGGAGGTCGTAGCTGCCTGCCAGGTCGAACCGGGCATAGCCCGGGTTGGTAGTCACAGTCGGCGCAAGAAAGCTGCTGTCGGTGCGCCGGCCGCTGAAGTACCCCGCCAGGTTCCAGTTCATGCGGTGGAAGGCGGAGTTGAGCACTATGTTTCCCGAATGAACCGGCCGGCGAAGTAGGCGGTTGCCCGGGATGCTAGCTAGATCGAACGCGTTCGGCGCACGCAGCACGCGGCTGTCGTTGTAGCTGTAGTTGCCGCTCACCGTCAGCCAGCGCGTGGGTTTGGCTTCGGCGCCGACGTTGACGCCGCGGGCGCGCGCAAGGTCTGTGTTGAAGAACGTACCGGAGCCAAAGCTGATCATGTCGCGGAACCGGTTGTCGAAATAATCGGCGGAGAGGCGCAACTGGTTCGAGGCGAGCACCTGTTCGACGCCGACGTTGAAGGTGCGGCTGCGTTCTGGGCGCAGGTTCCGGTTGCCGCGGAAAAACGGGTTGGTACTGAACGACTGAAGAAGGCTGGGCTCCTTGATGCCCCGGCCAAAGGAGAAGCGCAGCCGCGTCGCGCCCCAGAAACCGCTGCCGAAGCGCAGCGCGTAAGCCGCGCCGAAGCGCGGCACCCAGCGCCGGCCGAAGCTGGCGTTGGCTTCGGCGCGAAAGCCGCCGCTGACCGTCAGGCGCCGCCAGGGCTGGAAGCGTCCGTCGAGAAAGGCACCCTGGTTATTGCGGCGGAAGTGCGGGCCGTTCACCCAGCCGTTTTCAACCTCGTACTGGTAGCCCGCCGTGACCGCGCCCTGGCGGAACAAGTAGCTGGATTGTGCGGAGAGACCGGCCCGATTGAGCTGATTGGCGACGGTGAAACCCGGAAAGAGGAAGAACAACTGGCGACTGTAAGACTCATTACCCGCAAGATGGTGACGCCAGTGGGCCCCGGTCGCAAAGTCACCGGTCAGCTTGGCGGAGAAGTTGTGAAGGGCGTTGTGCTGGAAAAGATTCGGCGCGGCTAAGAGGGTTTGGCCGGCGACACCGGCGTCGCTGGTGTTGTTTCGCAGGGCAAGCCGCACGCGGTTCGTCTCGCTGAACCGCCAGCCGAAGTTGCCCGAGAGCGTGCGGTTCAGGAAGGCGTCGTTGGTGCCCTGGCCGTCGGTCCGGAAGTAGGCAGCGGCGGCTGAATAGTCGAAGCGCCCGAGCAAGCCGCTCAGGAGCACGGCGCCGCGCGCGGTGGAAAACCGGCCGCCTTCGCCGAGCAGCGTGAGCTGCGGGCGCCGCGTCGTGCCGCGGTGCGTAAAGATCTGCACCACACCCGCCATCGCGTCCGAGCCGAAGAGCGCGCTTTCGGCGCCATGCACCACTTCGATCTTCTCCACGTTGTCGAGGGTGAAGTTCGAGAAGTTGATGGCGCCGCCGGGCTCATTCACCGGCGTGCCATCCACGAGGACCTTGGTAAAATTGGAGTTGCCGCCGTTCAGAAACAGCGAAGCGACGCCGCCTTCGCGCCCCGTGCGCCCGAGGCTGAAGCCCGGCAGGGTCGCGAGCAAATTCGGGAGCGACAGCGCCTGGCGCTGCTCGATCTCTTTCCGGGTGAGAATGATGACAGGGGCAGTGGTGGCTTCGGCGGAAGCCGGTTCGGCTTGCGCCGTCACCACAACCGTTGCGGCCAGCCGCTCGAGTTCGAGCCGCACGCGCAGCTCGCGCGTCTGGCCCGCAGCCAGGGTGACGACTTCTTCGTAGGGGGCAAAGGACGGATGCGTCACCCGCACGCGGTAGCTGCCCGGCTCGAGTGCAAACGTGAAGCGACCATTTGGATCGCTGGTTGTGCGTTGAAGGGTGGCCGCGCCCGCAGCCGGCCAGCGTTCGACCGAAATCTCAGTTTGGGCGATGGCGGCATCGCCGGGGTCTGTAACGCTTCCTGTCAGGGTAGCGGCGGATTGCGCAGAAGCGCTGAGAACAAACAGCAGCAAAGCGATTCCGACACCGAGTGCAAAGCAGAAGCGAAAACGCATGGTATTTCCTCCTCTCCCGCCTCGCGCGGGAGTTGAAGGTTGTCCCGAATGGCCGGTGCTGCTGCCGATCGGGCTGCGGGCTTCGCCGGTCTCCTGGCTTGGCGGCACTTCTAGGGAGCGCGGCCTTCCCGCCGGTTCGACGATCACGGATCATCGGGGCCGGCAGTGACCTG
>Ga0184639_10000541_pt1 | contig 14832 bp, 15 predicted proteins | sample PLM31_170_b2_FD_133155 | JGI IMG/M metagenome (GOLD analysis project Ga0184639, IMG submission 133155) | Groundwater sediment microbial communities from an aquifer in East River, Colorado, USA - PLM3-1_170_b2 | ecosystem: Environmental > Terrestrial > Soil > Riparian zone | place: USA: East... | reverse complement strand
GCGCGGGACTTCTTCTCGGCCATGAGAATCGCTCGAAGGGACGGGGCGTATTTAAGGGTCTCGGCGGTCTCGCCGACCGCTTGCGTATTCCCCATGGCGGTGAGTGAGGAGCGCGCGAATCGGTGGATCGGGCGACGAACTGGACCACAAAGATCGGGAGGATGGAGTCGTCGACCGGGACAACGGGACGGCCAGGTTCCGAGAAACCGGCGCCACAGCGGGAATAGAAAAGTAATCCTTAAGTAATACAAGTAATATAGTTCCACCAATGGAAGGCGTGAGCTTCAAGGTCGACGCCGCGACGAAGAGACGGATGACCCGGCTGCGAGACATCAACTGGTCCGAAGTCCTCCGGGAAGCCATTCGAGGGCGTCTCGAGATCGAGGAACGGCTCCGCGCGCCGATCGACCGTCGGCGGGCGATCGAGGCGGCTCGGCGGATGGATGCGTTCCGCGCCCGTGTCGGTCCCAGCGACTTCGACAGTACGAAGGAGATCCGGAAGTGGCGAGACCTCCGACGGCGGTCGTAGACGCCTCCGTCGCGGCGAAATGGTTCCTGACGGAACCCGGCACGGAGGCCGCGATCGAGCTCCGACAGCGGCATCTCGATGGCGAGGTCCGCCTCGTGGCGCCCGATCTCCTGGTGTACGAGGTGGCGAATGCCTTGCGCTATCACCCGCGCATCGGGGCCGAACCATGGGCCGACCACATCGGGGATCTTTTCGCCCTCGACATCGGATTCGACCTGGCGTCCGAACCTTCCATGCGGGCCACGATCGGGGCCGCTTTCCGGTACGGGCTCTCGGTCTACGACGCGGCGTACATCGCCCTTGCGGAGCGGCTCGATACGGTCCTGTACACGGCCGACGACAGCCTCCTACGGGCCGCCGGCCCGCGCGGCCAACCCATCCGGTCGGTTCGTCCATCGGGGTGACGGGATGTTTCTCCTCGGCCACCTAGGGATCGGCCTCGGACTCGCTTGGCTCCTCGCCTGGAAATCACCGGTCCGGGTAGACTATCGACTCGTGCTCCTCGGCGCAATCCTGCCGGACCTCATCGACAAGCCGCTCGGGATCGCCCTGGGACTCGAGACGCGCATCTGGGCCCACACGTTCCTCTTTCTGTTCACCGTCCTCGCCCTCAGCCTCGTGCCGGCCGCCCGCAACGCGCGGTTCGTGGGATTCGGCGTCGCGACCCACCTGCTCCTCGATGAGATGTGGACCCAGAGTGAGACCTTCCTGTATCCCGCATACTTCTGGATCTTCCCGCCCGCACCCTTCTCTGCCGGCTTCTGGTTCGACACGCTCCTCCGTGATCCCTTCGTGCAGGCGGGGGAGATCATCGGGGCGACGATCCTGGTCGCCTTCGCCCTCACACACCGAATCCGCTCGTGGAAGGCGTTGCGGGAGTTCGTGCGCCATGGGACCCTCCCGCACGACGCGCGAGTCAACCTTAAACAAGGTTGACTTGAGAACGTGGCAACTTTCTTTCTGCGGCCTTTAAACCCTCTCTGCTCCACGACGTCTGGATGGCCGGGCTCCCCGCGCATCCGAATCGGCGTCCCCTCCTCGCCCTCGTCCTTCTCTCGCCGATCCTCGCGGAGATGCTTTCCGGATCGGCACCTCCCGCGGAGTGGGCGAACCCGATCACCCCGTCACCCGAGGCCCACTCCTGAAAGCGTGCCCCTTGCCCCGGCGGACCCATTGGCGCCCTAGCGTTTCGCCCTTCCCGCAGAATCCTTTATCGGGGCCTGCTCGCTCGCGGGCGGTATGACGAAGGTTGCGGATTTCCGCGAGATTTACGGATACAACTGGCGCGTCCTCCGAGACTATTGCGAGGCCCTCGGGAAGCTGCCCGAGGAAGCCGTCCGGAAGAACCGCGAGGCCACCTATCATTCGATGAAGAACATCTTCTTCCACATCCTGGGCGTCCACGACGGCTGGCTGAACGTCACGGTCCAAGGCGCGTCCGCGGATTCAAAGGTGTACGATTCCGAGGACTTCGAGTCGATCCAGACTATCGGGGAGCTCCGCGGGTACATGGAGAAGGTGATCGCGAAGGAGGAGTCGTTCCTGAAGACGTTGAAGGACAAGGATCTCGACCGGCCCGTGCAGCCGTCTTGGAAGAAACGTCCCCACCCGCTCCGCGACGCGCTCATGCAGGTCACGTTCGAGCAGGCCCACCACCTCGGCGAGCTGATCGCCCTGTTCTGGCAGCAGGACATCGAGCCGCCCGAGATGACGTGGATCGATGTGCGCCTCGCGATCGAGGGCGATCCGGGGCCTTCATAGGAACAGGCGGCTCGTCATCGCCTGCAGTCCCGCGAAGTCGTCGGGGTTTCCGGACCAATTGGCCAAGAGGGGACCGTATCGCCGTTCCGCCCGGTCCAGGAAGATCCGCATCTCTTCCCGGATCTCCGCGGGCTGCGAACCCATGACCGCCACCGCGAGGATGAAGCGCGGGCTCCGCTCGATCACGACCGTCTTCTCGCCCAGTTCCAAGCGGCGGAGTTCCGCGGATCCGACCGCGAACGACGTCCGTGCGAAGTTCATGATCGCAGTGAGCATGCCCGCCATCACATCCGAATCGATCGCGAGGCCTTCCGTCCGAGACGCGTGGGTCAGTAGGATGCCGGACCCTTCGATCACGAAGACGTCCTCGACAGAGTATCCGACCGTGGGCGGGAGCTCGAGCGGCTCGAATTCCCGTTCCAGGACCTGGGCCACGGACTCCTCGAGTGCCGCGAGGTCTGCGCTGATGAGCGCCACGCCCCCGCCGGCCGTCGCCGTGTCTCGTAGGGAGTGAAGGACTCGCACGAGTCGCTCCGGGCTCAGATAATTCGCGAGGTATTCGACCCCTTCGAGGGCGACGACGCCTTGCGGTTGCTCCGCCATGAAATCCCGCACGAGCCTCTTGAGGACTTCGGGATCCGTCGGTGAGACCCGATTCTGTCCCACGGTCGACGTGAGCCACAGGATCGGAGTCGAGGGAAGGTCATAGTCCTCTCGCACCTCGATCGGAGTACGTCGGGTGACGACGAGTCCCAGCGACCCGTGCCGCACGGCCTCCCCGAGCGCGAGGAACACGAGCTTCGGACGTCGCTCGCGGAAGACGTAGGCGCGACCCGCCTTCAGCGCGAACCGCCGCGGGAGCGCGACGGGCTCCTCCTTCTGCGGCCCGACGACGAACATCTTGTACCGCAGGACCGCAATCGAGAAGAGCGCCGCCATCGCGAACGCGGTGATCGTTAGGAGCGGCAGCGGGTACTGGGACAGGACGATCCGCTCGTACGCGTACGACTCCGCGCCGGCTCCGTGGATCAACACCCCAGCCGTCATCAGGATCGCCTGCTTCCGCACGATGGGATCCCGGTTCCGGATCAATGTGCGGACGAGGACGGCGAGGGCCGTGAGCATGAAGATCGTCGCGAAGGTCGCGAGGGCGAGAATCGCGCTTTGACTACCGACGACGGTGCCGTACGGCGGAAACACGTACAGCTCGTTCACCAGGGTCGTGACCCCGATCGCCACGACGAGGAGAGACACCTGGAGGAAGAGGTTCACGATCCTCCGTCGCATGATCTCGAAGCCCAGGAAGTACTGGCCGATGAACGACGCCGTGAATCCGACCGCGAGCATGTGGAAGAAGTAGAACAGCCGGGCGATCGCGAGCGGCACCGGATTCGGGACGTAGGGATCAACTACGGACGTCCGGAGGAGATAGGCGAAGGCTCCCGCGAGGACGAAGAAAATCATCGCAAGGACGAACGTGTCACCCGCACGGCGGTTCGGGATCTTCCGGACGACGAAGGCCGCCAGGAGGAGGGCGAGGGAACTGCTCGCAATCGAGACGAGGGAGTACCACTGGTACTCTTCAAAGGCCATGAGAGCCGATGAGACCCGGGGAGGGTCCTAAAGAGCCCTTGCCCCCGGCTCTCGGATTTGAGGATGAGCGTCCGGGAAGGCAGGGTGCGGGCGAACCCATTTACGTCCCGGCCCCATGTGTCGGCCGGTTCTCCATGGCCGCGATCGGGACGACGCCCCTCGAAGGCCGCGTGTGGATCGTGACGGGCGCGAACTCCGGCATCGGCAAGGCGACGGCTCTGGGCCTCGCGAAGCTCGGAGGCAACGTCATCCTCTCTTGTCGGGACGCGAGCAAGGGCGAGGCGGCCCGGGAGGAGATCGTCCGAGAATCCCGGAACGCGCGCGTGACGGCGATGACCGTCGACCTCGCGAGCCAGACCTCCATCTCCGCGTTCGCCGAGGAGATCAACCAGGACTACAAGCGGCTCGACGCGCTCGTCAACAATGCCGGCGTGTTCACGCGGCAGCGGAAGGTCACACCGGACGGCCTGGAGCAACAGTTCGCCGTGAACTACCTCGGTGGATTCCTGCTCTCTCACCTGCTCCTCGATCTCCTGTTGGCCAGCGCTCCGTCCCGCATCGTGAACGTCGCTTCGAGCGCGCACAAAAGCGGGACGATCGACTTCGACGACTTGCAGGGGGAGAGGAAGTACCGGGGATACCGGGCCTACAGCCAGTCGAAACTCGCGCAGGTCCTCTTCACGAGGGAATTCGCGCGGCGACTCCCGGGCACGGGGGTCACGGTGAACGCCTGCCATCCCGGGATCGTGAAGACGAACCTCGGCCTCGCGGAGACGCCCGCGGTCTTCCGCTTCGTTCGGATGCTCTTCAAGAGCCCCGCGAAGGGCGCGGAGACCCCGATCTTCCTGGCCGCGTCCCCGAAGGCCGCGTCCCTGACCGGACAGTACTTTGTGAACCGCCAGGTGAAGGCGTTGTCGAAGGAAGCCCAGGATCCGGATCTCGCGCGCCGGCTATACGACGTGAGCGTTCGCCTGGCCCAGTTGGAATCCTGAGGCTTCCCCTTACGGCGACCCGCACCAGGCGGAACCATCGTGGGTCTCCTCCCGGTCCGCCCGCATCGATGGAACGGAGCCGGTTCCTTGTCATGACGATCTCGAAGTTCAAATTCGGGCAATTGGCCGGCACGATTTTAAGGGAGTATGCTGGTTTCGTCGGACAGTGGCCCATACCCCCGAGGTCGCGGTCACCGCGATCAACGTCGGGATTAGCGCGGTCATCTTAGTCCTGCTTTTGGTCCTCACGCGAAATGCGCTCCGGCAGGGACTCGATCAAACCGCCGCGCGCCTCTTCTTGCGAAAGAAAGATGCCACGCGGGGGCTCGTTCTGGTGCTCGCCGGGCTCAGTATCTTCCTCGGGTCCCACCTCCTTGACTTCTACTCCGAAGTCAACCACCTCGGCTGGGGCATGAGGGTCGACTCGGTCGAGACGTTCGCTCTCCTTTTCAAGGTCGCGGGGCTCGTCCAGTACCATTTCATCCTCCGACTCAAGACACGGAGCTCCCAGACGATCGTGATCCCGGAGGCCCCATCCGAATGACGATGTCCCGGACGGAGAACAAGAACTCCACCTCAGCGACGGTGGGCATGCAGGAGGTCCTGACGGAGCTCGTCCGCACGGCTCTGCGCGATTCGGCCGATGTCCTCTCGATCGCGATTGGAGATCGCCAGGGACTCCCGATCATCAATGCGACGAGGGGCACGGTACCCGTCATGGCGTACACGGCAACCGCGACGATGTCCTTGCGAGCCGCGAGGGCTGCCGCGGAGGCGGTGGGGATGGCGCCCCCTGAGTACGTCCTCGTACAGAGTCCGACCGAGAGTCTCGTCATCCTTGATTGCGGGAGTTCGGGGGCGGCCCTCGTGGCCCAGCTGCGAGCGAACTCGAACCTCGGGCTGTGCCTCGTCATCCTGAGGAAGCTCGCCGACCGGATCTCGGCCTCAATCGGCGAGTAAGATCCAGAAGATCACCGGAACGCTTATGTCGGCCGCCCGTTGTGCCACGCGGGCCGATGGAAGGACGCCGGGTTCTCGTCACGGGCGGGGCGGGCTTCATCGGCTCTCATCTCGTGGACCGGCTTGGAGGGCGCAACGACATCACTGTGGTCGATGACCTGTCCACCGGGAACCTGAGAAACCTCGCGAACGCCCCCCGGAAGGTCCACCTGAAACGAGCCTCGATCCTCCAGCCGGAAATGCTCGCCACCGCGATGAAGGGACAGGACCTGGCGTACCACCTTGCGGCGAAGACATCCGTGCCGGAGAGCGTTGCGAAGTCGGAGGAATACTGGCGGACGAACGTGGAAGGCACGGTCCACGTCCTCCGAGCGGCCGCGAATGCAGACGTACGCCGTGTCGTGTTCGTTTCGAGCGCGGCGGTCTATGGGGAATCGCCGGTGACACCCAAGGTCGAATCCATGCGGCTGGCTCCCGCCTCGCCGTACGCGGTGACAAAGATGGTCGGCGAATTCGCCTGCGAGGAGATCCGTCAGATGAAGGGAATCGAGACGGTCGTCCTGAGGGTCTTCAACGGATACGGGCCCCGCCAGGACGCCGCCGCGCCGTACGCCGGGGTGATGGCGAAGTTTGTCGCAGGGGTCGCGGCAAACCGGCCGATCGACATCTTCGGGGACGGAGAGCAGACGAGAGATTTCCTGTTCGTCTCGGACATCGCGGAGGCCCTCGAGCTCGCGGGCGAGAAACCGGTGGACGGCGAAGTCTTGAACCTCGCAAGCGGACAGGCGACGAGCGTGAACGAGGTGGTCCGCCTCCTCTCCGACATCACCGGCAAGCCGATCCGGCCGAGCGACAAACCCGCGCGACCGGGGGACGTGAAACACTCCCGCGCGGATGTGTCGAAAGCCCGCGAGAAGCTCGGGTTCGCGGCGCGCACGTCCGTTCGGGAGGGACTGGCCCGAACGTTGGAAGCGGTGCGCGCGACCTCGAAGGCGTCGCGGTAGGCCGCGTCAGCGTCCTTCGCGCTTCAGCCAGGCCTCGAACGCGTCGAAGGCGAGGGGCCGTCCGAGGAAGTCCTCCACGAGGTCCGCGGCGGGCCTCTTGCTCCCGGGCGCGAGGATCTTCTCCCTGTACCGTCGGGCCATCTGCGGATCGAGGATCGTCTTTCCTTCCCGGAACTTCGAGAACAGGTCTTTCGCGATCACGAGGGACCACATGTACGTGTAATAGATCGCGGAGTAGCCGTTCAGGTGGCCGAAGCTGCACTGGAAATGGGTGGCCGGATGGTACGGCACGAGAGGGAACCGCCGATAGATCGCCTCCAGCGTCTCCGTCGTGTCGATCCCGGTCGGGTCGCCCTTGTAGTATTCGAGGGAAAGGTTGGCGTAGACGAGCTGTCGCTGCACGTCAAGAGCCCTCGATACCGCGTCCGCGCGCTTTAGTTTCGCGACGAACTCCGCGGGAACCGGTTCTCCGGTCTCGTGGTGGCGCGCGAACCGTCGTAGGGTCGCGGGATCGCGGACCCACTCCTCCATCAGCTGGGAGGGAGCCTCGATGAAGTCCCACTCGATCCCGTCGTCCGTGTTCTTCGCCCACCGCCCGTGGCCCATGAAGATCGCATGGAGGAGATGGCCGAACTCGTGGAACAGGGTCTCCACCTCCAGGTACTCCATGAGGGCGGGTCCCTCCCGCGGGTCCGGGAGGTTGCACATGAGCGCGGCCTGCGGGAGCGCGGTCCCGCGGAGGCCTCGGACGAGGCCCGCGGCTGCCGCGTGCGAGTACTTGTCCTTCCGCGGATGCATGTCCAGGTAGAACCGGCCGAGCCTCTCCGCGCCGTCGTAGACGTCGTACACTTCGACCGATTCGTGCCACACGGACACGCCGGTCACAGGCTCGTAACGGACGCCGAACAGCTCGCGGGTGAGTTCGAAGAGGCCGTCCCGGACCCTCGTGAACTCAAAGTAAGGCCGCAGGAGCTTCGCGTCGAAAGCGAAGTCCTCCGCGCGGACCAGTTCCGAGTAGTAGTTCGGGTCCCACGCCTCCAGCGAGGTCGCCTTGGGGACGTCCTTCTTCTTTCGTGCGAGAAGGATCGCGACGTCCTCCTCCGCACGTTCTTGCGACGCGGCGCGGACTTTCTCGAGGAACTCGACGATGCCTTTCGCGGAGCCCACCATCTTGTCCTGGACGATGTACTCCGCGAAGCCGTCGTATCCGAGGATCCGGGCGAGCTCGTGTCGCGTCGCCAGGAGCTTCGATAGCGTCGCGAGATTCTCCGGATGGCCGCGATTCAGGTACTCCCACTGAAGACGCCGCCGGACCTCCGGGTCCCTCGCATATCGGAGGACAGGGATCGAGTCCGGATACTGGGTCGTGATCGTGATCTTGCCGTCGGGTCCGGGCGGATGGGCCTGGACGAAGTCATCCGGGAGCCCCGCGAGCGCCTTCGGGCCGTCGACCTGGATCGACCGCTCGTCCTCGCGGATCCGGCGGTCGAACTCCTGCCCGATCGCGGTCATCTCGTCCCGCAGCTCCTTGATCCGCGTCCGCGTCGGTTCGTCCCGGTCCACGCCCGCGAGGCGGAAATCCCGGAGGACCTTGTGGACCGCGTACCGCGTCTCCGGATCCTCCTTCGACACGTCGAGAGTAAGAAACGCGTCGTACAAGGGGCGGTTCAAGCTCAGGTCCGTCGCGAACCGCTCCGCCTCCTGGTACCACGTGTCGGCGGTCGAGCGGACGCCGGCGTCGGGATGGACGTTGAAGAGGAAGTTGCTCTGGCCCTGAAGGTCGGACAGGTCGAGGAGGAGGCGGTCGTACGGGACGAGGAGGTTCGCGAGGGTCCGGGAACCTTCGACCGCCAGCAGGTCCTTGAGTCGTTCTCGGCACTCGGCCAGGCCCGCCTCCGCCAACGAGGCGAGGGTTTTCTCATCCGGCGCGAACAGATAGTGCGGTTGGGTGAGGGGATTTTCGACGGAACGAGGGTGTCGAGCTTTGCGGGAACCCCGGGTCGTCGACATGGGCGCCATGGAAACTGCCCGGGGCTAAGTACCTTGCTCAACGGCGACCATCGTCGCACGCAAAGGGAAGGGGAAGGGCCTTCGAGGCCCTCCATGAAACGGACTACAACTGCTCTTCCGGAAACCCGGTCTCGGGCGGCCTCGATGGCTGCGGCGGCGTCGGCGTGCCGGGCGGCGGCTGCCAGGACGGGGTCATCGGCGCCGTCGGTGACGTCGGCTGCACCGGCATCCGTGGCGCCATCATTGACCGTCGCCGGGACTGCAGGAACATGAACACGAGCAAGAGAATCACGATCACGAGGAGGATCGTGTTCAGGAGCGTCTGGCCCTGGGTCGCATTCAGTTGGTTCTGCAACGCATCGATCCGCGCCCGCAACGCCGCGGCTTCCTGGCTCGATTGATCCTCCATGGCAGCGAGCTGATCCTGCAGGTTCGCAATCTCCTCCGAGAGGCTCAGGCCGACGGATGCGGATTTCGGATCGGAATCGTGGCTCGAAGTGCCGCGACTGTCGAAGGACGTCACGCGGTACCAGTAGACGCCGGCCGCGAGCCCTGAATCGGCATAGCTCCGGGTCGTGGAGTCGAAGGTCCCTGCGAGCTCGTACGACACCCCATCGGTCGATCGCCACAGCCGGTAGCCTGCCACGTCCCCCTCCGGGGATCCGGTCCAAGAGACCGTGAGGCTTCCCGTGGCGCGCGCGATGTCCGTGATCGTAGGAACGCTCGGCGGTCCGTCCCAGATCGAAAACCCGATGTCAATGTTGAATCCGCTGGAGTAGTAGAATCCCGCGTAGAATGTGCCATTCTCGTCCGCCGCGAGAGTCACGGCATACACTGACGTCTCGAATTCCGCGGCTCGCTCTGGGTGCCAGAGGTCTCCGCCGTCCGGGCTCGTCGCATATCCCAGCGTGAGAATTCCGGTGAACACATACCATCCGGCAATCACGGTATCGCCGTGCACGGCAAGGGTCGGAAGACCGGCGGCGCCCGTCGGATACCGTCCTTGGCTCACAGGCATCTCCATCGTCCACGTGGCCCCGCGATCGTCCGACCGCCGGTACCAGTACGTGGGTATGCCGCCCGGGGACTGACGCACGTCATACCAGAGGACGTGGATGCGATCCGAAGCATCCGTCGCAATCGCCGGGAAGAAGCCTCGCGTTCCGCCGTCGAGCTGGACGGCGGCCGACCACGTCGTGCCATCGTCCGATCGTGTGTAGTTGGCTTGGTAATTCGGTGGGGGACTGACGTACGACGTGTAGACGAAGTGGAGCCCTCCGAACGAGTCGGCCGCCAGGTCGTGCGTAAAGTAGTCGGCGCCTGTCGTGACGTTGGTCCTCCCGATCCAACTCAGGCCCGCGTCCGTGCTGCGGGCGACGGCTAAGCTCCGGAGGTTGCTGGGGAGCCATATCTGAAGCCACACGACGAACAGGTCGCCATTCGGGACCGCGACGATCGCCGGTCCGTAGTCCGCATAGTTCGGAATCGTCGAATCGACTCGGGAGGGCGCGCCCCAAGTCTGTCCGCCATCCGAGCTCTTGCTCACATAGACGTTCTGCGCCGTGTCCGCCCAGGCGACGTACAAGGCGCCGTTGTGGTCCATCGCGGCCGAGGGCGGCATCGCGATGCCGTAATAATTCCCGACCGCCACGACGTTCGGCAGGGTCGGGTTCACGATGCTCGAGAATTGTCGCTCCGGATTGCCGGAGGTCCCCCGGGTCACGTACTTCGCGACGGTCACGTTCGTGTTCCCGTTCACGGGATTCGAGTCAAACTGAAAGAAATACAGTCCCCCCTTCTGGTCCGTGAACACGTTCGGGTAGAACTGGTTCCTCGAATCGATTGGAGACGGCCAGTGCCGGGACCAATCGATCGTATCGTGGTCTGCGGTCGCCGTCGGAGCGAAGGCGAACAGCCCCGCTCCCGAGGCGATCAGCAGGGCGAGGAGGATCACACTGACAAGTCGAGACCGGCGGCGCAGCATACCATCCCTTGCCGCCCGCATCCAGTCGAGGACACCTAAACCTTTCGCTGGACGCGCCCGAAGGGCCGAAACCGGCTTGAAACCTTTGCCGTCAAGTTTCGTTGGCTACGACGGATGGCGGCGACCGTCGTATCTGCGAGGGACGTCTGGAGATCCTACGATGGCCGCTCCGATGTGCTCCAAGACGTCAGCCTTGATGTGTCCGCGGCGGACTCCGTGATCGTCTGGGGCGCGAACGGAAACGGGAAGACGACGCTCCCGTCGATCTTCGGCGGCCTCGACATCCCGACGAAGGGCTCGATCGTCATCGGAGGTCTCGAAATTTCCCGAGTGAAGGAATCCGCACTTGCGAAAGTCCGCCTCCATGAGGTCGGGTTCGTATTCCAGACGCACAACCTGATCGATGACGTGACGGTCAGGGAGAATGTGGCCCTGCCGCTGCGCTTCGCCCGCAGACCCGCGGACGCCCGCACGACGCAACTCCTCGAAGCGTTCGATCTCGCACGCACCTCCTTCCGCGCGGCGTTAATCCTCGCCGCCGACGATGCCGCGGTCCAAGGCCTCGGCGCGCCGCGTACCGCCTCGAGGATGGGACGCTCCGCCGGATGTCCTGAGACGCAAAGCCTTTATCACAACGGGAGCTTGCGACGGCCGCAGCGGCCATGGACGAGACGCGGAATCGGATGGTGCAGCTCGTGGGCCGCGCCTGGGACCAGGTGAAGAGTCCCCTCTACCGGAACGCGTTCTTCATCATGCTCACCTCGATCATCGGCAACGCCCTGGGCCTGTTCTTCTGGATCGTCGCGTTCCGGTTCTACAATCTGACCGACGCGGGGTTCGCACTCACCATGGTGAACACGGTCGCCTTCTTGGCAGGAGTCGCTTCCCTGGGCCTCCCGATCGCCATCATCCGCTTCCTCCCGGAGTCGGACGGCCAAAAGAGCCTCGTGAACACGGCCCTCACGATCGCCGGCGCTCTGAGCGCTGCAATCGCCCTCGTCTTCATCCTCGGCATCTCATGGTGGGCCCCAGGCCTCGTCGTCGTCTTCGGTCGCATCGAATACATCCCCATCGTCGTGGTCACCGCAATGGCGTACGCCTTCGGCCCGATCCTCGATGAGTCCGCGATCGCGATGCGTCGCGCCGACCTTTCGATGTGGCGTACGACTCTCTTCGCCCTCGTGAAAATCCCGCTGCCGGTCGTCTTTTCGATCTGGTTGGGCACGACCCTCGGCGGGACCCTGGGCGTCTATGCCTCCTGGTCGATCGCCTACGGAGTGAGCGTCCTGATCGCCGCCTTCCTCTTCTTGCCCCGCGCGATCCCCGGTTATCGCCCGACCCCCCGCTTTAGCCGGCGTCGGCTCCGGCCGATGTTCGCCTTCAGCACGGGGAACTGGGCAGCGTCCCTCGTCGGGAGCGCGGGTGCCTTGCTCCTCCCTCTCCTGATCATCAACACCCTGCAAACGATGCCCTCGGGCGTTGCCGTCGCGCCGGCCGGGGCCGTGGCCATCTACTACGCGGCGACCGTCGTCGCGGGAACCCTATCCGTCATCCCGGCGGCGACGATGACCTCCCTCTATGCAGAGGCATCGCAGCGCAATGCCCAGAGGGCCCGTGATGAACGCCGGGCGATCCTCCTCGCGGTGACCCTGCTCGTTCCCGGGATCATCGCGATGTGGATGTTCGCGGCGCCCCTCCTTTCCCTTCTCTTCGCTCTGGATCGAAACGCCGATTTGGGAGTGACACCCCTTCGGTTCCTAAGCCTCGCGTCGATCCCCGCCTTCCTGAACTCCGTCCTCAGCACCCGGGTCCGCGTCCGGAAGCAGGTGATTCCGCTCATCGTGTCCTCGTCGATCGCGACGGTCGTCACGCTGGTACTGGGATACCTCATGCTCCTCGCGTACGGACTGCCCGGCCTTGCAGCCGCCGTCGTCCTCGGCCTCGCTTCGGCGACCCCTTACCTGTACCTCGTCGCAGGGAAGCCGATGGAGGCAGAGCCGATCGAGCCCGCGCCGACCGTCCCATGAGGGCGCGTACTCGAAAATACGCCTCTCCTGCGGCTGTCGGGCTCCGCGCACGCCACGATTGGTGTCCCGGCTTGCGTGGTTCCCGAATTCACGGTGGCGGAGATCGTCCTCCTCTTTCCAAGTCGCGTGGCAGACAAAGAGCGACCGTTCCAGGCTGCGGGACGTATCTCGGACACGTTTTCGTTTCGAAGGGTCTTCGGCGCAGGAGTCCCGATCCGATGTTCACTTCCGCCGGCCGTCCTCCGGGGTCCCTACGAGCCCGTAGACGGTCGCAGCCACGTACAAGCCAACCCCGACCCAGCTGTATCCGATTCCAAGGATCAACGTTGTGTTCAGCTGGTAATTCGTTTGCGCGAAGCCGTCCGCACCCGGTAGCATCATCCCTGAAAGCCCGACGATGAACGCGGCGACCAAGACGGGTCCAAACAGATACCGTCCGAGGAATTTCCGGCGCTGCACGAGCCGCTCCCGTCGGGTCCCGGGTCCGGAATCGTCCCCTTCGACGAGAGAGCCGCGACCCGAGCCGTCCCCGGCGTCCATCGCCTGGGACTCCTGCGTCGCGGTCGCTTCGACCTCGCTCAGGCTTTCGAGGAGCTCGTCGATGTCTCGGTCCACGGTGTCCGGCACTTCCTGCGTCTCTGGCAACGGAGGCGGCATCGAGTCCTGCGACGATCCGCGCACCACCGCGCCGAGGCGAGCATCGATCTCGCGGATCTGCCGCGTGAACGAACTGCGGATGCTGAGGGCCAGCCCGCCCATCCCGACGAGGAAGATCGCCGCAACGAGCATGAACGTCGTATAGACCCAGCGCGTGAGATCCGCCTCGTACCACGGAAACGTCAGGGTCCGCCCAAACAGCCAGGTCGCAATGCCGACAATCGCGAAATACGCGCCAAAACCCGCCGCCAATGCGCGCGGTTGAGGTGGCCTCGCCATTCGCATCCCGCCTGATTCGAAGCCGGATATACTTCATCCCCTCCTTCTCATTTTTGATAGCGGAGGGCGCATCCGGCCAAAGGTATATCCGACGCGCGCCCCCTCTCCATCAACGGAGGAGAGCCCCACCCGGATCCGGGTCGGGCCCCGTCGGAGGGAGCGTCGCTTGCCGTACCAAACGAGCCGTTCGCGATTCGCGGTCCGGGAAGCTTTGTTGGTCGGCATCGGCGCGGCCGCGTCGTTCGTCTTCCTCAACCACCAGGCCCTCTACTTGGACCGCCCGTTCCGGGTCTCGGATGCGCCGATCGAGTCGTACATCCTCGCGACCGCCGTCCTGTACCTGTTCCTCCGTCTCGTGATCGTCGTCGCGGAGATGCGGCCGCCCCGCGCCCACGAGGAACTCGTGCGGTGCCCGGAGTGCGGGCAATGGCTCGACGATCGATCCGCCGCCGGCCTGGAGGCGCACCGCCGGATCGAGCTCACGCCGAAGCCGTCCACGAAGGAAGTCGTCTCCGCCGTCGCGCTCCGGAAGGCGGTCGATGCGGCCCGGTTCGACCCACATTCGCCCTCTGAGAACCCAGTCGCGGCTCCCATTCCGATCCGTCAAAAGCCGGCGAACCTCTCGGCGACAGACCTGATCGCAGCGTTCCGCGATCCGGACTTCCTCGAGCGGGCGCGGCACAGCCCGAAGCCTCCGCCGGACCCGCGCCTCAAGCGCTGAGCCCGACGAAGACGAGGAGCTCCTCGAGGATCCGATAGGTGAATCCCCAGATCAATCGCCCATCGATCGTGTACGAGGGGACGTTCAGGTCACCGAGGATCGTGGGGACTAGGGTCTTGCCCTGCGTCGGTGGAAGCAGTTCGAGAGAGATCCAGAAGACAGAGGCCATCTCGGGCCCGGGAACGGGCTCGGCGGCGGAGGTGAGCAGGGCCACGTACGGGACGACGAGCATCTCCGGCTTGTTGCCCGGCGCCCGCGGGGCCATGTGCCCGAGGATCTCCGGTTGCATCGTCAGATCGATCCCGACCTCCTCCT
>Ga0184639_10000540_pt1 | contig 14833 bp, 5 predicted proteins | sample PLM31_170_b2_FD_133155 | JGI IMG/M metagenome (GOLD analysis project Ga0184639, IMG submission 133155) | Groundwater sediment microbial communities from an aquifer in East River, Colorado, USA - PLM3-1_170_b2 | ecosystem: Environmental > Terrestrial > Soil > Riparian zone | place: USA: East... | reverse complement strand
GGCCAGGCCGACATCTCACACGTTGTCTCGCTTGCGCGCGGGCGGGGGCTGGAGCTTGCCATCCGCGGCGGCGGCCACAGCGGCGCCGGCCATAGCTCCACCGACGGAGGCATCGTCCTCGACCTGCGACATATGAAGGCCTTGGAGATCGATGCCGCCGGGCGAACCGCTTGGGCCGAGAGCGGGCTGACGGCAGGCGAATTCACAACGGCCGCCGGCGCCCACGGACTGGCGACCGGGTTCGGCGACACCGGCTCGGTCGGCATCGGCGGCCTGACACTGGGCGGAGGCGTTGGGTATCTCGTACGCAAATACGGACTCACGATCGACAGCCTGTTGGCCGCCGACGTGGTGACGGCGGATGGCCAGCTGAGGCGGGTGGATGCGGAGTCGCACCCCGATCTCTTCTGGGCGATCCGCGGCGGCGGTGGCAACTTCGGCGTCGTCACGCGCTTCCAGTTTCGCCTGGACGAAGTCGACGCGATCGTGGGAGGCATGCTGATCCTGCCGGCCACTCCCGAAGTCATCGCCTCGTTCATCGCTGAAGCCGAAGCCGCGCCGGAGGAATTGTCGACCATCGCCAACGTCATGCCGGCGCCGCCGATGCCGTTTGTGCCCCCGGAGTATCATGGCAGGCTCATCGTGATGGCCATGCTCGCCCACGCCGGGGGAGGGGAGGCTGGCGAGCGCGCCATGGCACCCTTCCGAGCGCTTGCCGAACCCATCGTCGACATGATCCGGCCGATGCCATACCCTGAGATGTATCCCCCGGACGACCCCTCCTACCACCCCACGGCGGTTGGACGCACCCTGTTTATCGACGAGGTCGACCGCGGCGAGGCGGAGACGATCGTCGATCACCTGCAGGCCTCCGACGCTTCGTTGAGGGTGGCACAACTGCGCGTGCTCGGCGGCGCGATGGCTCGGGTGCCGCCCGAGGCGACCGCCTTCGCCCACCGGACCAGCCGCATCTTGGTGAACGTCGCTGCGTTCTATGACGGCCTCGATGATCGGCCTAAGCGAGAGACGTGGGTGACGGAGTTCGCCGCGGCCTTGCGCCAGGGCGACGCGGGTGCGTATGTCAACTTTCTGGGCGAAGAAGGCGAGGCGCGCGTCCGCGAAGCCTACCCCGGATCGACCTGGGACCGGCTCGTGGCGATCAAAGCTCGCTACGACCCTGCCAATCTTTTCCGTCTAAACCAGAATATCCCAACGGCTGTCCAAGGTCCTGGTCAGTAGGGGGCGCGGGGCCCATCCGCCCGAGGGCGGCGCCTCGCCGTTGCGGCCCGCTGGGCACGTTGACAAAGTCGGGGGAAGGACCGGGCCTTTAGCCTCGAGGGAAGACCACGCGGAAGCGTGATCCGACACCGACCTCGCTGCTCGCTTCGAGACTGGCCCCGTGGGCATGTGCGATCTCGAGGGCGATCGCCAGGCCGAGCCCTGCGCCAGGCGACGCGCGTGATGAGTCTGCCCGGTAGAAGCGGTCAAAGATCCGGGGGAGATGTTCCTCAGAGATGCCGCCCCCGGTGTCGGCGATCGTGACCGTGACTCTGCTGGCCAGCGAATCCGCCGACAGGTCAACGGCGCCTCCTTCGGCGTATTTCACCGCATTGTCGATGAGGTTGGCGAACAGTCGAATCAGGTCGTCGCTGCTGCCCAGGACGGTCAACCCGCCGGGAACGTCGTTGGTCAAAGTGATGTCCTTAGCCTCGGCCTGGGACCGGAAGGAATCCGTCAGATCATTGAGCAGGGTCGAAAGATCCACTGGTTCACGCGGGATGGAGCCCAACCGTTCCGGCCGCGCCAGTTGAAGGAGGTCGGCTGCCACGGTTTGGAGTCGGTCGGCCTCTTCGCTCAAGTCGGCCAGGGCCTGCTGATACTCCGGCACCGTGCGTTGCCGTTGGCGAACGGCGCCGAGGATCGCCTGGATGGCGCTTAGCGGCGTGCGGAGTTCGTGGGAAGCATCGGCCGAGAACTGCCGCTCGCGACGGAACGAACCCTCGATCCGGGCGAGCATTGCATCGAAGGTCCGCGCGAGCCGCCCGACTTCGTCATCGATGGGCGGCAAGTCGATACGAGCGGAAAGGTCCTCGGCCGAGATCCTTTGCGCGGTTTGAGTGATGCGATCGATGGGCGCCAGCCCGCGCGCCGCCAGCAGATAGCCGCCGAGCCCCGCCACGGCTACCAGAACCGGCACCGCCACCATCAGCGTTGTCCGCAGGTCGCCCAGAGTCTCCGAAAGCTCTTCGAGCGACTTCGCTACCTGAACGAAGGCGGTCGGGCCCGAGCCGCCTGAGACGGGAGCGATTCGGAGGCGGACCACGTCGTCGCTCTCCGCGTCGACGAGTGTGGCGAACTCCGGCGCAGCCGCAAGGCCCCCAGGCGAAAGCCCGATGGATTGATAACGTCCGAACGAAGCCAGGAGCTCCCCCTTCGGGGTGAAAACCCACGCTGAGTAGCCTCGCTGCCGAAGATCGATATTCTCCGGCTCTTCGCTCAAGGTCTCGGAGAAGAAAGGCCGGTTGTCGCCGAACTCGATCCCGGAGATCACCTGGGCAGCGACCAGTTCGAGGGAGTCGTCGATCGCCGACGCCAGGCGGCGGGACATACTTTCGTAGATGTAGACGCCGAAGACGGATAGGACAATGAGGATCAGGAGGGCTGTGCCCAGGGCAAATCGGACGCGCAGCGTTCTAAGCCGCTTCATCCTCAGCCTGTGTCGACAGCCGATAGCCTGCCCCTCGCACCGTGTGAATCAGCTTGCGGGGAAATGGGTCGTCCAGCTTGCGGCGAAGGTTACGGATGTACACATCAACCACATTCGATTGGTTGTAGACATCGTAATTCCAGACCTGCTCGGCGATCTGCGTACGGGTGAGCACGCGGTCCGGCTGCCGTAGCAAGCATTCGAGCACGGCGTACTCCTTGGCGGTTAGCCTGATAGGGCCGCCACCGCGGGTTACCCGCCGTGTGACCGTATCCAGTCGAAGGTCCTCCAGCTCGAGCACCGGGCTTCTCGGGCTGTCCGCCCCGCGTCTGGACAGGGCGCGCAGTCGGGCGACCAGTTCGCTGAGGGCGAAGGGCTTGACCAGGTAGTCGTCGGCTCCGGCGTCCAATCCCCGGACCCGGTCCTCCACCGCTTGCCGGGCGGTCAGCATGAGGATCGCCGCGCGATATCCGCGGTGGCGCAGTTCACGGCAAACTGCCAGACCGTCCAGCACGGGTAGTAGGACGTCCAGGACGATCAGGTCGAAGGGAACGGCCTCGGCCCACTCGAGAGCCTCCAGGCCGGTGCGGGCGGTATCGACCGCGTATCCCTCTTCTTCGAGGCCGCGTTTGACGTAGGCTGCAATCCGGGGTTCGTCCTCAACGACGAGAATGCGCACGCGCAGACACCTCGTCTGGTTGTCCGAGTATAGCTCCGAGAGATGAAGCCCGGATGAAACGGGCCGGCCGGGCCCATCGCGTGCATGGCGCATGGACATGGCCGGGCGCGGTACGTCATGGCGGAGGGCGAAGGAGGACGAGAAGATCGCCCAGACGGCCCGCGGCCTGCGCGGCGGCCTGCAGATCCTCCCCGTCGGCTGCAGCCCGAATCTCCCCGAGCAGTCCGTTGATCGACTGCGCCTCGGGGTTCGAAAGCCTCTGTATGAACCGATCCCGAATCCACACGAGGCTCGCAACATCGCCGGAGACTCCCGCCGTATCCTCTGCGGCCGCGTCCAGACCAAGCTGCCGAGCCATCAGTTGGAAGCGCGCCATCTCGATCTCGGTCGAAGGACGATACTGCAACTGCAGGTCGAGCGCTGCCCGGCCGACACCGATAGCCGCCTGACCGGCTTCTGCTGCTTGTTGCGAGCCCACCGCCAGGCTGAGGGCTTCCAAGGCCCGGTCCATCTCGCTCTCAAGCATCCCAGGCACCTGCACTTCCCGGAGCCCTTCCCAGGCAGCCAACACGCCGGCCAGTTCCGCCTTGGCCGCTTGCCAGTCCCGGCGCAAGGCGCTATCGAAGATTCGGTCCGTGTCGGTGGACAAGGTAGTCAGTTCCTCTGGCAAGGCGCCGCTCTGGAAATCGGTGGGAATGGCGAGGGCCAAGGCCTCGAGGTCGCCTCCTCCGCCGGTGAAGAACTCCCCGTAGCCAGGGGCGAAGGTCTTCTCCTCGTAGCTGCCGTCCATGTGAAGTTCTCGGACGACGATGGCACCCGGCACCGGCCCGATCGGGCCGTCCACGGTTACGCTGGTGGCCTGAACCATGACTTCCTCGAAGACCACGCCGGGGATATTTTCCGGGCGGTAGACGTGGCCGACTTGTGGCTGGGCGGGCATGATCATCGCCGCCGGACCGTCGCGCCCGGCGAGCCAAGTGCCGTAGGTGTCGGCGACGCGCCCGTCTTCGTAGTTGAAGACGTCTTCACCGAAATACCAGACCGATCCGTCGTCGGCCTGGGCGTACCAGTCGAGCGCCACCTCGTGAATGCGTCCGTTTAGGGTTGCGAAGTACTGCGACTCGAGCACTTCGACTGGTTGACCGTTCAACTCAATGATCTTTGTGAGCGGGAGCAGCGTGACTTCCGACCGGAACGGCAGACCTCCGGCACTCCCAAGATAGACCGCCGATTGGATCTGTCCCGTCGGGTGAAGCGGGTTGTCAACATGCGTCGGATTCGAGAACGACGGTGCCTCCAGATCGACCCGGTCGGCCAGCGGTGCGATCGGGAGACAGCCAGTCCCCTGTTCGTTCTGGACGCACGGGAGATTCGTCGCGGTCGCGGGCTGGGCTTCTGACCGTGGGGTGCCGGGCGAGGCGGACGTCAAGCCGCCACAGCTGGAGAGGGCCACGGCGGCGAGCAGCAGACCAAGCGGGCCAGGCAGCGCTCCTGACCGACCGCGGGTTTCCGGTTTGGGTTGACTATGAACGCCCTCGGAGCTTACCGATCCCATGTGTTCCCTCCTTCGGCCTTCGTGGGAGTATCGCCGCAGGCCTGATGCCCTCAGCCTAGCAGACGGAGAATGAAGGACCGGTGAAACCGGGGTGAAAGCTGGATCGTGGTCCGGGTCGTGCGGGAGCACCCGAGCTCCCGCTGCAGGCGCGGCTTAGGCGATCGAGGCGCTGGCGGTGGTGCGGCACCCGCCGGGTCAGCACGTGGCCCGACGAGTCAGCAAGCGAAGGAAACCCGGTGTCCGAAGGAACCGAGGATGCCTTCGCCTCTCGGTCCCTCTTCTCGGCGCTATGAGTCCTTCCGCGATTGTTCCTTGGTTCGGTAGAAGGACGGTGGAGAGGCCGGCTCGCCTCCGGTCCGGCGAGCGAGGCTAGTGCTCGTGCGGGAGATTCAAGGCGTGGATAATATCGTCTGAAGATTGGTAGGTGCGGTCTGAGAGGGTCTTTTCGACCCATTGCCGCGTGTCCGCCGGGACGTGGCTGAGATTCCCGCAGCCGGCCATGAAGTCTTTCTTGCTGATCGGGTAGGTCACATGCTGGTTGATGTGAGTGCTGAGTTCCATCCGAGCGGTCTCGTCCATTTCGTTCCTCCTTAGGCTTTGAGGGGTGCGTGGCGGGCTCCCCCACGCTAGAAATTGTTGCCGTCCACGATCTTACCACCTTGGCCTGCGATGGTTAACCGATAGCCGCAAGAGATAGCAAGAGGCAGCCGCGGGAACTGACCTCCGTCGGCAGGCCTCCAAGTATGGCTTTTTCCTGGATTGGGCGATGGCATTGGGTATTTCCGTGGCAAGCTCCTCCGCCCGCGGGTTCTGCGGTCGGTCCGCGACGCTCGATTCATCCGCACCCCGATGCCTATCGACGCGGCACACGGTGGTACCATGAGAGATGCGAGCAGCCCGGACAAGACTTCCCCGGGGCCTCAGTGTGGGGGAACGCCGGGGGGCCTTACCCTCACTTGTGCAGCTTGACCGCCCCCGCTCGCCATCCCGCGCACTTCCGCTCGAGACTGCATGCGTCTGCGTTGATCGGCTCCTCCGGAGGAGGGCACGATGATCGAGCATCTTCTCATCCCTCTGGACGGCTCGTCGCTGGCGGAGTGTGTACTGCCCCACGGCCTGGCCATGGCCCATACGCTCGGAGCGCACGCAACCCTGCTTCAGGTGGTGGAGCAGGCAGAACCCGCTAGCCGAGCCCGCGCCATCGACCCACTGGAATGGCACTACAGCGAAGCCGAAGCCGGGGCCTACCTGCACGATGTCGCCGAGCGCCTCCGCGATGCTGGAGTATCAGCTGTCCAGGTGCTCTTGCAGGGCGATCCTGCGGAGCGGGTGATCGATTATGCCCAGGCTCAGCAGGTGGATCTCATCCTGCTCAGCTCGCACGGCCGGAGCGGCCTCAGCGGCTGGAATGTGAGCAGCGTGGTCCAGAAAATCTTGGCCCGGGCGCACGTCTCAATCCTGCTCGTCCCGGCCTACCATCCGGTGACGGCGGAGGTCGCCACTCTGCGCTATGAGCGGATTCTCGTGCCGCTGGACGGGTCGCAACGCGCCGAGTGCGTCCTGCCGCTGGTGGGGGCGCTGGCGGCCCGGCACGACTCGCAGATCCTGCTGGCCCACGTCGTCCGCAAGCCCGAACTGCCACGTCGGGCTCCGCCGTCCAGAGAAGACCAGGAACTGGCCAATGCTCTCACCGAGCGCAACCGTCAGGAGGCCATCCGCTACCTGGAGGACCTTCGCGAGCGACTGTCGCTGCCCGCTGAGATCCGCCTGCTGGTCGATGAGCACGTCGCCGCGCAGCTGCAGCAGCTGGCCCTTGAGGAGAAGGTCGACCTGGTCTTGCTTAGCGCCCATGGCTATTCGGGTGGCACACGCTGGCCTTACGGCAGCCTCCCGACCTCCTTCATCACATACGGTAACAAGCCGCTCCTGATCGTCCAGGATCTCCCCCGGCAGGCCATCGAGCCCACCGCAGCGGAGCTGGCCGTCCGGGAATACGGACGCCATTGACGCCTCTCACAAGGCCGGCGTGAATTGAACGCGGAGCCTGAGCCGGCCCTCGAGGGGCAGGTCACCAACCGGCCGGCCGCGTTGGACGATTTGGCACGCCGCCTCGCTGCCCAGCCTGTGCTCGGGCGCGGGGCGGTTGGGGTGAGCCTGCTGCAGCGGCTGGGGGATCTGGACGCCATCCTCGTTCGCGCCCAGCGCCACTATGCCGGCCTTGCCGAGCAGAAGGACGAGGTCCCTTCCGGCGCCGAGTGGCTGCTGGACAACTACTACCTGATCCAACAAGTCGTCCGCCAGGTTCGCAAGGACTTGCCGGAAGGGTTCTACCGACAGCTTCCGGTCCTCGCTGAGAAGCCGTTCACTGGCCTGCCGCGCATCTACGTCCTGGCCTCCGAATTGACTTCGGCCTGCGACATCCACCTCGATCCGGACGCCGTCCGCCGTTTCGTCGCAGCATTTCAAACCGTGGCCACACTCACCATCGGCGAGCTTTGGGCCCTGCCGGCGGTCTTGCGGATGGCCATCCTCGACCGCCTGGGCCAGGCGGTCGCCGTCCTGCTCCGTTCGTCGCCCGCCGGCGGCGGCCCGGCCGGGAACTCCCGCCGACCCGATGGGATTGGGCTGGCGGTGATCGCGACCTGCATTCTCGACCTGCGCGCCATCGACATCGAGGATTGGAAAACCGTCTTCGAAGACGTGAGCCGGGTCGAACAGATCCTTCGCCAAGACCCGGCCCAAGTTTACGCCCGCATGGACTTCGAGACGCGCGACCGATACCGCAAGGTCGTCGAGCAGCTGGCCTGGGCCACGGATCTCCCCGAAGAGGTCGTCGCCCAGCAAGCCGCCGACCTGGCTGTCAGCGACAGCCAGCTACGGGCCGAGGGACTCCGGCCGAGGGTCCCGCAGCGCCTTAGATCCCATCTCCGCCAGGCGGGCAGGGGACTCCGATCGCGCACACCCTCAGATCGTCAACGCGCATTGGCGGGGGGAGCGATGACCGATCCGGCAACGCTCTTTTCCGAGCGCACCGGACACGTCGGCTTCTACTTGCTCGACCGAGGCCTTGCGGCGCTGGAAGGTCGGCTGCAGTACATCCCTCCGGCTGGCTTACGTCTGCGCCGATGGCTCGAGGAGCACGTTCTGTGGACCTACCTCGCCAGCCTCGCTGCCCTCACCATGATCGGCCTGGGCGCGGTTGCCGCGCTGACCGCCGCTTGGGGCGGGACCAGCCTGCTGCAGGCCGCGCTAGCGTTGTTGATCTGCGTCGTGCCCGCCGTCAGCGTGGCGGTCAGTCTGGTGCACTCGGCCGTCCCCCGACTGGTGCCTCCTCATTTGCTGCCCAAGATGGAGTTCCAGGATGGCATTCCGCGCGAGTGCACGACGCTCGTCGCTATCCCCGCACTGCTCACTAGTGCCGAAGAGATCCGGGCCCTGTTGCGGCAGCTCGAACAGCATTACCTGAGCACCCTCGACGAGAACCTGCTGTTCGCGTTGCTCACCGATTTTGCCGATGCGCCTCAAGAACACATGCCCGAAGACGAGGCGCTGCTCACCCAGGCGCGCGAAGGGATCCGTCTGCTGAACCAAAAACATGGCGAGGGCCGGAGCACGCCCTTCCATCTGCTCCAGCGCAAACGCGAATGGAATCCGCGCGAAGGCGTGTGGATGGGATGGGAGCGCAAACGTGGCAAGCTGGTGGAGCTCAGCGATTGGCTCAGCGGGAGCACGACGTCGTCGTACGCCCTGGCCGATCCGAGTGTGCCCCTGCCCCCCATCCGCTATGTCATTACCTTGGACGCCGATTCTCTTTTGACCCGAGGCGGGGCCCGGCGGTTGATCGCCACGCTCGCCCATCCGCTCAACCAGGCGGCCTTCGATCCGGAGACAGGCGACCTGATCGCCGGCTACACCGTGCTCCAGCCGCGGGTCCGTGTCAAACCCACCAGTGTCAACCGGACGAACCTCACCCGGCTGTTTGCCGGCGACCGCGGTCTGGATCTGTACACCCAGGCTGTCTCGGATGTTTACCAGGATCTCTTCCAGGAGGGGATCTACGTCGGCAAGGGGATTATGGACGTGGCCGCGTTTCGCCGCAGTATTGCCGGCCGCGTCCCGGAAAACGCTCTGCTCAGTCACGACCTGTTCGAAGGTATTGTCGGACGCGCCGGCTTGGTCGCCGACGTGGTCGTCCTGGAGAACTACCCGGACCACTACCTGGCCCTGAGCGAGCGTCAGCACCGTTGGATGCGCGGCGACTGGCAGCTTCTGCCCTGGTTACTGCCCTGGGTGCCGGCCGAGAAGGGCGGCACGATCCCAAATGACTTCTCGACCCTCGACCGCTGGAAGATCCTGGATAACCTTCGCCGCAGTCTGCTGGGGCCGTCCATCCTGGCGCTTCTGATCGCCGGGTGGATGTGGCTCGCCGGCCCGGCGCTGTTCTGGACCGGCGTCGGCGTTCTCACGCTGGGAGCTTCGATTCTGGCCGGCATCGCTCTAGGGTTTCGCCCGCGGTGGCGTACCGTGCCCACCTTCGAGCAACTTCGCCCGCTGTGGATGGACCTGGTCCGCTGGGGGCTGGCGTGCGTGTTTCTTCCCTTCGAGGCGCTGTTGGCGTTGGACGCCATCGGGGTCACGCTCGTCCGCCTGTTGCTCACTCGCCGACGCCTGCTGGAATGGACTCCGGCGGCCCACTTCAGCCGCGCCCTCGGTAAGCGCCTGCCGCGGGGGATGACGTGGAGACGGATGATGACAGCGCCGATCGTGGCGGTGACGGTGGGCTCCCTCGTGACGCTTCTCCAACCTTCGTCGTTGGCGGTTGCCGGACCCCTGTTGGCTGCCTGGCTGGTCTCGCCTCAGGTGGCTCAATGGATCAGTCGCCCCGTCCGGACGTCACAACCGCCTCTGACCGTGAAGCAGCGCCAGCGGCTGGGCGTGATCGCACGCCGCACCTGGCTCTTCTACGAGCGCTTCGTAGGACCGGATGACCACTGGCTTCCCCCGGATCATTTCCAGGAGTGGCCGCGCGGCCAAACCGCTCACCGCACTTCTCCCACCAACATCGGGTTCCTGCTGCTTTCGGGGCTGGCCGCCAGCGATCTTGGCTATGTCGGCCTGCTCGGGCTCGCGTTGCGGCTCAATTCGACGCTGGACACCCTCGACGGCCTCGAACGGCATCGCGGCCACTTCTTGAACTGGTACGACACGCGCACTCTGGCGCCACTGCCGCCACGTTACGTCTCGACCGTCGATAGCGGCAATTTGGCCGGGTGCTTGATCGCCCTCTCGCAAGCGTGCCTGGCCATGCCCGATACGCGAGTCTTCCGTTGGGAGCGCTGGCGCGGCCTACTCGACACGCTGGCGCTGCTGGGCGAGGGTCTGGAAGCCGCCGACGACAAAGCGAGGCCTTCGCCTCTGCATGTCGCCCTGGCTCATATCCGGCGTAAGGTTCGGGCCGTGGAGCACGAGCCGCAGAAATGGGCGGCACTACTGGAGGACTTGTCCCTTCGAGCCTTGCCCGACATCGACCGGCTGCTGATGCAGGTGATCGAGGTCCGGCCGCACGCGCTTTCCATGGACACCCTGGACGGCCTGCGGCTTTGCTCGGAGCGCCTGCGCCACCATGTGATGAGCATGCGCCGAGAGCTCGAATTGCTCATCCCGTGGGCGGGTCTGGTTGATCATCCGCCGGCATGGTTGCCGGAACACGATAGCAAGGCGCATTTCCTCCAGGCGTGGGGCGACTTGATCGATGCTCTACCCGTGACGCCTCGCCTGGGGGAGATTCCCGACGTGGGCCGCGCCGCCGGAGGAAGACTGCAGGCGCTTGAAAGCCTGCTGGTCGAAACACATCGATCGGCGCCGCCCGATCCCGAGGCCGATCGCCGGCACCAGGAGGCCGTGGCCTGGTGCGCGCAGCTGGCGCAGGCGCTGCAGTCGGCCCGCTTGGCGGCCGCGAGTCTGCTGATCGGGTACCGCCACATCAGCCAGCGCTGCGAGGCGCTGGTCCAGGCTATGGATTTCAGCTTCCTGTTCGACCGACGACGGCAGGTACTGCGCATCGGGTTTAATCTCGAAGGCGGGAAGCCGGACGACAACCATTACGACCTGCTGGCCTCCGAAGCGCGCCTGGCCAGCCTGGTGGCGATCGCCAAGCGGGATGTGCCGCTCTCGCACTGGCTTCACCTTGCGCGTCCCCTGACTCGGGTGGACGGTTCCCTGGCGCTTCTCTCGTGGAGCGGGACGCTGTTCGAGTATTTGATGCCCCTGCTGCTCACCCGCAGTTACCCTGGAACGTTGTTGGACCAGAGCTGCCGCACCGCGCTCCGGCGTCAGATGGAATATAGCGGCGGACGAAGCGCGCCTTGGGGCATCTCCGAGTCCGGCTACTACGCCTTCGATGCCGGAATGAACTACCAGTACCGGGCGTTCGGCGTTCCCGGGCTGGGGCTCAAGCGCGGATTGGGCGACGACCTGGTCGTGGCCCCTTACGCCTCGCTCCTGGCCCTGCCGCTGGCTGTCGGAGACGTCCTCGACAACTACCTGCGCTTCCGGGATCTGGGGATGATCGGACTGTACGGGCCGTACGAGGCGTTGGACTTCACGCCGTCGCGCTTGCCCGTCGGCCAGACGCAGGCCCGCGTACGATCCTACATGGCCCATCATCACGGCATGGGCATGGTCGCCGTTGCGAATGCCTTGCAGGACGACATCATGGTCCGGCGGTTCCACGCCGATCCGCGAGTGCAGACGGTCGAGCTCCTGTTGCAGGAACAGCTGCCGGCCGGTGCTCCGATCTTTGAACTGCCGCCGGCAGCGGTCACCCATGAGCGATTCTTGCGCACGCAGGTCAGCCTGACGCCCTGGCATGAGCCGGTTCAGGCGGCCACGCCGTGCGCCCACCTCCTTTCGAATGGCCGCTACGGCGTCATGATCACCAGCGCTGGCAGCGGGTACAGCCAATGGCAGGACCTGGCGCTCACGCGATGGCGCGCTGACACAACGCTAGAGGACGGTGGAACCTGGATTTATCTCCAGGACCGGGACCGCGGCTGGCTGACCTCCGCGACTTTTCAGCCGACCGCCTCATCATCGGGCGACCCGCGGGCCTTCTTCTATCCATACAAGGCGGAATTCGAGCGCAAGGAAGACAACGTTGCGCTCAGGCTGGAAGTCGCAGTGGCAGCGGACGATGACGTCGAGATTCGCCAACTGGTGCTGACCAACCACGGGGATCGTCCCCGGCGGCTCAGGCTGACAAGTTACGGCGAGGTCGTCCTGGCTCCTCAGGAGGCTGACCAGCGTCACCCGGCCTTTAACAAGTTGTTTATTGAGAGCGAGTTTCTGCCGGAGCTCAACGCCCTGGTCTTCCACCGGCGCCCGCGCGCCGCCGATGAGGCGCCCGTTTTCCTGATGCACTTGTTGGTGGCGAACTCGGCGTCGCGGGGCACGATCGCTTACGAGACCGATCGCGCACGGTTCCTCGGCCGCGGTGGGACGCCGCGTTTCCCGCAGTTCTTGTTGGAGCGGGGGCCGCGCTCCCCGGGAACGACCGGAGCCACGCTGGATCCAATCCTGTCCCTGGGGATCGACCTCGATCTTGCCCCGGCGTCGACGGACCGGATCGTTTTCCTGACGCTGGTCGGGCGGGATCGTGCTGAACTGCTGGCCACGGCCCGCCGCTACCAAAGCCGGGGCGTCATCGATCGGGCCTTCGGCCAGGGACGCGCCTTGATCGAGCGTGAGCTGCGCGGGCAGAGCTTGAACACGCGCGACCTGGAGTCGCTCGATGGGCTGCTGTCGGCCTTGCTCTATCCGAGCGCCAGGCTGCGCGCCGCAGCGGAGACGCTCGCCTCCAATCGCAAAGGACAGCACGGGCTGTGGGGCTTCGGCATCTCCGGCGACTACCCGATCCTGCTGGTGCGGCTGAAGAGTGAGGAGGAGACTTCGCTGGTGCGCGACGTGGTGCGCGCGCATGCCTACTGGCGCCGGCGGGGGATGCCGGTCGACGTCGTCATCCGAGTCGACAAAGAATCGGGGTACGGCCAGGAACTGCAAGGCGAGCTGTACCGCCTGATCGTCCGCATGGGCAGCGACCCCTATTTGAACCAGCGCGGAGGCATCTACCTGCTGAGCTCCGATCAGATGGCCGCCGAAGACCGCGTGCTGTTGGAGGCCGCCGCTCGCGTTGTCTTGGACGGATCCCGCGGAACGCTCGCAGCGCAACTGGGCGAGCCGGCGCCCGAGCCTGTCCGCCTGCCCACCTTCGTCCCAAGCTTGAGCCAGCCCGAAGACGTCGAGCCGACCCCGGAGCTGCCGCGCCCGTCCGGTCTGATCTATGACAACGGGCTGGGCGGCTTCACCCCCGACGGGCGCGAGTACCAGATGTATCTGAGGCCCGGAGAGCGGACGCCGCGCCCATGGATCAACGTGATCGCCAATCCCCGCCTGGGCTTCATGGTTTCGGAAGCCGGCGCCGGCTCCACCTGGGCTGAGAATAGCGCGGAGAATCGGCTGACGCCGTGGTCGAACGATCCGGTGAGCGATCCACCGGGCGAGGCGATCTATCTGCGCGACGAAGAGACCGCATTGATATGGTCGCCTACGCCTGAGCCTGCCCCCGCCGCCGCTCCCTACCTGGTTCGTCACGGCGCCGGGTATAGCATCTTCGAGCATCATAGCCACGGTCTGAAGCAGCAGTTGCGCCTCTACGCCGCCCCAGATTTGCCGGTAAAGGTGATCGCCCTGCGATTGGAGAATCACTGGCAGCGCTCGCGGCGGCTGACGGCGACCTACTACGCGGCCTGGGTCCTGGGATCGAACCGAGAACCGAACGCGCCGTATGTCGTCTCGGAGTACGAGCCCGATGTCCATGCCCTCCTGGCTCACAATCCGTACAACGCCGAGTTCGCTGGGCGTTACGCCTTCCTAGCTTCCAGCCAGGCTCCCCACGGCGTGACCGCCGATCGAACCGAGTTCCTAGGCCGCATGGGGGATATGCGCAGACCGGCAGCGCTCAGCCGCGTCGGCCTGGAGGGGACGGTTCAGGCCGGGCTGGATCCGTGTGGGGCCATTCAGCTGCACGTGGAGCTGGAGCCTGGACAGGCCAAGGAGGTCTTTTTCCTGCTCGGCGAGGGCGACGATCGCCAAGAGGCGGTGAGCCTGGCGCGCCGCTTTGGGGACGTCGAGAAGATCGTCGAGGCCTGGTACGAGGCGCAGTCATTCTGGGACGACAACCTGAGTGCGGTTACGGTGGCCACACCCGACCCGGCGATGAATTGCATGCTCAATCGGTGGCTGCTGTACCAAGCCCTGGGGTGCCGGATGTGGGGGCGTTCGTCCCTGTATCAGCCGAGCGGCGCATTCGGCTTCCGCGACCAGCTGCAGGACGCCATGGCCCTGGTGCACGCAGCACCCAACGTTGCGCGTGAGCACATCCTTCAGGCTGCGCGGCACCAGTTCGAGGAAGGCGATGTATTGCATTGGTGGCACCCGCCGGCGGGGCGCGGCGTGCGAACGAGGGTCTCCGACGACCTGCTCTGGCTGCCTTTCGTTCTGGCTCACTATGTGGAAGCGACCGGGGACGAGAGCCTGCTGGCCGTGCGGGTTCCGTTCCTGACGGGCGAGGTCCTAGGGCAGGAGGAAGACGAGCGCTATGGCCTGTTCGCCGAGACGGCGGAGGCCTACCCGCTCTACGAGCACTGCCGCCGGTCGTTGGAGAAAGGCTCGACGATGGGCGGCCACGGCTTGCCGCTGATCGGAAGCGGCGACTGGAACGACGGCATGAACCGCGTCGGCGCGGGAGGGCAGGGCGAAAGCGTGTGGCTCGGTTGGTTCCTGCATGCGACGCTGAGCCGCTTTGCGATTCTGAGTGATCGCTTCGGTCGACTGG
>Ga0184639_10000539_pt1 | contig 14835 bp, 21 predicted proteins | sample PLM31_170_b2_FD_133155 | JGI IMG/M metagenome (GOLD analysis project Ga0184639, IMG submission 133155) | Groundwater sediment microbial communities from an aquifer in East River, Colorado, USA - PLM3-1_170_b2 | ecosystem: Environmental > Terrestrial > Soil > Riparian zone | place: USA: East... | reverse complement strand
GACCTGGCGAGGGTGAAGACGGTGCAGCGACAGAAAACTATCGCCAGTGACAAGCCGACGAGCAAGAACAAGGGACAGCCGTCATGACGGAGAAACCCCGGCAGCGACGGGAGTGGTTCGGCAGCGTGGTGAGCAACAAGATGGATAAGACGGTCGTCGTGGCTGTGGCCCGGGTTGTCTCGCACCCGGTCTATCGCAAGTTTATCCGACGTGTGACCAAACTGAAGGCGCATGATGAGCAGAACGCCTGTCAGGTAGGCGACCGAGTGAAGCTGATCGAGACCCGCCCGATCAGTAAGCACAAGCACTGGCGGGTTGTGCAGATTATTGAACGAGCTCAGCCGGAGTAGGTGACATGCGGAGAACGGTCCCCGGCCTTGATGAGCACGGTGTGGGCGCGAAGGACGCAGCATGATCCAGAACTATAGTTATCTCGACGTCGCCGATAACTCCGGCGCGAAGCAGGTCATGTGCTTCCATGTCCTTGGCGGGTCCAAGCGCCGCTACGGTTCGCTCGGAGATGTGGTCGTCGTTGCAGTCAAGGAGGCCATTCCGCAGGCCACCGTGAAGAAGGGGGACGTGAGCAAGGCGGTGATCGTCCGAACCACCAAGGGCGTACGCCGCGACGACGGTTCGTACATCAAGTTCGACCGGAATGCCTGTGTGCTGATCAATGCGCAGGGGGAACCGATCGGGACCCGTATCTTCGGACCGGTGGCGAGAGAACTGCGCTGGAAAAAATTCATGAAGATTATCTCGTTGGCTCCGGAGGTCCTGTAAGACGTTAAACGTGAACCGTAAAACGTGTAACGGTTCGGGTCGTCCAGCCCTCATTTCGCGATTAACGAGTAACGAATCATGGGAGTTCGTATAATGGGTGCGCAGGCGGTCGAGAAAGCGAAGATCAAAAAAGGCGATACGGTGATGGTGATCGCCGGGCGGGAACGCGGGAAGACCGGCAAGGTGCTGTCCCTCCAGTTGACGGAAGGACAGGTGGTCGTTGAAAAGCTGAACATCATCAAACGTCACACCAAGCCCAGTCAGAAGACTCGGCAGGGCGGCATCCTGGAGCGGGAGGCCCCCCTGGCGCTCTCGAACGTGATGCTCTATTGCGCGAACTGCCAGAAACCCGTGCGTGTCGGAATCAGGCTGCTGGAAGATGGGCGGCGGGTGCGAACCTGTAAGAAATGCAAGGACATCGTCGAGAAGGCTTGAGGGAAGACACGATGGCGAAGGCTGACAAAGCGGCAGTCGAGAAAGGGTCCGATAAGAAACCGGTGGTGAAGAAGGACACCGCACCGGCCGAGAAAGAGCCGAAAGAGGTCAAAGAGCCGCGCGGCCCCCGCCCCGTGCCTCGTCTGAAGGAGGCCTACCGCCATCAGGCGGTACCCGCTCTGATGAAAGAGTTCGGGTACAAGAACCCGATGCAGGTGCCGAAACTTGATCGCATTGTGTTAAATGTGGGGATGGGCGAAGCGATCCAAAATGTGAAGCTGCTGGAAAGTGCCACTGCCGAACTGGGAGTGATTTCAGGGCAACGGCCGGTCGTCACGAAGGCAAAAAAAGCGATCGCCGGGTTTAAACTCCGTCAAGGCATGCCGATCGGGGCGAAAGTGACGCTCAGAAGCGACCGTATGTACGAATTTCTGGACCGGCTGGTCAGCGTGGCGCTTCCGCGAATTCGTGATTTTCGCGGCGTGTCGCCCAAGGCGTTTGACGGCCGCGGGAACTACACGCTAGGGCTCAAGGAGCAGTTGATTTTTCCGGAGATCAAATATGACAGCGTGGCGTCCATTCATGGCATGGATATCACGATCGTCACCTCGGCGAAGACCAATGATGAGGGAAAGGCGTTGCTGCGCCTTCTGGGCATGCCCTTCAGGGCCTAATCATAATGAGTGATGAGTCATGAGTAATCATCCACACGTTGTCATCCGTTACGCATCACGGTTCACGCATCACGGTTATTGATGGAGATGAGCGGTGTCACGTAAGGCTTTGCGGCTCAAAGCGGCGGCTGAACCGAAGTTCAAAGCGAGACGGTACAATCGGTGCCCTCTCTGCGGGCGCGTCAGAGGCTTTCTGAGGCGCTTTCAGATGTGCAGAATTTGTTTTCGGTTTCTGAGCCTGCGTGGGGAGATCCCCGGCGTCACAAAGTCAAGTTGGTAGTCTCAAAAACAGTTCTGAGTCTTGAGTGATGCGTGTTGAGTTAAACTCGGGCGAACTCAGAACTGAACACTCATCACTCGTCACTCCTTCTTATGGTGTGTAAGCCATGATGACCGATCCGATTGCGGATCTTCTGATCCGGATTCAAAATGGAGCACGGCGTGGCCATGAGACGGTCACCGTTCCGGCCTCAAAACTGAAAGTCGAACTGCTCCGGGTCCTCAAAGCCGAGGGATTCATCAGTCATTACGAGCGGTCAATCGCGAATGGACACCCGGCGTTGCGAATCCAGTTGCGTTACTTGGGAGAGGGGCAGCCCATCATCATGGGGATGCGCCGCATCAGCAAGCCGGGCAAGCGGGTCTATGTGGGGAGGCGGGAGGTGAAGCAGGTGATGGGGGGCATGGGCCTTGCCATCCTCTCCACATCCAAAGGCCTGATGACGGATCAGGAATCGCGGCGAGCGAGTCTCGGTGGAGAAGTGCTCTGCCAGGTGTGGTAGAAGGGCGTGGGGTGGCTGGGCTGTCCCTGTGCTCGCGCACCGCGCACACTCAGAAAGGTGCCGGGTACTCGTTGCTCTTCAGTGCAACGGATGATGACGCGCGCCGTGGGGGCAGCCCAGCCACCCCGCTAGGTAAAAGGCCGTTTTAGAAGTAAGGAAGGGGCGCATGTCGCGGCTGGGGCGAAAACTCATTCCGATTCCACAGGGTGTTCAGGTCAACGTCGCCGATCGACAGGTCTCGGTGAAGGGACCTCTAGGCCAGCTTGAATGGACGCTGACCGCAGGCGTGTCCGTGGCGGTGGTGGATGGTCGTGTGCAGGTGAACCGCTCGGCCGATGATGCCAAAGTCAGGGCCCTGCACGGACTCGTCTGGGCCGAACTCAACAATATGATTGTGGGTGTGACCAAAGGGTATGAGCGGACGCTTGAGATCACGGGGGTCGGCTACAAGGCACAGGTGCAGGGGCAGGCGGTGAACTTGAGCGTCGGATACACCCATCCGGTGGTGTTTCCGCTACCGGCGGGGATCGAGGCGAAGGTGGACAAGCAGACAGTGATTACCATCCGCGGGATTGATAAAAGAACAGTTGGCCAGGTATCCGCGAATCTCCGTGGCATCAAACCGCCGGACGTGTACAAGCAAAAGGGAATCCGGTACGCGGGTGAGGTCCTCCGAAAGAAAGCAGGAAAGACCGGAAAGTAAACGAGCGCGATGACGAGCGTCGAGAAAATACGGAAGTTAAGACGGCGGCAGCAGCGCGTGCGTCAGCGAATTTTTGGGACGCTGGCCCGCCCACGGCTGAATGTCTTTCGAAGCCAGAGCCATATCTATGCCCAGTTGATTGACGACACCAGCGGACGCACGCTAGCGGCAGCCTCGTCGCTTGACGAGCGGTTGCGCAAGTCCCTGAAGTCGGGTGGCACCGTCGAGGCCGCGAAGGCAGTGGGCAAACTGCTGGCCGACCGTGCGAAGGCAGTGAAGGTCGAGGCCGTAGTGTTTGACCGAGGAGGCCGGCTCTACCACGGCCGCATCAAGGCGCTGGCGGAGGCATCGCGCGAGAGTGGACTGAAGTTCTAATAGGATGCTGAAAAAGGCCACCCCACTTCGTTCTCAACACCCATTGCACGGGGCCATGCAATGAAGTACCCGGCGTACTCCTCACGTACCTCGGTGCCCGTTGCGCTTCCCTTGCAAGGTGTGCAAGCGGAAGGTCCGCACTCCACGCGGCCTCGTTGGCTGGCTTTTTGAGCATCCTGATTGGCCAAATACTTCATGAGAGGAGCCCGGGTTCGTGCGAGTTAATCCTGACGAGTTGAGTCTTAAAGACAAAGTGGTGTTTATCAACCGGGTCGCGAAAGTGGTCAAGGGCGGCAAGCGGTTCAGTTTCTGTGCGCTGGTGGTGGTCGGGGACGGGCAGGGTTGGGTCGGTGCCGGCAAAGGCAAAGCCGCCGAAGTGCCGGTGGCGATCTCAAAAGCCATTGAACAGGCCAAAAAGCATCTGGTGCACGTTCCGCTCAAGAACGAGACGATTCCTCACGAAATCCACGGCTTTTTCGGTGGCGAGCATGTGCTGCTCAAACCGGCGTCAGTGGGCACCGGGATTATTGCCGGGGGAGCGGTGCGGGCGGTGGTAGAGTTGGCCGGCGCGCACAATATCGTCGCGAAGACGCTGGGACGGGGGAATCCGTTCAACACGGTGAGAGCGACCTTGGACGGACTGCTCCGGCTCAGAGACCCTGAGGAGGTCGTGCGCCTTCGCCGAAGCGGCGTGGAAAGGGTGGGGTAAGGTGAAGCCGAACACCAAGACGGGCAGGACGCTGTCGATTACGCTCAAGCGAAGTCCGATCGGGACTCCACTGCGACACCGGTTCGTGCTGCGCGGGCTGGGCCTTCGTCGACTCAACCACACCGTCATGCGTCCCGATACCCCGCAGGTGCAGGGTATGATCGCCAAGGTAGGGTATTTGCTGGAAGTGAGCGCGCGATGAAGCTGCACGAACTGGCTCCGTACGCCGGGGCCACGAAGAAACGGAAGCGCATCGGGAGAGGGCCCGGCTCCGGTCACGGGAAGACGGCCACCAAGGGACACAAGGGGCTGCTGGCAAGATCCGGAGGAGGGAAACGGCCCGGGTTTGAGGGGGGGCAGATGCCCCTGGTCCGTCGCTTGCCCAAGCATGGATTCACCAATCCGTTTCGAGTTGACTATGCGATTGTGAACCTGAAGTCGCTGGCTGCGTTAGGAGCGGTGGATCAGGTGACGCCTCAGGTTCTGGTCGGCGCCGGTCTGATTAAGCGGAAGACCCGGCTGGTGAAAATTCTTGGCCTCGGCGAGGTGGGGAGGCCGATCGTCGTCCAGGCCCACAAGTTCAGCAAATCGGCGTTGGAAAAGATCCAGGCTGCTGGCGGGAGGGCTGAGGTCATCGGCGGTGTTTGAACGACTCCTCACAAGCCTCCAGAACATCTTTAAAATACCGGAGCTGCGCACTCGCATCGCGTTCACGCTGGTCATGCTGGCGGTGTACCGGATCGGCGCGTATATCCCGACGCCCGGTATCAACAACGAGGAATTATCGAAATTCTTATTGGAACGGGGGGGGTCGCTCCTCGGCTTTTTAGACATCTTTTCGGGCGGTGCGCTGTCTCGACTGACGATTTTCGCGCTCGGCATCATGCCATACATCAGCGCGTCGATTATTTTACAGCTGCTGACAGTCGTCATTCCCGATTTGTCAAAGCTGGCCAAGGAGGGTGAACGGGGACGCAAAAAGATCATCCAGTACACGCGATACGGAACCATCGTCATCGCGCTTATCCAGGGGTTCGGCATTGCGGTGGGCCTCGAAGGCATGAATCAGGGCGCGTTCGTCTTGAACCCGGGATGGCCGTTTCGCCTGATGACCGTCATCACCTTGACGGCCGGCACCGCCTTTCTCATGTGGCTGGGAGAGCAGATCACCGAACGCGGGATCGGCAACGGGATCTCATTGATTATCTTTGCGGGCATCGTGGCTCGGCTCCCGAGCGCCGTCTCGCAGACGTTCGATCTGTATCAGGTGGGACAGTTGAGTTTTCTGCTCCTGGTCGCCTTGGTGGTTGTCATGCTGGGGGTCGTGGCGGCCATCGTGTTTCTGGAGAGCGGCCGTCGCAAGATTCCGGTGCAATATGCGAAACGCGTGATCGGGAGGCGAGTCTATGGAGGGCAAAGCACCCACATACCACTGAAGATTAATACAGCCGGCGTCATTCCGCCGATTTTCGCGTCCTCGATCATCGCGTTTCCGGCTACGATCGCGGGGTTCATTCAGATTCCCTGGGTGCAGTCGCTCGGCACCCAACTCGCACCGGGCTCACTGTTGTATACGATCCTGTATGTCGGGCTGATCGTGTTTTTCTGCTTCTTTTACACCGCGGTGGTACTGAACCCGGTGGATATGGCCGATAATATGAAGAAGTACGGCGGATTTATTCCAGGGATCCGACCGGGGCAACGGACATCTGATTATATCTACAGGGTATTGACGCGGATCACCTTCGCGGGCTCGATCTACCTGGCTGCCGTCTGCGTGATTCCAGAATTTCTGATTTATAAGCTGAATGTGCCGTTCTATTTCGGAGGGACGTCGTTGCTGATCGTGATCGGGGTCGGCTTGGACACAGCCCAGCAAATCGAGTCGCACATGTTGATGAGAAACTACGAAGGGTTCCTCGCGAAGGGGCGGTTGAAGGGGCGGAGCGGTTGAGCCCCCCCCATGCGCTTGGTCTTTCTTGGGGCTCCGGGGGTCGGCAAAGGCACGCAGGCTGAACTGGTCGCGTCGCGGTTTCATCAGCCGAAGATTTCGACCGGGGACATTCTCCGGGAAGCGGTCCGGCACAAGACGGCGTTGGGACTTCAGGCGAAGGCGTGTATGGATCAGGGGAAACTGGTGCCGGACTCGGTGGTGGTCGGAATCGTGAAAGAAAAACTGGCAGAGCCGGTGTGCGCGAGGGGCTTCCTGCTTGACGGATTTCCCAGGACCGTTCCGCAGGCCGAAGCACTGACCGAGCTCCTGAACTCCAGAGGGGAATCGCTCGATCGAGTGGTCAATTTCGTCGTTTCCCGAGATGAGGTGATGCGCCGTCTGAGTGGTCGGCGGAGCTGCTCGAAGTGCCAGGCGGTGTTCCATGTTGACTTCGCCCCTCCCAAGCGCGTCGGGATCTGTGATCGGTGTGGCGGTGATCTCATCCAGCGGTGCGACGACCAGAAGGACACGGTGGAAGCCCGACTATCGGTCTATGAAAAGCAGACCGCGCCGCTGGTCGAGTACTATCGCCAACGAGGGATCCTGTCCGAGCTCGACGGTTCGGGTCAGATCGAAGGCGTTCATCAGCGGCTGATGCGTCTGTTGTCAGCAAAGGGCCTGGCATGAGCATTGAGCTGAAAACGCCGAACGAAATCGAGATCATGGCGAAGGCTTCCAAGCTCGTCGCGGAAACGCTCCAGGCGTTGCGACGAGAGGTCCGGCCAGGTGTCACGACGGAGGAGCTGGATCGGCTGGCTGAAGAATTCATTCGGGCGCGGGGAGGGGTTCCCGCCTTCAAAGGCTATCGAAACTATCCGAAGACCCTCTGCGCGTCGGTGAATGATCAGGTTGTCCACGGCATCCCGTCGAAACGTGTGCTCCAAGAAGGCGATATCATCGGCCTCGACCTGGGAGCCATCGTGGAAGGGTTCTATGGGGACTCGGCGGTGACCATTCCCGTGGGGCCCATTCATCCCAAGGCGGCCGAGCTGCTGCGCGTGACGGAGGAAGCGCTCTATAAGGGCATTGAACAGGCGGTCGTCGGGAATCGGCTCTCCGATATTTCCCACGCGATCCAACGCCATGCCGAAGCGGCAGGCTTTTCGGTTGTGACCGATTTTGTGGGGCATGGGATCGGTCGCCAATTGCACGAGGAGCCGCAAGTTCCCAACTATGGCCAGCCGGGACAAGGGCCTCGCCTCCAAGTTGGGATGACGTTGGCGATCGAGCCTATGGTCAACATGGGTGAGAGCGGAGTCCGTATTCTGGACGATCGGTGGACGGCTGTGACGAGAGACGGCAGTCTCTCGTCACATTTCGAGCACACGATTGCCATCCAGGCGAACGGACCCCCTCGGATCCTGACACAACTCTAGGGCAGGATTGCAAGGGCTTCCATGTGGAGCATGAGGACGGCGTTCTGATGTCCAAGGAAGACATCATTGAGGTGCAGGGGACGGTGGCCGAAACGCTGCCGAACGCCATGTTTCGAGTTCAGCTGGACAATGGACACAAGATCTTAGCCCATATCTCCGGGAAGATGCGGATGCACTTCATTCGGATCCTCCCGGGGGATAAGGTCACAGTGGAACTGTCCCCATATGATCTGACGAGGGGACGGATTACCTATCGGTTTAAATGAGGCAATAGTCAAAAGGGAAAAGGTGAAAGTAGTCATGAAGGTCAAATCGTCGGTGAAACCGATTTGCTCGAAGTGCAGGGTCGTCCGGCGTCGGGGTGTGGTCAGGGTGTTGTGCCAGAATCCCCGACACAAACAACGCCAAGGGTGAGGCGAGGGTGGCAGGAGTCCCCCTCATGCTCGCGCACCGCGCACGATCAGAATGTGCCGGGTACCTGTTGCTCTTCGCAAATGCAACGGGTGATGACGCGCGCAGGAAGGGGCACTCCGGTCACCCTCTAGAGTGAGAGTAGGAAATCAGAGGATTAAGGGGGACGTATGGCACGGATTGCCGGAGTTGATTTGCCTCGGGAAAAACGAGTGGACATCGGCTTAACGTATATCTACGGGATCGGTCGGGCCAGCGCGGCTCAGATTGTAAAGAAGTCCGGAGTCAACGGCGCGACACGGGTGAAGGATCTCAACGAGGATGAGATCGTCAAGTTGAGAGAGATCATCGAACGCGATTATGCGGTGGAAGGGGACCTCCGCAAAGAGGTCTCCATGAATATCAAGCGACTGATCGACACCGGAACCTATCGCGGATTGAGGCATCGCAAGAGTTTGCCGGTCCGGGGGCAACGGACAAAGACCAATGCTCGAACCCGGAAAGGCAAGCGGGTGTCAATCGGAAAAGCGCGCAAACGCGCGACCGTTCCAACGAGGGCGTAGCCGTTACGGTGCGGAGTGAGAGGGACCACGCATGAGCGTCAAAAAAGGAAAGAAGAAGGAGCGCAAGACGGTCCAGAGCGGGATCGCCCATATCCAGGCGTCGTTCAACAACACGATTGTCACCATTACCGATATGAGTGGAAACGCGGTGGTGTGGGCAAGTGCCGGCAACCAAGGCTTCAAGGGGTCACGCAAGAGCACGCCGTTTGCGGCTCAGAGGGCTGGGGAAGCTGCGGCGAAGAAGGCCATGGAACATGGGATGCGGCAGGTAGATGTCTACGTCAATGGACCTGGGTCGGGACGTGAGTCAGCGATCCGCTCGATCCAGGGGGCAGGCCTACGCATCAATCTTATCCGTGATGTGACCCCGATTCCCCATAACGGCTGCCGGCCGCCTAAACGGAGGCGAGTGTAGTGGGAAGAACGTTACACGTTAATCGTTCAACGTTAAACGGGTCTTGCGGTTCACGAATAACGTTGAACGATTAACGAAACTGAGGAGGACACGTGGCGAAGTACCGAGGTCCGGTCTGTCGGTTGTGCCGACGAGAAGGTGTGAAGCTGTTTCTGAAAGGCTCACGGTGTATGACGGAAAAGTGCGCCATCGAGCGACGGAGCTACCCGCCCGGACAACATGGACAGGGACGGAAACGAATCTCGGAATATAGCGCGCAGTTGCGCGAGAAACAGAAGTTGAAGCGGATCTACGGCCTCCAAGAGAGACAATTCCGAGGCTTCTTCGGGAAGGCGGAGCGCCGGGCAGGTATTACCGGTGAGCACTTGCTGAAACTGCTCGAGTGCAGGTTGGACAACGTCGTGTACCGGCTTGGATTTGCTTCCTCACGGAAGGAAGCCAGGCAACTGGTGAACCATGGGCATCTCCTGGTCAACGGTCGAAAGACCGATATACCCGCCTGCATCGTGAAACCCGGCGATGTGGTCGAAGTCCGTCAGCGGAGTCGCGATCTTGTGCCCATTGTGTCGGCGCTGGAGGCGGTAGACGGAAGAGGGATTCCCGGCTGGTTAGAACTCGACCGCGCCGCGTTCAAGGGCACGGTGCGAGGTCTTCCGACGAAGGAGGAAATCGCGCTTCCCGTCAACGAACAAATGGTGGTGGAATTGTATTCCAGGTAACGCGTGGCCTGCTGCTGTTTCAGGTGGCGAGGGACAGACGCTCCGGGGGATTCTGGTTAATAGAGACAAGGCGAAGGGGGCATCATGATTAAGGCAATGAAGGACTTTCAAGTCCCAGTGCGGGTCGAAGCCGACAAGGAAACTCTTTCCCCGACCTACGGCAAGTTTACGGCCGAGCCGTTCGAGAGAGGATTTGGCACGACCATCGGTAACTCCCTGCGTCGTGTGCTGCTGTCCTCCTTGACCGGTGCCGCGACGACGACGGTGCGGATTGAAGGTGTGTTGCACGAGTTTTCCACGATCCCGGGCGTCACGGAAGATGTGACCGCGATCGTCCTGAACGTCAAGACTCTCAGGTTGAAGCTGCACACCGACAAGCCCAAGACCATCCGCCTCCGAAAAAAAGGGCCGGGCGAGGCGAAAGCGTCGGATATCATCCATGATGCGGACGTCACCATCCTGAACCCGGACCTGCACATCGCCACGCTGGAGAAAGAGGCCACCCTGGATATGGAAATGGTGGTGAAACCCGGGCGTGGCTATGAGCCGGCTGAGCGGAACAAGGAAGAGGGGCTGCCGATCGGCGTGATCGCCGTGGACTCGGTTTATTCGCCGGTGAAGCGAGTCAATTTTCTGGTGGAGAATGCGCGTGTCGGTCGGGTGACGGATTACGATAAGCTGATGCTCGAGATCTGGACCGATGGAAGCATCATTCCTCAGAATGCTCTTTCCGCCGCCGCGGGTATTCTCCAGGACCATCTGGATATTTTCATCCATCCAGAGGAGCTCAGCGAAACGAAACCGAAAGAGTGGAAGGAAGAAGAGCGGCGTGAAGTCAACAAGAATCTGTTCCGGAGCGTCAACGAGCTCGAACTGTCCGTCAGAGCGGCCAATTGTCTCAAGAACGCCAATATCAAGACGATCGCCGATCTGGTACAGAAGACGGAACTGGAAATGCTGAAGACCAAAAACTTCGGCAAGAAGTCGCTGAACGAGATCAAAGAGATTCTGGCCGAGATGGGGCTGAGCCTCGGCGTCAAACTCGACGCGTTGCCGTCCGGGGATGGCGACGCAAAGAACCACGTGTAGAACAAGAGGGACCCGTGCGTCACAGGAAAAAAGGAAGGCAGTTAGGGAGGAATACGAAACACAGACGGGCGTTGTTTCGGAGCCTGGTCACCTCGCTCTTGGAGTATGAGAGGATTGAGACTACCGAGGCCAAAGCGAAGGAAGTGCGAGGCTTTACCGATCGGATGATCACGCTTGGCAAGCAAGGCGACCTGCCCGCTCGACGTCGGGCTCTCGGGTTTCTCCGAAGCAAGACAGTGGTGTCGAAGTTGTTCGGTGAGGTGGCTGGTCGGTTTCGAGACCGAAACGGCGGCTACACGCGGATGATTAAAACGCGGCGTCGTGTAGGTGATGCGGCCAAGTTGGTTGTCATCGAGTTGGTCTCGAAGCGCGTCGAAACCGCCCAGGCCACACCTAGACAGCCTGACGATGAGAAAGGGGTCAAGAAACCACCCAAAGCCGCACTTCCGACAGGCTCGAAAGCAGCATCCGCGAAAAGCGACGCAACGTAACAACCCTGTCTCTGGCTGTTTCCTGCCCGACCAGATCTCCACGAATCAGCATTCCGCTCCGGTGCCCCGTCCTGGCGTGCGGGTCAATGGCCGGAAGGGGCCGCCGTTTGTTTACTTGCCTGTTTTCGTATGCTACCATCGTGCCTACACAACCAATTCGGTGTGCAGCGATTGATTTGGGTAGGGTCATGTGGCATCTCTGGGTTCGGCGTGGCTTACTTGCGCTGAGTGTTCTCTTTGCCTCCATCCTTATCTATCTCCTGGCGACTCGTGTGGAATCGGTTCCACTCCCCAGTTCGGCAAGCCCCGGAACCCTGCAGCGAACCGACGCCGGCATTGACCGGTTCCGATTTGTGCAATCCCGATCAGGTGCGGTCCAATGGGAGGTGCAAGCCCAGCGTGCCCGTGTGTTTGAGGCCGAACACCGAGCCGCCCTTGAAGAAGTCCAGGTGACCCTATACGGCGCGAAGGGATGGGAATTGAGGTTGGCCGGGGATGAAGGGACGATTGATACCGTGAAGAGGGATTTTATGCTGGCCAGACGCGCTGGTCCGATCGCCGTCGAACTGGGAAGCGGCTATACGATCTACACCAATCATCTTGCATGGACAGAACAACGGCGAGAGATCAGCACGAGTGACCCGGTCACTATAGTGGGCCATGGGCTGGAAGTGAAGGGACGAGGCTTCCTCGGAAAACTGGATGTGGAGGAATTCAAGGTTCTGGAAGATGTACACGTGGAAATTACACAGTAGCGTGTGCGCGGCGGTCTTGTTGTGGGCTGCCACCGCGCACTCGGCACAGACCGGTGCGTCGAGTCCGGTTTCAGCCGAACGTACGAACACTATGATCACGTCCCAAAAGATGACGGTTCGAAATCAGGAGAGCAAGGCGATTTTTGAGGGCACCGTCGTCCTGACAAAGGGAACGTTGATCGTGCACTCAGATGTGATGGTGGTCTCGTTCAGACCGAGCGATCAACCAGCATCGGCAGGCAAGGCTGGCAATCAGACGGCTGAACGATCGAAAGACGCCGGAGTGGCCGACAAGGGTACGCGCTCGGGTGCTGGCGAACTACCGGTCTTGTCAAACCGTTCAGTGAGTATGATTGAGGCGACGGGGCGGGTGAAGATCGAAAAGGCCGAGGGAAGAGCCACATGCCGGAAAGCGATCTATTACGAGGATGAGGAGAAGATTGTGTTGACGGGTGATCCGGTCGCCTGGCAGAAAGGAACGCGCGTTACCGGAAAGAAAATCACCATGTACCTGGCTGAAGATCGAAGCGTCGTGGAAGGCGGCTCGCGAGTGCTGATCGACGAGAGTGAGGGAAATAGCCGCTGAGGCTGGCATGTGAGGAGGTGGGCCGTGGGAGAACTCATCGCATGACTCCGATACCTCCCGGTGCCGATCAGCGTTTGGAGGAGACCGGATTGACCAAGAGCTTCAAAGGGCGTGAAGTTGTCAAAGGAGTCAGCCTGGATGTCGGTGCTGGTGAGGTGGTCGGGCTGTTAGGGCCCAATGGAGCCGGCAAGACCACCATCTTTGACATGATGGTGGGGCTCTGTCAGCCGGATGCCGGCCAGATCCTGCTCAACGGGGATGCGATCACCGACCTCCCGATGTTCAAGCGTGCGCGGCGGGGGATCGGCTACTTGCCGCAAGAATCGTCCGTGTTTCGTCGGTTGTCGGTCGAGGACAACATCCTAGCAATTCTGGAAATGCTGAATTTGTCCGCGGAGGAGCGGGCTCTCCGTGTTGAAGCGTTGCTCAAGGAGCTCGACTTAACGCATCTCCGAACGAGTAAGGCGTATGCCTTGTCAGGCGGGGAACGGCGACGCCTGGAGATTACGCGTGCGTTGGTGACCCATCCGCAATTTCTGCTCCTCGATGAACCGTTCGCCGGCATTGATCCCATCGCGGTGGCGGATATCCAACAGATCATCACGCGCCTCAGACAAAAGCAGATCGGGATCTTGATCACCGACCACAATGTCCAGGAGACCCTCACCATCACTGACCGAGCCTATATCATCAACGAGGGGAGTATCCTGGAGTCGGGCTCACCCGACACGATTGTCAATAGCTCCACCGCGAGAGCGGTGTACCTTGGGGAACGCTTCAGGTTGTGACCATAGGTCGCGCATGAGAGGCATTGGATGAAACTGCGGCTCGATCTTCGTCTGAGTCAGAAGCTCATCATGACGCCGCAACTGCAGCAAGCGATCAAGTTGCTGCAGCTTTCCAGGTTGGAGCTTCAGCAGACCCTGACGCAACACCTGATGGAGAATCCGTTGCTGGAGGAGTTGCAGACCGACCTCGAAGAGGGGGACGCGACAGTGGTCGAGGAATTGGGTCAGGACAAGAAAGAAGTCCAACCGAGCGAAGGCGGAGGCGGGGGAGAGGACTCTCAAACAGAAGGCGCCGCAAGCCCCGACGATCTCTCACCGACCGGATGGGAGGACTACTTTGAGAGCGACCGCCGAGCCGGCGATATGGAGTATCCATCCGCTTCCCAGGACGAGTTCCCCTCCTACGATCAGACGTTGGCCAAGCCGATGTCGTTGGAGGATCATTTGCTCTGGCAATTGGCCCTCTCAGGGCTGACCGATGCCGAGAAAGCAATCGGCCGGATGATCATCGGTAACCTGGATGATGATGGCTATCTGAGGACGCCGCTGAACGAGATTGCGACTGAGGCTGGCGTATCGGTGGAGGGTGTCGAGTCCGTTTTGAAACATGTTCAGGCATTTGATCCAGCCGGTGTGGGGGCCCGCGATTTGCGCGAGTGTCTCTTGATCCAACTGGGCCACCTCGACCAGGATCCGATGGGATCAATCACCCGAAGACCGGGCGCTCTGAAAGGGTCGCTTGTTGAATCGATCGTGGCCAACCACCTCAAGGACCTGGAGAAGAAACAGTACGGACGAATTGCCAAGGCGTTGGGCGTAACGGTTGAAGAAGTCTTCGAAGCGACCCATGTGATCGAAGGACTTGAGCCTAAACCAGGTCGTCCCTATTTTACGGCCGATAATTATGTGATCGTGCCGGATGTCTTCTTGGTTAAAAACGAGGGCGAGTGGGTTGTGCTGCTGAATGACGATGGGCTGCCACGCCTGCGCATCAGTCCGTATTACAAGCGACTGATGGCGAACAAGAAGGATGACTCCGAGGCCACCAAGGCATACTTCGAAGAAAAGCTCCGGGGGGCGCAGTGGATCATCCGAAGCATCGAGCAGCGCAACAAGACCATCATCAAGGTGGTCGGGAGCATCGTCAAGTTTCAAGAGCAGTTTTTTGAGAAAGGCGTCCAGTTTCTCAAG
>Ga0184639_10000538_pt1 | contig 14846 bp, 14 predicted proteins | sample PLM31_170_b2_FD_133155 | JGI IMG/M metagenome (GOLD analysis project Ga0184639, IMG submission 133155) | Groundwater sediment microbial communities from an aquifer in East River, Colorado, USA - PLM3-1_170_b2 | ecosystem: Environmental > Terrestrial > Soil > Riparian zone | place: USA: East... | reverse complement strand
GGCGAGCCGCTCCGCCGCCGGCTCCGCCCGGCCGGGCTCTGGAGAGGCCTCCACCGCGTGGATGTAGTAGTGGAGGGCCGCCGAATGGTTGGAATTCCGCTTCATGACTGTCTCCAAGATGGCGACGATCTCCGGCGTGCCGGGCTGCGCTCTCCCGTCGAGCGTCCAGAGATCCCACGGGCGCAGGTCCATCAGCGCTTCGGCGCAGAGCACCGCCGCGTCGTCGTCGTCCGGATATCGCTTCATCAGGCCGCGCATGGCGTCGGCGTACGCCGAGTCGTGGGCGGCGCGGTTCGCTCCGGGCGTCCGGTCATATCGCGCGGAGAGCGCCTGGATGTAGGCGCGCTCGGGCTCGCTCGCGCGCGCCGAGAACGACTTCGCCCGCTCCAGCGCCGCGTAGGCGGCCCGCTCGGCTTCGGGGCTCATCGGCATATTGATGTTCGGGCCCAGCACCAGGGCGGCGCCCCAGTACGCCATGGCGCACGTCGAGTCGAGGCGGGCCGCTTCACGGAACGCGCGGCCCGCCTCGTCATGGTTGAACGCGTAGGCTAGCCGGAGGCCCTGATTGAAAAATTTCTGAGCGAGCGGATCCGAGGTGGTGACCGTGTGTTCGACCGGTCCGAGCCCCTTGAAGAGCGGAGGAGTGGCCGGCGAGGCCGTGCCCGCGCCGTGCTGGTGCTGGGCGGCGGCGGAGGTCGCGAGAGCGGCGATCAGGACCGCGGCCACGAACATTCGCTTCATGAGGAGTTCCCCCTGGCGCCAAGCCACATGGACGGTGATTCGGAATGGGCCTAAAATACCAGACATGAACGGGACCGACCAGTTCGCCGGCCGGCACGGCCGAGCCCCGTTCGCGCGGCTCCAGAAGAGCCGATGATCGTCGACGACCTGATCGCCCGGCTCGAGTCCGTCTCGGCGAATGGGGAAGCGTTCGAGCAGGTCCTCCGAACCGCCGTGGAGGGGCTCGCTCGGATCGACTCGCGGTTTCACTGGACCGGAATTTACGAGCTCCACCCCGACAACGTGCTTAGGCTCGGTCCATTCGTAGGCGCCCAGACCGATCATATCTCCATCGGCGTCGGGAAGGGAGTCTGCGGCACCGCCGTCGCCGAGAAGCGGAACCTGAATGTCTCAGATGTGCGCGAGATCACCAACTACCTCGCCTGCAGCACGGAGACCCGCTCCGAGCTCGTGATCCTCATCCGAACCGGCGACGTGATCCACGCCCAGATCGACATCGACAGCCATCAGGTCGGCGCATTCGACGACGAGGCCGTCGCGAGCGTGCAGCGGGTCGCCGACTGGCTCGCGAGGGCGTATCAGGCGCGCGCTCAGCCGCGGTCCGGCGCGTAGCGGGCGTATGATAGACTGGCGGGTCTAGGAGACCGATCGGACGGCACCCGTGGGGGGTACGGTCTTGTCCCCGAGTTCCACTCCATCCCTCGATTCCACAGCAAGTTGGATTACGCGTGCCCAGGCCGGGGACGGGTTGGCCCGGGACTACCTTGCCCGTCGCTACGTCGACAACCTCCGGCGTTGGGCGCATGGGCGCCTGCCCCGCGGGGCCCGGGACCTCTCGGACACCGATGATCTCGTGCAGTCCACCCTGGTTCAGGCGTTTAACCGGCTGAGAGACTTCGAACCCAGGCGGGAGGGTGCATTCTTGGCCTACCTGCGCAAGATCTTGCTCAACCAGATCCGCGACGAGATCCGGAAGGCGCGTCGCTCGCCGGAAAAGGCGGGCAGTTCCGCGGATCTCCCGGCGGGCGGGCCGTCCCCGATGGAGGACGCCATCGGGAGAGATTTGCTGGGCCGTTATGAACAAGCGCTGACCAAGCTAACCGAAGACGAGCGGGAGGCCGTGATACTGCGGGTCGAGTTGGGATTTCGATACAAGACGATCGCCGAGGCCTTGGATCTGCCGTCGGCGAATGCGGCGCGGATGGCCGTCGTGCGTGCGCTGGTGAGGCTGGGGGATCAAATGGGAGGCGAGCATGGAAACCGATGACCGTGGGGCCAGACTTCTAAGACTCGCCGAGGCGATCGCGGACGGAACGCCCATCGATTGGGAAATGGCGGGGCAGGCGGACCCCGAGAATTCCGACAGCTTCGACGCGCTCCGCGCACTCGAGGCGGTGGTGTCCGCGCACGGTCCCGTGCCCGACGCGGCCGAGGGCTCGATTGGGGAGCGTTGGGGTTCCCTCCAGATCCGCGCCAAGATCGGCGAAGGCTCCTTCGGGGAGGTTTATCGCGCATACGACCCCGCGCTGGAGCGGGAGATCGCGCTCAAGCTCTTGCAGACGGATCGCGCGAAGAGCGAGCGCGCGACCCACAGATTCCTCGAGGAGGCCCGGCGCCTCGCCAAGGTCCGGCATCCGAACGTCCTGGTAGTTCACGGAGCGGACGTCCATGACGGGCGCGCCGGCATGTGGACCGATCTCGTTCGGGGGAGGACGCTCGAGCAGGTTCTCGCCCACGACGGACCGATGAGCGCCCAGGTAGCGGCGCTGATCGGAATCGACCTCTGCCGGGCCCTCGCCGCGGTGCACGCGGCCGACATGATCCATCGCGACGTCAAGACCCACAACGTCATGCGCGAGGAGGGAGGACGAATCGTTCTGATGGACTTCGGCTCCGTCGGCGTGTTTTCCCCCGGCACGCCGCCGCAGGCGGGCGAGGCCGCCTACGGCACTCCCCTCACCGTGGCGCCCGAGTTGCTTCGTGGCGTCGCGGCCGGCCCTGCGACGGACCTCTACTCCCTCGGCGTGCTTCTCTATCGGCTCGTGACCCGGCGCTACCCGGTCGAGGCCTCCAGCTTCTCCGAGCTGACGCAGAAGCACGATCGGGGCGAAACGGTTCCCCTCCGCGAGGCGCGTCCGGACCTTCCCACCGATTTCGTCCAGGCCGTCGAGCGCGCGCTCGATCCCGATCCGCGGAAAAGATTCGGGGGACCCGGCGCGATGGAGCGGGCCCTCGCCGGCTGCATCCCCGCGCCGGTCGCCGATCGATCGAGCGGGATCTGGCGCGCCAAGGCGATTCGCCCGCGGCTTCGGTGGATCTACGGTGCGGCCGCGGTGGGGCTGGCGATCGCGGCGATCGTGGTCATGGTTCCGAAGATCCTGCCCCCGTCCCCGACCGGGATTCCTTCCCACGTCTCGTCCCCGACACCAACCCCCCCCTCGGCCCTGGCCGCGAGCGCCCGGCTCTACCGCGAGAAGAATGGGACTTCGGAACCGCTCATGCATGGCGGTCGCGTGGGACCCGGGGACGCTCTTTATCTGGAGCTGGAGGGAAGCGAGCCCATGAACGTCTACGTGCTGAACGAGGACGAGATGGGCGAGGTCTACGTCCTATTCCCGCTGCCGGGCTTGGACCAGGCGAATCCGCTTTCACCGAATACGACCCACCGGCTGCCCGGAACGCGGGCAGGGCGGCGGGAGAACTGGGAGGTGACGAGCGCCGGAGGCAATGAGGACGTTTTCGTCATTGCCTCGCGCGAGCCGCTCCGCAAGGTCGAGGGCGAGCTGACGAGGATGGCGCTGGCCGAGCCAGGGGCCGCGGTGCGGTATCGCAAGCTCAGCCAACAGACCGTCAACGAAACGTTTCGAGGGATCGGCGGCACCACCGCCGCGGCGCCCACCCCCGCCACCGCCGCTCTACCCTCTAAGCTCGCCGATCTCCTGGGAGCCCTCGCGAACGAGCCGGAGCGCGGCCGCAATATCTGGATCTGGCAGACCCGGCTCAGCAATCCCTCGCCCTCGCAGTAGGACCCGCCTCCGATTTCCTGTGCGATTCGCCCTGACGGCGACGTTCTCCCCAGTGTGTGACGGCGGATCCGGCTGGGGAGACGGATAGCACGCTCCGGGCGCACTACCGCTTCGGGGCTGGCACCGCCGTTCACACCCAAATCCTTCCTAACGAAGCCACTTAGGTGACTTTCTGCCCGGCGGCCGATGCGGCGGCCCAGGGAGAGGTGGCCGCGCCAGATTGGCTCGGCCGGGGGGTGCTTCAAAGAAGGAGGTAGCCAATGAGTACTCGCCCACGCTTTGGTCCACTGCTATTCGTTTTTGCCCTTTTCACGGTCGGCCTGCTCGTGTTACCGGCGCTGGCCGCCGCGGGCGGCAAGCCCGTCATCGTGTTCCCGGTCGACTCCAAGCCGTACGGGAAAACGTACAGCGAGTGGTCCGACGCCTGGTGGCAATGGGCGTTCTCGATCCCGGCGGCCACGAATCCTCTGTTCGATGAGACAGGCGATCTCGCGGACGAGGGGCAGTCGGGGCAGGTCTGGTTCCTGGCGGGAGTTTTCAACGTGACGGGAACCGCCGAGCGGTTCATCACGATCCCCAAAGGAAAGGCGCTCTTCTTCCCGATCTTGAACGCGGAGTGGGACAACCTCTGTCCGGTGCTCGACCCTCAGCCCGCGCCTGAGGATCTGGTGGATGTGCTCACCGGCAACATCGCCGCCTTCCTCGACGCGGTGGACGCGCTGGAGTGCACGTTGGACGGCGTGGAGCTTCCCGACATGTTCAACTTCAAGGTCGGACCCGGGGAGCCGTACAGCACAACTTTTCCGGCAGGCAATGTGTTCCAGGAATTCGGCTGCACGAACGTCACGCCCGGCACCTATTACCCGTTCGTGAGCGGCGGCTACTACGTCATGCTCGCGCCGCTTCCGGTCGGGACCCATCTCCTCCATTTCAGCGGGCACACGACCTTCTTCGGAGGCTTCGGCCTCGACATTACGTATCACATCAATGTCGCGGATCCGAACGGCGGCCCGGGCGGCGGACCCATTCTCGCCTCGGTGCGGCCGAATCCGCTCAATCCCGAAGCGAAGCTGGAGTACCGGATTCCCACGGCCGGGTCCGTGAAGATCACGATGTTCGACGTCAGCGGGCGCCTGGTGCGGACGTTGGTCGAGACGCCCTACCTGGCGGCGGGCCGGCACGAGGTCACCATCGACGGCCGGGACGCTCAGGGGCAAAAACTCGCCTCGGGCGTTTACGTGTACAAGATCACGGCCGGCGCGGACGTGATCACCGGGCGGTTCACGATTCTCAAGTAAATGGCCCCGTCACCGGGAGGTTTGGATATGCATCGCACGATGCGCAATACCGCGCTGCTCCTGGCCTTGGTGGTCACGGGCGGCACTTTGATTCTTGCCGGAGCGCCGAGCCCCGCGGGCGCCTCGATGCCCGTGGCGATCCGGCCGATCTCCGACTTCGTGGACGCTCAGGGGACGACCAGCACCTTCTTTCCTCCGTTTCCGGATCAGGTCGGCTGGATCGATAACCCGAATACGATCTTCATGCTCGCGGATTATTCGGGGAAGGCCGGGGCCTGGCTCGTCGCGAACGGAGGTCCCGACTTGGGAACGCAGACGAGCGGCACGGTGGCGGAACGGCCGCTCAAGGGCGGGCGGGCAATGGTGAACGTCGTGCTCCACACCACCAACGCGGTGACGTTTGCTTATTCAGCACCCGCCTTTGATTTCATCTTCGGGAATCTCATTCAAGATCTGGCGGCGGATCCTTCGCTCACGCCGGCGTTGTCCGAGTCCCATCTCGACGTTGTCTTCCAGAACACGGCCCCCGGCGCGCCGCTTCCTGATCTGGTGAACTGGCTCTTCATGGGCAACGGCGAGCCGGGACAGGAGCTCAACACGCTTTCGTTCCGGTCCAATGGGAATGGACCGATCCACGCAGCCTATGGAGTGCCTGAGGGGACGCCGGGGCGTCTCGTGGTCACCCAGACCGGGCTCTTCGGGACCGGCTTCCATGGCGCTGTCGGAGACGCCTTCCCGGCGGAGGCCATCAATCTGAACCCGACGGGGCAGTAGGAGGCCCGGCGGCGGGATGCCGCCACTCGTCGGCTAATTCGAATGTGAGCGGGGCCCCGGCGGATCCATCGCTGGGGCCCCGCCGCGTTGCGACTGCCCGCGCCGCCGCCGTGGGGCAACTCATTGATTTTTCGTGAGTTTCCTGCTACTGTAAGCGCATGAGGCTTCAAAATCGGGGCGCGACCGATCTCGTGTTCCGACCCGGCGATTCTGGACCTGCGCCAGCGCTCCGCCCGTGAGCACCCGCCCGAGCACCCTCACCCCCACACTCCACTGGATCCTCCGCATCGGCGTCTTCATGTGCTTCGTCGGGCACGGCGCTTTCGGAATCATCACCAAGTCGGCGTGGCTTCCGTACTATGAGGTGTTCGGTGTGCCGGAGGATCTAGCGTGGCGCACCATGCCGATCGTCGGCACGATGGACATCATGATCGGCATCTTCGCGCTCTTGAGCCCGTGCCGGGCCGTGCTGCTCTACGGGGCCGCCTGGTGCCTCTTCACGGCGCTCCTGCGTCCGCTGGCGGGGCAGGGGATCTGGGAGACTTTCGAGCGGGCGGGAAACTACGGCGTGCCGCTCGCGTTTCTGGCGCTGGCCGGGTGGGGACGGTCGTGGCGCGGGTGGTTCGAGCCGATCGGGCCGCGTGAGCCCGCGGATCTCGATTCGGCACGGCTCGGGCGCGTTTCCACCATCCTGCGTTTCACGACAGGGCTTCTCTTGATCGGCCACGGCGGATTCGGCGCGTTCATGCACAAGGACATGCTCACGCAGATGTACGCGTCGGTGGGGCTCGGCTCGCTACCCTTCGGAGCGGCAGGGCTGACCCCTGTGATCGGCTGGCTCGAGCTCCTGCTGGGGGTCGCGGTGATCGCCGCGCCGATCCCCGCGCTCCTCCTCAGCATCTTCGCGTGGAAGATCGCGACCGAGATGTTGTACCCACTGTCCGGGTATCCCTTCTGGGAGTTCATCGAGCGAGGCGGGAGCTATGCCGCGCCGCTCGCGCTCTTCTTTATTGTGAAGCGCCGGGAGGCGGCTCCCGGTCGCGAGCCCGCGAGCGTCTCGCCCGCGCGAGGTCACGCAGCGTGAGCCGAAATCCGTTCTCGGCGGCCGGCGCGCGCGGGAGCGTGATCGCGGCGCTTCTGCTTCTCGCGTGCGCAAGCTGTGCTTCCTCCTCCATGGCCACGTCAACAGCTCCCACCACCGCGTCCGCCCGCCCTGACTCGGCCGCCGCGGCGCACCTCGCCGACTCCCTTTCGACGCTCCCCGATTCGCTTCGTGCCAAGGGAGCGAAGGAGTTCCCGCGTCCCGACTCGCTCCTCGTTCCCGAGCTCAGGAGGGGCGGGTACGTGCTCGTCTTCCGCCACGCCCAGACCGACTGGGGCCAGCGCGATGCCGACATCCAGAACTTCGCCGACCGCTCCACGCAGCGGAACCTGAGCGCGGCGGGGGATTCCACGTCCGTGGCGATCGGGAAGGCGATCTCGGCGCTCAAGATCCTGATCGGTCGCGTGCTCTCGAGCCCGATGTGGCGCTGCCGCGACACGGCCGACCTCGCGTTCGGGAGGTGCGACACCACGAGCGTCCTGTTCCGCCGATCCAAGGAAGATCGGGCGGCCCGGAGCGCGCTCCTGAGCACTCCGATCGCCGACGGGAAGAACCTCGTCCTCGTCACGCACCAGGACGTCCTGATTCCGATCATTACCGGGCTCCGGCGCGAGCAGCTCAAGGAGGGGGACGCGTTCGTGGTGAAGCCGCTCGGCGGCGGCAAGTTCGACATCGTCGCCCAGGTGACGCCGAAAGATTGGGAGCGCTTCGCCGCCATTGCGCCGAAGTAGGTCGCATCGGGCCCACGACATTCCTACCGCATCGCGAACCAGATCTTCCGATGGAGCGGGCTCATCTCGTGCCCGATCAGCGCGAACTCGAGCGCGGGATCGTTCCCCACGAAGAAGCGCGGCGTGCCGGCGTCCCTCGGAAGGTCGAACACGAGGAGCGTCACGTAGTATTCGCCGGGTCGAAGCGGATCGGTGAGCGGCGTGGAATGGCCACCCATCGCGACCAGGGCTTCCTCCGCGGCCGGCGAGCGCTCGTAGCGGCGTCCGGCCGCGTCCTCGACATAGACGACCCGCGGATTCGGGTAGAGCGGCTTTTCCCGACCGCGGCGGGCGGAGATCGTGTGCTCGTCGAACCAAGTGCGTAGGGCGACGACGTAGAACCGGCCCGCGGCGCGAAGCGTGCCGGGGGGCGATCCGATCTCGGACGTGATCTGGATCCCCTGGACCGAATAGGCGAGATGGCAGTCGATCTCGCAGAAGTACTTCATCCCGCCGGGTCCGAGAATGCGCTCGCGGCTCACGGCAGAGGCCGTGAGGAGAACTCCCGCGTACGCCGCGGCGACGATGGCGGCGGCGCCCAGGCCCCATCGGGCGACGGGAGGCCGCTTCGCCGCGAACGCGACGACGGACGCGAGCGCGAGGAGCCCGAGGAGAAACAGCGTGCCGAGAAACGCCAGCACGACGATCGGGGCGTTCGGAGGAACGAACTCCATGTTCACGGGCGGGCCCAGCGGAGAAGCGCTCCTAGGTGGTCCATGTAGCGATTCAATGCCTCGCGGCCCGCGCGCGTGAGCCTGTATTGCGTCTTGGGCACGCGGCCTTCGAAGGCCTTGGCGCAGTCGATGTACCCCGCTTCCTCCAGCTTGCGCGCATGGACGGAAAGGTTGCCGTCGGTGGTTTTGAGGAGGCGCTTGAGGTCCGCGAAGCTCAGCGGCTCCTCGGCGGCCAGCGCGCTCACGATGCCGAGGCGCATCCGCTCGTGAATCAGCCGGTCGAGTTCCGGGATCCCACCAGGCACGCCGCGAGCCCTGCCTGTGGTAGCGGGGCGGGTGATCGTCCCGGCAGAGGGACGGACCGGCCTCTTCGACCGCGCCCGTGCCGTTCGAGACCGTTCAGCCACCGTGCCTCCGCGCGATCACGACCCCGAACACGATTTGGAGGCCGCCGAATCCGGCCATGAGGATCGGGTTTGCCCAGGACGTCGGCGCGGCGAGCGCGAGAATCCCGAGCAGCATGAGGGAGATGCCGAGGACCGGCACGGCTCGCACGGACGCCGCGCCCCCGGTCGCCACCGCTGTTCCATAGAGGAGAAGCCAGACCCCGGGCAGCAGGTCGAACCGCGCCGCCCTCGCCAACACTGCCGTGAGCACGGCGCCGGATACCAAAGGCGGAGAAAACGTGAGCATGAAGCGCACGGCCGGACCGCGGGTGAGCGGGATCCCCGCGCGGCGCGCCTTGCGGGCGATCGCCCAGCAGCCGATCGTGAAGGCGATCGCCGCCTCCGCAAGCCAGATTTGCAGCCAAGCGGTCCGGCTCGCGGTCTCTCCGGCGATCCAACCGGCCGCCAGTGCGGTCAATCCCATCAACGCTCCGCCCCAGCCCGGAACCGCGGTGAACGAGCCGGCTCGCTCCATGGTGGTGCGAATGTAGCGGAGGCTTTCGAGCGCCCGCTCTTCCAGCACGACAGGATTCGAGCCCGTATCTCGCGATTCGTCCACGGGGGAAGGATCGGCCCTTTGCACGATGTTGTCAAGTACTTTGTGATACAAAGATACTTCTCGCCGCCGCGCTGCCGTAGAGTCCCGGGACAGGTCGAAGCCAAGGGGGGTAGGCCATCCGCAAGCCGCGTTGGTTCGTATCTCTCCCCGTTCTCGTCCCCATTGCCGCCCTGATCGCGCCGATCCCCGCCTGGGGAGCCGGGTTCGCGATCTACGAGCAGGGCGTCCCCGCCGTGGCCAACGGCGGCGCGATGACCGCCCGCGCGAGCGATCCGAGCGCCGTCTACTTCAACCCCGCAGGGATCATGGGGCTCCAGGGCGTCCAGGCGATGGCCGGCACGACCGCGATCCTGCTCCGCGGGGGCACGTACAACACGCCAGGGACGAACACCCGCTACGATCAGGCCGACAACGTGACCTACCCCACGTATCTCTACGTCACCCAGCGCGTGAACGCCCGATGGGGATGGGGCGTCGGAATCAACACGCCGTCGGGAGTGAAGACCGAGTGGGGGGCGACCTTCCCCGGACGGTTCATCTCGCTCGAGGCGAGCCTCGCGGTGGTGAACGCGAACTTGAACGTCGCGGCGGCGCTCGGCCGGGGCTGGTCCGCGGCGTTGGGCTTCGACTATTCCAGCATCGATGTGAAGACGCTGACGCGGAACATCGACCTCGCGCCGCTCGGATTTCCTGGGTCGGAGGGCCTGTCGCGTTTGAGCGGGACCGGCACCGACATCGGCTGGAACGCCGCGATTCGCTGGGAAGGGAAGAGCGGCTGGCGATGGGGGGGGACGTATCGCTCCGAGCTGAATCCTGAGATTTCCGGCTCGGTGGAATTCGAGGACATACCCGCGCCGCTTCAGCCCCTCTTCCCGAGCGGCGGCGCGGACGCGACGCTTCCGCTCCCCGCGATGGCTGCCACGGGGATCGCCTATCTCTGGGGCGCCGGTTGGGAAGCGGAAGCGGACGTGGTCTGGACCGGGTGGTCGGCGTTCGAAGTGCTCAACATCGACATCGAGAACACGACGTCGTTCATGGGCACGCCAATCGTCTCCGACGTCCATAACGAAGAGGATTGGATCAATTCCTTCTCCTTCCGGTTCGGCGCGGCGCGGCATCTCTCTCAGGTTCACACGCTCCGTCTCGGCATGTACTTCGATCGCACGCCGGTCTCGGCCGACCACTTGAGGCCGCGCCTGCCCGACGCGAATCGGACTTCCGTGCAAGTGGGGTACGGATACGGCGCCGCGCGCGGCGTGTTCCTCGACGCGGCCTATCAGGCCATCTTCTTCGAGGATCGGACCGCGACCGGCGATCCGAATGACGCGAGCAATCCTGTGCTCCCCGGCACGTACGGCAACTTCCTGAGCCGCATCGGGTTGAGCGTGGGGTGGAGGTTCTAGCGCTGTGGCGTGGGGAACGCGGTACACTCTAGGCATGGTGAAGCGGATCGTGCGTCTTCGTGGGCTGGCCGTGGCGATGTCGGCAGCCGGGCTCTTGGCGGGCTGCGGGGACGATACGCCGACAAAACCAATTGTGCCCGCGACCCCGACCTACGCGATCCCCTCGACGCCCCAGAATGTTCTCGCGAATCTGCAGCTCGCGTACGAGCGGCGGGACAGCGTGGAGTACAAGCTGCTCTACGATCCGAGCTACGAGGGGAAGTCCACGAACACGAACGATCCGGACCCCGCCTCGCAGATTTCGTCGTTCGGCTGGGCCGACGAGGTGGCGCACCTCGCGAATATGGCGCGGGCCACCAATATCACCGATGTGACCATGGATCTCGGACCGTCGACGTCCTGGCAGCGCGAGCCATCTGACCTCGTGGCGCACCCCGACTGGTCCATGATTCAACTGGCGAATTACTATTCCATCACGATTTACTCGGCGCTCACAGATTACAGTGTGAGCTGGCAGCCGGGCGATCAGATGAAGTTCTACTTCCTGCCCACGACTCCGGCCTCGACGTCGCCCACCGACACACTCTGGAACATCGTCTATTGGGAAGAACTCGGCGCATCTTTTCCATAAGAATCCTGGTCGAGTGACCTCGAGCGGCTTCTGGTTCCCGTGATCTCTCGCTACGCGAAATGGCTCCATACCCGCTGGCCGGCGGGCACGATGGAGCGGCTGCCGGAGGCGCGCGAAGACGGGAGCACGAACGTCCCCGGCGTCTACGTCGCCGGTGACCTGACCGGGATCCCCCTCCTCAAGTTCTCGCTCGACAGCGGCGCGCGCGTGGTACGGCGCATCGCCGAGGATCCGACGCTCCGCGCGGGGGGAACAACGCCCCCCGATCTCCTCGACCTCGTGATCATCGGTGGTGGCGTCTCGGGCATGGCGGCCGCGGTCGAGGCGCGAAAGCGTGGCCTCGCGTTCACCGTCCTCGAGGCCACGGAGCCGTTCTCGACGCTCGTCAACTTCCCGCAGCGGAAACCGATATACACCTATCCGCGCGCCATGACGCCGGAAGGGGGGCTCCAAGTCAGCGCCGACGTCAAGGAGGCGCTTGTGGAGGAGCTTCGCCGGCAGGTGGAGGCGGCCGGGATCCGGCCGCTCCCGCTCCGGGCGGAGCGGATCGAGCGCGCCGCCGGCTTGCTCCGGATTCAGATCGCCGGGCGCCAGCCGCTTCTTGCCCGTCGGGTGCTGGTCGCCATCGGACGGAGCGGAAACTTCCGAAAGCTCGGTGTCCAGGGCGAGGAACGGGACAAGGTCTCCAACCGCCTCCATGACCCGAACGATTTCAGGGGGAAGCGCGCGCTCGTCGTCGGTGGAGGCGACTCGGCGCTCGAGACGGCCATCGCGCTCGCGCAGGCCGGTGCCCACGTGACGATGTCGTACCGAAAGCCCGAATTCTCCCGCCCGAAACCCGAGAACCTCGAGAAGCTGGAGCGATTGGCGCGCGACCCGATGGCCGACGTCGCCGTCGAGCATCCCTCGTCGGAGCGCGTGACCACCGCGTCGGGGCCGTTCGCCACCGGGGCGCATCCGCCCGGAAGCATCGCGCTCCGCCTCGGAACCGAGGTGAAGGAGATCGGCGAGCGGGAGGTCACGCTGGCCGCGAGCGGGGCCGCGCTCGAAACGATCGCCAATGACGCCGTCTTCGCGATGATCGGCCGCGAGGCGCCGCTCGACTTCTTCCGCCGCTCGGGCATCCGGATCGCGGGCGAGATGCGACCGGCGAGCTGGGCGGCGATGGGGCTCTTCCTCATCTTCTGCTCCTGGCTCTACAACTGGAAGTCGGGCGGATCGATGGCGGGCCTCTTCGCCGCCCAGCACTGGTTCCCCTTCAACCTGCCCGATCTCCTGCGCGGAGCGGGCGGCGCCGTCGCGGCGGCGGCTGCCGATCCGCGCACGCTCCTCGGCACGCTCGCGATCAGCGCAGCGGGTCCCGCGTTCTGGTACACGGTGGCCTACTCCGCGATCGTCGTGATCTTCGGAGTGCGGCGGATCCGCCGCCGCCGGACGCCCTATATCACGGCGCAGACATTGACCCTGATGGCGGTCCAGGTCTTTCCGCTCTTCCTGATCCCCGAGGTGCTCCTTCCGCTCGCGAATTATCATGGGATTCTGCCGCAAGGGATCGCCGACGCGCTCTTTCCGGTCGTGACGTACGGGCACGGGAGGGAATTCTGGCGCGCGTACGGACTCATTCTCGCGTGGCCGCTCAACGTTTACAACATCTTCACCGACCAGCCGCTCTGGTGGTGGATCGGGATCGGATTCCTGCAAACGTGCGTGCTGATTCCGCTCGGCATCTACTACTTCGGCAAAGGGGTCTACTGCGGCTGGATCTGCTCCTGCGGCGCGCTCGCGGAGACACTGGGCGACACGCACCGCCAGAAGATGCCGCACGGTCCCGCCTGGAACCGGTTCAACATGGCGGGGCAGGTGATCCTCGCGGTCGCGGTCGCGCTCCTGATCGCGCGGATCGTGGGGTGGGCGCTGCCGGACGGGAACCGGATCGACGCGATGTTCGATCCCATCTTGAAGACCCACTACAAGTGGACGGTGGACGTGTTCCTCGCCGGGGTGGTGGGGTACGGAGTCTACTTCTGGTACTCGGGGCGATTCTGGTGCCGCTTCCTCTGCCCGCTCGCGGCGCTGATGCACGTCTACGCGCGATTCAGTCGTTTCGCGATCGTCTCCGACAAGAAGAAGTGCATCTCGTGCAACGTGTGCACGTCGGTTTGCCACCAGGGCATCGACGTCATGAACTTCGCCAACAAGGGCGTGCCGATGACGGATCCCCAGTGCGTGCGCTGCTCCGCCTGCGTGCAGAGCTGCCCCACCGGCGTCCTCACGTTCGGGCAGGTGAACCGCGGGGGTCGCACGATCGCGCTCGACCTGCTCCCGGCATCGCCGGTGCAGATGCGGGAAGGCCGGGAGGCGGCCGGATGACGGCTCCCGCGGCACGCGCCCGTCCCGCGACCCCGAGTGAGATCGCCACCGAGGAGACGCTTCGCTTCCTCGAGCGCGCGCTCCCTCCCGCCCCCGCGCGCGTGCTGGAAGTCGGCTGCGGGGACGGCTTGGTCGCCCTCGCGCTCGCGGCGGCGGGTTACGACGTCACCGCTCTCGATCTCTCGATCGAGCGGCCCGAGACCGGCGCTGCGCTACCATCGGATGTCCCTAGAAGGGCGGGGGAAGCCCCGGGGCGCGTACGCTGGGTCGAGGCAGACTTCCTCTACCACGCGGAGGACGAGCCCTATGCGGCCCTGGTCTTCACGCGCTCGCTCCACCACATGGCGCCGGTGGAGGCCACCCTGGACCACGCGCTCGCGCTCCTGCATCCGGGCGGACTACTCGCCGCTGAAGAGTTCGCTTATGACCGCGTGAACATCCAGACCGCGCGCTGGCTCTACGATCTCGAGTCGGTTCTGGTCGCGGCGGACCTGCTCGCGCCCGTCGGGGGCGCGGCCGAGGGTGCGGCCGAGGGCGAGGGCGCTGCGGTCTCGGCAGAGGGAAATCCTCTTGGCCGCTGGCGGCGGGAGCACACCCACGATCCGCCGCTTCAGACCGGCCACGCGATCCTCGGGGCCGCCCGGGAGCGCTTCGAGCTGACCGCGGTCGAGGAGGCGCCGTACCTCTATCGCTACCTCTGCGAACGGCTCGAGCCCACGGAGCGGGGTGCGCGCGTGGCACGGCGGGCCCTCGAGCTGGAAAGCCGCCTCATCCGCGAGCGTGACATCACCGCTGCAGGCCTTCGTGTCATCGGGCGTAGGCCGGGGTAGGGTGTGCCGTTCGGGGTGGGTGTTTACCCATCGGGATTTTGGCGAAGCGCGTGGAGCCCCTCCGGCGACGCGGGGCTTTGGACGGATCTTCCGCAGAGGAACTTCAGGGACGCGCGCATCCGCTCCTCGAGCGTCGCGCCGTGAAGGGTCTCCGAGAACTCAGCAGCACGCCGTGCCTGGTCGACTCGACATCCGAGGCCGCGTAGACCTGCGACCACGTCC
>Ga0184639_10000537_pt1 | contig 14846 bp, 18 predicted proteins | sample PLM31_170_b2_FD_133155 | JGI IMG/M metagenome (GOLD analysis project Ga0184639, IMG submission 133155) | Groundwater sediment microbial communities from an aquifer in East River, Colorado, USA - PLM3-1_170_b2 | ecosystem: Environmental > Terrestrial > Soil > Riparian zone | place: USA: East... | reverse complement strand
GGATGAGGGGCAGCGCCTCCTAGAATTCTACCGGGACGCGTCTCGAGTCCTCGGTGTGTTCGATTACGCTCTGACCACGTGACCGCCCCAAATCCTTTTATCGGGGTCCCACATCGGAGCCAAAGCGTTCGAAGGTCTGAGCGATGGTCGAGTTCAAGGCCGTAATTGCGGACCCGAAGTCGGGAAAGACGTACAAACGAGACATCACGGGACAGTATGCGAATGTGCTCGTCGGTCGCAAGATCGGCGAGGAGATCGACGGCCTCTTCGTCGGACTCCCCGGGTACAAGCTCCAGATCGCGGGTGGGAGCGACAAGGATGGATTCCCGATGCGGCGCGACTTGCCCGGCCCGCGGCGGCGACGGATCCTCCTCTCTGGCGGCGTCGGGTTCCACCCCGTTCGCTCGGGCCTTCGGAAGAAGAAGACCGTGCGCGGGAACACGGTCTCGCCGGACATCTTGCAGCTGAACCTGAAGATCACGCAGCGGGGACCGAAGTCGATCGAGGACGCGTTCACGGAACAGAAGAAGTGACGGATCGCGACCGCGCCACAAACCTTCTTATCAGACCTCCCCTTTCGAGCGTCCCCAGCCTGGAGACGAGTCCCTGAAAGCCCCCCTGCAGCCCTCCGTGAACATCGGCACCGTCGGCCAGGTCGACCACGGCAAGACCGCGCTCGTGAAGCTCCTCACAGGGGAATCGACGGACCGCCACTCCGAAGAGATCAAGCGGGGGATCTCGATCCGTCTCGGATACGCGGACACGGTGTTCTACAAGTGCCCGAAATGCGAGCCGCCGCAGGCGTATGGGACGAGCGAGATGTGCAAGCACTGCGGGTCGAAGGCGGAGATCCTCCGCGCCGTGAGCTTCGTGGACTCGCCCGGGCACGAGACGCTGATGGCGACGATGCTGAGTGGCGCCGCGATCATGGACGGCGCCCTCCTCGTGATTGCCGCGAACGAGAGTGTCCCGCAGCCACAGACGAAGGAGCACCTCATGGCCCTCACGATCATCGGCGTGAACAAGATCATCATCGTGCAGAACAAGATCGACATCGTGACGGAGGAGCAGGCGGAGGAGAACCTCCTGCAGATTCGGGAGTTCGTGAAGGGCACGATCGCGGAGAATGCGCCGATCATCCCGATCTCCGCGCACCACGACGTGAACGTCGACACCCTGATCGAGACGATTGAGAAGATGATCCCGTCGCCGAAGCTCGACGAGAAGAAGCCCGCGAAGATGTACGTCGCGCGGTCGTTCGACGTGAACCAGCCCGGAATCACGCCGGACAAGCTCATCGGTGGCGTGATCGGCGGCTCCCTCATCCAGGGCAAGATGAAGGTCGGGGAGGAGATCGAAATCACGCCCGGGCGCCAGGTCGGGTCCGGCTCCCGGACGGAGTGGGTGAACATCACCACGTCCGTCAGATCCCTCCACTCCGGCGGACACCCGCGGAAGGACGTGCGGCCCGGCGGGCTTATCGCGATCGGAACGAACCTCGACCCGTACCTCACGAAGTCCGATTCCCTCTTGGGCCGCGTCGTCGGCCCTCCGGGCTCGCTCCCCCCGGTCCTCAACAAGCTCAGCGTCGAGGTCCACCTCCTCGAGCGGGTCGTCGGGACGGCCGAGGATCTGAAGGTCGAGGAGATTAAGACGTCGGAGCCCCTCATGATGAGCGTCGGCACGGCCACGACGGTCGGCGTCGTTACGAGCGCGCGGGAGAACCTCGCGGACATGTCCCTCAAGATCCCCGTGGCCGCGGAGCCGGGTCAGCGCGTCGCAGTGAGCCGGCGGATCGGCGGGAAGTGGCGGCTCATCGGATACGGCGTCATACGATGAAATTCGGACAATCCGTTGGCGTCGCTCCTCGGTCCGATTTTAAGTACGGATTCTCACGTCGCTCCCTTTATGTGGTCCCGCGTTGAATCGTGATCCGGAAAGCGGGTAGAGATAAGTCCGCTCTCGCCGGGACCTCACGGTCGGCTCCGAAATCGGAAACTTGGAGCGGCGCTCGCCAGGAACGTGCCCCGCTGCGCCCCTGCGGGGCTTGCCTGCCCGCTTTCCGTTATCTCATCCCTGATTCCTGCGTGCGCCATCCCGCGCGATACTGAGAAATAACTCGGGTTCGTTCGAGAGCCGATGCGGGTCCTCCATCGCGACCTGAAGGCGGGAGAGGTTCGCCTCAAGATCCAGAACGCGGACGACCTGTGGCACCTCTTCAACCTCGTCGAGGCGGGGGACCTCGTCCGCGCGTACACGTTCCGACGTGAGGAGTCCGTCTCCGACAAGATCCGGCCGGAGCGTATGGAGAAGGTCCGGATGAAGATCGAGCTCCGCGTCGACAAGGTCGAGTACCAGGACTTCTCGGACCGCCTCCGGATTACGGGCGTGATCGAGGACGCGCCACAGGACCTCGGCCGCCATCACACGCTGAACGTCGGCGTCGAGGATGACCTCACGATCGTCAAGGCTTGGCGGGAGCACCACTTCCGGAGGATCGAGGAGGCCGTCGCGGCGACGGAGGCGCCGCTCATTACGATCATCGCAATCGACGACGAGGAGGCTCTCCTCGCAGAGGTCCGCCAGATGGGGATCCGCGAGATCGCCGTGATTCGCGCGGAGCGACAGGGGAAGATGTTCCCCGGCGCCGACCGGAGGACCGCGTACTTCCAGGAGGTCCTCGACAAGGCGGGCGCGATCAATCCGGCATCCCCCCTTCTTGTCGTCGGGCCCGGGTTCGAGCGGGAGGACTTCGCGCGACACGTGCAGGGCCGGGCCCCTGATGTCGCGGGGCGGATCCGGCTCCACGGGACGAGCCAGGGAGGCGTGGCGGGGATCCGGGAGGCGATGAGAGCGGGGCTCGGGGCGAAGGTCCTCGAAGAGACGCGGGTCGCGCAGGAGTCCCGCCTCGTCGAGCGACTGCTCGAGGAGATCGCGAAGGACGGACTGTTCGCGTACGGTTCCGCGGAGGTCGCGTCCGCGGTTGGGTCCGGGGCGGTTGAGACGCTCCTCGTGACGGATACACGGGTCCGCGATCTCTCGGTCGAGCAGCTCATGAGGACGGTCGAGTCCGCGCGGGGCCGCGTTGCGATCGTGAGCTCCCGCCATGAGGCGGGCGTAAAACTCGAGTCCCTCGGAGGGCTCGGCGCAATCCTCCGGTTCCCGATTCGCTAGGCCTTGCCCTTCGATTCGCCCCGCACAATCGCCGTCGCGACGACGTGTGCGATCCGGAGGGGCTCCGGAAGCGCGCCCCGGATCGTGGCTCGGCGGAGGGCGCCACCCAGTTCATGCGCCGAAATGCCGACCGCGCTCGCGAAGAGAGGCTTGTGCGCGGTCTCGATCTCGACGACCGCGTTCCTGCGAAGGACCTCGAGGCGGGATTCCCAGTCCGAGAACCGCGCCCGCAGCGCCTTCTCAATTGCCGCGAGGTCTGGCTTATCCCGAGTCACCGTCGCGACGGGAACCTTCACGGTCCGGTGCAGCGCATCGATGTCAACGACGTTGAAGCCCCCGAGCGCTGCGCCGTCGAGAAGGACAAGCGCGAGTCCCGCGCGATATCGGGATCGACCGATTGCATCCGCGAGGACATCCGTCGCGTCGTCCCCATCGACATGGACGCGAGTCGTCATCACTCCCTCGACGTAGTTCGGCACACGAACGATTACGCCGACGACGGGAACGAGATCGTCCGAGAACCGGAACGGCGCGTCGTCGATCCCGAGGATCCGGGACTGGGGCTTCACGCGGCCAGAAACCCCAGCGGACGTATATCCGCTTGCACGGGGTCACACGAGCTTCAAGGAACCCGTGACCTGGTCGACGAGGGCGACGGGCGCAGGGCCGACCGCGAGGCATGTCGTCGTCCCCGGCGGGAGCTCCGTGAGTCCCGCGTCGTCGATGAGCGCGGTCGGGAGCTTCAGCGAGGTCGCGTGCCGCTGGAGGTCCTTGAGGTCTTCGAGACCCGGTACGCGCACGACGACCTTCTTCTGGCCCTCCCGGAGCCACGCGGAGAACCACTTCGGCGCGCGGGTCTTCGCCTCGAGCGCGGCGGTCACGGAGGCGTGGGCGACCTGGACCGCCATCTTGCCCTTCGAGAGGTCGAGATCCTCCCGGACCACGACGACGAGCTTGTGGTCCGTCGTCCCTCGCGTTCGTTCGGAACCGGAGCGGCGGGGAGCGGCGTCACGTCCCATACAGCTCCTCCGCGCGCGCCTTCTCGAGGGCCTTCAGTTCCGCGTCGACCTCGCGCAGCCGATTCCGCGCTTCGTCCCGCTTCGCGACGTAGTGCGCCTTCGCGTCGCCAGTGTGGAGAGAGATTCGGCGCTCGTAGTCCTTGATCCGACGTCGGAGCTGCTCCCGCTCTTCCGCCAACTTCCGGAGCTTCGCGAGGGTGGCGCGGTCGTGCTCGAGCTCCGCGGTCATGCTGTCCTTGTGGGGCAGCGGCGACCGCGCGAGCTTTGGGTGGAGCTTGCCGAGCCGGGGGTAGGCGCCCCGCCACCAGCCGATCGTGACGAACCCGACGGTGATCGCGGAGAGGCCGATCCACAGATTCGTCGCGGTGAAGTAGCCGAGCTCGCTCGCCGGGTTCACGCCGAGGCTGTTGAGCCCGAACCCGTACAGGATCACGACGACGATGCTCATCACGATTCCGAGGGTGATCCGGTACAGCGCGTCGTACTCCCGGTCGAGCTCGCCGCGCCGAGGGAAGAGCGCATTCACGAGAGTCCAGCCGGGGAGGAAGAATAGGAGGATGAGGGCGACGACGAGGTGGAACACCGCGGCCTTCGAGCGGTCGCCCCGTCTTAAATCTTCCTTCGTGTCCCATCTGGTCGCCGCGAAATGCGCGCCATGGGGGAAAAGCCATTATGCGGACGCCGAATATCGTGCGAAGAGACAGAGCGAATTTCGATGACGATTACACGCGTAAAGACGTACGTCCGCGGCTTCGACGACGCCCTTAATGGCGGGATCCGCGCGCGGTGACCGGTGTCGGATAGACACGCGCCCCAAAGCGAGAAGTATCTTGGGGCCGATCGCGACCCATGGCCGACGACACAACCGTGATCGCGGAGCTCCGGGCGCGCGTCGCAAACTTCGTCCGGACGCGGGAGTGGGAGACGTATCACAACCCGAAGGACCTCGCGATCGCCCTCAGCGTCGAGGCGTCGGAGCTCCTCGAGCTTTTCGAGTGGAAGCGGCCTGAGGAGATCGATCTTCAGGACGCCGCGTGGCGGGCTTCGCTCGAGGAGGAACTCGCAGACGTTTTCATCTACACGCTCCATCTCGCGAACGCGATCGGGTGCGATCTCTCCGAGATCGCGATCCGGAAGATCGCGAAGAACGCGGAGAAGTATCCGGCGGAGAAGTACCGGGGCCGGGCGCGGACGGGTGCGTGAGGCCTATTCGAAGACCCAGAACTCGTTCCCGTCGGGGTCCGCGAACATGAAGTAGGTGCCCCAGTCCTCCTTCGTCGTCGGCGTCGTGATTCTGACGCCCTTCTTCCGGAGGGCCGCCTCGTCCCGTGCGCAGCTCTTTGTCCCGAACGCGAATCCCGTGTTCCCGCGCTCCGGTGGGGAGTCCGGGCAGAGATGGATCTTCACGGACGACCCGCGTGGGCGGACCGTGTGCCAGTGCGGGTACCGGTCCACGACCGTGAACCCGAGCTTCTCCTTGTACCACTTCGCAGCCTTCTTCTCGTCGCGGACGACGACGGCTAGGGTGTTCAGCGTCAACATGGATGCGGCGAATGTGGGGTGCCTCATAAGCCTGGGCGTCGGGGCTCCCGATCTCCGAAACACCGCGCGCGGAGGGCCCCATACGCGTACCGCGCGAGGGGCCGGAGGTTCTCGACATCTTCCCGGTTGTACGCAAGGAGCGCGTCGAGCGCGTCTTCGTCGCCCCGTTCGTACCGCCGCCAGAGTCGAGCGGCGTCCGCGCCCGTCAAACCTGCGACGTCGTCCGCCCGCTCAAGGCCGAGATGCCGCTCGATTCGCTTCAGCCCGCCTTGGAGGCCGAGCTGGTGCAACGCGTGCCGCAGGTCGACGTGGATCTGCTCGAACCGGAGCTGCGGCCACGATGCCTGGAGGAACGGCACATCGAACGCGGCGCCGTTGAACGTCACGACGAGGGGCGACTTCGCGATTGCGGCGGGAAACTCCTCGAGGTCGACTCCCTCGATGAAGGACCGCATCCGGTGGCCATCGTGGAGGCCGATGATCGTCACGTGATGGCGCTCCCGCCGTAGCCCCGTCGTCTCGATGTCGAGGAACGCCGCACGATCCCCGAACTCCCTGAGGGCCCGCCATGCGTCGCGGGGCCGGAGGCGGCGGGCGAAATAGCGGTAGTTTCCCTCGCGCAAGCGGTCGAGGGAGCGCTCGATCTCGGTCCGCACGACGCGGAGCCTCTGGTCTCCGAGCCGCACCCGAGGGCGTCCTGCGAGGAAGGCGTCCCACGTTCGGAATCCGGTGTGCCAGAGTCGGGACTCCGTTGTGTATCCGACACCGGGCGCGTGAATGAACGTGGAACGGAGCACGGACGGACCGATGGGAATCGCGTTAAAATCCGTTTCCCCGGGAAGAGCGAAAGTGCCGCGGTCAAAGTTTCACCCCAATCCTCAAGCCCGCGGCGAGGCTCTCCAGACCGTGTTCGAAGTTCGCGACCGCGACGGGCTCGCCCGGCTCGGTCGGATCACGACGCCGCACGGCGAGGTCGAGACGCCCGCCCTCCTCCCGGTGATCAACCCGAACCAGGTGATCCTCTCGGCGAAGGAGATGCGAGCGAAGTTCGGGGCACAGATCGTGATCACGAACGCGTACATCCTCCACCGGACGATGCGGGATCGCGCGCTCGCGGAGGGCGTCCACGGCGTCCTCGGGTTCGACGGCGCCGTGATGACGGACAGCGGCGCGTTCCAGCAGCACGTGTATGGCGGCGTCGAGGTCTCGAACGAGGAAATCGTCTCTTTTCAGCGGGACATCCGCGCAGACATCGGCACGTCGCTCGACCGGTTCTCGGAGCCGGAGCACGGGTCCGATCAGGCGCGTGCGGACGTCGAGGAGACGCTCGCGCGGACCCGCCGCGCGGCGGAGCTGAAGGGAGACATGCTCCTCGCGGGCGCGGTCCAGGGAGCCCTCGACCCGGACTTGCGCCGCCAGTGTGCGAAAGAGCTATCGACGATCGACGTCGCAGTGCACGCGATTGGAGGCGTCGTCCCCCTGATGGAGACCTATCGGTTCCGCGACCTCGTCCGCGTGATCATCGCCTCGCGACAGGGACTTCGGCCGGACCGGCCCGTCCACCTGTTCGGCGCGGGCCACCCCATGATTTTCGCGCTCGCGGCCCTCCTGGGCTGCGACCTCTTCGACTCCGCGTCGTACCACAAGTACGCGCGCGCGGGTCGGATGATGTTCCCGGACGGCACGCGCCACATCGAGGAACTCGCGTACGTTCCCTGTGAGTGCCCCGCATGCGTGGGGAAGACACCGGATGCGTTGCGGAGGGACGAGCGCGCACTCGCGGAACACAACCTCTACGTCTCGTTCGGGGAGGTCGCGCGGGTCCGCCAGGCGATCCACGCGGGAGACCTCTGGGAGCTCGCGGAGCGGCGCTGTCGCGCGCACCCCGCCCTGCTCGACGCTCTTAAGGAGTTGCGCCGCCATAGCGAGTGGCTCGAGCGGTTCGAGCCCGTGAGCCGCCATGGCGCTCTGTTCTACACGGGGGCCGAGACGATCCACCGACCCCTCCTCGCCCGGTACCGGCAGCGGCTCGTGGAGCGGTACAGCCCGCCTCGGCGGCGCGCCCTCGTGATGTTCCCGGAGGGGCCGAAGCCGTACGGCGCGCACTATGGGGATGCGATCCGAAAGGTCGAGGCCGTGTGCAACGCGCACTTCCTCGTAAAGTCCGCGTTCGGACCCGTGCCAATCGAGCTCGACGGGATGTATCCGATCGCGCAGTCTCTCGTTCCGGAGGAGCTCGACCTCGAGGTCGTCGAGGCGTCCGAGGTGTTCGCGCGGCAGTTCATCGCGGGCGCGGGGTACGAGTTCGGCATCTTGTGGGACGGCGAAGCGACCCTGAGGGAGCTCGAGGCACGGCGGGAGCCGCCGGCGCCGATCGATTGGAACCTCGCGCGCGTCCGTGCGGTCGCAGACATGCACTTCGGTCGCGGCGCCGCGGATGCCCTCCTCGCAGGCCGCGTCGACATCATCCGGTCTCGGCGGACGGGGCGGATTCGGAATGTCCTCGTCGACGGTCGCCACATCCTCTCGATGCGGGCCCACGACGGGCTCTTCACGCTCCGTGCGGAGGGCGCAAAGGTTCTTCATCGCGCGTTCCCGAAGCCTGCGCTTCGCGTCGTCGTCGTGACGGAAACCGCCGAGTTCAACCGCGAGGGCCGGAACGTATTCGCGAAGTTCGTCGTCGACACGGATCCGAATCTGCGACCCGGGGACGAAGTCCTCGTGGTGGACCAGGAGGACCGCCTCGTGGCGGTGGGCCAAGCGTTCCTGAACCCCGAGGAAATGATCGCGTTCCAGCGCGGGGTCGCCGTGCACGTCCGCGAGGGCCTACCCGCGTAGGAGCTTCTCCGCCACGGCGACGCACGCGAGATAGTCCTCGAGTGTGTGCAACAGGCTCCGGAACGACTCTGCCTTCGCCTCCGCGACGACGGTGCGCCCGCGCACGCGGGTCGTGATGTACGTCTCGTCGTCGACCTTCAAGGAGCGCGCGACGACCTTCGCGTTCCGCGCGGAGTCGTATACGAGCTCGAGGCGGCACTGGACCCGCACGACCCCGCGATTCGCCGCGGCGGTTAAGAGGTTCGCGTACCATCGCGGGCGGTGATGCGGATCCGGATCCACCGCAACGCGGTCCTCGTCGCGCTTGTGTTCGGCGTCATCGCGCTTCTCGCGAGCGTGACGTTCGCGGCGTTCCTCACAGGCTCGTTCGAGATCCTCGCCCTCGTGCCCCTCTCCCTCCTCCTTTGGATTGTGATATTCGTGTGGGCCGCGGCGCGTCTCGCCCGGCGGGGGAAGGGTGAGGAAGAGGAGTAGCCCCGGCCAGATTCGAACTGGCGTCGCAAGCTTTCCTCCCCGCGCGGCGCGCGGGTCCAAAGGCTCGCAGGCTTGACCGCTACCCCACGGGGCTGACGCGACGCAATCGATGGGCCGGCTTAAAGGATTCGAACGTGCGCGTCACTTGATGCGGCCGATCCCCGCCATCTCGTTGTCCTGGACCTGCTGGCCGGGCCGTCCGAGGGTCTGCGCCCCCGTGCCGTACTCCCCCCGCGCCTCCTCCCGCGGAACCGCGCGGAGGATGGGGACGAGGATCGAGAGCCGGTCGAACGCCTCGAACCACGTGAGGAGCGTGAGGTACGCGAGGATCCCGAAGATCGGCACGACGGTGAGCTTCGCGCCGAGCGCGGCGAAGTAGACGCCCTCGAAGCCGCGGAACGGGAGCCAACCAAGCGGGAACGCGGCGACGAGGGCCGTGAGGGCGAGGTTCACGATCGCGAACCAAATCCATACGGACCGTCGGAGCGGCCGCGGCGGCACGATCTTCGTCGGGAGGCGCCGCACGAAGAGGCGGAGCTGGGCGGAGCCAAACAGGAGGGCCGCGCACGCCAGGATCCAGAGGAGCATCATCGAGGTCACGAGGCCCGGCGCCGCGAGGATCGCCCCCGTCGCGGCAAACTCCGCGAGTAGCTCCGCGGCGGTGCGGCCGATACCCGAGGGGTACCACAACCGCCAGACCGCAGTGAGGACGGCCCACACGAAGACGAGGAGCCCCGCGACGATCGGCAGGATTGCCGTGAGCGTCGGGATCCGGACCTCCTCGTCCGTGACAGGGTCGCGGCGGTGGAGGAGAGTCGCGCCCACCCCGAGGGACACGAGGGCGGTCGCGATGAGCCCGAGGCCGATGAGGTCCAGGATTTCCGCAAGGAGGATCACCCCCGCCGCGCCGCGGAGGTCCGGGCTCGCCCCGCCGCCGAGGGTCGCCGCGATCACGCTCCCGAGGATCGCGACGCCGACAAGGACGATCCCGCTCTGGACCGTCATCACGCTGCACCCCGCGCGACCCATGATGCTCGCGAGGTGGCGGACGGGCCAGCCCCGCTCCTCGTCGGGCCGAGTCGGGCGGCGCTCGATGATGATCACCGCCCCGCACGACGGGCATGTCGCCTCCCCGGGCTTGATCGTATGAAGGCAGTTCGGGCATTTCACGGGGGAACCTTCCCGGACTAGACCCGGGACCCGCTAAATCAACTCTCCGATAAGGTCCGCTTCGTGCCCCCACATCGGACGCGGGGGAAAATGCTTATTCGCAGCGTCCGTGGCCTGGAAACGGTTAAGTCGCGTTCATCCGATGTCGGTGCCGTGGCGGGTGCAGCGCCTCCCCGAGATCCCCAGGACGAGTTGAAGGATCGACACCGGGCGGCGAAGATGCGTGCGAAGGCCGCCGCGATGAAGCTGAAAGCGTCCCGCCTCGAGCAGCGGGCCCAAACGCTGAAGCACAATGCGAAGCAGCTCGAGGAGTCTGCGGGCCGACTCGAGCGCGGCGCCGCCATCGCGGAGGAGCCGCACGGTGCGGAGACGACGTTCGGAACGGATCCCCGCAAACCTTTGTAGGCCTCGACCGCTTCCCCTGCTCGCCATGCCCGGCATCGTGTACGACCCGATCGATGCGTACATCCACGACCTTGCGCCGCGAGCGGACGACGCCCTCCGGGAGGTCGAGCGACAGGGACGGGAGGAGCGGTGGCCTATCGTCGGCCCCGCGGAGGGCTCCCTTCTCCACATCCTCGCCCGCGCGGTCCGCGCGACGCGGATTCTTGAACTCGGCACGGCGATTGGATATTCGGGCACGTGGCTCGCCCGCGCGCTGCCGGCGTACGGCGAGCTCATCACGGTCGAGTGGGACCCGGACACTGCGGCAATCGCGACGCGAAACTTCGCGAAGACGGGCGTCGCGAGCCGCGTCCGGATCGAGGTCGGCTCCGCGGTCGACATCCTCCCCCGTCTCAAGGGTCCGTTCGATCTGATCTTCAACGACATCGACAAGCAGTTCTACGTCGAAGTCCTGTCGCGATGCATCGAGAAGCTCCGTGTCGGCGGGCTCCTCGTGACGGACAACGTCCTGTGGTCCGGGACTGTCGCCGCGAAACCGCGGGTGAAGGAGGCGAAGGTAATCCACGAATACAATAATCGCCTCGCCACGGACCCGCAGATGGTTGCCGTGATCGTGCCCCTCCGGGACGGCGTGTCGATCGCGATGAAGGTTCGGGATTGACGCAACGCGGGGAAAGGATATAGGCCGTCGGGGTCTCTCTCCCGCTCCGAAGGCTCGCATGGCGAAGCGCAAGCAGTCAAAGGCCCCGCAGGAGCACCTGTTCGTCGAGACGGACGGGCAGGTGTATCTCGTGAAGGACCGTGGTGTGTGGCGGTTCCCGCGTGCGGGGGAACCGCTGTCGTTCCCAGTGGCCGAGTCACGGCGGCTGGACTTCGGCGCGGACGTCGTGCGCCGGATGAGGCCAGAGCTCGACCACCACCCGGAGGAGTGGTTGAACCGGGACGACCTGTTCTCTCGCGCGGACGTCGACGACCTCGTGAAGAAAGCCGTTTACACGACGATGCCCCGTCTCGTAGCGGAGGTCGCCCTCGTGCGGGGCCACGACGTCCTCATGGTGAAGGCGAAGCGCGGGTTCTCCAAGGGGTTCTGGAACCTTCCCGGCGGGTTCCTCGACTTCGGGGAGCCGCCGGAGGTCGCCGTGGAGCGGGAGGTCGAGGAGGAGATCGGCGTGGACATCGTCCTAGACGAGCTCCTCGGCGTGTACCACTCGTCGTTCCCTGGGAAGCCGACCTTCACGATCGGGTTCGTGTACCGCGGGCACACGGACGACACGGCGTTCACCCTGAAAGTCGACGAGATCGAGGAAGTCGAATGGTTCCCCGTGCACCGCGCGCTCGGACTCACGCGGAACCCGTTCGTAAAGTGGGCGCTCGTGGACCTGTTCAAGGCCTTCAAGACGCTGCCGTTCGACGTGATGCGGCACGGCCTCCTCGCGCGGCGAAAGGATCACCGCCGCGGCCCCGTCGTGTTCCTGGACCGAGACGGGGTGATTAACCGCGGGCGGCCCGGGTACGTCCGCACGCCGGAGCACTTCGAGTTCCTCCCGGGCGCGGTGGACGCGATGGCGGGGTTGGAGGCGGCGGGGTACCGGATCGCGATCGTGTCGAACCAGGATGCGATGGGATGGAAGCTTGTCCCAGAGCGGCAGCTCCAGCGGATCCATACGAAGATGATCGACGAGCTGGAGGCAGCAGATGTGCGGATAGAGGAGATCTACGTTTGCCCGCACCACGTCCTCTCGGATTGTGCGTGTCGGAAGCCGAGGCCCGGCCTGCTCTTGGCCGCCACGCGGGACCTCAACGCGAACCCGCGGGAGTCGTGGATGCTCGGCGACAAGGTGAGTGACGTCCAGGCCGGCGCTGCGATCGGATGTCGCACGATCTTCGTCGGGGATTCGACACGGCGGAAGCGGTTCGCGAAGGAGCTTCGGGCCGGGCGGCCGTCTGCAATGACGAAGGATCTCCCCGAGGCGGTCGGTACGATTCTCGAAGCAAGGACAGGGAGCTGATCCTCCCGCCCTCGCGCATCGCGGCCTTTGAGAATCTGTTTCACGGAAGCCGCGCCCGCCAAATCCTTATCCTTTCAACGGCTTCCGATGGCGGGGAGAGCGATGGTCGAGGAGTACGGGTTCTTCATCGGTGGAAAGTGGACGCGCCCGAAGGGCCGGAAGCCGTTCGAGACGATCAACCCCGCGACGGGGGAGGTCCTCGCGACGTTCCCGCTCGGCACGCCGGAGGACGTCGCCGCGTGCGTGAACGCGGCGAAGGAGGCCTGGCCGAAATGGAAGCGGACGCCAGCGCCGCGGCGCGGTGAGATCCTCCTCGAGGCCGCCAGGATCCTGCGCCGGCGGAAGGAGGAGCTCGGGCGAATCGTGACGAAGGAGATGGGCAAGATCCTCTCGGAGGGGCGGGGCGACGTCCAGGAAGCGATCGATTTCCTCGAGTACGCGGCTGGCGAGGGTCGGCGGTTCTTCGGCGAGACCGTGCCCTCTGAGCTTCCGGACAAGATGTGCCTGACGATTCGCCTTCCCGTCGGGCCCGTCGGCCTCATCACGCCGTGGAACTTCCCGATCGCGATTCCGGCCTGGAAGATGGGTGCCGCGCTCATCGCGGGCTGCACGGTCGTGTTCAAGCCCGCAAGCCTCACGCCACTGTGCGCCGCGAAGTTCGTCGAGGTCCTCGACGAGGCGGGCCTTCCCCCGGGCGTGATGAACCTCCTCACGGGCGGTGGCAGCGTCGTCGGCCGGGGGATCGTTGACCACCCCGACATTCGCGCAATCTCGTTCACGGGAGGCGTCGACACGGGACGTCAGGTGTACGAGGCGGCCGCGAAGAAGATGATCAAGGCCGGCCTCGAGCTCGGTGGGAAAAATGCAATCCTCGCGATGGAGGACGCGGACATCGACCTTCTGATGGACGGCGTGCTGTTCGGCGCTTTCGGCACCGCCGGACAGCGGTGCACGGCGACGTCGCGCCTCATCGTCCACAGGGCGATATACAACGACGTCGTCGACACGCTCGTGTCCCGTGCGGAGAAGCTCCGGGTCGGGAACCCAGTCGACGAGTCGACGGATATGGGCCCCGTCGCGAGCGCGGACCAGGAGAAAAAGGTCCTCGCGTACGTCGACGTCGGGAAGAGGGAGAAGGATGAGCTGCTCCTTGGCGGCACGAAGCTCCGCGGCGGCGCGTACAACAAGGGCTTTTTCCTCGCGCCGACGATCTTCGCGGTCGACCGGACGAAGCGCCTCGCGCGGGAGGAGATTTTCGGCCCCGTGCTCAGCGTGTTGAAGGGCAGAGACTACGCGGACGGGGTCGCAATCGCGAACGACGTTCCGTACGGCCTGAGCTCGAGCATCTACACGCGGGACGTTCGCCTAGCGTTTCGCGCGATGCAGGACCTCGAGGCGGGGATCACGTACGTGAACGCGCCCACGATCGGCGCGGAGGTCCAGCTTCCGTTCGGCGGGATCAAGGAGACGGGGCCGACGGACACACGCGAGGCGGGCTCGACCGCGCTCGAGGAATTCACGTACATCAAGACCGTGTACGTGGACTACAGCGGTCGGCTCCAGAAGGCACAGATCGACACGGAGAAGTTCGTCGGCGGGTAGGCGCCAAGCCTCATCGTTTTCCCTGGCCAGGAACCCTCCCGCGCCCCACGAAGTCTACGACTGCGTGAAGGCCGAAGGAGAGGGCCAGCGAGGCTGCCGCAGCGATCCCGATCAAGATTCCTGGCAGCCCGCCGAAGACGAGGCTCGTCGTCAACGCGGAGAGGAAGACACCGACGACGCTCGCCATCAGCGTTGGGAAATGCCTCTCCATGACTCGCTGACCGGAGAGGTGTGAACGGGCGAACGTCCCGGTCCAACCCGCGGCGGCCGCGGGCAGTGCGCTCAGGAACAGGCCGACGAAGAAAACCTGCGGGAACTGGTGCCACGCGTTCGAGCATAAGGCAAAACACCCGGCGCCTGGGATGTAGCACATGATCGAAGGCCTTGCGCAGTTCCCTCCGAACATGCCGTACGCAAGGGCGAGGGTGAGTGGAAAGGACAGCACAGTGAAAGCAAAGCTCCGCAGGAATGGCGGCACGGTCGGTGATCCTCCAGTGGAGTCTTACTCTTTCGGGACGCCCCCGGGCGCTCTATCCATCCCTGCTCCCGAGCAGGTCCTTGCTCGGCTCCGTGAGCGTCTTCGGATCGAGGAGCTTCTCCGCCTCCTCCCGCT
>Ga0184639_10000535_pt1 | contig 14856 bp, 17 predicted proteins | sample PLM31_170_b2_FD_133155 | JGI IMG/M metagenome (GOLD analysis project Ga0184639, IMG submission 133155) | Groundwater sediment microbial communities from an aquifer in East River, Colorado, USA - PLM3-1_170_b2 | ecosystem: Environmental > Terrestrial > Soil > Riparian zone | place: USA: East... | reverse complement strand
GCATCGGCGCCTACATCGGCGTGCCGGTCGTGCGCTTCCTGTCCGTGCTGGCCAGCCTGGTCGCAGATGAGGTCGAGGCCGCCACGGCGGCCGACGAGCAACACCAGGCTCTCCGTGAGCGGATCACCCGGGTCATTCGGGAGACCAGCTTCGAGATGGTCTCCAGCCCATCATCGCCTTGCGCAGGGGGCGGGCTGCGGGCTACGAAGCATTGAGCCGATTCACCGCGCAGCCGGCGCAGACGCCGGATGTCTGGTTCGCCGATGCCGCCGCCGCGGGTCTGCAGGTCGAGCTCGAGCTGGCCGCGGCCGCCGCCGCCGTGCGACAGCTGTCGAAGCTGCCGACCCCAACCTTCATGGCGATCAACTGCTCTCCAGACACGATCAGCCACCCGCAGCTGCGTCGGCTCCTGGCAGACGTCGATCCCCGGCGCATCGTGCTCGAGCTGACCGAACACATTCAGATCGTCGATTAGGAAGTCGCCCGAAGGAAGTGGGGTCGACGGCCGCTGCTCGCCGGCTTGGCCGTGGCGCAGGAATAGAGGATCACCTAGGCCTGGCGAACCCCGCCGCGCTCCCCCGGATGGCCGAGCGCCATGCCGCGCGTGTGTCCGGTGCGGCCGACCACCAGGCGCGACGGTGCGGTGGCATCGGCTTTGGGGAGCGTGACCGAGAGGACGCCGTTGCCGTACGACAGGTTGGCGCGGCTGGCGTCGACGGCGCACGGCAGCTCGACCGTCCGCTCGTACGGACCGTACGCCCACTCGCGCACGAGGTGGGTGATGCGCTCCTGCCCGGCGCCGCGCTGCTGGGCGCGCAGGGTGAGCGCCCCGTCCGCGGTGACGTCGACGCTGATGTCCTCGGGGGCCACGCCGGGCATGGGCGTCACGACCATCAGCTCGCGGTCATTCTCAAAGAGGTTGATCGGGATGGCGACCGCATCGGTCATGTACTTGCCTGCATGTACCTGTCTCCGTGCCTCGCTCCAGCCCGCACCCACCCGTCAGCATGCGCCTGCACGAAGCCCCATCGCAAGACTTGACTTTTATCCGTAGAAGTGGACCCAGCGCGGCAGCGCCGCCAAGCGCTCGGCCTTGGACGTCCGCAGGAGTAAAGGCGGTCGTGTCAGAGATGCTCGGACACTCCGGCGTGGCCATCACCCTGGACCGCTACTCACATGTCATCCCGACGATGCAGGAAGAAGCGGCGCGACGGATGGACCTGCTACTCGGGGCGGAAGCCTGTAAGGGTATCTGTCAGGGTATCTGTCAGGGTATGGCGCGGCTCTCAGCGGCCGATCTGATCGTGAATTACGAGGTTTGGTACCGCATACCGGATTCTGCTTGAACCGTCTCATGCAACTCAGCCGAATGTACCGAGTACCTCCCTGAGACGCATGAGACGTACGAAACAGCACAGGTAAGGGCTCCGATAAGGGCTCTGGCCCCGGTCGGGACGCCGACCGGCCTCGCCCCTGTTTCCCCAATGTCCCGCCACCGATCCTGGGCAATCGCGCGCACCCGCGCTTACGCGACACGGAGGCGGATCGATCCGGACCCCGGACAGTGAGGCGCGGCGGCCTCGACGTCGTCGGCGCCTTGGGTCGGGCGCCAGGGAAGATTCGTGCGTTGACCGCGCCTCATCGCCGACGGCGGGTGGCCCGGCCGCGGTTCGGCTGGTCGGCGAGCGCCTCTAGACCGCCGACCAATAGATCCATCGTCAGACGATCGGCGTCCGCCCCCGGCGACCAATCCATGAACTGCTCCGCGGCGCTCCAGAGGTGGGGGAACTCGTCGGCCGACAGCGCCTCCATCGACGCCTGCTGGCGGGCGGCGTCCGGCGGACGATCCCGTGAGGCTGCGGCCCATGTGGCGCGATGGATAGCCGGGCCAAGGAGCATGCCGCTGATCAGCTGCAGCAACCGCGCCGACTGGCCGGCGTCGAAGCCCGCGCTGCGGAGGATCGCCAGCAACGCCTCGGTTGCGCGCGGGGCGGCCGGGGAGACGAAGGGTCGCGAGAGGAGGAGGGGCGCCGCCGGGTGCCGGGCGACGACCGCCTGGTAGCTGGCCAGCAGCCGGCGCAGCCGGTCCTGCCACGTGGCCAACTCGTTCGGCGCGAGGTCCACCTGCTCGAGCAGCCGCTCGGCCATCAGGTCGAGCAGGTGGGACTTGTTGCGCACGTGCCGGTAGATGGCCATCGGTGTCACCTCGAGGGCCCCGGCGAGCCGGCGCAGGCTGACCGCCTCGATGCCACCCACATCCGCCGCCCGCAGCGCGGCATCGACCACACGCTCCGTGGTCAGTCCGCGACGTGCCTTGACGTCATCAACCATGGTGGGTAGTCTACGCCGTAGACATCGGTCTACGGCGTAGACGGACCTCGTGCGCCGGGGCGACCGGGAGGTGACGGGCATGGACATCTTCAAGGCGCTGCACATCCTGTCCATGTTCTCCGTGGTCACGATGGAGATTGGCGCGGAGTTCCTGTACGCCTTCGCCGTTTCGCGACGTGACGTTCGGGCGCTGGCGACGGTTCATCGCACCTTGGAGCAGGCCCGCCTCGGCCCCATCAGCATCGCCGTCTTCATCTCCGGGGTGGTGTTCGGCCTGCTCACCGCACTGACCGGCGGGTTCGACTTCCTCGCCGGCTGGCTCATCGCAGCCTACGTACTGGTCGCGGTGATCTTCGTCGGCGCCTCCCGCCTCTGGCCGAACATACTGCTGCCGCTGGGGGCCAAGGCGGTCGAGGCCGAGGCGGGACAGCGCCCGGTCGATGACGTCGTCCGCGACATGGTCGCCAGTCGTGCAGTCCGGTGGTTCGTTGCCATGGCGACGATCTTTGTGTTGATCATCCTCGACATGGTCCTGAAGCCGTTCTGACGGACGGGGTGGAGCGGCTGGGCTGCTGAAGGCGGGATCGCTGATTGCTCACTGGAGGGGTCGCGATGATCCCGGTAGAGAAGAGCATCGTCATCGACCGTCCCGTTGAGGACGTGTTCGCGTACGTGAGCGATCAGCAATCCGGAACCGGCCACTCTGCGGCCTGACTGCCGCGACGCCTCCGTGGTCGGCACGATCAAGGTCGAGTAGGTGGCAGTTGCCCAGGAAGGAGTAGATCCATGGGTCAACCGGCTTTCCGCGTGCCGGGGGTCAGCTGGGGACTGCTGACCGTGATATCGACGTTCGTCGCCTCCTCCGCGCTCTGGGTCGCGCTCACCCCGCCGGCGACCAGACGGAACTCACCGGCCGCACCTGGGAACAGTTCGGGTTACAGGACCCCGAAGTTGCGTATCTCTTCTCGAGGCAGCTGAACATCCTCGGATTCCTCGGCGCTGGGTTCGGCCTGCTCGCCGCGGTCGTCTCGGTCATCCCCTACCGGCATGGCGAGCGTTGGGCCTGGTACGCCCTGTGGCTGTTCCCGGTCACGATCGGAGGAGTAGCCGCCCGCATGCTGATCGACCAGTACCCGGCCGGCTACTACTACGCGGGGCTAACCACGGTCGCCTTGGTCGCCCTGTTGATACCAATCCGGAACTTCCTGCGACCACGCGAATGAGGTTCGCAGCTCGCCGATCCGGTTGCGATCTGGCAACGGACCAATGGGCGCGGCACCGCCGCATTCCGTGGCTTCAGTTGGACGGAGCGAACCTGCACTCAGGCGGTTCACCGACGCGGACCCCACGCGGCGCTGTGAGGAGTGTCCACACGGGTTCCCTACTCCACCGGAGAGGAGCCTGGCTCGATTAGGGCTCCTACAAGGGCTTCGAGGTATGCGATCGGGTGAAAACCGCAACATCTTGTGTTGCGACAGGCGAGACACCACCAGATATTGTGGTGGAGTGGTACCGCATACCGGAATCGCCGCGTCGGTCCAGTGGGCTCCGACGGAGCACGAGCGGTCCGGTGGCATCCGGCCAGCTCTAGGATGTTCTGGCCGGCTATAGGGTACGGACAAGGGTACGGAACCAAGGAGCGCACTGATCGCCTTCATGAGTGGCCAGAAATTTCGCCTACCTCGTCGCGCTCGCCTTGTTGACGGTCCCCTCATGCTTGGCGTGATCGGTCCTTGAATGTGGAGGGGGCTATCGATGTGCGGCACGATCGCCAGGATTCGGATTCAAGCAGGACGCGAGGAGGAGGCGCTTGCGCTTCCGCGCGATGAAGGCGCACACGTTAGGATCCGAGCGGCACCAGCCCCACGCCATCGACCGGTTCGACCAAATAGAGACGCGCCTGCAGACCCGTCCGGCGGGCGTAGGCTTCGCCGACCGCTGCGCGGAGGTCCTCGAAGCGATCGCGCCGCAGCAGGGTGACCGTGCTGCCGCCGAACCCGGCGCCCGTCAGGCGGGACCCGGCCACCCCCTCGACGCCGGCGGCGATCTCCACCAGCGCGTCCAGCTCCGGCGAGCTGACCTCGTAGAGGCGCTGAAGGGAAGCGTGGCTCTCGGCGAGCAGCCGGCCGGCGGCGGAGACCTCCGACCGCTCGAGAGCGGCTGCCATGGCGAGGACGCGCTCGTTCTCGTGCACCACGTGCTCCGCTCGCCGGCGGGACACCTCGTCGAGGGCGGATGCGTGCTCCTCGAGCATCGCGGGCGTGACGTCGCGCAGGGATCGAACGCCGGCAACGCGCTCGGCAAGCAGCCGTACCGCGGTCTCGCATTCGGTCCGCCGCTGGTTGTACCCGGAGCTCGAGAGCCGCCGCGGTGAGCCGCTGTCGATGACGACGAAGGCGTGATCGCCGAGTCGGAGCGGGACTGATCGATATTCGAACGACCGACAGTCGAGGAGGAGGGCGGCGCCTGCCCGCCCCAGGGTCACCGCCGCCTGGTCCATGATCCCGCACCGCACGCCGACGTAGCCGTTCTCGGCTCGTTGAGCCGCCTGGGCCAGATCCATGGTTGCCAGAGGCGGCGGGACCTGCGCCGAGAGCGTCCATGCGGCTGCGAGCTCGAACGCAGCCGACGACGAGAGCCCCACCTCCTGCGGCAGTGAGCTGGCGACGACCGCGCGGAAACCGCGGATCTCGGTGCCCAGGGCCGCAAGCTCGACCGCCACGCCAGCCGCATAGTCGATCCAGAGGCCGCGCGCCGGCCCAGGGTCGCTCACGTCGAACTCGCCGATTTCGCGGCTGGATGCCTGCATGATCGAGGCACGGTCGTCATCGGTCTCGACCGATGCCATCCATGTCTCCAGGCCGATGGCCATCGGCAGCACGTACCCCCCGTTGTAGTCGGTGTGCTCGCCCATGAGGTTGACGCGGCCAGGCGCGCGCACGGCTCGCAGGCGATCAGGCTCGATGTCGGCGCCGGTCAGCTCGGCCAGGGCGGCGCGCAGTGCCCGAAGGTCGGGGCGGGTCGTCATCCTGCGGCGCCGCGCAGTCGCTTCGCGATCGTCTCGGGGTAGATGTCGCCGACGAAGACCCCGGCGCCCGCCTCCGACCCGGCGAGGTACTTCAGCTTCGCCTCCGTCCGGTGGCGCGGATAGAACTCGACGTGCAGGTGAACGTCGTGGTCGTCGCCACCGTCGGGGCTCGGCGACTGATGGACGGCCATGACATATGGCAGCTGAAAGCCGAACAGCGCGTCGTAACGCCGCACCACATCCTGGATGGCGTCTGCCAGCGCGTCCTGTTCCACCTGGTCGAGATCCGTCAGGGATCCGACATGCCGGCGGCTGACGAGATGGACCTCGTACGGCCAACGCGCTGCGAAGGGGACGCCTGTGAGCCAGTGCTGGCCGGCACGGACGATGCGGCTGCCGTCCGTCTCCTCCGCCGCGAGCTGCTCGCACCACAGGCAGGTTCCGGCCGTGGCTCGGTGCTCGCGCACCGCCGCGAGCTCCCTGGCGAGCACCGGCGGAACGAACGGGTAGGCGTAGATCTGCCCGTGCGGATGGTGCAAGGTCACCCCAATCGCCTCGCCGCGGTTCTCGAAGATGAACACGTACCTCACATCGGGCCGAGCGCCCAGCTCACGAGTCCGATGCAGCCACACCGCCACCAGGTTCCGCGCCTCATCGGCCGAGAGGCTGGCGATCGTCGCGTCGTGACGCGGCGTGTAGACGACGACCTCCGAGGCGCCGATCGCCGGCGCGCGGCGCGCGGTGGCGCTCGACGCTGGATATGGCTCCGGCGCGTCGGCCACGAGCGCCGGGAAGCGATTGTCGAAGACCGCGATCTCGAAATCCGGGCGCTCGAGCTCCGTTGGCGGGCCGTCGGGCCTGGTCGGGCACAACGGGCAGGCCTCCTCCGAGGGCAGGAAGGTACGGTCCTGGCGTTCGGGTGCGACGATCACCCACTCGCCGAGCGGCGCGTTCCAGCGCAGCTCACCGGCATTCGGCTCGAATGTGACCGGTCCGGGCGCAGGAGCGTCCGCAGGCGCCGGGCTGGCCCATCGGAAGTAGAGGACCTGACGACCATCGGCGCGCCGGCTGCGGTCGAGCGCGAAGTCGTTGGGTGCCCTAGGCCTCATCGGGCGTTAGGTTCGCACACCGCCGCTCGCGCGTTGCTGCGCGGCGCGCTCCGCGCTCCAGACGGCTGGAAGCACTCCTGCCGGCAGCTGCAGTGCCACGCAGACCAGACTGAAGCGGCTCATTCGCTCACGGCCGCGCCACGGCGTCCGCGATGGCCTGGCCCTAGAGCCAGGCGGCCACCGAGCGGCCTGCAAGCAGGCCGAGCGGGCAGCCGATCCGACCCGCTGAATTGCGTGCCGCTCAATACTCGAACCGGCGTTGCAGGACGGCGTGGATCGAAACCGAGATGAGAATCACGGCTCCGTAGATGAGCTTCGTGTAGAAGTCGGTCAGCCCGACCGCCACGATGCCGGCGGTGATTCCGCCGATCATGAAGGCGCCGAGGAAGGTGCCCCAGATGCTGCCGCGGCCGCCGAAGACCGAGGTGCCACCAACGAACACCGCCGCAAGCGTGGGCAGCAGGTAGCCATCTCCCATGCTGGGATAGAAGTTGACGACCTGCAGGCTGTTCATCAGGCCCGCGAACGCCGCCGCCAGGCCGGTGAGGACGAACAGCACGATCCGTGTGCGGCGGATGGGAACGCCCATCAACTGGGCGGCGTGCCGATTGTCGCCGATGACGTACGCGTTCTGTCCCAGGCGGTGCCGGTTCAGCAGGACCCAGACCGCCACCGCCGCGAGCACCAGCCAGATGAACTCCATCGGGATGCCGAGGACGCGTCCGACGAGGATGTCGTACGTGGGCGACTGCCGGGTCTGGACCAGCGCGAAGCTCTTCCCGCCGACCAGCACCAGCGCCAAGCCACGAAAGAGGAACTGGGTACCGATCGTCACCACCAACGACGGGATGCCAACGAGGGTGACGATCAATCCGTTGAACAGCCCAGCTAGCGCGCCGACGGCGAGCGAGGCAACGACGCCCAGCTCCACGCTGCCCGTGACATTCCAGACGCTCACGAAGCCGACCATGCCGAGCGCCATGATCGACGGGAAGGACAGGTCGATGTCTCCGGCGATGATCACCATCGTCAACGCCAGGGCGACGATTGCGAAGTAGGGCGTCGTCTGGGCGAACGACTGGTAGATGCGCTGGGAGAGGAAGGTGTCCGGGGCGAGAACGATGAAGGTGAGCCACAGCAGCACGAATGCCGTGGTGATCCCGATCTGCGACGCCCAGGTTGTGGTGAAGGCCATGAACGAGCGTCGCCGGTCCGTCGTCGCCGTGCCGGTGACAGCCGTGCTCACGAGGGCCTCCCCGCCTCCGTGGCGGGCGCGGCCGGACTGGGCATCTCGATGCGGTACCGGTCCGCCTCGGTGTACGCGCCGGTGTCCGCGACCTCGCGCATGATCCCCATCAGCTCTTCAAGCGAGTAGCGGGACGTCGGGAACTCGCCGGCGATGCGGCCGCGGTCCAGGACCACGATGCGGTCCACAACCGAGTAGACGTGGAAGATGTTGTGGTCGATGAAGATCGCCGACCTGCCGGCGGCCCGGATGCCATCGACGAAGTGCAGCAGCTTCTCAGTCTCCTTCAACGACAGCCCCATCGTCGGCTCATCCAGGATGATGATGTCGGCTTCGAAGTGCAGGGCGCGAACGATCGCCACTCCCTGGCGCTCACCGCCCGACAGCCCGGTCACGCGGCTGTCAGGCGTCAGCACCGCGGACGTAAAACCCATCGATTCGCCCATCAGCCCGGCGGTGATGCGACGCATCTCGCCGGTCCGCAGGAACCCAAAGCGTCCGCTCAGCGGACGCCCCATGAAGATGTTCCGCCACAAGGGAAGCTGTTCCGCGAGCGCCCGTTCCTGGAAGACCGTCTCGACGCCGAGCGCTCGCGCCTTCTGCACGTCGAGCGCGTCGACCGGCTGGCCGTCGAACAGAATCTCGCCCTCGTCCGGCTGATAGACGCCGGTGATGATCTTGATCAGCGTCGATTTGCCGGCCCCGTTGTCACCCAACAGCCCCACCACCTCACGGGAGACCAACCGGAGGCTGACGTCCTTAAGGACATGGACTCCGCCGAACGACTTCGAGATATGGCGAAGCTCGAGGCGCGTCCCTCCCGGCGCGGCGGCTGCGGCGGATGCCGGTTCGCGCGAGGAATCGCTCGGCCGAGGAGCGTCCCGCGACTCCCCGGCCGACATGCGATCGACCACTAGCGGATTTGCTGCTCCACGAGGGGGGCGATCAGGTCGATGTTCGTCTCGTCAACGAAGCCACCACCCGTGTTCACGAAGAGCCCGCTGAAACCGTACTTGTCGGTCAAGCAAAGCTGCAGGACCGCCAGGAACCCCTGGAGATACTGCTGCTGGTCGATGACCAGATTGACGTATCCATCCTTGACTCCCTGAACCGTTGCCGGCGAGAGATCGAAGCCGGCCGCGTAGATGCTGCCCGGCGCCAGCCCGGCGGCATCCATGTAGGTCGGAATCGTGGACGTCAGGTTGCCATGGTCGATGAAGATTGCCTTCAGGTCGCTATTGGCGGACGCGTAGCCGGTGAACACTGGGACCCCGTTGGCGGGATCGGCGTTCGTCGCGTCGTCGATCTCCAAGTAGTCGACAGTCAAGCCGGCTTCGTCGAGCGCGTCGAGGATGCCCTGGGTGCGCTGGCCTCGGCCAGGCTGGCTCACCAGACCCCAGACCATCGCCCGGTCGCCAGACTGTAGGCCACCGCGGTTGATCGCCTCCTGGGCGAGCGCGAAGCCCGCGTCATGGAGGACGGCGCCGGTATAGCCGAAGCCGCCGGCTGCGTACTGCGCCTCAAGCTGCGGGAGCTCGGTGTTCATGGCCGTGACGATGATGCCCTGGTTCTCGGCCTCCGTGACCAACGGAGCGAAGGCGTCATCGCCAGGGTGGCCCATGATCGCAATCCCGTCGGGGTTGGTAGCCATCGCCTCCTGGAACTGGGTGATCATCTTGTTCGGATCCCAGTCCGACCATAGATACGATACCGTCGGCCCGAAGGCGGCTTCCGCGGCCTTCGCCCCGTTGTAGACCACGGTTTCGAAGCCGCCGCCCGTCGTACCGCCCGGGAAGAACACGAGATTCGTGCCCCGACAGAACTGCCCGGCGGTCGCGGGCCCGCCGGTCGGGCCGGCTGAGGCGCTGCTGGCCGGGGTACAAGCGACCGTTACCAGCGCCAGGACCGCGACCAGGGCTGGCACTCCCCTCCCACACCATGCCCGGAACTCCTTGGGCGTGGACCTCAGCGTGCTCATCCGATGCTCCTTTCTTGTCGAACCCAGCCCCGGATATCCGGTATGCGGCTGCCGTGGCTGCCAGACTACCACGCTCACGCAATCGAGTGCGTACATTCGATTGCAACGCCGGACGTGTCGGCTGGCCGTCAGCTGATCCGGCATAGCCACACGCGGCGTTCTTGGCGCTGCGATCAGGCGTCTGCGGGCGCCGGCTCGACGATGATCTTGAGCCCGCGGCGGTCGACGAGGCTGGCGAACGCCGAGCCCACCGCCTCGATCCCGTGGCGCTCCGAGATGAGTGACGCGAGCTCGAGCCGGCCGGCCTCGACGAGCCGGATCGCCCGAGGAAGGTCCCGCGCGGTCATCCGACGGCAGAGCAGGAGTTGGATCCCCTTGCGCCGGGCGACCGACGCACGAAACGAGGTGCGATCGTCGGCGGGGATGCCGACGAGGATCACGGGGCAACCCGGCCGAACGCTCCGCACCGCGTCTGCGACGGCTGCGTCCTCGCCGGCCACCTCGAATGCCACGTCGACCGACGACTCGGCGACGCTCGACGCCGGCCGCGCCGCGTCCGGATCCTTCGGATCTGGATCGACCCGCCGGGCGTCCGTCGCCCCCATCGCGCGGGCGGCAGCCACGCGGTGGGCGAGGCGATCGGTCGCGATGACCGGCGCGCAGCCGATCAGCCGCAGCAGCTGGACGAGGAGGAGGCCGATCGGCCCGCAGCCGTAGACGCCGGCGCTCATCCCGGGCCGGACCTCGCCGAGGTCGACGGCGTGGATGGCGATCGCGAGGGGTTCGAGGAGGGCGCCTTCGGCGTCAGGGATCGCATCGGGAAGCGGGTGGAGCAGCCGTCCCGGCCAGGCCATGCGGGAGCGCAGCCCGCCGTCGGTCGAGCCATGGCCGGCGAAGCGGAGGCTGGCACACAGGTTGGAGCGCCCGGCCATGCACAGGTCGCACCGTCCGCACGGGTCGGCCGGGTCGATCGCCACGCGCAGGCCGCGACGGGGGCCGCTCTCGACGATGCCCGCGATCTCGTGGCCGAGGACGAGCGGCCGGAAGAGCGTCGCGTCCCCGATGCCGCCATCCACGAACCAGAGGCGGTCGGAGCCGCACAGGCCGACGGCGGTCACTCGGACCAGCTCCTCGCCGGGGCCAGGGACCGGCTCTGGCTCCTCGTGCGGTCGCAGATCGCCCGCGGCGTGGAGACGGACGACCCTCATCGTCGTTCCGACGCCAGGCTGGCGTCAGGCCGAGTCGCTCGCCTCACCTTGCCCCGCCTGCCCGTAGTAGGCTCCCGGCCCGTGCTTCCGGCCGAAATGTCGCGCGAGTAGCGGCTGGTCGATCGGCTCGACGGTCGGCGCAAGGGCCAACGTCCGGTGGGCGAGCGCGGCAACCGCCTCCAGGGCAATCGCGTTCGTCACGGCCTCGGCCACATCGCGGCCCCAGGTGAACGGCCCGTGCGAGGCGATGAGCGCCGCCGGCATCTCGAGAGGGTCGAGCCGGAGGGCCTCGAGAGTCTGGACGATCACCTCGCCCGTCTCGCGCTCGTATGCGCCCCCGATCTCCTCGGACGTCAGCGCGCGGGTGACGGGGACCGCCCCCGCGAAGTGATCGGCGTGGGTCGTGCCGAGGCACGGGATCGCCCTCCCGGCCTGTGCCCAGGACGACGCGAATGGCGAGTGCGTGTGCACGACGCCACCGATCGACGTGAACCGCCGATAAAGGACCGCGTGCGTGGGCGTATCGGAGGATGGCCGCAGCGTGCCCTCCACCACTCGCCCATCGCTCAGCGAGACGACCACCATGCCGTCCGGTTCGAGGCGGTCGTACGGCACGCCGCTGGGCTTGATCACCATGACCCCGGCGGAGCGATCGACCCCGCTCGCGTTGCCGAACGACAGGGTCACCAGCCCTGACTCGGCAAGCGACCGGTTCGCCCGACAGACCTCCTCACGCAGGGTGGACAACGACATCTGACACCTCGACTCTGCGCGGGCTTCCGCCCGACATTCATTTTGACAGGGCGCAACCGTGTGCATACACTCGATTGCACTGCCCGACGGCGTAGTGCACTCGGCAACCCGGCGTCGGCGTGGTCGCGATCGACACGAACCGGGCGCTTGGAGGGCGTCATGATGCCATGGGCTCCAGCCATGCCATCGCTGCTGTTTCCGGCTCACGGTCTCACCGAGCCGGCTGGACCCGAAGATCCGATGCGGATGGAAACCTGATGATCGACCTCGGCGCACTCGAAGTATGGTTCCTGACCGGCAGCCAGCATCTCTACGGGGAGGAGACGCTCAGAGAGGTCGAGCGGCAGGCGGCGCGCATCGTCGCCGGGTTGGGCGAGGACGAAAGAATCCGCATCGCCGTGACCCAGAGGCCGGTGCTGACCACGGCTGATTCCATCGCGCAGGCCTGTCGCGACGCGAACGGATCGCGCAACTGCATCGGCGTCATCGCCTGGATGCACACGTTCTCCCCGGGAAAGATGTGGATCGCCGGGCTGAGTGCGCTCCAGAAGCCGCTCCTCCATCTGCACACCCAGCACAACCGCGATCTCCCGTGGGCGGAGATCGACATGGACTTCATGAACCTGAACCAGGCGGCGCACGGCGACCGCGAGTTCGGGTACATCGCCACCCGCCTCCGCCACCCGCGCAAGACGGTGGTCGGCCACTGGCAGGATCCAGAGGTCCGATGCCGCATCGCCACCTGGTCCCGCGCCGCAGCCGCCTGGCACGAGGCCCACCAGCTGCGCGTCGTCCGCTTCGGCGACAACATGCGCGAGGTCGCGGTGACCGAGGGCGACAAGGTCGAGGCGCAGGTTCGGCTGGGCGTGTCGGTCAACGGCTACGGGCTGAAGGAGCTGACGGACCGCATCGAATCGGTCGCGCCGGCCGAGATCGACACGCTGGTGGAGCGCTATGACGACGAGTATGAGGTCGTCCCTGAGCTGCGTGCCGGCGGGGGTCGGCGCGAGTCACTCCGCGAGGCGGCCGGCATCGAGCTCGGCCTGCGCGCATTCCTCACCGAGCACCGGGCAGGCGCCTTCACCGACACGTTCGAGGACCTCGGGGCGCTCGGGCAGCTGCCGGGGATTGCGGTTCAGCGGCTCATGGCCGACGGCTACGGGTTCGGAGCCGAGGGCGACTGGAAGACGGCCATCCTGGTCCGCCTGATCAAGGTCATGGGCTCAGGGCTCGGCGGTGGCACCTCCTTCATGGAGGACTACACCTACAACTTCGGCACCGAGAGCCCGCAGGTGCTGGGTGCCCACATGCTCGAGATCTGCCCCACCATCGCCGGCGGACGACCGCGGTGCGAGATCCATCCGCTCGCCATCGGCGCCCGCGCCGATCCGGTACGCCTGGTCTTCACCGCGCCGCCCGGACCGGGCGTCGTGGTCGGCCTCATGGATCTGGGGAACCGGCTGCGCCTGGTCGCCAACGAGGTCGACGTCGTCGAGCCGGAGGAAGAGATGCCGCGACTCCCGGTGGCGCGGGCCGTCTGGGAGCCGCGGCCGAGCCTGGCCACGGCCGCGGAGGCGTGGCTGACGGCCGGCGGGCCGCATCACACTTGCTTCAGCCAGGCGGTCGGCCTCGATGCGCTGGAGGACTTCGCCGAGATCGCAGGGCTCGAGCTGCTGGCGATCGGCGCGGGCACCACCCCCGGCCAGTTCCGCAAGGAGGTCCGATGGAACCAGGTCTATTACCACCTGGCCGACGGGCTGTAGCCCGGCCGGACCGCCGCGAGACGACCGCGCCGGCATGAGATCCACCGTCGGTCCGCCGTTCGCTTCCGAGACGGTCGCGGCTGAGCTCGCATCGAAGATCGCCGTCCTGCGCCGGGCCCTCGCCGGCGACGCCCTCGGCGGGATCCGCCTGCGCGGCCAGGGCTGGTTCGCCTGGACCACGTGCGGCGGCTCGAACGCCGTGCTGCTGGCATCGGAGCGCGGCGTCGCGGAGGTGCTGGTGACAGCGTCCAGCGCCTGCATCTTGGCCGACACGATCGACGGGGAGCGGTTGCGTGCCGAGGAACTGCCCGACGATCTCGAGTCCGTCGAATTCGCCTGGGCGAGGCCGGACGAGCGCGAGGCCTTCGTGCGCGATGCGGTCAGTGGCGCCCCGGTCGCCAGCGATCTGCCGTCCGACCATGAGCAGCGCCTGCCGGATCAGCTGACGGCCGCAAGGCTGCTCCTCCGGCCTGCCGAGATCGAGCGCTATCGGGCGCTCGGGATGGCGGCCGCCGAGGCGATGACCGAGACGCTCACCGGTGCCAGACCCGAGCTGACCGAGCTCGACCTGGCGGGCCGTGGCGCCGCGGCGCTGCTGAGCCGTGGCATCGACCCCGCCCTCGTGCTCGTCGGCGGCTCGCGACGGCTGCCGCTCTACCGCCACCCGCGGGCGACCGGAGAGACCATCGGCGATCGAGCCACGGTCGTCTTCTGCGGCCGGCGCTGGGGCCTCTACGCCAACCTCACCCGGTTCGTCTACTTCCGCGAGCCCACGCCCCAGGAACGTCGCGAGACCGGGGCGGTTGCGCAGGTCGAGGCGGCGGCGTGGGACGCGTCACGGCCGGGCGCGACCCTGGCCGCGGTGTACGACGCGATCGCGGGCGCGTATGCGGGGCTGGGGTTCCCCGGCGCCGAGCTCGGCCACCACCAGGGTGGCATCACCGGCTACCGCAGCCGCGAGGTGCTGGCCGCGCCCGGCAGCTCGGCGACCATCGATCCGCCCGTGGCGCTGGCCTGGAACCCGTCCCTCCCGGGCAGCAAGATCGAGGACACCGTGATCCGATCAGCCGGCGACGTGGAGGTTCTCACCGTCGACCCCGTCTGGCCCACGGTGGTCGTCGAGGGACGCCGGCGACCCGACCTCCTCGTCCGATAGCACCCGCCCCCGGATCGCCTTGAGCGACTTCATCACGTCGTTCTCGCCACGACCGAAGTAGTCGTGCAGGCGGCGGTACTCCGTAAAGAGATCGTCGTAGGCGGCGCGATGCGCCGGGTTGGGTCGGTAGCTCTCGGTCTTGAGGCGCGCCATCCGATCGGCGGCGTCGACGATCGAGTCGTAGCCGCCCGCAGCCGCTCCGGCGGCGACGGCGCCAAACATCGCCGAACCGAGCGCCGGCGTCTGTGACGAGGCGGCGAGTCGGAATTCGCGGCCCGTGACGT
>Ga0184639_10000534_pt1 | contig 14858 bp, 9 predicted proteins | sample PLM31_170_b2_FD_133155 | JGI IMG/M metagenome (GOLD analysis project Ga0184639, IMG submission 133155) | Groundwater sediment microbial communities from an aquifer in East River, Colorado, USA - PLM3-1_170_b2 | ecosystem: Environmental > Terrestrial > Soil > Riparian zone | place: USA: East... | reverse complement strand
CTTTTCTCCAAGTTCTCGGCGAAACTGTTGTCGACAATCTCATTCGCTTTCTTGGTGATCTTGGTTCCCGCCTCGCGCGCGACGTCGACTGAATCCGCCACAGCGTTGAGCGGAACGACAAGACGCCGATTGACATGCTTTTTGGCATAGGCATCGTAGGAAGACTGTAAAACGTCCTCATCTTGGACTCTGAGGATTTTCGCCACTGAGGCTTTGGCTTTCTCGGGGTTGTCTTCGACAAATTTGACAGAATCCGCCAGCGCCGCGACCACGCGCTGTACCGTTTGGCGGCGCTCACGGAGGGTTTTGGCATTGGTATGCAAAGAACTGTAGATGGCGGGCAAAGCCAAATCGTTGAGATGATAGACGAGGTTAAAGCCATCTTTTCGGCCGCGAGCGTCCATCGGCGGAGTAAACGGTCCGGAATCGATGACTCCCTGGACTATGGCATTGTAACGTTCCGGCTGGCTGCCTCCCACCGGCCGAATCTGCGTGTCGTGCAGGTTGAATTTCTTGACGAAGACTCTCAATAGCCGATAGGGCAAGCCGCCGACCGATCCGACGCCGATGCTCTTGCCTTTTAGGTCCTCGATCGTTCGAATCTCCTTGCGCGCGATAATCACGTAAGGCAGTCCGACCAAAGGCGATGCGACGAGGATTGCATCGCTGCCCGCGGCCATGCCCGGAATTGTTGAATCGGCGGCGCAATAAAGAAATTGGATCTCGTCGGTCGCCAGCGCCGCCAGATTGATATTGGTGCCGGTTCGAATCATCACATGTTTGACCGAGACGCCGTACTTGCTGAAAAGATTGTGGTCCAGAGCCGTATACATGTGAATGAAGCCGCCGCTGGTCGCGCAAGTGGCAATGTAGACAGTGGTCGGAGCTTCGCCGGATTTGGCGAGATACGGATTGGCGCGCGTCAAAATCGGCGCAATAAAAATGGCGCACCAGATCAGACCAATTGCCAACTCAAGTCGGGGTCGTTGCTTCATCAGGTTAAAATTCTCCGGTTGCAGCCGATGAAACACCATCGGGCGCCGATCTGTCAACAGAGTCTGCGGGTCGCCTTGAAAAAGCCGGTCGATGGCAATATGACTGGCGGCAATCTTCGCGCGGCTGGATTTATCGGAGGCTCTTCATGCTCATTCTTTCCAATGAAGACATCGAAAAAATTTTACCCGTAGGCGCGTGTCTCGATGTGCTTGAAGACGCCTATCGCGATCTCGGCAACGGCATGGCCGCCACGGTGCCGCGCTACGATGTTTTCAGCCCGACGAAACCGAACGAGTTTTACGAATACAAAACCATGAGCGGTGTGCTGCCCAATCGCCATATCGCCGCGCTGCGGCTCAATTCCAGCGTCGTCAAATGGTACGAGAAGGCGGGCAGCGTGCGCAAGGACAAGTTACCGGTGGCGGGCGGCGACAAATTCGTCGGATTGGTAATGCTCTTCAGCACCGAGACCGGCGAGCCACTGGCGATTTTTCCCGACGGCTATGTGCAAAAACTTAGAGTCGCCGGCGCCAGCGCGATCGCGGCGCGCTATCTCGCGCGCAAGGATTCCCAAGTGATGGCTTTGTTGGGTGCCGGCTGGCAGGCGAGCGCTCATTTAGTCACGATGTCGATGATTCGTGAGTTGAAGCAGGTGAAGGTTTTCAGCCCGACGCCCGAATCGCGGCGGCGCTTTGTCGAGGAATGGTCGGGAAAAGTTTCGCCAAGCTTGATTGAAGCGGATAGCGCCGCGGCGGCGATCGACGGCGCCGACATGGTGATTTGCACGACCAATTCGATCTCCTCTCTGTTCCCAGGTGAGATTTTGCGACCCGGCATGCACGTCTCTTGCGTAAAGCCTTGCGAGCTGGATGCGTCGACCTACAAACGCGCCGATCCGTTGATCATTCACTGGCGTGATGCGAAGCCGTTCCAGATCGCCATTGGCGTCGACCGGCAATCGATTCCCGATATCGCGGAAGGTTGGCAGCATCCGATCACGCGGGAAGACTGTGCCATCTGGGATTTTCCGACGCTCTCGGAGTTGGTAAACGGTCAACATCCGGGCCGAACCGACGACCAATCCATCAGCTGTTTTTGCAATAACGTCGGACTCGGCTTGCAGTTCGCCGCGGTGGGCAGCGAAGTTTTGACGCGCGCGCGCGAGGCGCGAGTCGGACGGGAGATTCCGACGGATTGGTTTTTGGAAGATGTGCATCCGTAAGTTAGTGCTGAGCATTGAGTGCTGAGTTCTGAGGGAACGGTCAAAGTATGAGGAGAGTTAGAAGATGAAAATTATTGCCGTGATTGTTGGATTTGTTTTGCTCGCTGGTTCTGTTCACGCCCAGCCGGCGGCCAAGGCTGCGAAGAAACTCGACGGGCTGCCGTCCTGCGCGGAAATACTGCCGAGCAAGAAAGAAATTGCTGGTAAAAGCTTGGGTCCGGATGACTGCCACATTGCGTCGCAGCAGAAGGTGTTCAGCATGCAAGGCCATGTATTCGAACGCATGGAGCTGCGCATTAGCGGCAACGTCGAAGGCTGGGCGGTCAAAGACGGCCGGCGCGGTAACTATTTCAACGATGCGCCGGATATCGTTTTCACGCAGTCACAGAATTCCGGGGCTCGATTCAAAGGAATCGCCAGATACGACGGCGCCACCGGCCATGGCATGTCGTTGTTTTTTCCCGCGGACACGAAGCATTGGAATGGTAAGTTATTCGTAACCGCCCATGGCGCTGGGTCTTACGGCTCGGTGGGCACGCTGTTGCCGCGCGATCCCAAAGCGGACTTCAATCCATTGCAGAACGTCAATCGTTTCGCTGGGCTGCTCATCGATAAAGGCTATGCTGTGGCACATACCCTGCGCTCAGCTGCCCGTGTTGGCGGCGATGTCGTGGCATCCCTCGAAGACGGCACTACGCTCAAAGTCAACGTCAGCACCCACGCCGGTTTCATCGTCAGCTTCGCCAAGAGCGCTGAGAATATGCTGCAAGCGAAATTGGGGCGCAAACCGGTGAAAACCTATTATTACGGCTTTTCGGCGGGCGGCTTTCTCGGCCGGCTGGTGCAGTACCATCCCGGCTTTAACCGCGATGACGACGGAAGTCCGATGTTCGACGGTTTTATCCTGGACGATGTCGGCGGCGGCGACTGGCGGCCGGTTCTGCTTGTCGATGGTAAGGACACGCTGCTAGCAAGCGATGAGGACAAGCGGAGATTCGTGCAGCAGATTGACATCTCGCATCAGCTCGATGTCGGCGAAAACGACAGCAGCATCAAAAAGAAACGCGAGAATGCGCTGCTGCTCAAGCAAAAGGACATGGCGGACAAACATCGCGTCTACGAGATCAAGGGCTTGGCGCATTTCGATGCCGGGTTCGTTTCGCGCGCCGACCATGTCCCGCAGGCGTTGGATTTGGGCGGCATCATGGATGCCTTGATCGACCGTTTGGATCAGTGGGTGGTCTCGGGCAAAGCACCGCCGCCATCGCGAGCGGAAATTCCTGCGATGGGCGGCAAGAACGAGTCTGTCGCGCTGCCGGAAGTCGCCTGCCCGCTGGGCGCCTATCACATCTTCCCGGAAGTCTTGGGCGATTCGCTGCGCAGCAGTCAGGAAACGTCTTTCGCTGCTTTCGACGGCGTCAACCTCGAACCGCTGGACGCCAGGGGAAAGCTCGTCGACATGAACGGCAACGGCGCGCGCGACCAGCGTGAGAGCGTGGAGCAAGCCTGGAGACGGCTCGGACTGCTCAAAGCCAATGAATCCTTTAGCCGGACAAAGTATGTCTCCTGCGTGACGCAAGCGGCGACCGCACTGGCCAAAGACGGTTTGCTGCCGGCGCGGGTGGTGCATCACTATGTGGGCAAAGCGCAGTCAGCGCCGTTGATTCAAATAGCTCGCTAATAACGACGTGAGGAACCTCGCGCGCGTTGGTTGCAAGGGAGGCTGATATGTATGGTTGGCGCGGGACAATTGGACTGGTCAAACCTACTTTTCGGCCAGGGCCGCTGGAAGCGTTTATTCGCTTGTTGCCCGAAGGCGTCTGCGCGGTGCCGCGTTACGTTGGGATTCGCAGCGGTACCGAAAAAGAATTCGCAGAAGCTTTAGCGGTCGCCGACCAGCGCGTGGGCGAGCTTGCCGCGTTGAAAGTTGATTTAGTTTTACTCCAGGGCGCGCCGCCGTTCATGCTTCTTGGCCCTGAGTTCGACCGAGATAATTCGCGCAAGCTTAGAGAGAAGCATGGCGTGGCGGTTCTGAGCACGACGATGATTCAAATCGACGCGCTCAAGAGTCTGGACGCGAAAAGTCTGGTCGGGCTGACCTATTTTCAAGACGATCTGAATCCTAAGTTTGCGCAGTTTTTCGAAAAGGCGGGGTTTACCGTCAAAGCCATGAAAGGCATCGATGTTCCATTCGCTGACGTGGGTAAAGTTCCAGTCGAGGTCATTTACGCTGAAGCGAAAAAATTGTTTCAGCACAGCGGCGGCGCCGATTGTCTCTATCTGCTTGGCGCCGGCTGGGACTGCTTGAAGGCGATCGCGCCGTTGGAGCGCGATTTGAACACCAGCGTGGTGACCAATGTGCCGGCCGACTTGTGGGCGGCGCTCAAATTTCTCGGCATCCGCGAGCCGATCAAAGGCTACGGACGGCTGCTGGAAGAACTACCGTGAATGGTCAGCACGCTGTCAGCGGGATGAAGCAGTGGGGATGGATCGGTCAGAGATACGATTTTAAAACCAACCTGATTTTTTCAACGCCTGAAGAGCCGCTAAAATTAATCAAATTCGGTAAGCCTTCTCTGACACGGTTCCCGTAGCTACGTGCGGGTCGGGCCTGATTGAATTTGTTCCTACGCCGCCTTCGGTGTTTCTTCTAATTCGACTTTCAATCGCGCGCCCAGCGCCGCAGCCACCTTTTCAAGCGTCGTTAGCGAATAGTTTCGGTAGTTGGGGTTTTCCAGGCGAGAAATTCCAGCTTGCGTCGTTCCGACCTTTTCGGCGAGCTCTGCCTGCGTTAATCCGCATTTCTCCCTGAGCTCAGCGATGCGATGCGCCAGTCGCAGGCGCCCCAGTTCGTCATAGTAGGCTCTACGAAACTTTGCGCTCTGAGCGCTCACGCGAAATCGATAGGGCGCTGTACGCTTTTTCTTCATGTTAGGCTTCCTCCATTCGCTTTAGCGCTATTTCGAGTTCCCGGCGCGGTGTCTTTTGGCTTTTCTTCATAAAGCCATGGAGCAATACAATGACGCCGCCGGGCTTAAAGCAGTAAAAGATTCGGATAGATTTTACTCGCAGCTCGAATAGTCCATTTCCGATGCTTTTCGAAAGCGGCTCCCTCGCGCGATTGCCAATCTCCCCCAGGAAATCGATACGCGCCCGTATTGAAGCGCGTTCATTGACCGGGAGCGACTCGATGAATTGATTCACCGGATTGCTCCCTCGGGCGTCGAGATAGCATTCTAGTTTCCAGGGCACGGCTAACATTACAAAATTGTAATGCAGCTGTCAATATCAGAAGTTGTTAATCTGTCCGGAAACGATCACGAGCTGAGTTCACCCACCGTGTCCTTCACGAAGTTGCATCTCCGAGTTAAACGATTTGAACGGAGCGCAGCGCTTGAACGATTGGAACGGCTGGAACGAAAACAATCGCTTCCACCTGCGAAAGTTAGTCCCCTTGTCAGAGCGCCGGTGATTCCAGTAAAGTAACGCCACTTTCGGTCGAGTTGTCCCCTCGCAGTTAAACGTCTTGAACGAAGGGAAGCGATTGCACGATAGATTCCGCTCATGGTGAGTTTAGCCTGTCCTGAGGCTGCTCGAAGGATCGAACCATTGGAACGATTTGAACCGGCGGAGATGGATGTAGTGTGGAGGAACCTCGGCCGAATCAGACCCGACATCAACCCGAAGCGCTACAACAACGCGCCAGAGATTTTTCCTTAAGACTTTAGTTTTCAGCAGTGCCGAAAGAGCGATTTGGGGCTCGGCCGAAGACATTGTTCAGAAACCGACCTCGCCCCGCAAAATAGTAACGAGGGTCAGGGAATCTGATGTCTGACGTTACGCTTAGTGATATTGTCCGTCTCAATATTTCCGCGGAGGTAAGAGTTAGGCCATTGTCTACGCGTCAAGAAAATTTTGAATTATCTGGCAGTCGAGATCGACTTGAAAGTTTTGGCTTTAAGCTGACGGAGGGTGGCGCACACATTAGTCGCACCATCATGCTCAAAGAAATTATGCAGCTTCTTGCCTCCAGTCCTGCTAAAGCCAGTATTGACGACTACAATCGTGCGGTAGTTGAGAAGAACGTTCTTGGAAAAGCGACCGAAACCACGAGGCAAAAGACCTTTAGACACCTTCGGGAACTTTATGCGCTCTCGCCGTCGCTTCCGATTTTTTCCATTTATCGCGAGTTGATGAAATTTGATCCGCAGGCCGCTCCGTTGCTGTCATTCCTCATCGCATGGGCGCGTGATCCGCTGCTTCGAGGAACTACGCCGGCCATCTTGAGAGCGACGTTTGGCGATCGAGTTACAGGTGACGACGTGCAGCAAGCGCTAAGCGATGCCTATCCGCACCAGTACAGCGTCAACAACATAGGTAAGATTGCACGTAACGCTGCATCATCCTGGACTCAATCGGGTCACCTCGCTGGCCGGACAAAGAAAATCCGTTCACGTGTCGAGCCGCGCCCCGCGGAGGTAACGTTCGCACTTATCCTTGGGCATGTTGGCGGAATCGCTGGCGCGCAACTCTTTTCGTCTACCTGGTGCCGGTTACTCGATCTAAACGCGAGTGAGGCTAGATCGTTAGCCGAGCAGGCCCATCGCCACGAGCTCATTACACTGCGAGCGATAGGTTCCGTGGCGGAAATTAGCTTTCCGAGGTTCCAACAACTTCTTAAAGATTTCCAATGAGCCAGATTAACAACTTGATCAGCAACTATCGCCGACACGTCAGGATTCCGTGGCAAACAAATCTTGCGGGCAGACAGCGCGTCTGGTTTGCGGTCTATCCGCCATCTGAGGAGCGAAGGCTTCGTGTACATGTTCAAGAGTTCGAGATCGCTACTCGCGAAGCCAAACATGGTTGGAAGCTGGTCGATATCACGGACCTTCCCGCTCGTTGGTTGGGCGCCCACGACTATCGAGAAGCTTACTTCGAAGAGCCGAGCGCGTTGAGCATGATCGCGGAAGAGCTGAAAGCTCACGTGGTTTCTGTCCTTAGAGAAGCATGTCAAGCCCAAGATGTTGATAAGGACACAGTAGTCGGCGTCCTCGGAGCCGGCAGTTTGTTTGGGTTTACGCACGTCTCTGGAGTCATCATCGATCTAGAGGAATCCATCCGCGGGCGACTTTTGGTGTTCTTTCCCGGCGAATACGAGCGCAATGTTTATCGCTTTATGGACGCTCGCGACGGGTTTAACTACATGGCGGTGCCGATCACGTGCAGCGAGGGGTTGCAGATATGAAGAACTACGAGGTCTATTCAAAAGACCCGCGTCAATACGACCTGTTAAACAATGGCGTTTCTAAAGTTGGAGAAATCGGCGCCGACCAAGAGCAGCTCAAAACACTTCGTTTCGAATTGGAGACCTTTGTTTGTGAAGGCGAGTACGCCCGTGGCCTTGAGCGAATCACGAGCGCCTACCTAGACGGGTTAAACAAGCCGGAGCAGCACGCGGTGTGGGTCAGCGGCTTTTTTGGCAGCGGTAAGTCGCACTTAGTTAAAATGCTGAGGTATCTGTGGGTCGATTATAAGTTCTCAGACGGCGCTTCGGCGCGATCGCTTGCCCATCTACCGACGAATATCAATGACCTATTTGTCGAGCTAAGCAATCGCGCCCGGCAGTTTGGCGGATTGAAAGCCGCAGCGGGAACACTTGGAGAGGGTAGTCCAGATAACATTAGACTTGCCTTCTTACAGCTAGTCTTCCGTGCAATGGATTTACCGGAAAATTTGGCCGCGGCAAAATTTGTTTTATGGTTACGTGAGAAGAATCTGTTAACAAAAATTACGACCCACCTCAAGACTAAAAGACTTGATCCTGAAAAGGAAATTCGTAATTTTTACGTCTCCACGCCTCTCGCGGAAGCGTTAGTCGCGGCTGATCCAAGCTTCGGGACCGCGAAGGATGCGCGGGACGCGATTCGCGCGCAGTTCCCAAACCTGAGCTCACCGACGATTGACGAAGCGCTCGATCTGATTCGGCGTATTTTCGGCATCGACGGTAAACTTCCCTGTACACTTCTCGTTGTCGATGAGGTCCAGCAATTCATCGGTGACAAGGTCGAGCGCGCGATGGATGTCCAGGAAATTGCCGAACACTGCTGCACCAAACTCGATAGCCGCGTTCTTCTAGTTGGCACCGGTCAGTCGGCGCTTACTAGCACGGCTAGCTTGGGACGCCTTCAGGCCAGGTTCGGGGTGAAAGTAGCGCTTTCGGACGCCGACGTTGAAAAGGTGACCCGCCAAACGGTGCTGGCGAAAAAAGCAGAACGGATTCCCGACATCAAAATAGCCATTGACTCTAACCAAGGCGAAATCAGCCGGCACCTTCAAAACACCCGTCTTGCGTCGAGTCTATCGGACGAACCATTCTACGCGCCTGATTATCCACTTTTGCCGGTACGGCGCCGCTTTTGGGAAAAAGTCCTGCGCAACGTTGACGCTAGCGGGACGACGGCGCAGCTTCGTACGCAGCTCAAGATCGTGTTCGATGCGGCTAAGGAGACCGCGCAAAACGATCTAGGCAATGTCGTGGCAGCCGACTTTATTTACAACGAGATCGCGACCGACTTGTTGAATACGGGCATGCTGCAGCGCGAGTACCACGAGGCCATCGCGGAGCTAGCTGACAAGAGCCGCGAGGGCCAGCTCAAGTCCCGGCTCTGCGCGCTGATTTTCTTGATCTCAAAGCTACCCCGTGAAGTTGGCGCGGATGACGGCGTAAGAGCGACGGCGGAAACGTTGGCCGATCTGCTTGTCGAAGACCTTAAGAATGACGGCGCCAAGCTCCGCCAGGAAATCCCCACACTGCTCAAAGACCTGGTCGACAAAGGCAAGTTGATGGTCATCGAGAACGAGTACTTGCTTCAAACGCGGGAGGGAGCCAACTGGAACCAGGACTACAATCGCCGTCGGGCGCAGATACTGAACGACGATTCCCGGCTTAACGACGAACGTGAGAAACTGCTTCGTGAGGTGCTCGACGCGTCCCTCCGGTCGTTGAACATCGCGCAGGGAACCTCACGCCAGGCGCGGAAATTAGAAGTCTCCCTCTCCAATACGCGCCCGGCACAGCCGGAAGGCGGCCTGGTCTTTTGGGTTCGTCACGGTTGGGCAGAACAGGATCGAACAGTGGCAACCGACGCCCAGGCCGCCGGCAATACGAGCCCGATGCTTTTTGGTTTTTTACCGCGGACCGCACATGAAGAATTGCGGCAGAATTTAGCAGCGATGATCGCTGCGAAAGACACGCTAGAGAATCGTGGCACTCCGGGCTCCGGCGAAGCTATACAGGCTGCCGATGCCATCAAGACTCGGCAGAGAGTCGCCGAGCAAGCGGTGAACGGCGCCATCCGCCAAGTCATGGCCAATAGTAAAGTCTTTCTAGGTGGAGGCAGTGAAATCACGGCCCTTGAGCTTGTGGACAGAGTAGAGGATGCGGCTCAAAGCGCGTTGCAACGGCTTTTTACTCAGTTCGGCGACGCGGATCATTCCAACTGGCCGCAGGTTCTTAACGCCGCTCGGGCAGGAAACTTGGGTGCTTTGCAGTCGGTCGGGTATCAAGGGGAGATCGTACAGCACCCGGTCTGCAAGCAGATTTCCGAGTTCATTGGAGCGGGGAAAAAAGGGCGAGACGTCCGCGAGAACTTTCGCAAGGCGCCTTTCGGCTGGCCCCAGGACGCGATCGATGGCGCGCTAGTCGTGCTCACGCTTGCAGGCAATCTTCGCTGCTCGGTGAATGGTCAACCTACCGACGCCAAGAGTTTGAACCAGACGCAGATTGGTAATGCCGCCTTCAACGTCGATATTCCACCTCTCTCCGCCACGCAGAAACTTGATCTCAAGGCACTTTTTCAAAAGCTCAGCGTGCCCACTCAGCCCGGACAGGAATCCGTGGCAGCCGGATTATTTCTCGGCAAATTGTTAGACCTTGCCGAATCAGCCGGTGGCGAGGCGCCTCAGCCAGAGAAGCCGAGTACTCAAGCGATACGGGAACTACAGACGCTCAGCGGCAACGCGCAACTTTTGAAGATGCACGAACAGCGAAGCGAGCTGGAGCGATGCATCACGGATTGGAAAACGACTAGTGAGAACATTTCGCGCCGCTTGCCTAGATGGCAGCGGCTCCAGGAGCTATGCGCCATGGCCGCTGGGCTGCCGGGAGTCCAAGAGGTAGCCGGTTCAGTAAATGCTATCGAATCATCGCGCGGTCTGCTTTCCGATCCCGACCTCGTGCCACCGCTAATCCAGAAAGTTCTTGGCGTATTACGAGAGGCTTTGAACTCGCTCCAGCGTGAACTAGAGACCACATTCGAACGCGAGCAAGCCCGATTAGAGGGGAGCGAAGTTTGGCGAAAGCTATCGGACGAGCAGCGAGAACAATTGGTGCAGAGATTTAACTTGCAAAAACCACCGCCGTTCAGGGTTGCCAACGAAGACGAGATTTTTTCTACCGTCCGCGAGAACTCATTGGCCAACCGGCGAAACGTCGTCGATGCTCTCCCACAGCGTTTTCAATCCGCACTGGAAGAGGCCACGCGTCTACTGGTGCCAAAGGCCACGCGCGTATCACTTCCAACCGCGACCATTCAGAATGAGGAAGAACTGGAGGCGTGGGTGGGAGAAGTCAGGGTTGCGGTGAAGGAACAGCTAAAGAAGGGACCGGTGATTTTGTAGTTACGGCGGCTTTTTGATGGCAAACCTGAGTAAAGAGCAGCGAAACCAACTTTCCAAAGTTGTCCTTCAGGCGCGGTCCGATGCTGAGGCGGCGGCGACTAAGGCGCTTCGTTCTCTTGGCGTGGACGAAGCGGACGCCCCGTCGCACTTGTCTACTGAAAACCGGACGCTGCGGCGTGCTCTCCGTGCACAAGCCCGTCAGCTTGGTGACAAGGAGAGTCCGGCAAAGAAAGGGAGTTACGATCTCCACCATCTCACGGAAAAAATCGCCTACGACCAGTGGCACCGGACGCTCTTCGCCCGCTTTCTTGCGGAGAACGATTTACTCATCGCTCCGCAACATGGAGTTCCGGTATCGCTCCAGGAATGTCGAGGGTTAGCACCCGAACTCGGCCTGCGCGACGAATGGGATGTTGCCGTTCGCTTCGCCGCTGAGATTCTTCCGCAGATCTTTCGACCAGATGATCCCGCCGGCAAAATTCAGCTTGCTCCGGAGGACCGCACGGCGCTTCAGAGCATAGTTTTGATTCTCCCTAGAGATGTTTTTATCGCCGACGATTCCCTGGGGTGGCTTTATCAGTTTTGGCAAGCGAAGCAAAAAGATGAGGTAAACAAATCAGAGAACAAAATAGGTGCGGACGAAATTGCTTCCGTTACCCAACTTTTTACCGAGCACTACATGGTGTTGTTCCTGCTGCACAACACTCTCGGAGCTTGGTGGGCCGCCAAGCGAAAAGCGGAAGGTAAAAATGCTTCACTGAACGGAATTGAGCTTACATATCTAAGGCTCAAGGAAGACGGTACTCCGGCAGCGGGTTCATTTCCGGGTTGGCCAAGGCAAGCAAAGGATGTTCGTGTCCTCGATCCGTGCATGGGAAGCGGTCATTTTCTTGTGACGGAGCTTCCTATTCTCGCAGCAATGCGCATGGAAGAAGAAGGGTTGAACAAGGGAGAAGCATGCGACGCCGTGCTTCGTGATAATCTCTTCGGTCTTGAAATCGACGCACGCTGCACGCAAATCGCGGCATTCAATTTGGCCCTGGCTGCTTGGAAATTTGGCGGATATCGCAAGTTACCTCTGTTGAACCTAGGGTGTTCAGGTCTGGGTATCAACGCTCGGAAGGAGGAATGGCTAAAATTAGCCAATGGAGAGGACAGGCTGCGTCGAGGCATGGAGCAGCTTTATGACTTATTTCAGCAGGCACCGACGCTTGGTAGCCTCATAGATCCAAAGCATGTAGGCGGCGACCTTCTAGTAGCTCAGTTTCATGAACTTCAGCCGCTCCTCGAAAAGGCTCTGTTGCGGGAGAACGCAAAGAACGATGAGAACCTAACAGAAATAGGTGTCACTGCACGCGATCTTGCGCATGCTGGCGAAATCCTTACCGGTGACTTTACGCTCGTGGCGACGAATGTACCTTACGTCGCGCGCGGCAAGCAGAATGAGCCGCTCAAGGACTATTGCGAGCGTTTCCATCGCGAGGCCAAAGCCGACCTCGCAACCTGTTTTGTCGAGCGATGTCTTGCCTTCTGCAGTCGTGACAGCAGCGTCGCTCTTGTGACGCCACAGAATTGGCTTTTCTTAACTTCTTACAAGATACATCGTGAGCAGTTACTGAAGTCAAAGAGTTGGCTGTTCCTCGCAAGACTGGGCTTCGCCGCGTTTCAAATCATGGATTGGTGGGCATTTAGCACTTGCTTGATCATACTTGGAAATATTCGACCTCTTCCAGATAGCGTCCTTAGAGGGGTAGATGCCGATGCAAAGAAGGACATAAAAGAGAAGTCTAAGCTCCTCATCGAGAACAAGTTAAAGTTAGTTCCGCAATTAACACTTCTGAGAAATCCTGACGCGGTTGTCTCTCTGGATGACATTCAGACGAGCAGTCCTCTCGCTACCTTCGCAGATTCACAGCAGGGCTTAGCTACTGCGGACGACAGCCGGTTTGTGCGTTACTTCTGGGAGGTTGAGAAACCTGCCGCACCCAGATGGATCGGATATCAAGGCACACCGCAAGAGCAAATGTTCTCAGGAAAATCGCGTTTGATATTTTGGGAGGATGGAAATGGAGCGCTCGCAAGTAGCGAGCAGGCCCGCATTCAAGGCTTGTCCACGTGGAAAAGTAATGCAATCGCCGTGAAAATGATGCGTGATCTTAGGCCCGGTCTTTTCGGATATTGCGCCTTTGATATGAATGTCTCTGCGCTCGTTCCTAAGAGAAACGAGTTTTTACTTCCTATCTGGTGCTTTGTCTCGTCTGACGAATATCATGCCGCCGTTCGTCGTATTAACCAAAAACTGAATGTGACGAATGCCACGCTTGCGAAGGTCCACTTTGACTTGCCGCGGTGGCAAAAGGTCGCAGAGGAAAAGTACCCGCAGGGCCTGCCTAAGCCGCATTCCAACGATCCCACACAATGGCTTTTCGTGGGACATCCTAAATGCTCAGAGAATCGATTGCAGATTGCTGTTGCTCGAATGCTTGGTTACCGATGGCCTCGCCAATCGGGTTCGTCGTTTTCGGAATCATCCGCCATTGGGCCGGATGCATTAGAACAATTTGCGGATGAAGACGGTGTTGTTTGTATCAATCCGATCAAGGGAGAACAGTCAGCTGCAGAAGGTGCGCGTGGCTTGTTGGCTGCAGCTTTCGGCGATGAATGGAGTTCGGGGAAGCAAAATGAGTTGCTCGAAGAGGTAGGTTCTGGCGGAAAGACACTAGAAGATTGGTTACGTAACGGATTTTTTGAGCAGCACTGTCAGCTTTTCGATCAGCACCCGTTCATTTGGCACATCTGGGATGGACGACGGGACGGATTTAGCGTGTTGGTCAATTACCACAAGCTGAATCGAGGTAACCTGGAAAAACTCACTTACACGTTTTTGGGAGATTGGATCGCGCGGCAAAAAGCAGCAATCGGAACCGGCGAGGAGGGAAGCGATGCTCGGCTCCAGGCAGCGCTCGATCTCAAATCAAAGCTGGAGAAGATAATTGAAGGGGAAGCGCCGCACGATATTTTCGTGCGCTGGAAACCATTGGAGAAACAGCCGATCGGTTGGGAGCCGGATTTGAACGATGGTGTTCGGTTAAACATTCGCCCTTTTGTTGAGGCTCACGTGTTGCGGAAAGATCCAAAGATCAATTGGAACAAAGATCGAGGCAAGGATGTCGGCAGTGCGGCGTGGTACAACAAATATGACCTGCGTCTAGTCCCAGCCTACAAGCCGGGAGATCGGATCAATGATTATCATTTGACCTTGGATGAAAAGAGAAAAGCCAGAGGCAAAAACTGAAATGGCCGTGCGAAAGAAGAAATCATCTTCGATCAGTCGCGCTAATAAAGTTACTCCGTACCGAGTGGAGGATGGTGAGGCTACTGTGGGATCCGAACTGGTCGAGCGGATTAGAGTTGCGGCGGAGTCCTACACCCCAGGAGATCAGGCAAGACCGTGTGTCGTACTCTGGAGCGACCCGGACCGCCTGTGGGAAGAAGTCTTGGCGGAATTGAAGCTAGTCGTGCCGGAGCTGTTTGTTTACGGAGCTTATGCGGCTGGAGAGCGTACCGGGCCAGCGGTTTGGCTTCGATGTGTCGAGTCGCGCGCGGTGGACACAAAACTATCGAAGGATGATGTGCCCATCTTCTATTTGCCAGGTGTCAGCAAGCAGAAGTTGCGCGAAGTTGAGGAGTGTGCTCCAGAGCTGCAGCCGCTGGTTGAGTATCAATTTCGCGGAGCGATCTGGGCGCATCCCAACGGGAAGGATTGGACGCCGCTGGCGTTTTTGAGTTCCGATCACGGAGGTCTTGGATTAGAAGTCGCCAAAGACGGAGCGACTAGCAATGCGCTCTTAAGGGCATTGCCTCAGCTCTTAAAGGAAAAAGTAGCTGACCTTCGTAACGAAAGACTCGATTCCGATTTCTTCAACCGTCTCTTAGCGCCGGACCCGGCCAGCCTTCT
>Ga0184639_10000533_pt1 | contig 14860 bp, 18 predicted proteins | sample PLM31_170_b2_FD_133155 | JGI IMG/M metagenome (GOLD analysis project Ga0184639, IMG submission 133155) | Groundwater sediment microbial communities from an aquifer in East River, Colorado, USA - PLM3-1_170_b2 | ecosystem: Environmental > Terrestrial > Soil > Riparian zone | place: USA: East... | reverse complement strand
GAGGCGGCCAGCGGGGCGCCAGGGTCCCTCCAGGGCACACATCGGCCGGGGCTGCCATACTTGGGGCACGCCCCCACCTGAGAACCAAGGAGATTGACCTATGGCCGATCAGGTACCGACCAGGACCCGATCGCTCCTCGAGCGACTACTTGACCCCACCATGCAACAGCAGGTTGCCATGCGTGGCCGCACGATCGCCGCGGCGGTCGGCGACGCGGCCCAAACGGCATCCGAGCAGGCTGCCGCCACCTGGCGTGACGCCGAGCCGATGCGGCGCGAGGCTGCTCGAGCCGGCCGAGACGCGCTCCGCGAGGGCCGCCGCCGCTGGCGCAGCGACCTTCAGCCGGGCATCAGCCAGCTGTGGAACAACCGCACCCTGGCGCTCGGCGCTGCCGGCGCAGCCGTGCCGGTCGCCAAGGAGATGCTCGACGATGCCGCCGTCCGGCTGGGCATCCGCCGACGTCGCGAGCGGCGCCACTGGGGCGCCTTCTTCACTGGGATGCTGATCGGCGCGGCAGCCGGCATCATCGCCGCCATGCTGACCGCCCCGAAGGCGGGACGCGAGATGCGGGACGAGCTCGCGGTGACAGCGCGCGAGGCGGCCAGGGATGCCGCCGTCAAGGCACGCGAGACGGCGAAGGATGCTGCCAGCAAGGCACGCGACGTTGCCAGCCGCGCCCGCGAGGTGGCGGCCAGTGCCGGCGAGTGGGTCCCCATCTTCCAGCGCCCGGACGCGGGTGGCGAGCCGAATGGCCAGCCACCGGTCGAAGAGCCGGAGGTGAACCCCGTAGACGCCCCACCGGCGGTGAGCCGCAAGCGTTCGCCCGCCATCGCCCCCGTCGAGGAGCCTCAGACGCCCGACTGAGGCGCGCTTCGTGCAACGAATAAGGCCGGCCCGGAGGCCGGCCTTCTCGCTTCCACCATCGCTACGGGGTGCGTGTCCGCGCCGAGCGGAAGCGCTGCCAGATCCCCTCGTCGCCGGGCGCCGATCCATCGGCCGGCCCGTCGGCCGGTGCGTCGCCTGGCGCGGCGGCGGACTTGGGGCGCGCCCGGGTGCGAGGCCTCGGTGCCGATTTCGGGGAGGGCTGCGACGTCGCAGCCGGCTCGGCGGCGGGCCTGCTGCGACGGCGCGGGGCCTTGGGAGCCTCCTCGCCGGGGGCGGGCGCATCCGCAGCCGGTCGCCGGCTTCGGCCTCGGCCCGGCTTCGCCTCTACGGTCGTGGGCGCGGCTTCCGCTGCCACCTCGGACGCGGGCTTGGCCGCCACCCCGCGGGTCCGGCTCCGACGCGGCTTTGGAGACTCGCTTGGAGCGGGCGTGGCTTGCTCGGTCGGGAGCAGGCCGAGCTCAGCGAGCGTGGCCGCATCGGCCTCCTCGAAGGTGTACTCGCGTGGCTCATCCGACTCGGTCGTCCCGACCTGCGAGATGTCGTCGAGCTCGGTCCAGCCGATCTCGCCCTCGGCCGGTGCGACCGTGACGGCCGCCTCATCAGCGCGACCCCGCCCGCGGCCCCGACCCCGTCCGCCTCGACGGCGACGGCGCCGGCGGGCCTCGCCGGTGGCCGGGTCGGCGACCGCATCGGTGACCGCATCCGCAACGGTGGGCACTGGCGCTTCATCGGAGCCGGGCCCACCCGGCTCGGCAACGACCGCGGTCTCCGGGCGGGCCCGTGCGCGGCCACGCCCGCGAGCCGGTGCCCTCCCCTCCTTGCCATCGCGGATCGCCGCCAGGGCGGCGGCCGCGACCGAGGCGGGGGCCTCGCGGAAGCCGAACTCGGGGACGACCTCCTTGGCCGGCATCGGCGGGGCACTCATCACCTTGCTGGCCTTGTCGCCGTCCTTGCCGCGGCCGATGCCGATGATCTTCATGATGTCGATGAACTCGTCGGCGACGGCGATCAGGTCCGAGCTGGTGTTCGGCCGGAAGCTGATCACCTCGCAGCGCACGCCCTTGTCCTGGAGCGCGCGAATGGCGGGCGCGAAGTCGCCGTCGCCCGAGACGATGACCGCAATGTCCATCCGATCGGCGAGGCGGAAGAGGTCCACCACCAGCTCGATGTCGAGGTTGGCCTTGACACGGCCATCGCCGAACTTGCGGATGTCCTTGTGAACGACCTTGTAGTCGTTCTTCCCCAGGAAGTCGATGAACTTGCGCTGGTTTTCATTTTCCGGGTCGAGCCCGGAGTAGGCGTATGCGCGAATCAGGTCGCGCCCCTTGGTGGCCGCTTTCAGGAGGGCGACGTAGTCGACGTCCACCTCCAGGCCGCGGGCCGAGTAGTACAGGTTGGCAACGTCTACGAAGACGGCCACGTTCTTGCTCAAGAGAGCTTCTCCTAGGTTGATTCCGATGTGGTTGTCGCGGCGGTGTCCCGGCCCCGGCGCGCCCTCGATCTGAAACCTTCAGTCGACGGCGCGGCTCAGCAGCACCCCTCGTCTCGCGAACCCGGCACGCTTCATGAGCGCCGGCTCGGCGGTGGCGAGAGGATCGGTGACATCCACCCGTGTACAACCCTTATTGCGCGCCGAGACGACCAGGTGCTCGACGATCGATGCACCGATGCCGCTCCGCTGCGCGGCGTCTGCGCCGCGCGCGGCGCTCCCCGACCGTCCCGTTGCGGCCTCCACTCCGAGCTCATCGATGACGCCGATGAAGGGGCCCGAGCGGACCGAGGGACGGATCGAGAGGACCCCGAAGCCGATGATCCGTCGCTCCTCCTCGGCGACGACCACGGTGGCCGACGGCACGAACAGAAGGTTCCGGAGTCGATCGGTGTCCTGGCGCTGCTGATCGGGATCGGCCGGGTCGCGCATCAGGATGCGGATCGCGGCGTCGACATCGGTCAGGCGTGCGCTGCGGACGTGATACTCCACGGGAGCCTCTCGGGAGCGAAACGCAGCGCGTGGGCTGCAGACGTACCCGTGCAAGGATAGCACGCCGCCTCAGGAGCACGGAATGCGGCGTCGATGAACACTCTGCACCACCCCGCACTACTTCCAATTACAGCACATACACCTTGCGCTGGGTGCGAAGGCGCCCTTATGATGCGCCCCACTCTCAGAGAGCAGGCGTGCTCGCGCCCTTTACGAGCAATTGGAGGATCACTGGATGTTGAAATTCCTGCGATGGAGCGCCGTCACCACGGCAATGCTCCTCGTCCTTGCCGCATGTAATGGCGGCGGCGGGTCGCCAAGCCAAGCGGCCGAGAGCGCCGCCGAGAGCGCGGCAGCGAGCTTAGACGCCGCAGCCATCTGCGCAGCGGACGAGTTCGGCTGTGTTGAGATCCCGGCCGGCGAGCCGATCCACTTTGTCTACTGGGGAGTCCTGTCGACGGCAGATGCCACCCTCGGGGAAGACTCCAAGCGCGGCGTTGAGATCGCCATCGAGGACAAGGGCGGCACGCTGCTCGGCCATGACATCGAGCTGACCACCGAGGACGGCCTCTGCACCCCGGAGGGCGGCGCAATTGCGGCCCAGAAGCTGGCCGCTGATCCCACGATTGCCGGACTCATCGGGCCGAACTGCACCGATGAGGTGCTCGGTGGCATCGAGGCAATCAACGACGCCGGCATGACCACCGTCTCGCCGTCCGCCACCCGCGCCGGGCTCACCGTCCCGGATCGGCTTGCGGACAAGCCGGGGTTGGCCGCTTTCCTGCGCACGGCGCACAGCGACTACTACCAGGGCAGGATGGTGGCGCAGTACCTGTACAACGAAAAGGGCGCCAGGACGTTGGCGACCGTGCACGACGGCAGCGGGTACGCGGAAGCGCTCGCTGAAGTCGCGAGGACCCACTTCGAGGAGCTTGGGGGCACGATCGTCGCCAACGGCGATCAGGCCATCGCCAAGACCGATGTCGACATGAGCGCAGTCCTCACCCCGATCGCCGCAGGCGCGCCGGACGCCATCTTCTTCCCGGTCTTCATTGCCGGGGCCGGGTACCTCACTGACCAGGCGAAGGACACGCCCGGCCTTGAGGACACCATCCTCATGTCGGCGGACGGGACCTTCTCCCCGGACTACATCACCGCCGCCGGCCCGGCAGCAGTTGGGCAGCTCATCTCGAGCCCTGACACGTCGAAGTTCGCGGCTGGATACCAGGACTTCCTGGCCAAGCACCGCGCCAAGTACGGCGAGGAGCCGCTCAGCATCTTCCACGCCCACGCCTACGACGCGACGGTCATGGTGATGGCAGCTCTCGAAGAGGTCGCGCTTACCGGGGCTGACGGGACGACCTTCATCCCCAGGACGGCGTATCGCAACGCCTTGTACGCCACAACGGACCTGCAGGGCCTCACGGGCACGCACACCTGCCTCGCCGACGGGGACTGTGGCGCGCTGATCCTCGCCGTCTACGAAGTCACCGCCCGCGAGGTCGGTCCGCCGGTCGTGTGGCCGCCGGAGGCACCCATCTGGGCGCCTGACCCCAGCTTCTACACGGAATAGCTCACCCAGAATCGTCGCACCTCAGCTAGATAGGCCCTGAGGACGGGCCGGGTCATCCCGGCTCGTCCTCCGACTAATCTGACCGCCCTCCTGAGGACCGAGCCGCGACATGTACGCCAGGGTCGTCGAGCGAATAACGGAAGGCGCGATCGCGGGCGTCCTGTGGGCGTTTCGGGTCGCCGTCGTCCTCCTGGTCATCGTGGGATCGGCGCTGACGCTCGCCGCCGGGCGGTACTCCGCGGAAGCCTGGCTCAGCCTCATCGTGAGTGGCGCCGTGCTGGGCAGCATCTATGCGCTCGTCGCCCTCGGCTACACGATGGTCTACGGCATCCTGCGCCTGATCAACTTCGCCCATGGCGAGATCTTCATGGCCGGTACGTTTGGCGGCTACTTCGTGGCCACGGCGCTGGCCGGCATCGGTTTCCTTAACCTCAACCCCCTGACCTCGATCCTTTCGGTGTTGCTGATGATGGCGGGGGCCATTGCGGTCTCAGTGGCACTCGCCCTGCTCGTGGAGCGGATCGCCTACCGACCGCTCCGGAACGCGCCCCGCCTGGTGCCGCTCATCAGCGCCATTGGGGCCTCCTTCTTTCTCCAGTACGCGTTTCGCGGGTTCTTCGGAGCCGGCATCTATGCGTATCCGACGGTCAGCATCCTGGATGCGCAGGTGCCACTCGGCCTGGAGGCGTTTCGCATGAAGTGGATCGACGTGCTCGTCCTCACATCCGCGCTGCTCATGATGGCCGGACTCTTCCTCTTCGTGCAGCGGACGAAGCTTGGCACCGCGATCCGGGCCGTCTCCGAGGACAAGGCGACGGCTGCCTTGATGGGGATCGACGTCAACAGGGCCATCGTGATGACGTTTGCGATCGGGGCCGCGATGGCGGGGGCGGCCGGCGTGCTGTACGGCCTGATCTTCCGCCAGGTCTACTTCTTCACCGGATTCGTCCCCGGTATCAAGGCGTTCACCGCCGCGGTGCTCGGCGGGATCGGCAACATCCCCGGCGCCATGCTTGGCGGCATCTTTCTCGGCGAGGTCGAAGGGGTCGGCCCAACGCTGTTCCTTTCGGGTCTCAACGTCCCGTCGCCCAATCAACTCAGGGATGTGATCGCCTTCACCATGCTGGTCATGGTGCTCATCTTCCGGCCGTCCGGGATCCTGGGCGAGCGCGTGGCTCAGCGAGCCTGACCCGATCATGCACGACGCAAGCGCTGGATTCGCCGACGTGCCGTGGAGAACGGTGATCCGGGTTGGGCTGCTCGGTGCAGGCATCGCCATCTTCCTTTGCCTCGTCGGCATCGTCCCGGTCTTCCACGCGCGACCCCTCATCAAAGACGTCATCTCGCTCGGCCAGACCGCGCTCGTGCTTGCCCTGCTGGGGACGGGCGTGGTGGCAGCCCGCACGGCCGGGGTGCGCAGCCGCCTGGCGATCCTCCCGGGCGCACTCGCAGGGTCGATTGCCGGGGCCGGGGTGACCGCCCTGGTGCTCATCGGCGAGCTGATCAACGTGCGAGTCGTCTTCCTCAATGCCTCTCCCCTGCTCTACGAGATCCTGACGTTCGGAAACGGTCTTGCGGGCAGCTGGATCGCGATCGTCATCGGGGCGGTGCTCGGGGCCGCAGGGGGCATAGCCGCGAGGCTGCCGATGGCTGCCCGCCGCCCGCTGACGACGTTCGTACTGGCGCTGCTGCTGGCTGGGTTGTTCGCGGGGATCCTCCGAACCGCGATGCTCACCACCCCGCTCGCAGGGCTGGCGCGGCTGCTCTTCTCATCGCTCGGCCTGACGGTGATCGGGGCCATCGCAACCGTCGTCGTGTTCGTTGGTGGGCGCGAAGTGTGGTTCTACACGCGAGTACGACAGCGCGTGGTCGCGATGCCACCGGCGGGCCAGCGACTGGTGACGTGGCCGCTCCTCGCGGTCGCCGCCCTGATGGTGCTCGTGCTTCCGCAGGCACTCGGCCCGTTCGTGGCCCAGGTCATCGCCTACGTGGCGCTCTACGTGCTCATGGGCCTGGGTTTGAACATCACGCTCGGCCTGGCCGGCCTGCTCGACCTGGGGTTCGTGGCCTTCTTCGCGGTCGGCGCGTACACGGTGGGACTCCTGACCTCCACCGCCGAGTTCGGCATCGCTCAGTGGCCATTCTGGGCCGCCGTCCCGTTCGCCGTGATCTTCGCCATGCTCTTCGGCGCAGTCCTGGGCCTGCCGATCCTGGGCATTCGGGGCGACTACCTGGCCATCGCGACGCTCGGCTTCGGCGAGATCATCCGCATCCTGGCGGGCTCCGACCTGCTCAAGTTTGCCCTGGGTGGCCCGCGCGGCATCCTCAACGTGCCCAAGCCGATAGCCGTGGAGCCCACACACTTCCTGGCCGGCCCGAACCAGATGTACTACATCGCCCTAGCGGGCGCGGCGTTGATTGCGTTTGTCGCCTGGCGACTCCGTGCCTCGCGGATCGGACGAGCGTGGATCAGCATCCGGGAGGATGAGGACGTGGCGGAGGCTCTTGGCGTGAACCTCGTCCAGACAAAGCTGCTGGCCTACATGCTTGGGGCGGGGTTCGCCGGCCTGGGCGGCGCGGTCTTCGTATCGCTGGTCGGCTCCGTCTTCTCCAGCAGCATTCAGCTGTTCGTATCGATCAACGTTGTGGCAATCGTGGTTGTGGGCGGGATGGGCAGCATCCCTGGCGCAGTGCTGGGAGCCGTCTTCCTGATCGGCCTGCCTGAGCTCTTCCGCGAGTTCAGTGAGTATCGGTTCCTGTTCTATGGGGCCGCGCTGATCGCCATGATGCTGTATCGGCCAGAAGGAATCCTGCCCACCAGGTTCGCCTCCCGCGAAGTCCACCTCAAGAGCTCGGAACTTGGGGCGGACACCGTCGTCGCGGCACCCACTCACAGCCCGTAGGGAGAGGCAGCGTGCCGCAGCTGGTCGCCAAGGGCGTCACCAAACGGTTCGGAGGGCTCGTTGCCGTTCGCGATCTCGACCTGGAGATCGAGCCGCGCGCAATCGTGAGCGTGATCGGGCCAAATGGGGCGGGCAAGACAACCCTCTTCAATTGCATCGCCGGGTGGTACCACATCGACGAGGGCGAGATCCTGTTCGAGGGCCAGCCGATCGACAGACTGCGACGCGACCAGATCGCTCGCCTGGGCATTGCCCGCACATACCAGAACATCCGGCTCTTCGCCGGCATGTCGGCGATCGAGAACGTCCTGGTCGGTCAGCATCATTCCCTGCACACCGGGTGGGTCGGGGCGGTCATGAGGACCGCGCGCGTTCGCGAGGAGGAGGAGATGGCGCACGAGGAGGCCAGGCGCATCCTCGAGTTCGTCGGCCTTCCCGGGCACGGGATGGGCCAGGCCACCAACCTGCCGTATGGAGACCAGCGACGACTGGAGATCGCCCGCGCCCTGAGCACCCAGCCACGGCTCCTCCTGCTGGACGAGCCCACCGCCGGGATGAACCCCGCGGAGACACACAAGATGACCGATTTCATCCGTCGGCTGCGCGACGAGCTCGGCATCACGATCCTCCTGATCGAGCACCAGATGCGCGTGGTCATGGGCATCTCCGAGCGGATCGCGGTTCTTGATTACGGCGAGAAGATCGCCGAGGGAACCCCCCGCGAGATCCAGAACGATCCCCGCGTGATCGAGGCATACCTGGGTCGAGGAGCGGCGGCAGAGCAAGCTGCGCCGAGACCCGACGCGGCGGGGTCCGAAGCCTGATGCGCCAGCTCGAAGTCAACGGGATCGACGCCTTCTACGGGAAGATCCACGCCCTGCGCCAGGTCTCGCTCTTCGTGGACGAGGGCGAGATCGTCACCCTGATCGGAGCGAATGGCGCGGGCAAGACGACCACGCTGAACTGCATCAGTGGCCTGGTGAGGCCGCGATCGGGCCACGTGCAGCTTGAGGGCGAGGATCTGACCGAGGTGCTGCCGCACCACATCGTGGAACGCGGCGTGGTGCAGGTTCCCGAGGGACGCCGCATGTTCGCGCGCCTGACGGTCAACGAGAACCTGCGGATGGGTGGCTTCACCCTGGCCGACGAGGGCGACGTGCGAGCTGGCATCGAGCGCGCCTATGACATGTTCCCCCGCCTCAAGGAGCGGCGGAGCCAGGTTGCCGGAACGCTCAGTGGGGGCGAGCAGCAGATGCTGGCCATCGGCCGAGGCTTGATGGCCAAGCCGAAGGTCCTCCTCCTCGACGAGCCGTCGATGGGCCTGGCACCGATCCTGGTGGAATCGATCTTCGAGACGATTCGCCGCATCCACGCGGAGGGAACCTCCATCCTGCTGGTCGAGCAGAACGCGTTGATGGCGCTCAATATCGCGAACCGCGGCTACGTCATGCAGACGGGTCAGATCATCCTCGCCGATACCGCAGCCAACCTGGCGGCCAACGAGCAGGTGCGGCAGTCCTACCTGGGCGAGATCTAGCCGAGCCGATGTCCGGCGACGCGCCTCCGCCACGCGGCTCGCCGGGCGACTATCGGCCCGACCTGCGTCCGATGCTGATCCTGGGCGGGCTGCTGCTGGTTGTCCTGGTGGGCTGGATCCTGATCAGTCCGCTCGTCCTGCCGGCCCCCTAGGTCGGCCGGCGCGCGCCGAATCCGCGGCCGGCGCCGTACAGCACCAGGCCTATCCCGACCGCGGCCGCGGCGAGCCCTGGCGAGCGCTGCGGGAGCGGCACGAAGCCGACCGACCACAGCTCCCAGACGCGGTAGCCGAGGGCTGCGCCTGCCACCAGGCCCAGTGCCAGGTACACCCACGGCGCGTCGAGCACGAAGCCCCAGCGGCCGCGCATGTAGCCGATGTCGAGCAGGACGAGGGCGGCCAGCGCCGCGCCATAGATGACGATCCCCGGCCCCTCCAGCCCGATCCCCGCCGAGGCGGGGATCGGCACGCCATCGACGCTCTCGCCGCCGGCCTGCCACCAGGTCAGGAAGCCGGCCGCCACCATGAGCACGCTGCCGAGCAGGATCGGAAAGCGGTAGCCGCCGCCGGTCGCGTCGGCCATCGCCTACGCCGGTTCGGCCGGCCCGTAGACCGATGGCCGCAGGACGCCGACGTAGGGCAGGTTGCGGTAGTGCTGGCCGTAGTCCAGGCCGTAGCCGATGACGAACCGGTCCGGGATGGTGAAGCCGCGGTAGTCGATCTCGATCGGCGCCAGGCGACGCGCCGGCTTGTCGAGCAGGCAGCAGATGCGAATCGAGGCGGGCCCCTTGTCGTGGAGGTAGCGGAGCAGGTAGTTGAGGGTCAGACCCGTGTCGATGATGTCCTCGACCACGATCACCTCGCGTCCGGCGATCGAGCTGGAGAGGTCCTTCAGGATCCGCACCTGGCCGCTCGACTCGGTCGAGGCACCGTAGCTGCTCACCTCCATCAGGTCGATCGAGAGCGGCATCGGCATGGCGCGCACGAGGTCGGCGAGGAAGATGATCGAGCCCTTCAGGACGCTGACCAGGACCGGGTCGCGCCCCTCGTAGTCGGCCGCCAGCTGAGCCCCCAGCTCTGCCACGCGAGCCTGGATCTCCTCGCCGGTGAGCAGGACATCCTCGACGTCGGCGTGGATCATCGGTCGTCGAGCGGTCCATTGCCGTTCATGGCCGCCACATCGGCCAGGAAGTCGAGCCGCCGGTACTTCACCATCAGCGCCCGGAAGTCACGGGCGTAGAAGAGCTTCACCCGAACCTCGGGGTAGAGCTGGTGCAGCCAGCGCAGCTTCCGATTCTTCTTGCGCACCAGCGCCTGCCGCAACGTCGTCAGCTCCAGGTAGAGATCGATCTCGGGCAGGTAGAAGTCCGGCGCGAACGACTCGACGACCGCGCCGTCGGCGTTCCAAGAGATGGGGAAGATGTCGGGTTCGTAACGCCATGCGACACCGTAGAAGTCGAGGATCCTCGCCAGCTCCGCCTCGCTCTGGTGAGCGAAGCGCGGCGAGCTTTTCGTCAGCGTCGCCGCCACTGCTCCCCGATCGTACCTGCCCGTCGGGCCGATGGCGCCATCGAAGCCGAGTATAGCCCGGCGACTTATCCACACATCGCCCCTGGGCGTCGCAAATGGTGGATAACTCGACTTGCCCAGGGCCCGCCGCGGCTGGTACGGTGATCGTCCTGCTTCCCCGGCGGCCGAGTACGGTAACCGGGCACGCCGCGGGGCCGATGCGAAAGCCGGCCGACCCACCGCCCGTGACAGGGAAGACCGAAACGCCACCGGAGAGGCATTTTCGTTGCCCACCATCGATGATCTCGCGGCGACGCAGGCGCTGGAGGAGCTCGACCGCCTGCTTGCCGATGTCCCTGCCATCGGCGGGACGCTGCCGCCCGGCTTCCGCGATCGAGTCGGTGGCTACGTTCGGCTCCTGCTCGCCGCAAACCGACGGCTGAACCTGACCCGCGTCACCCGCCCACGGGAGGTCGCTCGGCTGCACCTGCTCGACTCGCTGGCCGCGCTGCCGATCATCGACGACGCGGCGCCCGATGCGGTCCTCGACCTCGGCTCGGGCGGCGGTCTGCCTGCCATCCCGCTCGCCATCGCGCGGCCGGGAAGCCGCTGGACGCTGGTCGACTCGGTCGGCCGCAAGGCGTCAGCGCTGCGCGGCTTCACCGAAGCCCTCGAGCTGTCCAACGTGTCCGTCATCGCGGAGCGGGCCGAGACGCTGGGCAGCGACCCGCACCATCGCGAGCGGTACGGCATGGTCACCGCCCGGGCGTGCGCCACGCTGCCGGTGCTCGTCGAGCTGGCGCTGCCGCTGCTCGCGACCGGCGGCTCGCTGCTCGCCTGGAAGGGACCGTTGGGCGACGAGGACGACGAGGTGCGGCGCGGTCGCGTCGCGATCGGCCAGGTCGGTGGCGGGCGGTTGCGGATCGTCGGCACCGGCCTGCCGGCGCTCGGCGGCCACAGCTTCGTGATCGTTCCAAAGGAGCGTCCCACGCCGCCGCAGTTCCCCCGTCGACCGGGGGAGCCGGCGCGGCGGCCGCTGGCCTGACCATCGGTATACTCCGAGCCCCATGCGCCTCGCAGTCCTGTCGGACATCCACGCCAATCTCGCCGCGCTCGACGCCGTGTGCGCCGACCTTCCACAGGTCGACCAGGTCTGGGTGCTGGGCGACATCGTCGGGTATGGCCCGCAGCCGAACGAGGTGATCGCCCGTCTCCAGGAGCTCGGCGCGCGGGCGGTCACCGGCAACCACGACGGAGCGGCGATCGGGACGGTCGACACCAGCTGGTTCAACCCCGACGCCGCGGCCGCCATCCGCTGGACCGCCACCGTCCTGGACCCGGCCTCCACGGCGTACCTCGCCGCGCTGCCCACGGTCCGGACCGACGGGGAGCTGACCGCGGTTCACGGCTCACCGCGGCAGCCGATCTGGGAGTACATCACCGACGCGGGGATCGCGGCGGCCAACCTGGATGCGTTCGCCACGCGTCACTGCCTCTACGGCCACACCCACCTGCCGCTCATCTACCGCGCCGATGAGTCGCGCATGACGGTCGTGCCGGCCACCACTGCGGACGCGATCGCGCTCGATGTGCGGCGCACGCTTATCAATCCGGGCAGTGTTGGGCAGCCACGTGACGGAAAACCCGACGCATCGTACCTGCTGCTGGATGTCGAGGCCGGGCGCGCCGAGTTCCGACGCGTGCGCTACGACATCGCGCTGACCCAGCGGCTGATGCGCGAGGTGAGCCTGCCGCCCTGGCTGATCGAGCGGCTCGCGGTGGGCCGCTGACGACCCCGACGTCGCTCGGACCGAGAAGGCCGATCAGCCCGCGCGGGGCGGGTAGGATATCGGTCGCATGATCTTCGGCCGACGCGAGAAGCGTCCCGCCCTGCTCACCTTCGACCGCATCCTGGTGCCGCTGGCCGGCACGGAGGCCGATGACGCCGCGCTGCGGCTGACCGCAATCCTGCTGGCCGGCACCCCCGGGCAGGCGGTCCTGCTGCACGTCATCGAGATTCCGTTCGAGCGGCAGCTGGATGCCCAGGACCCCGTGGCGGTCGCCTTCGCTGACGAGGCGCTGGGGCGCGGCGAGACGTTCCTGGCCGAGCACGAGGTGCAGGTCGAGACCGGCATCGCCCAGGCCCGCGCGGCAGGCGCGGCGATCGTCGACGAGGCGGTCGAGCGGCATGTCGACCTGATCGTGATGGGACTACGCTATAAGAAGCGCTTCGGCGGGGGCTGGGACGCGGGGCGCACCGTCCCGTATGTCATGCGCAACTCGACGGCGCCGGTCTGGTGCCTGCGGGCTGAGACGGAGGAGCTGGCACACACGCCATGAGGGTGATCATCATCGGCTGCGGGCGCGTCGGCGCGCGGACCGCCGCTGAGCTCGACCAGCGCGGCGACCACGTCACGGTCATCGACGTCGACCAGCGCGCGTTCAACCGCCTCCCCGCCACCTTTGCCGGGGTGACGGTTCGCGGCAGTGGTACCGACGAGGACATCCTGCGCGGAGCCGGCGCCGACCTCGCGGAGCTGCTGATGGCGCTGACCGAAGGTGACAACCGCAACGCACTGGCGGCGCAGCTCGGCAAGCACATCTTCGGCATCCCGCGGGTGATCGCCAAGATCAACGACCCGCTGCGTGCAGAGGCCTACCGCACGCTCGGCCTGGAGACCATCTGCCGCACCGTCGTGCTCGCCGATGCGCTGGTCCTGGCGGCATCCGACGGCGCCGAGGCGACCGGCGGTGCGGTGTTGCCACCCACCGCCGAGCCGCGCCAGGGGATTCCTCCCGCCGGCTCGCGTGCCGCATCGGCAGCGGCCGCTGCCGATGCGGCGATGGGCGACGCCGCGCGCAGCGAGGAGGGGGCCTGACGTGTACGTGGTCGTCATCGGCGGCGGAAACGTAGGGTATTACCTGACCAAGGAGCTGCTCGCAGCCGGGCACGAGGTGGTCATGATCGAGAAGGACCCCGGGCGTGCTCGCACCATCGCCGATGAGCTGGGCAGCATCGTCATCCCCAACGACGGCTGCGAGGGGCGCTACCAGGCCGAGGCCGGCATGGGCCGCGCCGACGTCATCGCTGCGGTCACCGGCGACGACGAGGACAACCTGGTTGCCTGCCAGGTGGCAAAGATGAAGTTCAACGTGCCGCGCGCCATCGCCCGCGTCAACAACCCGAAGAACGAAGCCCTCTTCCGGCGGCTGGCGATCGACGAGACGGTCAGCCCCACCCGCAGCATCCTGGGCGTCATCGAGCACGAGATCCCGATCCACGACCTCTTGCACCTCGCCGATCTGGAGGGTGGCGAGGTGCAGGTCGTCGAGGCGCAGCTGGATGCCAGCTCACCGGTGCTCGGGAAGGCGCTGCGCGATCTGGAGCTCCCGGAAGGATCCTCGGTGGCGGTCATCGTGCGCGACGAGCACGCCATCGCGGCACGCCCGGACACGACCCTGCGCGTCGGGGACAAGCTGCTGGCCATCACCTCGGCCGAGCGCGAGGCGGAGCTGCGCAGCCTGCTCATCGGGGAGTGACGGGCGCGGCTCCCAACCCACGGGGGCCCGATTCCTGGGCCACCGGCCGAGGCATGCGTTGGTAGCACTCTTGACAACGGTATTGTCAGGTCATATGGTACCCGGCGATGAGCTCACTCCGGGATCAGAAGCACCCGCGCTACTTCATCAGCATCGCCGCGGAGCTGGCGCAGGTGCACCCGCGCACGCTGCGCATCTACGAGGAGGAAGGGCTCGTCTGCCCACATCGGCGCAATAACCTCCGGCTCTACTCGGAGGCCGATATCCGGCGGGTGCGTATCATCCGCTTCCTAACCCGACGCCAGGGGGTCAACCTGGCGGGCGTCAAGGTCATCCTGCAACTCGAGGCGCTGGGCAAGATCCGCGTCTACGACCTGTTCGGTGGAGTTGATGTCGAGCGATACGTCGAGGAGGACGAGCCGGAACCGGTGAGCGCCTCGACCGAAGGGACACGAAGTTAGACCATGGATGACAAGCCCGCAGTCAGCACCGATACCGACGCCAACGCGGAGGTTGAGCAGATCCAGGTGCTCCCGCTGGTCGCACTGCGCGACACGGTGATCTTCCCGGAGATGATCGTCCCGCTGCAGGTCGGCCGTGACCGCAGCGTGAAGGCGCTCGACCGCGCGGTGCGCACCTCCCAGCCGGTGGCCCTCATCACCCAGCGCGCCGGTGACACCGAGGAGGTCAGCTCGGTCGATGAGCTGTACTCGATCGGAACGCTGGCCAAGATCGCCCAGGTGATCCGCCTCCAGGACGGGACGATCCGGGCCATCGTCCAGGGGCAGCGCCGCATCCGGCTGCTCGACCTGGTGCAGACCGAGCCACACCTCGAGGCGCGGGTTGAGCTGATCGAGGAGAGCCACGAGAAGACACTGGAGATCGAGGCCCTGATGGCATCGGTCCAGGGTCAGATCGAGCAGTACGTCAGCTC
>Ga0184639_10000532_pt1 | contig 14864 bp, 9 predicted proteins | sample PLM31_170_b2_FD_133155 | JGI IMG/M metagenome (GOLD analysis project Ga0184639, IMG submission 133155) | Groundwater sediment microbial communities from an aquifer in East River, Colorado, USA - PLM3-1_170_b2 | ecosystem: Environmental > Terrestrial > Soil > Riparian zone | place: USA: East... | reverse complement strand
TCCTCGGTGGCCAATGCGCTGCGCCTCCTGCGGCTCCCGAAGCGGCTGCGGGAGGACCTGGTCAGCGGGGTCGTGTCGGAGGGCCACGCGCGCGCCCTGCTCGGCCTGGAGCGGGCAGCGGACCAGCTGAAGGCGCGGGACCTGATCGTCAAGCGGGGCCTGTCCGTGCGCGCCACGGAGGCGCTGGTCCGCCGGATGCGCCGCGGGGCGCCGCGGCCGGGAGGACGTCCCCGGACGGGGGACCCGAACCTGCGGGCGCTGGAGGATCGGCTGCGGGTGACCCTGGGCACCAAGGTCCGCATCCTTCGGCACGGGCGGGGCGGCACCCTGGAGATCAGCTTCTTCTCCGACGAGGATCTGACGCGCCTGGTGGACCTCATGGGAGGGTCGCCCTAGCCCATGCAGCTCAGGATTCGGGCCTCCGCGCACTTTCCCCTGGCGGGGGTGGACTGGCCCCGCAAGCTCCTGATCGGGGGGGCCACCGGCCTGCTCCTCGAGGTCGTCTTCATGGGCCTGGCGTTTCTGGTCTCGGAGGAGGCGGCCATCGGCATCGCCCCCCTCGTCGTGGGCCTGAATTTCCCCGCCCTCGGGTACATCCTCCAGGTGTATCGGGGGACGCTTCGCTGGGAGGTGGGGGCGCTTCCGGAGTGGGAGAACTGGCCGGGCCTGATCCGCAGCGGATTGACCGCATTCGGGGTCGGCTTGGCGTACGAGATTCTCCCCATCCTCGTCTTGTTGGTCGGACTCTCTGTTTTGGTCAAGGGCGGCGTCTTCCTCTTCCTGGGCATGGTCCTGATGATCCTGGGGATCCTGGCCGGGGTATTCATGCTGTTCTTTGTCCCCATGGCCCTGGCCAAGCATATCGGGGAACGGCGGATCGAGGCCGCCTTCCATCCCTTCGTCCTGTGGGATGGGATCAAAATGGTGCTGGTGGAATACATGGGGGCCTATTTCCTCAGCCTGGGGTCGTTCATACTGGCGAGCCTGGTGGCCTTGATTCCCTATCTGGGCCCTCTGGTCTGGCCGTGTGTTTGGTTTTACCTCATGCTGGTACAGGCGCGCCTGTTCGGAGAAATTTGCGCCAAGGCGGCGTGATCCCCGCCATAGGCAGGGGGCGCCAGGAGGACGGATGGGGACCACGGTAGAAGCGATTGCGGGGTTCCTGGTCGAGGCGGGCGTGCGCCGGCTGTATGGTGTGCCAGGGGGCGGAAGCACGCTGGACCTCATCGAGGCGGGGCGGAAGCGGCAATTGGAGTTTGTGCTGACCCCCCACGAAGCCAGCGGCGCCATCATGGCAGCCACGGAGGGCGACCTCCTGGATCGCCCCGGAGTCTGCCTCGCCGCCCTGGGCCCTGGCGTGGCGAACGCGGTGGGCGGCGTGGCGCACGCCTTCCTGGATCGGGCGCCCCTCCTCCTGCTGACGGACCGGTTCTCCCGAGCGAGTCTTCGCCTGGCCGAGCGAGAATCTCTAGAACATGGTCGGCTGCTGGCGGAGGTAACCAAGGACGCCGCAACGATCACGGGCCCGCGGGTCGATCGGCTGCTCGCGTGGGCCTGGGGCAAGGCCATGGCGGCCCCCCGTGGGCCGGTCCAGCTGGACCTCCCCGCGGACGAAGCGGTACGACCGACACGGCGGCCCCCCGCCGGCCCCGGGCGGGAGCGGCCCGCCGGCCCCTCGCCGAGCGCAATCCGCGCCGCCGCGCGGCTCCTTGCCCGGTGGGGACGGGTCGTGGTCATCGCCGGCCTGGGCTGCCGGGCGTCTGGCCCGGCGCGCGCCCTGCAGGAATTGGTGGAGCATCTCGGGTCCCCCTTGCTCACCACGCCTCGCGCCAAAGGTGTGGTGGCCGAGGATCATCCTCTGGCCGCGGGGGTCTTCATGGGGGGCCAACTGGACGAGGACCTCCTGTCCAAAGCAGACGGGGTGCTGGCGGTGGGTCTGGACGCCGTGGAATTGCTCCCGCGGCCCTGGCGGGCCGGGCTGCCGGTCGTCGTCCTGGCGGAGCACCAGACCGGCCGCCGCCCCTTCGACCCGACCTGTGAGGTGATTGCCGACCTCCCGGCCTCCCTGGAGGAGCTGCGGGAGGCCCTCCCACCTGGTGGAGGCTGGGGCCTGGCGGACTGGGCGGGGCGGGCTGGCGAGTTCAAGGCACGGGGCCGCGCGCTCCTGGCCGAAGCCAGCACGGCGCGGGGAAGAACCGGGCTTCCGCCGCACCGGGCCGTTGAGATCGCGCGGGAGGTCTTCCCGCGGCAGACGGTGGCCGTGTCAGATTCGGGCATTCACACCCTTGCGGTAGCCGCCTTCTGGGACTGTTACGAGCCCAAGGGGTATCTCTGCTCCAGCGGCCTGGCCAGCCCCGGATTTGCCCTGCCCGCCGCCGTGGCGGCGAAGCTCACCCTCCGGGACCGCCCCGTCATCGCCTTCCTGGGAGATGGAGGGTTCCTCCGATGCATGGCCGACTTGGCCATCGCCGCCTGGCAACGGGTTCCCTTGGTAGCCGTGGTCTTCACGGACGCGGCATTGGGGCTGATCCGGGTCCAACAGGAGCAGAAGCGCTACGCCCCGGTGGGAGTCTCTCTGGGGGCCATGGAGATCCCGAAACTGGCGGAGAGCCTCGGAGCCCTCGGCACCGAGGTAGATGACGAGGAGAGTCTGCGCACTGCGTTAAAGGACGCGGTCGCCACGACTCAACCCGCCGTGATCGCGGCCAAGGTGCGGCCGGCCGGGTACCGGCGCATGGTTGAAATCCTGCTGGGACGGGCGGGAGTCTAGCGTTCGCGGCCGGACCCGGCGACCGACGGAAGACGCGAAACGCCAAGCCAAGGGTAAGTCCTGCTTGGCCGGGGGGCAGAGCCGATCTTGATACATGAAATAACGCAACGCATTACTGCGGTGCGTTATAAATGTAACTATTTAATATTGCTTACATTATTCGATCAACCGCGGTCAGGAGAGCGTGGCACCTACCCACCCCGGGCGCCCTCCGCCCGCCCCCCGGCGTCCGTGCCGATTGTCCGTCTCTTTATTCTTCGTACGCGCGCTCCCAGGCCCCCGGCTCCCAACGTTCAGGAGAGCGCCAGAGGCTGGACAGGATCAGCTCGCGGATGAAGATCAGCTCCTTGGGTAGACGGTCATACAGATTGATGAAGAGCTCCTCGTGGGAGATGACCTCGTTGATCCAGGCCTCGCGATCGACCGCCATCACCTCCTGAAATCGCTCGTGCGGAAAACCCTCGAGACCCTGCCAGTCGAGGTCCCCGAACCGGGGCGTCCAGCCCAGCGGGCTCTCGATGGCGGCCGCCCGGCCGTTGGTGCGGTCCACGATCCACTTGAGGACCCGCATGTTCTCGCTGTAGCCAGGCCAGAGGAAATTTCCATCCCCATCGGTCCGGAACCAATTGACGCCGAAGATCCGCGGCGGATTGGGGAGCGTTCGACCGATTCGCAGCCAGTGGTTGAAGTAGGAGGCCATGTGGTACCCGCAGAACGGGAGCATGGCAAAGGGATCGCGGCGGACCTGACCGACCTTCCCTACGGCGGCGGCCGTCGTCTCGGAGCCCAGAGTAGCCGCCAGGTGCACCCCGTAGTTCCAGTTGAAGGCTTGGACCACGAGGGGGACAACCCCGCTCCGCCGCCCTCCAAAGATAAAGGCCTTGATGGGGACGCCGCTGGGATTCTCCCAGTCCGGATCGATGGAGGGACATTGCCGGGCCGGCGCCGTGAAGCGGGCATTCGGATGGGCGGCCTTCCGGCCGCAGCCTGGCGTCCAAGGCTGTCCCTGCCAGTCAATTAACTCCGGCGGCGGCGTCTGGCTCATGCCCTCCCACCACACATCGCCGTCGGGCGTCAAGGCCACGTTGGTAAAGATGGCGTTCCGGCTGATGGTGGCCATGGCGTTCGAATTCGTCTTTTCCGACGTGCCGGGCGCCACGCCGAAGAAGCCAGTCTCCGGGTTGATGGCGTACAGTTGGCCATCCGCCCCCGGCTTCAGCCAGGCGATATCATCGCCCACGGTGGTGACCTTCCACCCCGCGAACGCGGGGGGGGGAATCAGCATGGCAAAGTTCGTCTTCCCGCATGCACTGGGAAAGGCGGCCGCCACGTACGTTTTCTCGCCTTGCGGTGACTCGACCCCCAGGATGAGCATGTGCTCCGCCAGCCAGCCCTGGTCGTGGGCCAGATTGGAGGCGATCCGGAGGGCAAAGCATTTCTTGCCGAGGAGCGCATTGCCACCATACCCGCTGCCGAAGGACCAGATGGACCGCTCTTCCGGAAAGTGGACGATGTACTTGTGCTCCTTGTTGCAGGGCCACGAAACGTCCTGCTGGCCGGGCGGCAGTGGCATGCCGACCGAGTGCACGCAGGGGACGAAGAAGCCCTCCCCCAGCGCCCCCAGCACGGCTTGGCCCATGCGGGTCATGATCCGCATATTCACGACGACGTATGGCGAGTCGGTGAGCTGCACCCCGATGTGGGCGATGGGCGAGCCGATGGGCCCCATGCTGAAGGGAATGACGTACATGGTTCGACCGCGCATCGCCCCGTCGAAGAGACGCTTAAGGGTCGCCCGCATCTCTGTGGGATCCACCCAGTTGTTGGTCGGCCCGGCGTCCACCTTGCGGACGCTGCACACGAAGGTGCGGTCCTCCATCCGGGCCACATCGCCGGGATCTGACCGGGCCAGAAAGCTGTTCGGCCGCTTGTCCGGATTCAGCCGGATGAAGGTGCCGCCCTTCACCAACAGGGCGCAAAGGTCGTCGCATTCTCTCTGCGAGCCATCGCACCAGTGCACCGCGTCTGGCTTGCACAGGACGACCATGTCCTGAACCCAGGTCCGTAGTTTCTGGTTTTTCACGTACGCCGGGAAGTTCATCCTCGCATCTCCTTCGAAGCCTGGCGACCTAAGGCGCAGCCTTCATTTCGAAGCAAGGGGGCCAAGCTATACCAAGCCCCGCCCGATCTCGTCAAGGCCATCTTTGGCTCGACCCTTCTGCCTTTTGCCCTTGACAAGCCGACGGCCATTGACGGCGCGGGGACCACCACCACCTTTTGCGTCTCTCCCTCCCCCTGATCTTGCCCCCGCCGGTCGCCATCGGCACCTACGCCTTCCTCTACGCCTGGAACGAGTACCTCTGCCCTGCTGTTGCTGACCGGCGAGCGGAACATTCCGCTCCCCGTGGCGATGGGGAACTTCCTGACCACGGACAACGCCCCCTGGAACCTGCTGATGGCAGTGTCCACCGTCTACGCAATTCCACCAGTGATCCTCTACTACTGCTTCAAGCGCTACCTGGTGAGCGGCTTGGTCTCGGGAGCGGTGACAGGCGTCTAGGCGACCGCACCAGCGCTGCGCGAGGCGGAAGGCGCACGACGGCCGGCAGAATCCGCGGACTTTCGAATTGACCCCGATCCGAAATCCCGACGAGGGCGATTGACCTGCGGAGGCGCAGGAGGAGGCCGATGGAGAGCGCATGACGCTTCTACTCCCGCTGCGTTCTTCGGATCGGGGTTGACAGGCCCAAATTCCTCTGTTAGGTTGGCGGCACTCGTTATCATCAGCGGCCCTTTTATTCACTGGCCGCAGTGATTTCCACCGGGACGGACACGGTTCCGCATCAGGTGTACCATTCATGCCCCCGGAGGTCGCGGTGTCGAAGCGGGATAAGGAGCGGGTGGGGACCGACTTCGGGGAAATCCGCGCCTTCCTCGGGGAAGGAACCCAGTTCAAGGGAGTGCTGAGCTTCGCCGGCGCCGTTCGCGTGGACGGTCAACTGGAAGGGGAGATCATCGGCGACGAGGTGCTCATCATTGGCGAGCCGGGCCAGGTCAGGGCCGAGATCGAGGTCGGCACCGTCGTGGTCAGCGGCCAGGTCCAGGGGAACATCACCGCGAGGGAGCGGGTGGAACTCCTGCGGCCGAGCCGGGTGAGCGGGACGATCCGCACTCCCTGTTTGATTGTGGCTGAGGGCGCGCTCTTCAACGGCAACTGTGAGATGACCGGTCCCGATGAGAGCAAGGTCGTCCGCCTCCAGCCGAAGGAGGAGGGCCTGCAGGCGGCCGAGCGGGCGTGACCCCGGCCCCCTGATTGCCAGGCCCGCGGGGCGACAAGCGCCCTGCGGTCGTCTGCGTTGTTGCGTCCCGATTCCCCCGGTGCATGCCCGCCATCCGGTCCTCCCCGCGATCGCGCCTCGCGTTCGCCCGCGGTCGGCCCACACCCCAAGATGAGAGTCTATCTCGATCACAACGCCACCGCGCCGCTGCACCCCGAGGTGCTGGCGGCCATGCTCCCGTACCTCACTGACCGGTTCGGCAATGCCAGCTCGCTGCACGCCTGGGGGCAGGAGGCACGATCCGCCCTGGAGCGGGCGCGGACGACCGTCGCCCGGGCCCTCGGATCCGGCGACAAGGACACCGTCGCACTCACCGCCGGCGGAACCGAGGCGGACAACCTGGCCCTCTTGGGGGTGGCCGCCGCCGCGCAGGCACGCGGGCGGCACCTCATCATCTCCGCCGTGGAGCACCACGCCGTCCTGCACACGGCGGACCATCTGGCCCGCCGGGGCTTCGAGGTGACCCGCCTGCCCGTGGATAGCCAGGGCCTCCTGGATCCGGACGAGGTGCGGCGGGCCATCCGGCCGGACACTCTCCTGGTCAGCCTCATGCACGGCAACAACGAGACCGGCGTCCTGTTCCCCATCGCGGAGGCCGGCCGGATCTGTCGCGAGCGGGGAGTCCCCCTCCACACGGATGCCGTGCAGAGCTTCGGCAAGCTGCCTGTGGACGTGGATGCCTTGGGGGTCAGCCTGCTGTCGCTGTCGGCGCACAAGCTCGGGGGGCCGAAAGGGGTCGGCGCCCTCTTCATCCGGCGCGGGACGACAATGCAACCGCTCTTCCATGGCGGAACGCAGGAGCGGTCGCGACGCGCCGGGACGGAGAACGTGGCGGGCGCCGTGGGATTCGCGCGGGCGACGGAACTGATGCTGCAAGACCAGGCGGACGCGGCCACGCGCCTGGCCGATCTCCGGGACCGGCTGGAGTGCGGCCTCATGGCGGCGCTCTCCGGTGTCGAGCGTAACGGGCATCCGGCTGAGCGACTGCCCCATACGACGAATCTGGCCTTTGCCGGCGTGGAGGCGGAATCGCTCATCCTGGCGCTGGACCTGGAGGGCATCGGGGTCTCCTCGGGCTCTGCCTGCTCCTCGGGTTCCATGGAGCCGTCCCACGTCCTCACCGCCATGGGGCATCCGCCGGAGCGGGTCGCAAGCTCGGTCCGGTTCTCCCTGGGCCGGGACACAATGCCGGAGGGGATCGCGTACGTTCTGGAGATCGTCCCACCCATGGCGGAGCGGATGCGCCAGGTGAACGCGGGCCGCACCCCGGCCGTAGGAGTGCCTGCGTGATCCCCGTCCCCGAGACCCAGGGGAAGGTCGTCGTGGCCATGAGCGGCGGCGTGGACTCGGCCGTGGCGGCCGCGCTCCTCGCTCGGGAGGGCCTGCCGGTCGTGGGGATCACCCTCCGCATCTGGTCCAGCCTGCGCCCGGCCGATGCGGAGGCGCGGTTCGACAGCTGCTGCTCGCCGGCCGCCGCGGAGGATGCGCGGGGCGTGGCGGCGGCGCTCGGGATCCCGCACTATGTGTTGAACTACGAGGCGGAGTTCGATCGCGAGGTGATCCAGTATTTCACGGATGCGTACCTCGCCGGAGAAACGCCGAATCCCTGCGTGGTCTGCAATTCGCGGCTGAAGTTCGGATCGCTTTTGGCCCGCGCCCGAGGGTGGGGTGCCGTGCGGGTGGCCACCGGACACTACGCCCGCGTCCAGCGGGACGCGGTGACGGGACGGTACCAGCTTCGACGCGCGGTGGATTCCCGAAAGGATCAGAGCTACTTCCTCTACCGCCTGACCCAGGAGCAGCTGGCGGCGGCGCTCTTCCCGGTCGGGCACCTGTCCAAGGAGGACACCCGCCGCATCGCCGCCGAGTTGGGACTGGCGGTGGCGGGGAAGCCGGACAGCCAGGAAATCTGCTTTGCCCCCGGGGACTACCGGACCTACCTCCGCCAGCGTGTGGGCACCGCCATCGTTGCTGGAACCATCCGGGATACCAGCGGGGCCGTTCGCGGACGGCACCAGGGGGTGGCTTTTTATACCGTGGGGCAGCGGCGGGGCCTGGGGATCGGCAGCCCCGAGCCGCTGTACGTGATCGACCTCGACCCGGCGACCAATGAGGTGATCGTCGGCCAGGATCGGGACCTCTGGACGCGGGAGGTGGACGTCGAGCACGTCAACCTCATCGCGAGCGAGGCCCTCACCGCCCCGCGCAGGGTCTTGGCCAAGATCCGGTATGCTCAGGCACCGGCGCCGGCGGTGATGATCCCGCTTCACGATGGCGCCGCGCGTCTCTGCTTCGAGGACCCCCAGCGGGCCGTGGCCCCCGGCCAGGCCGCGGTGTGTTACGATGTGAATGATCCGGATCTGGTGGTAGGTGGCGGCACCATCCGACGGAAGGGCGGAATTTCAAACCGACAATGAAAAACCGACAACCGATCAACTGCCACAAGAATCCCCCCTCCCTTCCCCTCCCCCGCACCGGGGGGAGGGGTGGGGTGGGGGCGAGACGAGAGTCGTATGGATGATCGGGAGCTGATCGGCAGAACGCTCGCGTCCCTGCGGCGCCGGTTGCGCCTCACCCGGGCGCTCACCGCGGGGGCCCGCTTCTTGCTGGTGGGCCTGGCCCTGGCCCTCCTGCCGCTCCTGGTGAAGGGCCTCTTTCCCGCGGGCGGTCCCGCCACGGCGGCGGGATTGGCCGCGGGATTTTCCACCCTGGGCATCCTCTACGGGCTTCTGGCCCGGCTGCCGCTGTCGCACGTGGCGCGGCTGGCTGACCGCCGCTTGGATCTGAAGGAGCGCCTGAGCAGCGCCCGGGAGCACCTGGTCATCCCGGCGGCTGCTGCACCGGATGTGGTCCGCGCCCAACTGGCCGAGACGGCGGCTCGACTCCGGGAGATCCGACCGGAGCGCGCCTTCCCCATGCGCCTCCAGGCAGAGGCCCGCCTGCTCCCGCCGGTGGCCGCCCTGGCCCTGGCCCTGGCGCTCCTGCCGCCCCTCCCGCTCAAATGGCCGGCCACCACGGGCGAGTCCAGCCCCCAGGAGACCCAGGCCGAGGAGGAGCAGGCGCGGGAGAAGCCGCTGGAGCAGAAGCTGGCGACCCCCGCCGTTCCTGACGAAATGTTCCCGAAGATTCGCGAGCGGGAGATGCAACGGGGGCCGCTCACCGCGCGCGATCACCGGGGGGACCTGGCCGCGGTCTTTCGCGACACCAAGATGAGCCAGCAGCGCCCCGACTTCGGCAGCTTCATCAAGCAGGGGGACGAGCGCCTGAAGCTCCTGGCACGCCCGGAGAGCATCCCCGACCTCAGCCGGGACGTCACCCAGAGTCCGTACCAGGTGATGATCCGCCGGATGCAGGAGCAGCTCCGGACAGGCCGCATGCAGGGCCTGACCTGGGAGCAGATCGAGCGCCTCCTCTCCGAGCTGGGGCAAAGCGGGCAACGCTTCGGGGGCGGGGGGCTGGGCGAGGACCTCATGAGCGAGATGGAGGGTGAAGGCGGCTCCCCGGACAAGATGATGGATACCCTGGCCCGGGCCCTCAACCGGCTGCGGGATCGCGACGAGGCGGGCCGGGGCAGGGGACGCAACCTCCGCCAGTCGCGCTCGCGCCAGGGTGGATCGGGACAGGATCGGGGGGACGGCGACCCGGATCGGGGCGAAGACGGCACCCCGGGCGGCTCGCTGCCAGGTACGGGGAAGTCGCTGCAGAACCGGGGCGACCCGACTGCTCGGATCGGCGGCGACAAGCAGGATTCCTTCCTGGAGGGCGACCTGCGCGATGGTCAGATGGAGGCCTACGACACCAACCTGTCGGGCAAGGGGGCCGAAAATGCCTCGCGGCTGCCCTACATGGACGTGTTCTCGCAATACCGGAAGATGATGGAGGAGGCGCTGACCAAGGAGCCGATCCCGTTCAACTACCGGGAGCAGGTGAAGGAGTACTTCCGCTCCCTGGAGAACCGGTGAAACACTTTCGAAGCTCGAATTTCGAAATTCGAAATTTGACCCTTCGGCTGATGCGTTACGGGAGAGTGCCTGGTGGCCCGACGGACCTTTGACGGAGACTTCCTCAAGCGGCTGGATGCCCTGTCCATCGTTTCCCGCAAGGTACTGACGGGCCGGGCCAAGGGCGAACGGCGCAGCATCCGCAAGGGGGCCGGTGTCGAGTTCCAGGACTACCGGCCCTATGCCACGGGGGACGACTTCCGTTACGTGGACTGGAACATCTATAGCCGGCTGGACAAGTTGCTCCTCAAGCTGTTCGTGGAAGAGGAGGACCTGTGCGTCCACCTCCTGGTGGATGGCAGCGCCTCCATGCGCTTTGGGCAGCCCCCGAAGCTGGACTACGCCCTGAAGGTCGCGGCCGCCCTGGGATACATCGGGCTCAACAACCTGGAGCGGGTGGCCCTGGCCCACTTCGCGGGCGGGATCACCCGGATGCTCCGCCCCCGCCGCGGGCGGGGCCAGATGCACCCCCTGCTGGACTTCCTCTCCACCGTCCAGGCCGAGGGACCCACCAACTTGAACGGCTGCCTGGCGGACTACGCCTTGCGCGTCCAGGTGCCGGGCGTGGTGGCGGTGCTGACCGACCTCCTGGATCCGGGCGGCTACGCCGACGGCCTGAAGGCCCTCTTGCGCCGGCGGTACGAAGTGTGTCTGCTGCACCTGGTGAGCGAGGAGGAACTCCACCCGTCCCTGCGCGGCGACCTGACGCTCCTGGACGCGGAGGGCGGGGCCAGCCGAGAGGTGAGCGTGGATCGGCAGGCGCTGGAGCGGTATCAGCAGCGCCTCCAGGACCACTTCGTCGAGGCGGAACGGTTCTGCGCCCACCACCGGATCGACTACCTGCGCACCAGCACGGCCGTGCCTTTTGAGGACCTGATCCTCCGGCACCTGCGGCGAGGCGGATTCCTGCGATGACTTTTCTCACCCCGGCCGCGTTCCTGCTGCTCCTCACGATCCCCGTGGTCATCCTGTTCCACCTGCTGAAGATTCGCCGGCAGCAGGCGGTGGTGAGCAGCACCCTCTTGTGGGCGGACAGCCTGCGGGACCTGGAGGCCAGCGCGCCGTTCCGGCGCCTCACGCCGAACCTGCTCCTCCTGCTCCAGATCCTGGCGATCCTCCTCTTGGCCCTGGCCCTGGCCAAGCCGGTCCGGACGGTCTTGGCCACGGGGTACGAGCGGAACGTCCTGATCCTGGATGTCTCGGCCAGCATGCAGGTCCGGGATCTCCCCGGGCCCCGGTTCACCGCGGCCAAGCACGCCGCCCTGGCCGAGATCGAGGCGCTCCAGCTGGGCCAGCAGGCCATGGTCATCGCCTCGGGGCACGAGGCCCGGGTGCTGGTTCCCTTCACCGAGGAGAAGCGGGCGCTTCGGCAAGCTATCCAGGCCCTCGAGGCCCTGGACGTGGAGGGGCGTCTTCCCGACGCCCTGCGGCTGGCGCAGGCCAATCTCCAGCAGGGGGGCCGGCCCGCCGTGGTGCACGTGTTCACCGACGGCGCCTTTGACACGCCCGAGGTCCCCGACCTCCGGGGGGCGGCCATTCGCTGGCATCGCTTCGCCCAGCGCTCCCGGAACATCGGCATCACGGCCTTCGAGACCCGCAAGGCCTACTTCGGGGCGTTCGACTATCAGGCCTTCCTGTCGGTGGCGAATTACGGCGGCGAGGCGCAGACGTTCGACGTCACGCTGGCCCTGGACGGCCAGCTTCTGAAGGCGGAGCAGGTCACCCTGGGCGCCGAGGTCAAGCGGTCCTTCGTCATTCCCTTCACCCACGATGGCGGCGGGGTCCTGCGGGCGGAGATCCACGCCGAGGACGACCTGGCCGCAGACAATCGCGCGCTCGCGGTCATCCCGCCTCCCCGTCCCCTCCGGATCCTGCCGGTCAGCCCCGGGAACGCCTTCTTGGAGAAGGCCCTGGCGGCCGACCCGCGGGTCCAGGTCGAACCGGGGACGGTCGAGTCCCTGGAGAAGGCCGCCCAGTACGACGTGGTGATCCTGGACAACACCCCGGTGAAGTCGGTGCCGCCAGGGCGCTACCTCCTCATCAACACCTTGCCGGAAGGCATCCCACTGGAGCTCCTCGGCCGCATAGAGGAGCCCCCCATCATCGACTGGGACCGTGGGCATCCGGCCATGCGCTTCCTCGATCTGTCCAAGGTGGCGATCCAGGAGGCCATGCGGGTCCGTCCCGTGGGGAGCGGGCGCGCCCTGATGGAATCCAATCTGACGCCCCTCGTCTATGCCGTTGACGAGCGCGGAACGAAGGCCGTCTTTGTCGGCTTCGACCTGTACCGGTCGGATTTTCCGCTGCGGGTGGCGTTCCCGCTCTTCGTCAGCAATGTCCTTCGCTGGCTCCAACCGCGGACTTTGGAGGACGCCGGCCTGCAACTCCGCACGGGCCAGCCTCTCGTGACCGGCCTCCCGGCGGGGGTGCGGCAGGCCACCCTCACCGATGCCGGGGGGGGAAGCCACGCCCTCCAAGCGGACGCGGACGGCAAAGTCGGCTTCGTCGAGACCACTCACGCCGGGATCTACACGGTGAAGGCGGGGGCGTGGGAGCAGCGCTTCGCGGCGAACCTCCTGGCGGATTCGGAATCCAACATCGCCCCCCGGGCGCACCTCCTGGTCCGGGATGAGCGGACCCAGGGGTCGGCCGAGGAGCCCCCCGCCGCCTTCCCGTCGCGCAGGGAACTCTGGCGGGTCTTTGCCCTCCTGGCCCTGCTCCTCCTCCTGGTCGAAGGCATCGTCTACCACCGGCAGGCACAGGGCCGGTGGCCGGTGGCGGCCGCCGCCGTCCGGGCGGCCGTGCTTCTCCTCGTGATCCTGGGGCTGGGCGGGGCCGGTGTGCACCACACGACGGATCAGCTCAACGTCCTGTTCCTGGTGGACGCCTCGGACAGCGTGGCCCTGGAGAATCGGGCGAAAGCCTGGCAGTATGTGCAGGAGGCGGTGAAGGCCGTCGGAAAACGGGACCGGTACGGCGTCGTGACCTTCGGCGGAAGCCCGGTGCTCGAGGTCCCGATGGGCCTGGATCCGCTGGCGGCGAAGCCGCCCTTTGTGGCGGATTCCCGCGCCACGGATATCGGGGCGGCCATCAAGCTGGCCCTGGCCGCCTTCCCCCGGGACGGGGCCCGGCGGATCGTCCTGCTCTCCGACGGCAATGAGAATCAGGGCAGCGCCCGCGAGGCCGCCCGGCGGGCCCGGGCCGAGGGGGCGGACATCTACGTGGTGCCCCTGAAGAACGCCTACGCCGGCGAGGTCCTGGTGGAACGCCTGGTGGTCCCCCAGGAGGTGAAGTTCGGTGAGTCCTTCCTGGTCCGGGTCGTGGCCTGGAGCGCCCGGGAGGCCACGGGCCGCATCTCGCTGTACCGCGACGGGGAGTTCGTGGGCGCCCAGCCGGTCAAGCTGACGCCGGGGAAGAATGTCTTCGCCTACCAGCAGTCCATTGACCAGGGCGGATTCCACATCTTCCAGGCGCGTCTGGAGGCGCCGGACGACGTGGTGGAGGAGAACAACCGGGGCGTCGGACTGGTCGCGGTCCGGGGGCGGCCGTCCGTGCTGTACGTGGAGAAGGATCGGGACCAGGGGGCGCACCTGCTGAATGCCCTCCGAACGCAGAACCTCCAGGTGGAGATGGTCGGCCCCGAGGCCCTGCCCACCACCATGGAGGGCCTCACCCGGTACGATTCCATCATCTTGAGCAACATCTCCGCCCTCCGCGTGACGAAGGCCCAGATGGAGCTGCTCCGCAGCTATGTCCGGGACCAGGGGGGAGGCCTGGTCATGCTGGGCGGCGAGGAGAGCTTCGGCGTGGGGGGCTACTACCACACGGCCGTGGAAGAGGCGCTCCCGGTGACCATGGAGGCCCGGCAGAAGGTGGAGATCCCCTCGCTCGCAGTCGTCCTGGTCATCGACCGGTCCGGCAGCATGGAGACCAGCGTGGACTCCCGCTTCTCCAAGCTGGAGCTGGCTAAGGAGGCAGCGCAGCTCGTCGTAGAGCTCTTGGACGAGCGCAACGAGGTCGGCGTCATCGCCTTCGACACCGCGTGGAGCTGGGTGGTGCCCATGGGACCGGCCAAGGACAAGGACCGGATCCTGCGGGAGGTCGCCACGATCAAGGCGGGCGGGGGCACCGACCTGTTCCCGCCCCTCAAGGAGGCGTACCAGACCATCTACGACCGCAAGGCCCTGCTGCGCCACGTCCTGGTGCTCTCCGACGGCGAGGTGACGGTGGCGGACTTCGCGGGCCTGGTGCGGCGGATGCAGCAGGACAAGATCACCGTCTCTTCCGTGGCCATCGGGAAGGACTCGGACATCCGCTTCATGACGGATCTCTCCCGCTGGGGCCGGGGGCGCTTCTACTATACCGAGGACATCTACAGCATTCCCCGGATTCTTACGCTGGAGACGCAGCTCGCCAGCAAGGCCTCCATCATCGAGCAGCCGTTCCGCCCGGTGCTCACCCACCCGGGACACGAGATCATCCAGGACGTCCGCTGGGACCAGGCCCCACCCCTGGGCGGCTACGTGTCCACCACGCCCAAGCCGATGGCGGACACGCTCCTGATCTCCCACCAGCGGGATCCCATCCTGGCGGCGTGGCGCTACGGGCTGGGCCGGACGGTGGCCTTTACCTCTGATGCCAAGGCCAAGTGGGGGATCCTGTGGGTGCGGTGGGATGAGTTCGCCAAGCTCTTTGGCCAGATGGTCCGCTGGACGCTGCGGACGGCCCAGCGGAGCGAGGTAGTGACCTCCGTCG
>Ga0184639_10000531_pt1 | contig 14874 bp, 13 predicted proteins | sample PLM31_170_b2_FD_133155 | JGI IMG/M metagenome (GOLD analysis project Ga0184639, IMG submission 133155) | Groundwater sediment microbial communities from an aquifer in East River, Colorado, USA - PLM3-1_170_b2 | ecosystem: Environmental > Terrestrial > Soil > Riparian zone | place: USA: East... | reverse complement strand
CGGGCTTGCCCTTCGCCAGAAATGCCCGGTAGCCGATGCGGTAGTCCTCGGTGCCGAAGCAGGCGAAGCTCTCGTCGTACTCCTCGGGCGTGAGCGGCCGGGGGTCGGCCAGGCGGCGGGCGAACTTCTTGTGCCAGCGTGCGACGAGCGGCGCGCCGTCCGCGATCCGCCGTACGGTGGCCCGCGTCTCCTCCTCCACCCGGTCGTCGGGCACGACCCGGTTCACCAGGCCTTTCTCTCGCGCCTCCTGGGCGCCGAACACCCGGCCCTCGAGCACGATCTCGAGCGCGACCGCGCGGCCGACGAGGTCGATCAGCCCTTGCAGCTCGCCGTAGGCCACGACGAGGCCCAGGTTCTTGACCGGGACGCCGAAGCGGCTCGACTCGCCGCAGATCCGCAGGTCGCACACGGCCGCGAGCTCGAGCCCGCCGCCGACGCAGGCGCCGCAGATCATCGCGACCACCGGGTGCCGGCAGCGGGCGACCGCGTCCAGCGCCGTATGCACGACCCGGTCGTACTCGCGCGCCTGCTCGACGTTCGCGCGCTCGGTCGCGAACTCCGCGATGTCGGCGCCGGCCGCGAACGCCTTGTCGCCGGCGCCGCGGAGCACCACGCAGCGGAGCGACTCGTCCGCGTCGAACGCCGCGAAGCGCTCGCCGAGCGCGCGCCACATGGGCCTGTCGAGCGCGTTCAGGCGCTCGGGCTTGTTCAGCGTGACCGTGGCGATCGCGCCTTCGCGCGCGACGAGAACCCCGTCGGACATGCCGACCCTTCGGGCTAGGCCGCCTTGCGCGCCGACTTGGCGCCCTTGGCGCAGGTTGCAAGAAACTCCATCGCCGCCTGCACGCCGCCCTTCCGGTGCGGCACGCTTGCGAGCTCCAGGCCCATCTCCACGCCGGCGAGCGTCCCCATCAGCGCGAGATCGTTGAAGTCGCCGAGATGGCCGATGCGGAAGACCTTGCCCGCGAGCTTGCCAAGCCCGGTGCCGAGCGACATGTCGAACGCCTCGAGAATGCGCTTGCGCAAGCTGTCGGCGTCGTGGCCTGCCGGCGTCATCACCGCCGTGAGCGAGCTCGAGTATTCCTCGGGCACCGCGCACAGCACCTCCAGACCCCACGCGCGCACCGCGCGCCGCGTGGCTTCGGCGTGGCGGTCGTGGCGCGCGAACACATTCTCGAGCCCTTCCTCGCGCAGCATCCGCAGCGCCTCGCGCAGGCCGTAGAGCAGGTTGGTGGCGGGCGTGTAGGGGAAGTAACCCGTCTTGTTGTTGGCGAGCATCTCGTCCCAGCCCCAGTAGGACCGCGGCAGCTTCGCGCTCTTCGACGCCTGTTGCGCCTTCTCGCTGATGCAGTTGAACGACAGGCCCGGCGGGAGCATGAGCCCTTTCTGCGAGCCGGCGACCGTCACGTCGACACCCCACTCGTCGTGGCGATAGTCGATCGAGGCGAGCGAGCTGATCGTGTCGACGAGGTACAGCGCCGGGTGACCCGCGGCGTCGATCGCCTTCCGGATCGCGCCGATGCGGCTCGTCACGCCGGTGGAGGTCTCGTTGTGCACCACGCACACGGCCTTGATCGCCTTGGCCTTGTCCTCCTTCAGCTTCGCCTCGACGAGCGCGGGATCCGCGCCGCGGCGCCAGTCGGTGCCGACGAGCTCGACCTGCAGGCCGAGGCGGGTGGCCATCTTGTGCCACAGCGTCGCGAAGTGCCCGGTCTCGAACATCAGCACCTTGTCGCCAGGCGAGAGCGTGTTGACCAGCGCGGCCTCCCAGGCGCCCGTGCCGGAGGCCGGATAGATCACGACCGGCTGGGCCGTCTTGAAGACGTCCTTGAGGCCGCCGAGCACTTCGTGGCCGAGCTCGGCGAACGCGGGGCCCCGGTGGTCCATCGTGGGCATGTCGATCGCGCGGAGGACGCGATCGGGCACGTTGGTCGGGCCGGGGATCTGCAGGAAATGCCTGCCGGCGCTGTGGCTCATGGGGACTCTCCGCGGGGAACGCCCCGATGGTAGAGGGGCTGGGTGTCCGAGGCAACGGCGGCCCCGGGGCCGCGGTGCAGCATGCGGAGCCGGCGGTATGATTCGGCCGGCAGACGGAAAGAGGAGACCCGGCCAATGACTCTCGCGATCGACGTCGTCTCGGACGTCGTCTGTCCGTGGTGCTTCATCGGCAAGCGTCGACTCGAGGGCGCGCTGGCACGGTACGCGGCCGAGCGGCCCGAGGCGCCCGCCCCCGAGGTCACTTGGCGACCGTTCCAGCTCAACCCGGGGCTCCCCGCCGAGGGCGTGCCGCGCGACGAGTACGTCGCGCGCAAGTTCGGCGCCCGGGGCGGTGCGGTCTACGACCGCGTTGCGGCAGTGGGGCGCGAGGTCGGCATCGCCTTCGCGTTCGATCGCATCGCTCGCCAGCCGAACACGCTTGCCGCGCACAGCCTGATCGAGCTGGCCGGGGCCCACGGCCGTCAGGGTGCGGTGAAGGAAGCGTTCTTCCGCGCCTACTTCCTCGACGGCGTCGACCTGACCGCGCGCGAGAACCTCGTCGCGATCGCGACGTCCACCGGCCTCGACCGCGCCGCCGTCGAGGAGCGGCTCGACAACGCGCAGGCGCGCGAGGCGACCGCAGCCGAGGACGTCCGCGCGCGCGAGACCGGCATCGAGGGCGTGCCGTTCTTCATCTTCAACCGGCGGCTCGCCGTATCGGGCGCGCAACCGTCCGACGTGCTGCTCGACGCGATGAAGCAGGCCGAAGGCGCGCCGTCGGAAGCGTGAACGTCTTCGAGCTCCAGTTCCATCCCGGCGCCGCCGGCGCGAGCCTCGCCGCGCGGCTGCGGCGCGAGCTCCAGGGCGAGGTGCTCTTCGACCGCGCCAGCCGGGGCCGGTACTCGACCGACGCGTCGATCTACCAGATCGAGCCGGTCGGCGTCGTCGTGCCCAGGACGGAGGACGACGCGCTGCAGGCGATGCGGATCGCCGCCGAGGCGGGCGTGCCGATCCTGCCGCGCGGCGCCGGCTCGTCGCAGTGCGGGCAGGCGGTGGGCGCCGCGCTCGTGATCGACAACACCAGGCACCTCAACCAGGTGGTCGAGTTCGACCCGGCGCACGCGACCGTGACGGTGCAGCCCGGGATGGTGCTCGACCAGCTGAACGCGTTCCTCAGGCCGCACGGCCTCTGGTTTCCGGTCGACGTGTCCACCTCCGCCCAGGCGACGATCGGCGGCATGACCGGCAACAACTCCTGCGGCTCGCGCTCGATCCGCTACGGCAACATGGTGCACAACGTGCTGGCGGTGGACGCGGTGCTCGCCGACGGGTCGCAGTACCGCTTCGGGCCGAGCGCGGAGCTCGACCAAAGCCCCGCCGGCTACCGCGCCCTCGTCGACAAGGTGCACACGATCGTCCGGCGCGAAGCCGAGGAGATCGCCGCGCGCTGGCCGAAGGTCCTGCGGCGCGTGCAGGGCTACAACATCGACATGGTGCAGCCCGGCCCCTCGGGTGAGGCCATGGTCCCGCACAACCTCGCGCACCTCCTCGTCGGCTCGGAAGGCACGCTCGCGTACTCGCGCCGCGTCACGCTCAAGCTCGCGCCGATCCCGAAGTACAAGGCGCTCGGCGTGTGCCATTTCCCCACGTTCTACCGGGCGATGGAGTGCACGCGGCACATCGTCGGGCTCGATCCCGACGCGGTGGAGCTGGTCGACCGCACGATGATCGAGCTCGCCGGCGAGAACGCGGCGTTCGCGCCGATCATCGCGCGCTTCATCCGCGGGCAGCCCGAGGCGATCCTGCTGGTCGAGTTCGCCGGGGACGAGCGCGACCCCCAGGTTGCGAAGCTCAAGCGCCTCGTCGAGCTCATGGGCGACCTCGGCCTGCCCGGGAGCGTGGTCGAGGTGCCCGACGCGAAGCTCCAGAAGGACATCTGGGAGGTCCGCAAGGCGGGCCTCAACATCATGATGTCGATGAAGGGCGACGGGAAGCCGGTGTCGTTCATCGAGGACTGCGCGGTGCCCCTCGAGCACCTGGCGGAGTACACCGACCGCCTCACCAGGGTGTTCGAGAAGCACGGCACCAAGGGCACCTGGTACGCGCACGCCTCGGTCGGCACGCTCCACGTCCGCCCGGTCCTGAACATGAAGGCGGACGGGGCCAAGAAGATGCGGGCCATCGCCGAAGAGGCGTGCGCGATGGTGAAGGCGTTCAAGGGCTCGGCCTACTCCGGGGAGCACGGCGACGGGCTGGTGCGCTCCGAATGGATCGAGCCGATCGTCGGCCGCCGCCTGACGCGCTCGCTCGAGGAGATCAAGGGCCTCTTCGATCCCAAGGGCCTCATGAACCCCGGCAAGATCGTGCGGCCCGCGAAGATGGACGACGCGTCGCTCTTCCGCTACAAGCCGGGCTACGCGCCAATGCGGCTCGACACGGCGCTCGACTGGTCGGAGTGGAGCGTGCCCGGCGCCGCGAGCCAGGGCTTCGCGGCCGCGGTCGAGATGTGCAACAACAACGGCCACTGCCGGAAGTTCGATGCCGGCACGATGTGCCCCTCCTTCCGCGCCACCGGCGACGAGCAGCACCTCACGCGCGGCCGCGCCAACACGCTGCGGCTCGCGATCTCGGGCCAGCTCGGCCCGGACGGCCTGGCATCGGATGCCCTCTACGACACGCTGGATCTCTGCGTCGGCTGCAAGGGCTGCAAGCGCGAGTGCCCCACCGGCGTGGACATGGCGCGGATGAAGATCGAGTTCCTGCACCACTACCACGGCCGTCACGGCTGGCCGCTGAAGGAACGGCTGATCGCCTACCTGCCGCGGTATGCGCCGTTCGCCGCGCGGCTCGCGCCGCTCGCGAACCTCCGCGATCGCGTCCCGTTCGTCGCCACGCTCACCGAGCGGCTCGCCGGCTTGTCGGCGAAGCGCAGCCTGCCGAAGTGGCAGGGCCGCCCGTTCCTGCGGTCGGCCGCGGGGCGCTATCAGGTGCGCACGCCCGAGGACTGTGACGTCGTACTGCTCGCGGACACGTTCAACAACTACTTCGAGCCGGAGAACGCGATCGCCGCGCTGCGCGTGCTCGAGGCGGCGGGCCTGCGCGTGCACGTCGCGCGCCCCGCCGGCGGCGGTCGACCGCTCTGCTGCGGCCGGACCTTCCTCGCGGTCGGCATGGTGAACGAGGCGCGGGACGAAGCGCGGCGGGTGCTCGACGCGCTCGCGCCGTACGTCGCGCGCGGCGTTCCCGTCGTCGGGCTCGAGCCATCGTGCCTGCTCACGCTGCGCGACGAGTTCCGGTCGGTGCTGCCCGGCGCGGCGACCGCGAAGCTCGCCGGGCACGCGCTGCTGCTCGAGGAGTTCCTCGCGCGCGAGGCCGAGGCCGGCCGGCTGAAGCTCAAGCTGAACGCGCTGCCGCAGGCGAAAGCGCTGCTGCACGGCCACTGCCACCAGAAGGCGTTCGGCGCGATGCCGGCGGTGGAGCGCGCGCTCAAGCTCGTTCCCGGGCTCGAGGTCGAGACGGTCGAATCGAGCTGCTGCGGCATGGCGGGCGCGTTCGGCTACGAGGCGCGCCACTACGACGTCTCGATGAGGATGGCGGAGGCGTCGCTGTTGCCGAAGGTGCGCGCAGCGGACAGCGCGACGCTCGTCGTCGCCGACGGCACGAGCTGCCGGCACCAGATCGCCGACGGCGCGGGACGCGAGGCGATCCATGTCGCCCGGGTGCTCGAGCGGGCGCTCGGCTAGGCTATGAACACGAGACCCACGCCCTGATCCACCTAGTAACGAGGGGTAGCCGCATCGGTTTCGGCTTGGCGTCCGCGGATCTCTCGCGAGGACGAGCGGCCTGAGACGCTGTGCCGGGATCGGAGGGTCGGCTGGTCGTCGAAGACCCAAGACTCCCAACTTATCAATTGACTAACTTACCTGATCTCGGTAGATTTCTACCGAAATTCGGTATATCAATGGTCGTCGCCCCAAGGGTCAGCGCCGTCCTCTTCGGCAAGGCTCAACGCGCTGTGCTCGCGTTGCTCTTCGGGCGTGCGGACCAGGCTTTCTATCTCAGTGAGATCGTCTCCTACGCGGACACGGGCGCGAGCCAAGTCCAGAAGGAGCTTCATCGACTCACCGAAGCCGGGCTGGTGCTGCGGGAAAAGCGCGGCAAGCAGGTCTATTACCGCGCCAATGCTTCAGCGCCGATCTTCGAGGAACTGAAGAGCATCGTCGCGAAGACCTTCGGCATCGCCGATGCCGCTCGAGACCTTCTGGCCCCGTTCAGATCCCGCATAGACCTCGCGTTCATCTACGGCTCGGTCGCGCGTGGTGCGGAAACCGCCACGAGCGACGTCGACGTGTTCGTCGTGGGCGACCTGGGCGTGTCCGACTTGGCAGAAGCCCTGGTCGTGGCAGAGGCGAAGCTGCGACGCACGCTGTCCCCGACCATCTACAGCCGCGCGGAGTTCGTGGAGAAAGCCGAGAGTAGGGATCACTTCATCACGCGGGTGCTGGAAGCACCGAAGATCTTCCTGATCGGTACCCGACGTGCGCTCGATGAGCTCGTCCAGCGACAACCTGAAGAATCTTGAGCGGACCGGGGCGCTTCGACCCGAGCCGATTTCAAAGCTGGAGCTTCAGGGATACCTGACGAACGCGGCCCTCTGCCTGAAGGACGGCAAGAACCTCCAGAACAGCGCCGCTACGAGGTTCGGGCTTGCGTACACGGCGGCGCACGCGCTTGCCCTCGCCGCCCTCCGCGCGCACGGATATCGGCCGGTACGGGGCACACCAGGTCACCGCGCTATTGTCTTCCTCACGCTGCCGCACACAGTCGGCGCGGACGCGAAAGTGTGGCGATCCTTGCGCGAAGCCCACGACAAGCGGAACAAGTCCGAATATGAAGGCTTGGTCAACGCCTCGGAGCGGGAGGCGGCCGATCTCGTGACGGTGGCGGAAAGCCTGAGCCAGCTCGTTCGGGATTGGCTTGCGGCGAGCCGACCCGATCTGTTGTGACGTGCTAGCCGGCCGCTAGCGACGCTCGAAGCCTCAGGCCGGAACGTCCGGATCGAGCTGCCGCTCGAGCCAGGCGATCTGGTCCTTGAGCAGGAGCTTCCGCCGCTTCAGGCGCTGCATCTGGAGCTGGTCGTAGACGAGCTGATCGGCGAACCGCTTGATGACGTCGTCAAGATCGCGGTGCTCGATCTTGAGCTGCATGATGCGCTGCTCGAGCATCGCGCGCTCGACTTCGTCCATCGCGGCCGTCCCCGTCCCTGCGGGGCATTCTAGCCCCGCCGCTTGCTCCAGGCGAAGAGGAGCACCCCGGCCACGATCATCGGCACGGACAGCCACTGTCCCATGCTCAGGCCGAGCGCGAGCAGGCCGAGGAAATCATCCGGCTCGCGGAAGAACTCGACCGCGAACCGCGCGACGCCGTAGCCGATCAGGAACATCGCCGACACGGCGCCGGTCGGGCGCGGCTTGGCCGAGTAGAGCCAGAGGATCACGAACAGCACGATGCCCTCGAGCAGGAACTGATAGAGCTGCGACGGGTGGCGCGGCAGCGGACCGGCCGCCGGACTCTGGAAGACCATGCCCCACGCGACGTCCGTGACGCGCCCCCACAGCTCGCCGTTGATGAAGTTGCCGAGCCGGCCCGCGGCGAACGCGAGCGGGCTCAGCGGCGCGAAGAAATCGGTGATCTCGAGCCAGCCCAGGCGGTGCTTGCGCGCGACCCACCAGATGGCGACGAGCACGCCGAGGAATCCGCCGTGGAACGCCATGCCGCCCTGCCAGACGGCGAGGATCTCGAGCGGGTGCTGCGCGTAGTAGCCGGGCTTGTAGAAGAGCACGTAGCCGAGCCGGCCGCCGAGGATCACGCCCAGCACGCAGTAGAACAGCAGATCGTCGAGCACCTGGACGGTCACCCGGCCCGACGCCCCGCGCGCGATGCGCAGCCGCCCGAGCCCGTAGGCGAGCGCGAAGCCGACGAGATACATCAGCCCGTACCAGCGGATCGCGAGCGGGCCGATCTGGATGGCGACGGGATCGAAGTTGGGGTGGGTAAGCACGCGGGAAGAATGCCCGAATGCGCCGGTGCGGTCGAGCGGGCGGGCGCACGGGTAGAATCCGCGGCCCATGTCCCGCGCCGACGCGCACGACCCGCTCGCGCCGTTCCGCTCGCGCGACTACCGGCGCTTCTCGGGCGTGGCTCTCCTCGCCGCGATGATCGAGCGGTCGCAGGGCGTGGCCATCGGTTGGGACGTCTACGAGCGCACCGGCTCGGCGCTCGCGCTCGGCGCGCTCGGTCTCGTGCAGTTCCTGCCGGTGCTGGCGCTGTTCCTTCCCGCGGGACACCTGGCGGATCGCTTCGACCGGCGCTGGGTCCTCGGCTTGAGCTTCGCGGCGTGGGGCGCCGCCAACCTGCTCCTCGCGGTGAGTTCGCTCGTGGGCTCGCACACGGGCTGGATCTACCTCGCCGCGGCCGGCCTCGGCGCGGCGCTGGTCATCAACCGCCCGGCGCGCGACGCGCTGCTCGCGCAGCTCTGGGCGGTTGAAGCTGGATCCCCGCCTGCGCGGGGATGACCGTTGCCGCGCGGGCTGTCCCCGCGCTCGCAACGGTCAGTTCACGGTCGCGCCGGTGTCGCGCACGACCTTGCCCCACTTCTCGTACTCGGCGCGCATGAACTCGCCGAACTCCTTGGGCCCGAGCACGCTGGCGTCGACGCCGGCGGCCCGGAAGCTCGGCTGCAGCTCCGGGTCCTGGAGCGCCTTGAGGGTCTCGGCGTGGATCCGCTGCACGATCTCGGGCGGCGTGCCCGCGGGCGCGAGCAGGCCGAGCCACAGCGTCGCCTCGTAGCCGGGGACGCCGGCCTCGGCGATCGTCGGCACGTCGGGCAGATCCGGCGAGCGCTTCGGCGTCGTGACGCCGAGCGCGCGGAGCCGCCCCGCCTTGACGTGCGAGATGACGTTCGGCACCCCGGCGAACGACACCTTCACCTGCCCCGACAGCAGGTCCTGCATCGCGGGCCCGCTGCCTTTGTACGGGACGTGGTTCAACTGGACACCGGCCGCCGAGTTGAACAGCTCGGCGACCAGGTGCTGCGCGCTGCCGTTTCCCGAGCTCGCGAAATCGATCTTCCCCGGCTGCGCCTTCGCGGCCGCGATGAGCTCCTGCACCGAGCTCACCGGAAACTGCGAGTTCACCACCAGTACGTAGGGGCCCGAGGCGAAGAGCATGATCGGCGTGAAGTCCTTCAGCGCGTCGTAGGGCACCGTCTTGTACAGCCACGGGGCGATGACGTGCGGCGTGCCGGAGACGAGCAGCGTGTAGCCGTCGGGCTTCGACTTCGCGACGAAGTCGGTGCCGATGGTCCCACCGGCGCCGGGCCGGTTCTCGACGAACACCTGCTGCCCGAGCGCGGTCGAGAGCCGCGGCGCCATGATCCGCGTCGGCACGTCGGCGAAGCCGCCCGGCGAGAGCGGCACGACCAGGCGGACGGGCCGATTGGGATAGGACTGCCCGAACGACGGCGCCGCGACCGCGGTGAGCGCCGCGGCGAGCGCAATGCTTAGGACACGGCGATGCATGATGACCTCCTCCGCGCTCAGGCCCGATACACCGACCCGAGCAAGCTAAAACGACGAATGCAGGATGTCGCAGACAGTCCGGCAATTCTGCGCGTCAGTTCACCGTCGCGCCGGTGTCGCGCACGACCTTGCCCCACTTCTCGTACTCGGCGCGCATGAATGCGCCGAGTTCCTGGGGACGGAGAACGGTCGCCTCGAGGCCGGCAGCCCGGAAACCCAGCTGCACCTCCGGCTCCTGGAGGACCTTCGCCGTCTCGGCGTGCAGGCGCTCCACGATCTCGGGCGAGAGGCCCGCCGGCGCGACCAGGGCGCCCCACACCGTCGCCTCGTAGCCGGGGACGCCGGCCTCGGCCACCGTGGGGACCTCCGGCAGGTCCGGCGAGCGCTTCGGCGTCGTGACCGCAAGCGCGCGGAGGCGCCCGACCTTGACGTGCGGCATGACGTTCGGGATCCCGGCGAACGAGACCTTCACCTGCCCCGACAGGAGATCCTGCATCGCGGGGCCGCTGCCCTTGTAGGGCACGTGGTTCAGGTCCACGCCCGCCATCGAGTTGAACAGCGCGGCGACCAGATGCTGCGCGCTGCCATTGCCCGAGCTCGCGAAGTCGATCTTCCCCGGCTGCGCCTTTGCCGCCGCGATGAGCTCTGGCACCGAATTCACCGGCAGCTGCGGGTTCACCACCAGGACGTACGGTCCGGAAGCGATCATCATGATCGGCGCGAAGTCCTTCAGCACGTCGTATGGCAGGCTCTTGTACAGCCACGGGCTGATGACGTGCGGCGTGCCCGTCCAGAGCAGCGTGTAGCCGTCGGGCTTCGACTTCGCGACGAAGTCGGCGCCGATCGTCCCGCCGGCGCCGGGCCGGTTGTCGATGAACACCTGCTGGCCGAGCGCTGCCGAGAGCCGCGGCGTGACGATGCGCGCCGCCACGTCCGAGAATCCGCCCGGCGAAAACGGCACCAGCAGACGGACTGGCCGCGTCGGATACGACTGGCCGAGCGCCTGCCCGGCCACGGCGAGCAGCGCCGCGGCAAACGCGGCGCGAACGGCGTTGCGACCCATGGGGCACCCCCTTCGTGCTTAGGCCCGATAGACCGGCTCGGGCAGGGTGAAGAACGAGTGCAAGATGTGATAGGCGGTCTGGTAGTTCTTCTGCTGAAAGCTCGCGTGCGCGATCCCGGCCATCACCGCGAACTGCTTGTCCGGGTTCGGCAGCCGCTTGAAGAACTCCAGGAGATCGTCGACGCCCGCGATCCCGTCCCACTGCCCGCGCATGACGAGCGTCGGCGCGGTGATCTTCGCCGGGTCGACGAGCGGCAGCTTCGAGCACATGTCGACGTAGGTGCCGGTGGGCACGGAGTCGTCCAGGGCGAGGATCGCGTCGGCGAACGCGCTAATCGTGGCGTCGTCGGCCGTGCCCGGGTGGTCGCGGGTGAAGATGCTCTGCACGAACGCGCGATCGATCGGCCGGCGGTGCTTGGACGCGTACTCGGGAAGCTTCCTGCGGCGCTCGCCGAGCGTCGGGCTGCCTTCCCCGGTCCACACGAACGCGTCGAGCGCGAGCCGCGCCACCCGCTCCGGGTGGCGCTCGGCGAAGAGCGCCGCTTTCAGGGCACCCGACGAGATGCCGTAGACGAGCAGCTTCTTCGCGCCCGTCGTCTCGAGGAGGTACCGCGTTCCCGCCTCGAGGTCGTCGGCGCCGTTCGCGACGTCGGAGTTGATCGCGCGGTGCTTGTCGGAGCGGCCGTAGCCTTCGTTGTCCATGCACCAGGTGTCGAAGCCCCGAGCGGCGAACCAGTCCATCACCGAGGAGTCCGGCCGGCCGGGCACGTGGAGGTCGAAGGTCGGCTGCGAGCCCATCGACGAGCCGTGGACGAAGAGCACCGTGCCCTGCTTTGGTCCCCCGCCCGTGGGCGGCTTCTGCCAGAGGAAGAGCCGCACGTCCCCCTTGCGGGTCCAGTGCTCCCGACCGGTCGTCGCCGTCCGTCCGGCGACTGCGCTCTCGTTCATTTACGCCTCCTCGCCTCTAGAGGCGAGGAGTCTACGACGGAATCAAGCCCGTTCGCGAGCGCCGCGCGCATGGGCGCGCGCGAGACCGACGAAGGCCTGCACGGCCGGGCCGTCGTCCGCACCGCGCCAGGCGATCCCGAGCTCGATCCGGGGGCTGCGGTCGGTGAGCGGCCGATAAACGACCCCGGTCCGCCGCAGGTTCACGAGCGACGCGGGCACGAGTGCGACCCCCATCCCGGCCGCGACCAGGCTGACGATCGTCTGCATCTGGATCGCTTCCTGCTCGACGCGCGGCGAGAACCCGGCCCGCTGGCAGGCGCCGACGATCTGGTCGTAGAGCGAGGTCCCCACCTTGCGGGGGAAGAGGATGAACGGCTCGTCCCGGAGCGAAGCGAGCGCGAGCGGCCCCTTGCCGCCTCGCCCCGCGGGCACCGCGGCGACCAGCGTCTCGTGGAGGAGCGGCGCGTAGTCGAGGCCGGGCGCGTCCACCGGCGGCAGCACGAGCCCGACGTCGAGCTCGCCCTGGCGCAGCGCCGCGAGCTGCACGTCGCTCGTGGCCTCCTGCAAGGCGAGCCTGATGCCGGGATGCCGCCGCCGGAACTCGGGTGCGAGCTCGGGCAGCAGGTTGTAGGCCGCGACGCTGATGAACCCGAGCGCGAGCGTCCCGACCTGGCCGGACGCGATCTGGCGCGCGCCCGCCTGGAGGGCGTCGGCGTCGCGGAGCAGCCGCCGCGCCTCCGGCAGCAGCGCGGCGCCGGCGGCGGTCAGGCGGACCGAGCGCCGGGTGCGGCTGAAGAGCGCGGCGCCGAGCGCCTCCTCGAGGCCGCGGATCTGGCGCGACAGCGGCGGCTGCGAGATGTGCAGCCGTTCCGCGGCGCGGCCGAAGCTCAAGTGTTCGGCCACGGCCACGAAATAGCGGAGGTGGCGCAGCTCCATTGATGCTTAAAAGGTATCATATAGGCGATTCTAATGTATTGGACGGTATCAGCGGCCCGCCGGTACAGTCCGCGCGGTGCAGCGCGCCCAGCGAAGAGCGTCGGCGAGCGCCGCGACCGCCTACGCCGCGCTCGCGGCGACGTCCCTGCTCTGGTCCGGGAACACCATCACCGGCCGGGCGCTGCACGACGCGGTTCCGCCGGTGGCGTTCGCGTTCTGGCGCTGGGCGCTGATCCTCGTGCTGCTCGCGCCGTTCGTCAGCCGCGAGCTCGTCCGCCACTGGCCAGTGATCCGGCGCTCGTGGCGGATGCTTGCGGCACTGGGGCTGATGAGCACGGGGCTCTACCACGCGCTGATGTTCTGGGCGCTCCACTACACCGCCGCGATCAACGCGCAGGTGCTCAACTCGACCGTCCCGCTGTGGGTGCTGCTGATCGCCTGGCTTACCCTCGGCGCCCGCCCGACCCGCCGCGAGTGGCTCGGCCTCGGGGTGTCGGCGACCGGGGTGGCGGTGATCCTGGCGCGCGGCGAATGGCAACGCCTCGCGGCGCTGGAGTTCAACGCCGGCGACCTGCTGATGCTGGGGGCGATGATCGTCTGGTCGGTCTACACGCTGTGCCTCCCGCGGCGGCCGCTCGAGCTGTCGGCGTTCGCGTACACGTTCGTCGCCGGCGCATTCGGGCTCGCGGGGCTCGCGCCGCTCTACGCGTGGGAGCTCGCGACCGGCCGCGGGGGCTTCGCGCTCACCGGCGAAGTCGTCGCCGGCATCCTGTACACGGCGGTGTTCGCCTCGATCGTAGCGACGGCGACGTTCAACTTCGGCGTCGACGGCGCGGGCGCGGCGCGCGCATCGTTCTTCACCCACCTCGTGCCGGTGTTCGGCGCGGTGCTCGGCGTCCTGCTGCTCGGCGAGCCGGTGGGCTGGTACCACCTCGCCGGCTTCGGGCTCATCCTCGCCGGGATCGCCCTCGCGACCCGCGTGCCCTGGCGCTTGGGGAGCGCGCGCGGCGCGGGCTAGACTTCGTCACAACGTTTCCGGAGGAGTGACCCATGGCCAAGAAGAGAGCTTCCCTGCCCCTGAACTGGCGCTCGCGCACGATCACGCAGGGCGTCGCCCGCTCGCCCAACCGCGCGATGCTGCGGGCGGTCGGGTTCGGCGACCGCGACTTCGAGAAGCCGATCGTCGGCGTGGCGAACGGCCACTCGAACATGAACCCGTGCAACGCCGGCATCCAGCCGCTCGTCGACCGGGCGATGCGGGCGCTGCGCGAAGCGGGCGCGATGCCGCAGGCGTTCGGCTTCCCGACCGTGACCGACGGCATCGGCATGGGGACCGAGGGGATGAAGTACTCGCTCGTCTCGCGCGAGGTGATCGCCGATGCGATCGAGACCTCGGTGAACGGCCAGCTGATGGACGGCGTGCTCTGCGTCGGCGGCTGCGACAAGAACATGCCGGGCGCCATGATGGCGATGGCGCGCATCAACGTGCCGGGCCTGTTCGTGTACGCCGGCACGATCAAGCCCGGCTTCTGGAAGGGCGAGAAGCTCACCATCGTCTCGCCGTTCGAGGCGGTCGGCGCGTTCACCGCGGGCAAGATGTCGCAGGAGGACTTCGACGGCATCGAGAAGAACGCCTGTCCGTCGGTGGGGGCGTGCGGGGGGCAGTACACCGCGAACACGATGTCGTCATCGTTCGAGGCGCTCGGCATGAGCCTGCTCGGGTCATCCCAGATGGCCTCGCCCGATCCGGAGAAGGCGGACTCGGCCGCGGACTCGGCGCGCGTGCTCGTCAACGCGATCAAGCAGCAAATCCGGCCGCGCGACATCATCACCCGCAAGTCGATCGAGAACGCGATCGCGGTCGTGATGGCGACCGGCGGCTCGACCAACGCGGTGCTGCACTATCTCGCCATCGCTGCGGCGGCCGGCGTGAAGTGGACGATCGACGACTTCGAGCGCGTGCGGCGCAAGGTGCCGGTGCTGTGCAACCTGAAGCCGTCGGGTCCTTATGTCGCGACCGACTTTCACGCCGCGGGCGGCGTGCCCCAGCTGCTGAAGATGCTGCTCGCCCACGGGCTCGCGCACGGCGACTGCCTCACGATCACCGGGCGGACGCTCGCCGAGGAGCTCGCGCAGGTCCCCGACGAGCCGCGCGCCGACCAGGACGTGATCCGGCCGTGGTCGAAGCCGGTGTACCCGCAGGGCCACCTCACGATCCTCAAGGGCAACCTCGCGACTGAAGGCTGCGTCGCCAAGATCACGGGACTCAAGAGCACTGCGATTACCGGGCGGGCGCGCGTCTTCGACTCGGAGCCGGCGGCGATGGAAGCGATTCTGGCGAAGCGCATCAAGGCGGGCGACGTGATCGTG
>Ga0184639_10000530_pt1 | contig 14876 bp, 17 predicted proteins | sample PLM31_170_b2_FD_133155 | JGI IMG/M metagenome (GOLD analysis project Ga0184639, IMG submission 133155) | Groundwater sediment microbial communities from an aquifer in East River, Colorado, USA - PLM3-1_170_b2 | ecosystem: Environmental > Terrestrial > Soil > Riparian zone | place: USA: East... | reverse complement strand
TCGACAATGTTCATGATCCGCTTTGTGGCACCGGCTGGAAACCAACCGGAATACGGGTCCAAATGAAGGATTTTCCTGCGGAGATCTTCCACCCTCGTGTCCATCGTCTTCCGCCCCTTCGGCTTCGAGGATTGTTTCTTATTCCGGGTCATCCGGCTCCATGATGCGGTCGCCGTACATATGGTTGAGCGCGGAGAACCCCGACAGCGTTTGTCGGCAGCATCCCGGCTCGAATCATCGGGGGCCAATTCGCAGGCTCTCTGCTGCACTCAGATAATGAACGGATTTCCGAATTTGACAATTAAATCCGAAGTCTCAAACAAACGACGGAGATACAAATCGGGAAGGCAACCCCGTTATGAAAGAGACGACTGAAGTCGACCGCCCACAGAATGGCAAACCGTTCGGATTGGAAGACGGCACATGCTACCTCATCCGGGGAAAAACAAGCGGAAACGAGCTATCTGCTCTTCCAAGGCCTCGTCGAGAAGGGGACGCGGGGGATTTCTTCCATTGGTACACGTTCTATAAACCCTACCGCGAGCGGCTCCTTGCGGTGGAACGAAAGCGCCGAGAACGCAGACGGTCCCACCGTGCCGAAAATCTAGCTCTTAATAGGCTTTCGGCCCCGCCGAGTCTCGTGAGGCAGAGCACTTAGAGCACTTACAGCACTTTCTCCATATGGAGTGAGTGCGCATGGTGCTGTTACTGCTGTAACTGTGCGAGGTTAGGCTCGTCAGCCAACGGGCAGCGATGCTGACCGCCTGGGCTTCGCTCTGTGCAGTCGTGCGATGAGATCGCGGTTCACCTGCGTTCGCGATGCGGTCGGAGTGCGCAGTTTCAGCGCGAATCGAGCGCTTAACGTGCACTTCCGGTGCAAAGCGGTAACGATACGGTGCACAGAAGGTGCGTGTACGGTGCAAAAACGCAGAATCCACCCCCGTAGGCCCTCTGTCCACTAGAACCGTCCAAACTGTCCGATCTGTCCGGGCTTTCGGACGGTTCGGACGGTTACATCGGAGACCCAGGCCACGGCTTAGCGACGCCCCCGCGACGGGCCGGCAACGAGCTGCCAACGACCGAGCGACCTAGCAACGGCCTGGAAACGGGCTACTAACGGGCCAGGTCGGGGCAAGGGTAACTCAAGGGCCGCTTGAGGGTCCGTCAAGGCCCCTTAGAGGCCGATTGGTGTGCGTATTTGTGCATTGTTTTCGGTGATTTGAGAGCAAGCAAGATTAAGTACGGTGTCCATAAGGATGCATACGCAGGAAAGGCGTTCAGAAATGACTAAGGAAGAGCTGGACAAGAAGGTGGACGAATTCCTCAGAGCCGAGGCCGAAGACCCGGAAGTCCAGCAGATGCTAGTCTCCTTTGAGGGGGACTAGGTGCCCGTCAATCCAAGTTCTGAACTGTGCTCGCGTCGTCTTCTCCCACAAGGCCCTAATCTTCTTGCCTTCTGGCCCGCTGAACTCTAGATTGTAGCCGAACTGCTTTGAGATAAACCTCCCGAGTAGCAGGGCTGTCCGATGATTGCATTCGGAGAACGGCTGAGGGTCGCGGTCGATGTCGTCAAAGATCAGCGCGATCAGGTCTCGAAAGTCTCCCTCCTCCCGGCCACACCTCTGGATGTCGGCAACAAGCCGTTTGAAGCCCGCTCTATTCCTGACTCCGCCACCGCGGTGGCGTCCCGCCACTTGGCTTCCCGCGGTTTCGTGAATCCGAAGAACGATTTCTTCTGTGATCGCGACTAGGACTTCGTGGCCAAGTTCGATCATCGACTTGTCCCGGCCGATGGTGGAGGAAGAGTTGAATGATTCCGCACTTGAGCGTGCACTTTCGCTCCATGAGTCGCGTACAACTACGGCCTCCGGCCAACTCCTTCGGCGCGATAGCGGTGCGACGGCCCGTTCCCGTCCTCACGAGCAATGAGATCGGGTTTTGAGGCTGTCCTCCGCCGCGAACCCATACAGGCTGAAGAGCTATCCGAACATTTGGTTGTGCGCAAATGGAGCGGTGGGAACGCGACAGGAAGATCAGGAAGCTTGTCGATGAAGGCGCGGCTGGCTGGCTCCAGATATATGAGGAGCACACGGGCTCGAGACAAGACAGTCCAAATGCCACCGAGACAGTTCCCGAACCGCGTTGTCTCTCCTTCCATTCATGCGCTCTTAGGTAAATCGCGAGCTCTGAAATGGCTTACCGTCATGCTGGCCGTTCTCACTGCCGTCCTTGCTATTCTTACGTGGCGATTGGCCTTCCTGCCTGGTCCTTGAAACCGGCAAAGATGTCCGCCCTTCCGGGGGGATAGTTGGGCTCTGGCCGGGATTCCGTCTTCGCAGCGAAATCTATGTCATCGGAGGGCCTTCCAGAGTTCAGATGACAGATCTCGTGAAATTGGGCGCAATCCTGACCTTTTTCGGCTTTCTCGCGGTCGGTTCCGGGTTTCTGTACTCGGCAGCTGCTCCTTCGCCCTCGACACCCCAGGAGATACAAGAGGCGCTAAGGACCGCTAAGAATTGGGAGGCGGTCGAAGGCGTCGGTTGGGTCGTCGCCGGGCTCGGACTCGCCATCGCACTCTTCGGATCCACCAAGAGCGACACGGCAATCGACACTAAGTCAGAGATTATTCTCGGAAGGTTGCCGCGGCCTCTCGATGAAACGAAGCCGAAATCGAAATTCGTGTGTTCGGACTGCGGCGGGGATATCTCTGAGGAGACCGCAGTCTGTCCACATTGCGGTTCACCGATTGAGGATTAAGGGGCCGGGCCGCGAGGGCCCGGCATGAGGGGACACGTGCCACGGTAGCTCGCTTTCCTCGTGGGGACGCTGAGTGCCAAAAACGTCCCCGTCGTATGGTTGGAGCGCCCAGGGCAGGATTTGAACCTGCGAGGGGTAACCCAGCGGTTTTCGAGACCGCCGCCCTACCGGACTAGGCGACCTGGGCAGTCACTGTTCCTGAAAACGAAGTTTCGGATAAGCGTTCCGACGTGCGCCTTCGAAGAGAACGCTTAAGGCGGGAGCGGCCCTCGGCACCCCGATGCGGATCACGGCGGAAATCCTTCCGCCCCGGCGGGAGGAGATCCTGGAGCTGGGACCGAGTCCTACAGGGTTGGACCTCCTTCGAGCCCTCCGCCTCGCACCCGATGCGCACATCCTCGTGCGTCGCGACGTGCCGATCGCAGCCGACGAGCCTCTCGTCGACGGCGAACGAATTCGGGTCGTAGGCATCGTCTCCGGAGGCACCGCGACGTGAATGCGACGCTCGTCCTCGTCCGACACGGAGAGATCGTCCGGCCGCCGTACACGTCGAATTTCGACCGGGCCCCTTTGTCGGTACGCGGAGGACGGCAGATCCGCGAACTCGCGCGGGCATGGCCGGTAAAGCGGCCCGAGGCCCTCATTGCGAGCCCGTTGCGACGGGCTATCGAGTGCGCGATCGTCTTCTCCGAAGAATTCTCCCTGAAACTGTCGAAGCGAGCCTGCCTGAAGGAATGGTCTCCGGACGAGTCCGGGATTCCGCAGGACGAGTACAAGGCGTTGGAACGGACATGTTGGGCGAATCTCGATTACGTCCCGCCAAGCAAAGAGTCGCTCTCCCAGGCCGCCCTCCGCGGACGACGCTGCGTCGAGGAAATCGCCGCTGAAGTCGATGGCAAAACGGCCGCAATCGTGGGCCACGGCACGTTGTTCTCCCTCGTGACGGCGGCCCTGAAGGGAGAGCCACCGACCGAGGCCCACAAGGAGTCGATCGGGTTCGGGTACGCCGCGATTGTCGCGGCGGGATCGGAGCTTCGTCTCATCTCTGATTTTCGGCGTTACGGTGAGAAACAGCAATAGTCGCGCGGGTCTGTGGGCCGCGCACCTTTGCGCCGACCGGGCCATTCCAAATCCTTAAGAGCCATCGGTCTCTCAGCCGGGAACGGATGCCCTCGGACGAGGACGAGATGCTCCGGACGATGGGCTTGCGGAGCATCGAGGACCTCTTCGCCGACATCCCGGCGTCCGTCCGCATCCCGAATCTCGACTTGCCGGACGGACTCCCAGAGGACGTCGTCGTCGCTCGCGTCACCTCTATGCTCTCCGCGAATCGGACGGTCGTCGACATGCCAACGTTCCTCGGTGGCGGGTTGTACGATCACTTCGTGCCCGCGAGCGTGAGGGCGATCACGGGACGTTCGGAATTCTACACCTCGTACACGCCGTACCAGCCGGAGATCAGCCAAGGGATGCTCCAAGCCCTGTGGGAATACCAGAGCCTGATCTGCGAGCTGACAGGCATGGATGGGGCGAACACCTCGATGTACGACGGCTCGACGGCCCTCGGCGAGGCGGCCCGGATGGCGCACCGGATCCATGGCGGCCGGATCTTCCTGATCCCGCGTGCGTTGCGGCACAACCGCCGCGCGGTCCTCACGAACTACCTTGTGGGAACGGGCATGGAGATCCGCGAAGTCGACTACGATCGCGAGACGGGCATGCTCGACCTGGGGGAGCTCAAGGGCGCCCTCTCCCCGGACGTGTGCGGCATCTACATGGAGAATCCGAACTTCTTCGGTCGGTTCGAGGAAGGTCTCGAGGAGGTCCGCGGGCTCACTCAGGCCGTCTTCGTCGTCGGCGTGAACCCGATCGCGCAGGCGGTCGTCCGCCCCCCGGGGGACTTCGGGGCCGACATCGTGATCGGCGAGGGTCAGCCCCTCGGGACGCAGATGAACTTCGGCGGGCCCCTCCTCGGGATCTTTGCGTGCCGGCAGGAGCACATCCGGAAGATGCCCGGCCGAGTGATCGGCCTGACGTGTGACGTCAATGGGGACCGCGCGTTCTGCATGACCCTGCAGACCCGGGAACAACATATCCGACGGGAGAAGGCGATGTCGAACATCTGCACGAACGAATCCCTCCTCGCGATCGCCGCGGCCGCCTACCTCTCCATCCTCGGGGCGAACGGACTCCGGCGGGTCGCGGCAGAGAATGTCCGGCGGGCGCGGGATCTCGCGGCGGCAATCGACAAGATTCCCGGATTCACGGCCCCGATCTTCCGCGGCGCCCATTTTAATGAGTTCGTCGTCCGCCATGAAAACGGGTACGCAGCCGTTCACCGCTTTCTCCTGGAGAAGGGCGTCCACGGAGGCATGCCTCTTACGCGGCAACTGCCCGAGTTGGGCGATGCTGCCCTGTTCGCGACGACGGGCCGCCACACGCCCGAGGCGATCGCGAGGTTGTTGAAAGCGCTGGAGGCAGCCCCGTGAGCTTTCGACAAGCGTACTGGGCGGAGCCCCTCCTCCTGGACAAACACTCCCGGCCGGACGAGCCGGTCGACCTGGCCGGGCTGATCCCTGCGAAATTGCAGCGAGAGCACTTGGCGATCCCGAATCTCGCGGAACACGACGTCGTCCGACACTTCACCCGGCTCTCCCAGATGAATTTCGGGATCGACACGGGATTCTATCCGCTCGGTTCGTGCACGATGAAGTTCAACCCGAAGTTCACGGAGGAACTTGCGGCCCTTCCGACCGTGGCCCGGATCCATCCGGACCAGGACGAGTCGACGGTCCAGGGGGCCCTCCGGTTGCTGTACGAACTCCAGCACATGCTCGCGACGATCGCGGGGATGGACGCGGTCACCCTGCAGCCCGCCGCGGGAGCCCAAGGCGAGTACACGGGGCTCCTCCTCGCGCAGGCGTACCACCGGGACCGCGGCGAGGAGCGCCACCAGGTCATCCTGCCCGATACGGCCCACGGGACGAACTTCGCATCCGCGGGGATGCTCGGCTTCGACATCGTCGAGATTCCGTCGAAGGATGGGCGGGTCGACCTCAAGGCCCTGGAGTCGGCCGTGGGCGAGAAGACCCTCGCGTTCATGCTCACGAACCCGAACACGCTTGGGATCTTCGAGCAACACGTGCTCGAGATCGCTCAGGTCGTGCACGCGGCGGGCGGGCTCCTGTACTACGACGGAGCGAACTTCAACGCGATCCTGGGCCGGACGTCGCCGGGAAGGATGAACTTCGACATCGTGCATTTCAACCTCCACAAGACGTTCACGACCCCTCACGGGGGCGGGGGACCCGGCGCGGGTCCCGTCGGTGTGAAGAAGCCGCTCGAGCCGTTCCTCCCGGTCCCTCTCGTCCAGGTGAACGGACGCGGGTACCATCTCGATTACGACCGTCCGAAGTCGATCGGGAAGGTCCGCGCGTGGTACGGGAACTTCGCCCTCCTCGTTCGCGCGTACGCGTACATCCTCCGCATGGGCGGGAACGGCCTGAAGGAGGTCTCGGACCACGCCGTGTTGAACGCGAACTACATCATGCACCGCCTGAACGGGGTTCTGGACGTTCCGTTCGGCGGCTTGAGGAAGCACGAATTCGTCGCGAGCGCCTCGAGACTCGCCACGAAGGGCGTCCGGACGGTGGACATCGCGAAGCGCCTGATGGACTACGGGTACCATCCGCCGACCGTGTACTTCCCGCACTTGGTCGAAGAGGCGCTCATGATCGAACCGACCGAGACGGAGACGAAGGAGACCCTCGATGGCTTTGTGGATGCACTCACGAAGATTGTGAACGAGGATCCCGGGGTCCTCCATTCGGCGCCGCACAATACGTCGGTCCGCCGGGTCGATGAGGTCCGCGCGGCCCGAGAACCGATTCTGAGCGCGCGGATGGCGGGCCGCAAGGCCCCTCGGTCATAGCTCGAGGTCGTCCCGATCGAGGGCGTTCAGGAGGATGTACGCCCAGTCGAGCTTCCGTTGCTTCGTGCGCGGGTCGAGGTCCTTAGGGCTCGGATTCTCGAAGTCGAAGCCAAGAAGGCGGATGTGCGCAGCTCCGAAGTGATCCGCGAGAAAGACCGCCCGGTCCCCGTCCGTAAAGCCCCCGAAGTTGTGCAGCTCTCCGACGGGCTTCGATTGGGTCGTCGCGACCGTCGAACCGGCGAAGAGAGGGGCCCACTTCCGGACCGCGGGGCCGTTGTCGCCGTGACCGTGGACGACCGCGGTCGCCCCCGCATCATTCGCCTTGACCTGGTCCTCGACCAGGCCGTCCAGGTCCGTGACGATGATGGCGGGCCGCAGGCCTTTCCCCAGAACGACGGAGGTCGCCTCGTCCGCGGTGATCAGAACTCCCCGGGCCTCGTGGAGTTCGGCGGGGAGGTTCGGCCCATTCCCAGCCACCGTGACGTCCTTACCACGGATCAATCTCCGAAACTCTGCCTCCGTGGCGCGACGTCCGCCCAGGTGGGAATCCAATTCCCGCGCGACCGCTTCGTCTTCCGTCCGTGAAAAACCGAAGTCGTTCAAAATCTGGACGTAGAACGGCTCCCACGCCTCGAAGTCCATCCGAACCCTCAGTGGCGCCAGCCGTCCTCGATCGGCTCAGGGCGCGGCTCCCGCGTGCGGTACGACAGGGCCGTGACCCCGACCAGGAAGACGGCCAAGCCGATGCTCATGTAGATCAGCCACACCGAGGCGCTCGGGTCGTACGGGGCGAAGAACAGCTGGAGGGTTTGAATCGTCGCGAGGACGATCAGGCCGAGTGCGATGAACGTGACCGCAACCGCGAGGGCATGGCGCGGGGCGCGCCCGTGACGCAAGTACGCATTGAGCACCTTGCCGCCCTCGAAAACGAGCGTGCCGAGGACGAAGAACCACACGGAGTTCAGCGCGAACGTGAGGAACTTCACAACGTAGCTGGGCTCCAGCGTCTGGCCTGCGCTATCTGCACCGAAGAAGACGCCGACGAGGATCAGGATCAGCGCGGACACATTGAAGAAAATCGAGAGGTCTCCCGACCCGACGGAATCCCGGAGCCGTTCATACCACTGGCCCATCTTGTCGACGACGTCGCTCACGCTCTGGAAGGGTAGGGAAATCATGAGGAGGTACAGTCCCGCGAGAATCAGCACGAGGGCGGGGGCGGCGTCGGGTACGGAGAGATAGATGGCCCCGAACAGGAGGAGGACGAAGCCGAGCGGGGCGACGATCTTGCGGCGCACCTTCGGATTCTTCAGCTGCCGCCCGATTGCGTAGTAGAGGGATTCTGCGGTCGGCGTCTGGCGCACGTATACTCGACGGACATGGTCCACACGGATGCGGGAGCCGACGATCGGGGCGAACGCCTCGTCCTCCGCGCCGTCGGAGACGAGGAACACCCGATCCGGCCGGACCTCCTCGAGGACTTGGTCGAGCTGCCGGGTGAGTATGATGTCGGAGGCCGCGCCAACGCGAACGTCCCCGCAGACCGTCGCGATCTCCGCGTCCTGACCGTCCTTGACGAGTCCATCGTACGTCGAGATCGCACTCAGCATCGCGTTCACGTCGGAATCCTCGGGATCCGCGAGGCCGAGCTTCGTCGCCGCAGCGAGGTTGTCCTCCCGGCCGACGAGAGGACCCTTGATCCCGGTCTTGACCCCGATGTCGTCGTCCCGGTCCACGCAGAGGACGAGAATCTTCATGGACGGTCCTCTACTCGTCCCATCATATATCAATCTTGTCCGACGGTTGACAAACGCGGGACGCTCAGTAGAGGCCAAGGCCCTCTTCGATCCGCCCGAGTTCGATCGGCGTGGTCCGCGATCCGACGACGGCCCCATGGGAATTCGCGACGATACACGCGCCGACCTGGGCCCCGCCATAGTTCGCGGTGGTGATCATGACGGGGACCCGCAAGGCGGATTTCAGGAGATCCATCTCCGCGGGACGCGCATGAGGATGGCAGACCGCGCCTTTGTTCGTCGCGACGGCGACCGCGCCGACCGTCCGGATGCCGGCCACGGTCCCGCGGACGACGGGCACGCCGAGGACTTCCTGGATGAAGGAGACCGCCTCGTCATCGTAGCCCGGATGGACGACGGCGCCATGGTCGTTGCAGAGGACGTTGTTCCCGACCGCGCTCAATCGATGGGGGAGCGGATACACGGCGTCGCCGATGGCGTCGATCTCCTCGATTTCGATGAACGGAGAAGCCAGGATGCCCTTCGAATTCATTGCGACGAGAGAACCGACGACGGTCGAATGGCCGATGCGGGTGACGACCGGATGCGTCTCGAGTGCGCCGACGATGTGACGGACCGCGGATCTCGGGACATCCGGGGCGACGACAAGCAACTCATCGTTCGCGGCGCAGAACACCCCCACATAGGGGTTCCCCGCGACCTCGAGGCGCCGGATCAAACGGGTCCCTCAGTCCTCCGGGAGGGAGACGACGGCGGAGCCGTCCTCGAACTTGATCGCTTTGACCCGAATGCGGCGGGGCGGATGCTCGCGTCCGCGCTTCCACAAGAACTCGTTCAGCACGTCGTCGATGAAAATGCGATCCGGCTTCATGTGCCGCCGGACGTGCTCGCGGATCGCCTTGATCGCCCGAGGGGTCCGGTCCGTGCGGGACGCGGCCCATGCCGCACGAAGCGGGATGACCAAGATCCGTTCCTCTTCCTGTTCGGCCATCAGATCACGCCTTCAGCTTGTTCCGCCGCCAGGAACGCTTCTTCGGATGCCGGGTGAAGCGCCGTTTCGTCCGCTGAATCACCCACGCGGGAACTCGTCGGTTCGACTTCACGGCTCGCAGGAGACGCAGCTTCTTTGCGTACGGCTTGTTCCTCGCCATCGTCAGCGCCTCTCGATCTTGATGTCCCGGCGACGGGGGACCACGCGCTCGAGAATCTGCCGCAGGGTCACGTCGTCGATCTGGCGTTGGACCCGGCCGCTCTGCGCGAGGGAGACCAGCTGGTTCTCGATGTTCTCTTTGAGTTCCGGATACGCGAGTTCGATTCGCCCGAGGCGTTCCCGCGCCTCCGGAGTGAGGATTTGACGCAGGATCAACTGTCGTTGCGCCTGGGCCTGCTCCCGGTACTGCTGGTCGGCGGCCGCGTGGCCTTGGGCCTGCTGGAGCTCCATGAGCTTCCTCCGGCGGATCGCGTCGAGTTCGTCCTCGTCAATCGCCATGGAGTCAGCGACCTCCCGCATACTTCGCGAGCTCCGGGTTCGCGATCGCGAGTTCCATCAGGATTTCGTGGGACAACGTATCGAGGAGCTTGCGGCCTTGCGCGCTGATGGAACGCCCCTTCTTCTCCGTCTTCGAGAGGAGCCCCAACGCCTCGAGTTGCTGCATCGCTTCCCGAGCAATCGAACGAGAGCCGCGGCGTGGATGCTTCGGGGCGGAGCCGCGATCCCGGCGTCCCCCGAACTCCGCCGCGAGGCGACTCGTTCCCACGGGACCGTGGAGGTACACCTTCCGAAGGACCGCGGCGACCCGGCGATACCACCAGTCGCTCTGTGTGGGCGCCTTCTCCGTGTGCACACCGGTCCGCGCGAAGGGAGCCCACTCCGGCGGCTTCACCTTCTCCTCCTTCTGCAACCGATCCTTCAGCCGCTCGATCAGGAGGGCCGGCGGTACGTCATACGCGGTCGTCATCGGTGACACTCGGCAGGTTCGGGGTTCATAAATCGAGGTCGTATATGAAGGCTTGCGTGCGTTCTCGGAGGAGATGTCATCGCGTCGTCCGGCGCGTCGATTTCCGGGACGAGCGGCTCCGACGACGGGATCTTGGAACGAGAACCCGACGCATCTCGCGCGTCCTCTTGAAGCCGAGTCGCCGATAGACCGGTTCTCCGAAGTCCGAAGCGTGCAAGAGCATGACCGGAACGCCGCGGGCTTTCGCCCATCGGATCGCCGCACGAACGATCCGGGTCGCATGCCCTTCTTCGCGATGACCCGGCTCGGTGAACATCGAGAGGAGATACGCAGCGGAGGTCGTTTTCCACCCAGGCCGCGGTTGGGCGTCCATGAGCCAGACGCAGCCGCTGGCGACGGGCATGCTTCTTCCGTCAACGACGAAGCCGACGAATCGACGCGAGCGCATCCGCGTACGGACCCATCGACGATACACGTCGTCCGCCGCATCGAGATCGCGAGTCGGAATGTCGGCGATCGCTTCCCACATCGCGCGACGGTGACGGACGAGCAGATCGAGATCCTTCGCGGCCGCGATTCGAACCGTCGCTTGCGCCATCGATGGCGCATCGGGGCCCTCCATTTACGGCTTTGCCGCGGGGCTGTATCAACCTTAAACAAGGTTAACGCGATTGGCGGTTCCGCGGAACGTTCATCTGGCCCCCAGGTCTCCCATCGCCATGGCCTCGGAGGTGCGGTTCCTGGTCGGGGTGACAGGAGCCTCCGGCGTCGAGTATGCGAGACGCCTGATCGAAGTCCTGGGGGACCGCGCCGATGTGATCCTCACAAAGGATGCGTCGGCCGTGATTGAAGTCGAGACCGGCCTGTCCACGAAGGAGTTTGCCGCCCGAGCCAGGACCATCTACCGCGGGGAAGACCTGGCCGCCCCGCCCGCATCCGGATCCCACCTCTTTCGAGCCCTCGTGGTCGTCCCTTGCAGCGGGACGACCCTGGCGAAGATCGCCGCGGGAATCGCGGACAACCTCGTAACGCGCGCGGCTGCGGTGGCCTTGAAGGAACATCGCCCCCTCATCCTGGTCCCCCGAGAAACGCCCCTGAGCGCGATCGCCCTCGAGAACGAACTGAAGCTCGTGCGCCTCGGAGTCGTGATCCTGCCCGCATCCCCCGGGTTCTACGGCCAGCCGAAACGGATCGCCGACCTCGTGGATTTCATTGTCGCGCGGATCTTGGACCAGCTCGGCGTGGACCACGAGATCGGAATCCGTTGGTCGGGGCCTCCCGAATAAGCTGCGTTATGGCTGTGCCGAGAGATCGAGGCATTCGTCGAACTCCGCATTGAGGCGCTTCACCTCGTCGTCCGTCAGGCGGCCCGGGGCGATGCGCGCGATCACCGTGACCCCGTGGACGAAGGCCATGTCGTTCGCCTTCCGGAGGAATCGGATCACGTCGCCAAGGGACGCTTCACTGATCACCGTGTCCAGGCCATCGTACAAGATCGCGCCGCCCTTTCCTTCCCGGGCGAGGGGCAGGATCGACTTCAGCCCGGCCGGGTCCAGCTTCTTCGGATCGATCGCCCCCGCGGCGTTCGCGGAGATCTGCACGATCGGAATGGTCTTCACCCCGAACTCGAGCCGCAGGCGTTCCGGCGAGGACGGACTCATGCACAGCGCGGGCTTCCCCCCGGTCGTGAGATCCCGCATCCAGGCGAACGCGATCCCGGGATGGCTCGCGACGATCAGGTAGCGCTTCCCCGCGTCGAGATGGCGGAGCCGCCTCCCGCAGGCCGGGCAGGTCGCGGCCCGCGGGTCCGTCCCTTCGAGGACCGTCTGGAGTTCCCCGCACGACTCGCACCGCAAGGAGATCTGCTTCCGATCCCGGAGGACCGTGGCGGCGATCGGCTTCCGGCAGTTCGAGCACCGCATCAGCGCGGTCGCGCACGCCTGGTGATACAGGGCGCCACACGTACACCGGTATGTGGGGGCGCTCTCCCGAACTTCCCGAAGGCAGTGAGTGCAGTGGCCGACGACGGCCGCCTCTCCCGCCGGGGGCGCCGGCAAGACCACCTTCCGGACGACCGGTCCTTCTTCTCCGACGGCCGGAGGCGGGGCCTGCTCGAGACGCTGCTTGTAGTAGGCCCGCGTGCCGAATCCGAAGGTCAGGGCCAAGGACAAGGCGAGGAACCAGTACATCGCTCCGGAGACGACCACCCGGAGGCCGACGACCCAGAACGCAGTCGGGATGAAGTAGAACAGCACCAGGACACCCATCGCGACCTTGCCCGCCCGGTGGAGCCACTTCGCCCGGTGGACGACCGGGCGGTAGATGGAGGGGTGGGCCTCCCGATATCGGTCGTAGGCGGACTCCTGCAACCGGGAGATCGCGTACGCGGACACGATCATGATCCCGAATAGAATCTGCGGGTTCTCCGTCACCTCGAAGGTCCTGAAGTGGATCGCGTCCTCCGGGGGGGACGACGCATCCCACGTCGCACCGTAGGTCAGGATTTCGCCTCCCGGCGTGCGAATCAGATGGATCCCGCCCGAGGCGATGGTCGGATCGGAGAAGCTGAGCGTCCCGATCAGGTAGTGCGTGTCGGTCTCGACGACTTGGCCGACGTAAGCCGCCGGCGCGTCGATCGCGAAGTCCCGGATGAAGAAACCGGGAGCCGAACCCGACGCATCGGACACGAAGTGGAACCGAAGACGGGCTCGTTGTCCCAGCAACGGAGTCAGGTCCACGGTCGCGTTCGACCAAGTGCCATCGGATGGCGGCAGGCTCGGACCCGCGGCATAGGAGAGGTTCGTCCAGTCCGTGAAGGCCGGTGGATGAGCGTACTCGAGCCGGAGGGAGTCTCCCGCGGCGAGGAATCCGGTGTAGTTGAACGTCGCCTGCGCGCGAGACGCGAATCGGAAGTCGAACGGGATGTAGGAAGGGACGATGGACGCAAGGGCCGGATCCGCGGACGTCCGCGCGGTCGCGTCCAGGCTGTTGTTGTACAAGCCGGTCGCATCGTCCCCCACCCAGAACGCCTGCCGACCGCTCGCGTTCGGAACGACGTGCCAGCCGTTCTCCGGAAGGAACGGCCAGGATCCGGGATACGGGCCTGAGGTCGCGAGGGTCGGGGACTGGATCACGCGGTACGAGAAGATCCGGTACAGGGCGTCCACGAGGGAGCGCGTCGCGAGAGGGACCCGCGCATCCGTCGTCGTGATATTCGCCTCGAACAGGAAGCGGATCTCCACGTTGCCCGTCGCGTTCACGTCGGTGCCCGCGAGACCGGAAGTGCTCCGCTGGAACCCCGCCGGTTCGTCGGTCGACTTCTCCCGGAGGTCGAACGGGTACAGCTGGAGGTACTGAGCCGTTGTCCCTCGGCCGGAGGCCTCGAGCAGGTTCTCCAGGAGGCTCGTATATGCGACGCCCTCCGTGGCATCCAGAACGCTGTTGTTGTTCCCGTTCGTGCCCGCGCCCGGGAAGGTGAATCCGCGAGGAATCGCCGGGTATTCGTCGAAGAGATGAATGATCCTCCCGCGAAGTTCCGCGGCCTTCGCCCCCGTGAGCGTCCAGGTGACGTGACCGCCGCCGCGCAGGTCGGAGGTCCCGAACAGCTCGTAGTCCGTCGCGACGACGAGGTGCCCCTCGGGGCCTTGCCCGACGACGGGTGGAAGGAAGCCCCAGAGCAGGAGGAGGAAGAGCACGAGGGCGAGCGAGGCGGGTCGCGAGGCTCCCATCGAAACCCAAGGAAAGCTCGCCCCGGATAAAGGTGCGCTCCCGGCCGACTCGAAAAGATAAAATGGCGCCCTCGGGTATCGCGTGCCTCGTGGTTCCGCAAGACGTGTCGAAACTCCTCGCCCAAGGGATTGACTTGGACCAGGAGTTCGACCGGGCCACGAAGACCCTGGAGTCAATCGGCCTGTCGGGCTACGAGGCCCGCGGATACATCGCCCTCGTCGCCCACGGGTACGGGAGCGCGGAGACGATCGCGGAGACGGCGAAGATTCCGCGGACGTCCGCCTACAAAGTACTCCAGAGCCTCTGCCAGAAGGGCTTCGCGATCTCCACGCGCGGCCGTCCAACGATCTTCAAGCCGGAGGCTCCGAGCAAAGTGAAGGGCCGCGTGGTGGACCACCTCGAAGACACATTCAGCAAGCTCGACCTGCTCCATGAGGTCCTCCGCTCGAAAGGCGAGCCGCAGCTCGTGTACACGATCGTCACGAAGCCGCGAGTCATGGAGAAGATCGGGGAGCTCATCGATCAGTCGACGGAGACGTGCATCATCGCCACGCCGACGTTCTCCGAGATCCGCGAGAACTTGGGGAAGAAGATCGAGCAGGCGATCGCGCGGGGCATTCGATTCACGATCATCACGGAGCCCGGGCAGAAGATCCCTGAGGGCGCGTCGGCCGTCCACCGGAAGGGGCTGATCGCGACGGACGTGATCGTGGACGGGGCATCCGCCCTGATCGCGGCCCCGGA
>Ga0184639_10000529_pt1 | contig 14912 bp, 14 predicted proteins | sample PLM31_170_b2_FD_133155 | JGI IMG/M metagenome (GOLD analysis project Ga0184639, IMG submission 133155) | Groundwater sediment microbial communities from an aquifer in East River, Colorado, USA - PLM3-1_170_b2 | ecosystem: Environmental > Terrestrial > Soil > Riparian zone | place: USA: East... | reverse complement strand
GGTCTGTGCAAGACCGTCACGCTGATCGAATACCCGTACGAGGACCACGTACCGGCCAGCCGCGAGACGGTGCTCGACTATTGGGCGCGGGTCATCGAGTGGTTCGACCTTCACGTCAAGACGTCGTCAGGCGGGAGCGCCGCAGTGCCGGGGGTTGCCCCGCCTCCCTGACGGCGCCGCCGGAACGCGGGAGGCCGGATATTCTTCTAGCTACGGTAGAGGATTCGCCCGCAGTTCTCACAATTTTCGAGGTTTATGCCACCGGAAATTCGACTGCTTGTGGAGGTCGGCAGGCTGATCTTGCAGCCCTGGCAGATGCTCCGCTCCACCGGTACGATGACGCGCTGGAAGCGTCGGCTCATTCGCTCGTACGTTTGTAGGAGTCTCTCGTCGATCCGCCGCGCGAGGCGGTCCCGGTCCTTTTCGAGCCCGGCGACGTTTTCCACCGCGAAACCGAGGCGCTCCTCCTGCCGCGCGATCTCCGGATCGCGCACCTCGCGCAGCATGAGGTCGATGTCTTGAAGCTGGATCAGCGCTTCAAGCTGTTCATTCATGCGAGGCCTCAACCAGGATTTCCCGGATTAGGGAAAAATCGGGGGCGTCGATCAGCCGCTGACGCACCCGGGCGAGCCGAACCCCACGGACCAGGTCGGCGAGAAGCTGGAGATAGACCGGATCCCGATCCACGGGCGGCGCCACGATTAGGAAAAGCAAATGAACCGGCGCCCCGTCGGCCGAGTCGAACTCGACACCCCGCGTCGAGCGGGCGACAAGAAGCGCGCGCTCGGTTACGAGGGTGCACCTCGCGTGCGGGATCGCTACTCCCTTCCCGAGGCCGGTGCTCCCGAGCGACTCCCGCCGGCGGAGCACATCCAGAACGGCCTCCGGGTGGCGGGTTACGCCGGTCGCGACGAGCGAGGAGACCATCTCCTCGAGCACGGAGGACTTCTTCTTGGTTCTGAGCTCCGGGATAAACAACGAAGCGCGGAGGTAGTCTTCAACTACGCTCGCCGTCTTTCGTCCGGCGAATGTTGCCGTCGTCATCAAATCGTCAAGACCTGCACTTCCTGGAATGAGAGCATTCCGTGCCCTTTACCCTCCGACTCTACAGGACGCAATGCCTGGGCGGCAAGTTTCTTGTTCCGCAACGAGGGCGACCACCACCCCGCCGCGGGCGGCGAGCGCGGTCCAAATCCCCTCCGTAATCCGCTGGGGCGCAGCGCGATGCCCGATCCAACAATTCGACCTCCGGGGAGGTCCCACCGGCACGACCCTTGCGGGCCCATTCCTCGGGATTTTCCCAGGAGAACGGAGCGGCATGGCGACACCGAAGCAGCGCCGGCAGAAACAGCTCGCGGTCGTAGGGGCGATCGGTCGGGAACATTTCCTGACCGGCGTCCGGATGATGTACGCCTGCCGCTACGCCGACGCTCTCGCCCACTTCCAGGAGGCCGTCGTCCTGGAGCAACAGTCACGTGGCTACCTGAGTTACCTGGGCCTGGCCCTCGCCCACGCGGAGCGGAAGTTCTCCGACGCGGAACATCTCTGCCGTCGAGCCATCGAGGCGGAGTATCATCGCCCCGAGCACTACAACAATCTGGGCGAGGTGTTCATCCTGGCCGGCCGCCGAGGGGACGCGGTCAAGTGCTTCAACCAAGCGCTCTCGTGGAATCCCGGCTTCGAGCCGGCGCAGGACGCGCTCCGAAAGCTGGGCGTGAGGCGCTCCCCGGTCGTGTCGGTGCTTCCGCGCAGCCATCCGATCAACGTGATCCTCGGGAGGGCCTTCCGACGGAAGGCGCGCCGGCCGCTTCCCGCTTAGCCCCCGCCATCAGTAGTTCGTCTTCACGTCGATGAGTCCGCCCGCTCGAGCACGGTACTCGCAGCCGCGAAACCACACCCAGGCTGCCACCGAGATCATCGCCGTCGCTGCGATCAGAATCAGCCACAGCTCCCCATTGGAATACCGCTCGAGCGGCGCCGCGAAGGTCCGACCCGTCACGAGGCGCCGGATCAGCTCGAGCCAGTAGGTGAAGGGCAGCGCGAGCGAGATCGACTGCGCCCACCCCGGGAGCATCTCGATGGGGAAAATCGCCCCGCTCAGCAGATAGAAGAGCCCCGTCAGCCCCTCGTTCAAGTTGATGCTGTGACGCGCGACCACGAGCGACGTGCCCGCGAGGCCGATGCCGAGCCCAGCCACGGAGATCAGGCCGAGCGCCGTGGCCAGGACCAGGAGACCCCACGGCGTCCCCACCGCTCCGATCGGGAGCCCCAGCACGAATCGGCCGAACAGAAACGCCACGATCACTCCGAGCGTCGCGGTCGCCATCTTGGTCATGCCGCGGCCAAGCAGGTAAGGCAGCAGGTGGAGCGGCGCCGTGTAAATGTATTTCAGTGTCTCGTAGTCCTCGCGATCGCGGAACACGGCCCACGAGATCCCGATCAGGACCTCCGAAACGTAGAGGAAGAAGGTGTTGCCGAGGAACAGAAAAACGAAAGCCTCCGCCGTCGCATGCCCCTGGGATACGACCCGCACCATCAGGAACAGGATCAGGGTCGTCGCGAGCGGCTTCACCACGGAGTAGACGAAGAAGAGAAAGGGATCGGCCCAGTTCGCCTCGACCTGCCATCCCAGCCAGGAACCGGCGCGAATCACCTCGAGGACGCGCTTCATCCGCCTCTCAGGGTGAGCCGGCCCTCGCGCTTCCCGAGATTCTCCATTGTCGCGAGGGAGCGGTGCGCGAGGTAGAGGAACAGGGACAGGAGTCCGACTTGAATCGGCGGGATCCACACGAGCGGCACGAGCCCGTGCGCGGCCGGTCCATAGAAGATCTGCCGGATCCCGTCGAGACCCAACGTGACGGGTAGGAGCGCGGCGAAGCTCCCCACCGCGGTACCGAGCGCTCGGACCGGGAAGTAGAAGCCCGACAGCAGGTGGATCGGCTCCTGGAAGAGCGTGGCCGTGTACCACGCTTCTCGGCCCCACATGAGGAACAGGCTGCTCAGGATCATCCCGAGGCTATAGACCGCGGCGAGCGTCAGCAGAAAGAGACCGAACGCCGGAAGCACGCGGTCGACCGGGAAATGGATGTGAAAGAGAAGCGCTCCCCCCGCCAGGATCACGGCCGCCCGGCTCGTGGTCATGGCGATTCCCCCCAGCGCCATCCCTAGCAGGATTGACATCCGCGATACGGGGGTAATGAGGTAGAGCTGGAGTTGCCCTTGCTCCTTCTCCCAGAAGAACTGGCTCGCCATGCTCCAGAGGACGTTATTCCAGTACGCGATCATCGCCCCACCGAGCACCACGAACGCCTCGTAGACCGGCGGCGCCTTGAGGCCGCGATAGGCCAGCACGAACGCGGACATGGTGAGGAACGGGAAGATCGTCTCGCCCACGATCCAGGACCGCTCGCGGTAGGAGGCAACGATCCGCACCCGCGCCCGGGCGGAAACCGCTCCGAGGTTGACGCGGAGCCTCTCGGCCAGATCGCCGCCGCGGATCACGCGGTCTCCGACTCGGGCTCCACGTCGTCCGCGAGCCCGCGCCCGACCATGTGGACGAAGACGGTCTCCAGCGTCGGCTCCGACTTGGTCAAGTGGAGGACCGGGATGCCGAGCTGCTTCAGCATCCCGAGCACCTCGCCGATGACGTGGTCCTCCTCGACCACGATCCGCACCTCGATGGCCCCCGTCGCCTGCTGCGTGTGCTGCGAGAAGGATCTGACGCCCGCGATCTCCCGCACCTCATCGCCGTCGCCCCCGCCGGTCCCGAGGGTCAGCTCGAAGACCGGCTCCGAAGCGACCGACCGCTTCAGGGTCTTGGGCGTGTCGAGCGCGAGGATCCGGCCGTGGTCGATGATCGCCACCCGCCCGCAGAGCTCGTCCGCCTCGACCATGTAGTGCGTCGTGAGGAGCACCGTGCGGCCCTCCCGCTCCCGGACCCACCGGGAGATGAACCCGCGCACGTCTCTCGCGGCGCCGACGTCGAGCCCCAGGGTCGGCTCGTCGAGGAAGATGATCTCGGGATCGCTCATGAACCCGCGGGCGAAATTGAGCTTCTGCTTCATGCCGGTCGAGAGGTTGGAAAGTCTCGAATCGGCCCGATCCGCGAGCCCCGTCACCGCCAGGAGGTCGTCGGCCCGCCTCCGCGCGATCGGCCCGGGAACGCCGTAAAACCGGGCGAAGAGGTGCAGGGTCTCCCGCACGGTGAGGATTCCATACCCCGACGTGTCGCCGCCCGAGACGAGGTTGATCCGCCGCCTGACCTGCAGCGGATCCCGCGCGACGTCGAAGCCGGCCACCATGGCCCGGCCCGAGGTGGGAAGCAGGAGCGTCGTGAGGATCTTGATGAGGGTCGTCTTGCCGGCGCCGTTCGGACCCAGGAGCCCAAAGCACTCGCCCGGCTCCACGCGAAGATCGATGCCCCGCAGCGCCGCGACTTCGCGCTCCTTCCGGCGCGCGCGGAAGACGCGTGTGAGTGCCGCGGACTCGATCGCCGCGGGGAGCGCCGCGCTCACTTTCCGAGCAGCCTCTTCAGCGCCTCGATCGATGGGTCCCGGCCGGCGTCCGCCGCGGAGTCGCCGGCGGCCGAATCGCCCGCCGCCGGCTTCACGAGATTCCTGACCAGCTGCTCCGCCATCCGCGAGCCAGCCACTTGGAGGGTCCGGCCCGGCTGGACGGAGATCCGGGGCGCGGCGGCGGTACCGGTGATCTTGATCTTGAGCGGGAGCCGCCCGTCCGGATCGCTCGCGTACCGCGCCAGGGTCGCGAGCGCGGTGCCGCCCTGAATCCTCGAGCGGTCGAGCCGGAGCAGTAGATCGACGTCGAGCGACTTATCGAGCCCCATCCAGCCGCCCAGCTCGAACAGGTCCTTTCCCAGGTCCCCCTTGATGCGGTCGAGGAGAAGTCGTCCCCGCTCGATCCGAACCGAATGGGTCAGGGTCTTGAAGGCGAGGTCCCCTGCGGACCCGCTCGAGAGTCCGAGCGCGTTTCGGATGCCGGCGATCGCGGGCGTTTCGCGAAATTTTCCCTGCTCGATCGTCCCGCTCAGGGCCCCGCGGAGCGAATCGCTGACCGCGGCCCCTGGGAGGCCGGGCCCCGAGAGGTCGAGCACGCCGCTCACGAGCCCGCTCAGGTCGAGCTTGACGGGCAGGAAGCCCGAAGCCAGCTCCTCGACCGGGGCGCGCTTGACGTCCAGGTGCATCGAGTAGGACGGGGACGACATCAGATTCATGACGCGGAGCGCTCCCGAGAGCGTGCCGGATCCGATTCCCCCGCGGATCGGATCCACGGAGACCTCCCCGCCCGAGAAACGGACCGGGAGCGTCACGTCCCGGAGGGTGATCGTGCCCGACTTGAGCTCCCCGATCGCCACTTCCGCGTCGAACGCGCGGAGCGGGATCGGCGGGGGCGCGGCGGCGGGAGTGGCCGCCGCCTGGGTCCCGGGTGGAGCCTTGGCGCCTGCCGGAAGGGCCCACTCCTCCACGATCAGCCGGTCGAGCGTAGCGCGAAACGTGCCTGTGCCGAGCGGCTTCCCCTGCTCCACCGTGCCGCTGAGGGATGCCGTCGTGGAACCCACGGTGGCTTTCATGGACCGCACGTCCACGCGCTTTCCATCTCCGCTCAGGTTGAAGTCGAGCCCTCCGACCGGCCGCGACACCCCCGGCACGGTGCCGCTCATCCCCTGGCCCGTCACGGTCCACCGCACGGCAGGAGGCGCCGGCGGCCGGAGCGAGAACTGAGCCCGGCACTCGATCTCCCCGGAATTCCACGTCGGCGCGTTCGGCACGAGCCCGTTCAAGCGCGCCGCGGGGGCCCTCACCACCAGGTCCCCGCTCGACGCCCCGCCTGGAGCGGTCGATCCGCGGGCGTTCAACGCGAGCGAGACGCCCGCGCCCGCGCCCCGAGCCGAGGCGGTGTACGACTTGTCGGGCGCGGTGGTCCAGGTCGCGACGAGCTGGTCGAGCTGGAATGCGTTCTTGTCGGCCTGGAGCGAGAGCGGCTTCATCGTGACGCGGCCCGACTGCGTGGGCGAGGCCGCGGAGCCCTCCACCCGAATCTCCCAGGACGCCTTCGTGGACCAGGTGGCCGGTACGCGCGCCGCGAGCGCGCGCAGCGCCTCGTCGCTCGAGCGAATCTCTTGCGGTTTCCCTTCGATGAGAAGTTGCACTTCCGGCCCGCCGCTGGGCCCCTTCGCCCTCACCTCGCCGGAGAGCTTGCTCTGCAACGGGCCGAGCGTGACCTCGCCCTGCGTGATCTCCAGCCTCCCCCCACCGTCGCGCGTGGCCGCCTCGAGATCGAGGCGAAGCGGTCCCGGCATCGCCACCGCCGCCTCGCGGGCCGAGGGCTTCCAGAGGAGCGTCTCGACCCGCGCCTCGACGTGGACCGCTCGAGGCGCGGCGACCGTCCCCTCGATCCGGGCGGTGGCGGAGAAACGGCGCGCGTCGAAGCCGCCCCCCATGGGATCGCGCGTTCGGATGTCGGAGTCCTCGATGTCGAGGCGGGGCAGCACCAGCGCCAAGGCGGCGCCCGCGGCCGCGGGCGGCAGCGACCTCCCTCCCAAGGCGGCCGGCGCGCCGCGATCGGTCAGCGCGACTCCCGCGCCGATGACATGAGCGGAGGCGATCTCCACGCGCCGCGCGAAGAGCGGAAGGATTCGGAGGCGGACGAAGACTTCCCGGACCGCGGCCTCCGCGCGCGCCGGTCCCTGCGGCGGCGTTCGCAGGTAGAGCCCCTCGACGCGGATGCCGAGGGAGAACCCCTCGAACCCCGGGCTCAACCGCTTCCAGCGGACCGTGGCGCCGCTCAGCCTTGCCGCCTGGCGCTGCGCCTCGCGATCGATCCAGTCGCGCGGGATGAGAAACCAGGCGGCCGCGAGCCCGACCGCGAGCAGTCCGGCCAGAGACCCGGCGACGATCAACATGACCCGCAGCGCCCGGGTCACGAGGCCGCCTTCCCCGCCCCCTCGGCGTAGAAGCCGTGAACGGCCGACGCCGCTCGCGCGATCTGCTCCGATGTGATGCCGGGAAAGATCGGCAGGGAGAGCACTTCACTGGCGAGCCGCTCGGCCACGGGAAAATCGCCGCGGTCGTGGCCCAGGTGGGCGAAGCAGGGTTGCACCGGCACGGGGATCGGATAGTAGATTCGGGACGCGATGCCGCGGTCCGCGAGGTAGCCTTGGAGCCGGTCCCGATGGGGAGCGCGGATCGTGAATTGATGGTAGGTGTGCATCGCGCCCTCCGGCTCGACCGGAACGGTGACCGGCGCGCCGGTGAGCGCTTCGCGATAGAGCGCGGCCGCGGCACGGCGCGCCTTGGTCCAGGACGCGAGATGGCGCAGCTTGGTGCGAAGAAACGCCGCCTGGAGCGTGTCCAGCCGGGCGTTGGTGCCGAGAACCGTGTGGCGGTAGTTTCCCGCGTCGCCTTGGGCGCGGAGCAGGCGCGCGGTCGCCGCCGCCTCGTCCCGTTCGGTCAGGAGCGCTCCCGCATCGCCCAGACCGCCCAGATTTTTCGTCGGGAAGAAACTCAAGGCGGCCCCCGCCGTCGTCTTCCCCACCGGCGTGCCACGATCCGTGGCGCCGATCGCTTGCGCCGCGTCCTCGAGGAGCGGAAGGCCGCGCCGGGCGCCGATCGCCACGAGCGGGGCCAGATCGCACGCCAGCCCGTAGAGGTGCACGGGAACGATCGCGCGGGTCTTCGCGCCCAGGCGGGACTCCACCGACCGGGGCTCGAGCCCGAAGCGGACCGGCTCCACGTCCGCGAAGACCGGCACCGCGCCGATGTGGGCCACCGCGCTCGCCGTGGCGAAGTACGTGAACGCCGGAACGATCACCTCGTCTCCGGGCCCGACGCCGAGCGCGGAGAGCCCGATCGAGATGGCCGCGGTGCCCGAGGCGATCCCGATGGCGTGCTTGACCCCGCACGCCGCGGCCAGCTCGCGCTCGAACGCGTCGTGCTCCGCGCCCAGGATGAACTGGCCCGATGCGAGCACGCGCTCGAAATCGGCGCGCAGCTCCGCGGCGAGCGCGCGGTGGACCAAACCGAGGTCGAGGAGCGGGACCGGGGCTTCGGCCGTGGCGCGGCTCAAGGTAGGACCACCGACGCGCGCGCCATCACGACAGGGGCGTAACCGCTCAGGTCCACCTTTCGCGCTTCGAGCCCTCCACGGTAGGCGGGAAGGATGAAATGATAGGTGAGTAGTGCCTCGGCCTTCTTGGCGCCCGCCGGAATCGCGGCCCATTCCACCACCGGCTCGCCGGCCGGAATCTCCTTCGATCGCGCCGGCTTCTTGGCGAGCCACTTCGGGACCGGGGAACGGCCCTCCGCGTCCGCGAACTCGGTGCCGAACCGCTCCACCGTGGTGCGCGAGACTTCCGCTCCGGCCGAATTGAAATAGACGACTTCGAGCGTGATCGTTCTCATCGAGGCTCCTCCGCCCGGGAGCGAGTGGCCTCCCCGCGCGTTCGTGATCGTGAGCTTGAGCTTCCCCTCCTCCAACGTCGCCGTGAGTGCAGCCGCGGAATCGAGCACGCCCGCTGTGTGCGCGCCCAGGAAGGTATGCGCGTTGATCTTGTCCCGGGTCTGCTTGGCGATGATCGCGGACTTTCCCGGTGAGGGCGGCATGTGGCAATCCTGGCACTGGGTTCCCGACGCGGCGGCCTTCGACGCTTTCCACTGGGGGTAGGTGCCCTCGAACTGGAGCCCCGCCGCCGGATCGCCATAGTAGTGGCACGAGGAGCAGAACTCCCCCTTTGTGAGAAGCTCGCTGGTGACGGACTTGTGCGCCGAGCCCGGATCGGAGTCCGTGGAGGGTCCGCGCATGAGATCCGGATCCGACGCGTCCCACGTATAGGACGCCGGCTTCGGCGAGGGATCCACCGCGCTCACGTTGTGGCAGAAGTTGCACGTGACGCCCTCCTGGCTGATCGGCTCGGACACCTGGGCGTCGCCGGTGACGGCGGCGAGAGGCGCGTGGCACGGGATGCAGGAGGCCTGGACCGAGTCGCCCAGCGCCGCTTTCGCGTCGGCGAGAAAGGCCTGGAAGACCGGGTTTGTCCAGGACCGCGACATGGCCGAGGACTCCCACTGTTTCTTGATCGGACCGTGGCACGACGAGCAGACGCGCGCGCTCCTCGGTCCGGTGGCCTGCGCGGCTCCGCACCAGAGAACGAGGAGCGTCCCGAGGATGACCGCCGTCCGAATCAGGCTCGCGGCTCCTTCGCCGTCTCCGCCCCGCGGGCGTCGGCGTAAGCGCTGCGGATCTCGTCGAGGAGCGACTCGCGCTGCTGGTAGAGGCGCCGGAGCGGCCGCGCACGGCGCTTGCCGAGCGCGTAGGCGGTCAGGATCGGGAGCGCGATGGTGGCATCGACGTACGCGACGACCGCGTCGGGCAAGCGATCCGGGTCGATCTTCCCCCAGCTCACCGCCTCCCCCGGAGTCGCGCCCGAGAGCCCTCCCGTATCGACGCGGGCGTCCGTGATTTGTAGGAAATAGTCGTGCCCCGCCTCCTCGAGACCCAGGACCTCCTGGATCTGCGGCTCGGTTTGCAGGGCGAAATTCTTGGGGGATCCGCCCCCGAGGATGAAGACGGCGCTCTTTCCGCCCGACCGCTTCGCGCCGTACACGAGGGCCGCGGTCTCGTTCACGTCCCGGAACACGTCCCAATGGATCGCGCCGCCGCCGAGCCAGATCTCCGCCGCGTTCATCCCGATCGAGCTGTCGCCGGGCGAGGAAGTGTAGACCGGCACGTCGAGCGCGTGCGCCTGCGCGAGGAGCGAAGTCTCGGATTGGCCCAGCGCCCGCTCCCGCTCCAGCACGTAGCGCCCGACGCGGTGGTGGAATTCGGCGGTCCCCATCGGCTTTCGGAATTCCGGCGCCCGCATCACCTCGCGGTAGAAGGCGTCGGTCGAGAGGAGCACGTCGTAGTCGAAGAAGATGTCGTAGATCCGGACGATCCCCTGCTCGCGGAGCACCACGTCGTCGGCGTTCGCCGTTCCCTGATGCATCGTGAGCCCAATGCCGAAATGGGTGTCGTGGTAGAGATTCGCGCCGGTGGAGACGATCCAGTCCACGAAGCCGTGCTTGAGCAGCGGGATGAGGCAGGAGCGCCCCAGCCCGGCGGGCGTCAAGGCGCCGCTCAGCGTGAGTCCCACGGTCACGTCGGGCTCCAGCATCTTCTCGGCGAAAAGTCGGCACGCCTCTCGGAGGCGGGCGCCGTTGTAGGCGAGGAACGCGGAGTCCACAAGCCGCTCCACCGTGATGCCGGCGGCGATCGGATCGGGCGCGATGCGGGCGCCTTTCGAGATCTTCGGCTTCTTCTCTCCCATCAGGCACTCCCGTAGATCGGGACCAAGGCGCCGGACGTCGAGGCCGCGGCCTCCGACGCCAGGTAGGACAGAAGCGACGCCACCGCTTCCGGTGGGACCCAGTCGCGGTGCTTTGCGTCCGGCATCGCGGCCCGATTCGCCGGCGTGTCGATGATGCTCGGGAGGATCGCGTTCGCCGTGGCGCCGCTCCCTCGCAGCTCCTTCGCGAGCGTGGCCACGAGCGCGTGGAGACCCGCCTTGGCCGCCGCGTACGGGGCGGCCCCGGGATAGGCCTCGATCGCGCCTCTCGAAGATACGAAGAGGAGGCGACCGCTCCCGGCCGCCTTGATCGAAGGCAGCGCGTGCTTCGCGGCCCAGAACGCCGAGACGAGGTTCAGGTCGATCATGCCGCGCACGACTCGCTCGTCGAGCGATTCCACCGGCGTCCCGCCGGCGTAGCCGCCCGCGAGATGGAGCAGGACCCGTATCGATCCGAACGCGCGGAGACACTCGTCCACCGCGGAGCCCATCGAAGCGTGGTCGGTCACATCCGCCCGGATTCCGAGGAGACGCCCCGATCCGGATGCCTCGGCCTCAGCGGCAGCGAGCAACGCCCACTCGCGCGGCTCCCGAAAGGTCACCGCCACGCGGAAGCCCTCGCTCAGGAATCGAGCGGCCACGACGCGCCCCAGCTGCCCGGTTCCCCCGGTGATCAACGCGGTCGCCAGTGACACGCTCATCCTAGCATCCCGGGTGGATCCGATCATTCCGCATGGAAGCGCGCAGTATACCGTGGCGCGTCCGCCACGCGCCAGAGCCCCGCCCCTGGCGACCACCCGATCGGGTTTCCCCCAAAGCGGATCTCGACGAGATCCCCAAGGGAGCGTCCGAGCCTGACCCGCTCCCCCGCGCTCAAGAGGACGGCGGGCCGGGAGGGCTCGTCCGGGCCCCGCTCGACCGAGAGCGTCGGGACGATCACCACGGCCTCGGGGTGGCGCGCCTCGTTCCAGGCCGCGAGGTGGAGCCACGCCGAGAGCCCGATTCCGAGACTCAGCGCCCCGATGATCGCCGGGGCCGCGACTCGCGGGATCACGCCGAGGTGCTTCGCGATGCCGAGCCCGCACGCCAGCGCCAGAATGCCCGCCGCGAGCCACCAGGCTTCCAGCGGCGCCACGGGGAACGGCATCGCGTCGTCGATGGCGGCGCGCTCGTCGTCCCCGCGGAGCCGCGCCACCTGCCCGGCCGCGACGCGGAGGTTGGCCTGGATGTCGGAAGCGCGCGGCTCGAGGCGCGCGGCCGCGGTAAGAAACGTGACCGCGGCGCCGAGATCGCCTCTTCCGAGGGCGACGGTCCCGGCGTTGTAGAGCGAGGAGGCGTCCGGCGATTCCGCGCGGCCCTTCGCTTCCGCCGCGCTGGCTTCCGATGTGCCGGCGCCCGACGCGCCGGCCGGCGACACCGCGATCCCCCACGCGATCCAGAGTCCGCACGCGAGGACGCACGTCCCCCATCGGGCGCGCCACGTGGCACGATCGGCGATCACGAAATCTCTTCCTCGAAGCGCCGGATCATCGCGAGTGCGGCCTCCAGGCCCTCCGTGGCGCCTGGCCCCTGAGCGGCCGGAGGCGCGAACGCCTCGCGTTCCAGAATGTCCAAGATTTGCGCGGCCTCCTCTCGGTCGGTGTCGGGCGCGCCCGCATGACCGCACGCTTCCAGCGCTTCCTTCGCGGAGCGGCCGAGGACGTCCACGCCGTACCGGAGGCCGATGGCGCGCAGGACGACCTCGGCGTCCCCCGCCGGCCGGCTCCGCGGCGCCGCGTCCCGCCGCCCTTCCAGCGTCCTTCGTAGCGCGCGGATCTCTCGAATCCGCGCGCGCCGGGGATCCCGCTCGGACCGCGCGCGGATGCGAACGCCCGCCCAGACCCCCGCGTAGGCCAGCATCGAGACGATCGCCACCGCCCGGCTCGCGGGCGTGGGCTCGAGATCGAGCGGACCACGACGGCCGGGGCGCGCGCGGAGCGACGCGATCGGCCGGGTGGTGCGCGAGTGCCGGAGCGAATCGTCCGTTCCATCCGGAGTGAGGACTCGAATGGGAATCGAATCGGAGGTCTGAATTCGAAACTGCCCTCCCTCCGGATCGAACCAGGCGAATCGAACCGGAAGGATCGAAAAGGCTCCCGGCGTTTCGGGAACGAAAGCCGTCTCCTTGCGCCGCTCGCCGCGCAGGCGCGCCCCCGAGCGGTCCAGCTTCGTGGCAGCCCCGGCGGGGTAGGTCCGCGCTGGAATCGAGGCCGCGACCTCCGGATCGCCTGCGGACGCGATGTTTCCCTCGCCCTGGATATTCGTCACCACCGTCACGGGCTCCCCGGCTCGAACCTCGAGCCGATCGACCCTGACATCCATGGAGTAGTGTCCCACCGCACCCCGAAATCCCGCGGGGGCGCCCGAGGGCAGGGGCGCCACATCCACCACGCCGCGCCCGGTCTCGAGCGTCAGCTCCTCGACCTGGGTCTGCGGGAAGGCGAGCATGCTCCAGGGATCGGGAGCGGCCGTACGGCGGACGGCCTGAACGTGCACGCGTCCGGGTCCGATCTCCAGCCGGCCGGTTCGTGTCGGGAAGTAGGCGATTCGGATCTCCGTGGCCATGTAATCCACGCCGTCCACGGTCACCCGGGAGCTGGTGGGCGTGCCGAGCGCTTCGGTCCAGAACCCGGGCGCGTCGGGAGATTCCCAGATCGGCGCCGCCGCGAGCTGCGCGCGCGTGTACAGAGTGAAGTGCGCGAGAATAGCCTGATTCCAGTACGCCTCGGTCCGGTCCAGCGTGAGACGCGCGAACAGATCCGAGGATCCGGCGCGGGGCGCCTGGCGCGAGCCGCCCACGCGAAGCGTGAGGGGCGCCGACTCCGAGGTGGTCTGGCCGGAGCTCACGCGGATCGAGGGGATCGTGACGACCCCCTCGCGCACCGGATGGAGCCGGTACGCGACGCTCAACGAATGCGTGACCTGGCCCATGGAAAAGGAGAGTCCCCGCGACTCCCCCAGCCGCGTGACCCGAACGCCTTCGATCGCAGGGAGCGATATGGGCGGGAGCGAGACGCCCTCGGCGGTGACGGTGACGGTGAGCTGCGCATCCTCTCCCATCGCGACCTCCCGCGGGGACAGCTCGGCTTCCACGCGAATCGTGTCGGCCCCGAGAGCCGGGAGCGCGAACGCGAGAGCGCCGAGCGTGAGCGCGAGCGCGGCGGCGACCGCGGCGATGCGGCGCGATGGGGACCGATCACCAATCACGCTGTCCGGTCTCCTTCCGCTCGCCCCCGCGATCCCTGAGACGCGCCGCCTTCCGCTCCGCCTCGAGCGCGTCGAGCCAGTGTTCGGCCTCGGCACGATCCGGAACCCCGCTCCCGAGTTGCGGCGCCGTCCCAGGCGGCTTCTCCGGGGTAGATTCCCCGGGCCGCTGGGCCGCGGACTGTTGCGGCGCGGCGCCGGGGGGCTGCTTGCCCTCGCCGTCGCCCTTCGCTCCCGCGGCCGACTGCGGCGCGCTGCCGCCGCTCCCGCCGCTCTGCGGAGGGTTCGGATCCCGCTTCCTCGCCCGCCGGATCGCTTCCTCGAGATTCTTCTTCGCGTCCACCCGGCGGGGATCGATTCGAAGCGCCTCCCGGTAGAGCTGCGCGGCCGCGGCGTTCGCGCCGTTCCGCAGGGCTTCGTTGCCGAGGTTATAGGCCGCCGACGCCCGCGCCTCGTCCCCACGAAGCGTGGCGGCGTCCCGGTAGGCCGCGGCCGCGGAATCGGCATTTCTCGCCCCTTGGAACGCGAGCGCCTGGTCGTAGCGGACGGCGGCCGACCGCGGAAGCTGCGATCGCCCTTCGCGGAAAGACCGGATGGCGTCTTCGTATTTCTTGTCTTTCAACTCACGCACTCCCCGGGCGCCCGCACCGCCCCATTCGTAGAACGCCCCGGTAACCGCGATCCAAGCGAGCGCGAGCGCGGCGATCGTCCTCAACGTTTCCTCCTTCGTGGAATCGAACGCTCGAGGAGAAGGAGCATCCCTGCCCCGGCCGCGAACCAGGGGAACCGCTCGTCGTAGGCGCGAATGCTCTGCCCGCGGACTTCCTCGCCGCCCGCCGAGCGGACGGCGTCCGCGATCCGGAGCGCGGCGCGCCCGCTGCCGTCCCCCCGCTCGTACCGGCCGCCCCCCCGGCGCGCGAGATCCCGGAGCAGCCGTTCGTCTAGGCGCGTGCGAACCGGCTTCCCGCCCGAATCGCGCCGTTCTCCGAGAATGGCCCCCGTCGAATCGGTGATCGGGATGGCGACGCCCCGCGGGGCGCCCAGCCCGATGGTGAAGATCCGCGCGCTGGCCCCGCGGACGGCTTCGACACCGGTCCCCGGATCCCCGGCCAGATTCTCTCCGTCGCTCACCAGCACGACCGCGCGGGGGCGCTCCCCCGGCCGCCGGAGCAGCCTGCCCGACAGCGAGAGCGCCGCCCCGATGTCGCTTCCGGGCGCCTCCACGTCGGAGGCGCGGGCGGTCTCGACCATGGATCCGAGCCCCTCCACGTCGGTCGAAAGGGGGCTGATCACCCGAGCGTCGCCCGCGAACACGACGAGCCCCATCGAG
>Ga0184639_10000528_pt1 | contig 14923 bp, 15 predicted proteins | sample PLM31_170_b2_FD_133155 | JGI IMG/M metagenome (GOLD analysis project Ga0184639, IMG submission 133155) | Groundwater sediment microbial communities from an aquifer in East River, Colorado, USA - PLM3-1_170_b2 | ecosystem: Environmental > Terrestrial > Soil > Riparian zone | place: USA: East... | reverse complement strand
TGGATCGACGGCGACCATCGCTACGAGCCCGCGAAGTTGGATTTTACTCTTTGGGAGCCCCATGTCGTGGTCGGCGGGATCATTGCGATGCACGACACGATCCGCAAAAAAGGCCCGAAGCGGGTGCTGTGGGAGAACGTGTTTCTCTCCGGCCGCTTTCAGGAAATCGCGATCGTCGATAACATCACGGCGGCGCGTAAGGTCGAGAAGAGATCGCTGTTGGGAAAAATCCGGGATTATGGGACGCTCGCCTTACGAGGAATCTATATCGCCGCCCGCAAGAGCCATGTCCCGTTTTCGAAACCGGTTGGCCGCTATCTGCTCAAAACCCTCACGAATCAGTCCTGGATGCCGGTGCTCCTGCTGGTCTTCACCTCGAGCATCGCTCGATAGTGAAAATACCGGCCTTTGGCCCGGTACTTTTTTCTTTCATTCCCCAGCAGAGAATACCAGCCGAAGGTCCAAATCGAACGTAAAAAATTCGCCACGATGGACGCGAGCGATTGCTTTTTGTAAATCAAACGGCTGCGCCCTTGCTGCTCGTGGCGCCGGCGAAAAAACTCCTCGGTCAAGCGGCTCCAATCGACCCGGTGATAGACGCCGGCCCGCGGCTCATAGCCGATGCGCCCGCCGCTACGCAACAGCCGCTGCGCGAATTCGACATCCTCCGAAATGCCCGAGCGCCCCGGTCCCAGCTCTTCATTGAAATTACCGATGCGTGCAAAAACTTCCCGGCGCACGGCCATGTTGGCGCCGGTCAAGGTCTTGAGTTCTTTCAGATCCGGATCGTACTTGACAAAATTGATGGTGCGAAACCGCCTCTGGGCGCGCAACAATTCTTCGTTGTGCTCCATTTCCGGCGGCATCAGAATCGGGCCCTGCATGGCGTCGAACTCTTGTCGTTGAAAAAATTCCGCCGCTACGGTTAGCCAGTCGGGCGTCACTTCGATATCGTCGTCAAAAAAAACCAAGACGCCCGCCGCCGCCGCGCGGATCGCCGCGTTTTGGGCGCGGCATTTGCCCGCCAAGGGTTCGCGCACCTGGCGAAAAGCGACGCGTTGTGAATGGCTAAACTCCTCGGTCAACTTGGCGATTTCTTGCGTGATCCGCTCATCGCGCGCGTTGTTGGCGACGATGACTTCATGGGGAATGTCGAGCTTACCGAAGTGCGCCGCGATTCCCGCAAGTAAGCCGCGCAGGCAGTCCACCCGGTCGTAGGTCGCAATGATAATGCTGAAGAGGGGCTTCACTCTAACTTCCCCAACCGTCCCATCGCAGCTGGTAATAACGGTACTTCAGAGCGAAGGGGCGCAGCGCGATCGCTTCCCGCAGGGCGCTGCGCGCCTCGGCGAATTGCTTTCTCTTCCAGCGCCCTTTGGCCAGGCGGTAGTAGCGGTAGGCGACTCGATGATCGATGGTCGTTTGGCCGAGGAGTTGGCGCGCCTGGGGATATTCCTTGAGCAGCTTTTCGATCACGCGGATGTTCTCCAGCGTCCGCAGTTCTTCGTTCCGGCTGATGTTGCCTGGGTGCCGGCGGTACAAAAAGACCACTTGATCGATGTACGCCACCGGATAAGTCATGAATAGGCGAAAGGAAAGATCCAGGTCCATGCAAAGCCACAAGGCCTCGTCGTGGCCGCCCAGGGCGTCATAACAGCGCTTGGAAATCAGCGACGCCTGAAGGCGCACGATGCTTCTTTCGAAGTGATCGGCGAGCCGAACGCCGTCTCGCGCGAAGCGCCGAGATTTATCCCGTGGGACAATCGTTTCCCGATTATGCTCTTTTCCGCCCAGGTAGCCGCCATTGCCGAAAACCATGCCGCATTCCGGATGGGACTGTACGTAACCATGGAGCGCCGCCAAATGTTCCGGCGCGCATAAATCGTCGGAATCCTGGATGGCGATCCACGCGCCCTTGGCATGACGCACTCCGAGGTTACGGGCGGCCGAGGGTCCGCGGTTCTCCTGGTAAATATAACGAACCCGCGGCTCGTAGCGCTCTAGAACCTCGCGGCTATTGTCGGTCGAGCCGTCGTCCACCACGATCAGCTCGAAATACTGGAAGCGTTGATTCAAGACGCTATCGATGGTTTCCGGCAGAAAATGAGCGCGATTGTAGGTTGCGATGACGACCGAAACGCTTGGGTTTTCCCTCATGGATGACGAACCGTCAAGGCGCAGGCTTACGATGGCTTGCCCCAGGTGCGCGCGTAAACCGAATCGTAGTATTGCTGGTACTCTCCGGAGGTCACCCGCGCAACCCATTCCGGATGGCCCAGATACCAGCGAACCGTTTTTTCGAGACCGGACTCGAACCCTGTGCGCGCAGACCAACCGATCTCACGGCGAACTTTCTCCGTCCTCAACGCGTAGCGCCGGTCGTGGCCCGGCCGGTCGGCAACGAACTCGATGTTACTTTCTATTTTATCAGGGTCCTGGCCCGTTTGGGTCGCCACGGCGCGGCAGATCGCTCGCACCACGTCTAAGTTTTTCCGCTCCCCGCCGCCGCCGATATTGTAAACCGAACCGGGTTCGGCGCTTTTCAGGACCGCCAAGATCGCCCGGCAATTATCTTCGACGTAGATCCAGTCGCGGATCTGCCCGCCGTCGCCGTAGACCGGGAGTTTAATTCCCGCCTGTGCGTTGCGAATGCACAACGGAATCAGCTTCTCCGGGAACTGAAACGGACCGTAGTTGTTGGAGCTTCGGGTAATCAGGATGGGCAATTCATGGGTGCGCCGGTAGGCCATGCACAGCAAATCGGCGCTCGCTTTACTCGCCGCATAGGGACTGCTGGGACACAGAACGGTCTCCTCGCCGGCCACATCCTTACCTTCCCGGTCGCCGTAAACCTCGTCGGTGGAAACCTGCAGGAAACGTTTGACCGGAACCTTACGGATCGCCTCCAGAAGTACCTGTACCCCGCCCATATTCGTTTGTAAAAAAGGCGCGGCGTCGAGAATGCTGCGGTCGACATGCGACTCGGCGGCAAAGTTCACCACGGCCCAGGGATTATCTTCTTGCAGGACCCGCTCCACCAGCTCGCGGTCGCCGATGTCTCCGCGCACGAAACGAAAAGCGCCGGCCACGTCCGAAAGGTTTTCCAGATTGCCGGCGTAAGTCAACTTGTCCAGGTTGATCACGCGAAACTTTTCTCCCGCACAAAGCAATTGGATGAAATGGCTGCCGATAAAGCCGCAGCCCCCGGTGACCAGAATGGAATCCATTTTTCGCGGTGTTCCCGGCTTGCCCGCTTCCCCGCTCATTTTGCCGCGAGCGGAACCGCTGAATAGTCGAAATTGTTTTGCGCGTCCCGCAGCCGCGGCCAATTGCGATCGCGCTCGGATAATTGCGGATGGGCCACGGGCCATTTTATGGCCAGCTCCGGGTCGTCCCAGACCACGCCCGCTTCCTGCGCGGGAGAATATTCTTCCGTCGTCATGTACAACACTTCCGCCTCTTCGCTCACGACGCAAAAGCCGTGGGCAAATCCCGGGGGTATGTAAATCATCGTCGGGTCGCCGGCCGACAGCGTCAACCCTACCCATTTGCCATAGGTGGGCGAACCCCGGCGCAGATCGACGGCGACGTCGAATACCTCGCCGAAAACGGTGCGCACGAGTTTTCCCTGCGCCTTCGGGTGCTTTTGATAATGGAGCCCGCGCAGGATACCGGCTGCCGAGCGGGAGTGGTTGCTCTGCACGAAAATTTCCCCGATACCGTGGGCGGCAAAGTCGGAGCGTTTATAAAACTCCATAAAAAATCCCCGCCCGTCGCGGAATAACCTGGGCTGGATTACGATGACGTCCGGGATTTCAGCGCGAATAAATTCGAAAGGCATCAGAGCAGCACCTCCGAGTCGTCGCCGATCATCAGGCGGTAGGCCTGATGACTGCCGAGATTTTTCAGCACCGCGGAACCCTTTCCCAAAAGGCTATCCTCGAGCCTGTCCACGCCCTCGACGCGCGCGTTCTCCAGGAGCACGCAATGCTCCAGCACCGAAGCCATGATTCGGCACCCATCGCCGATGGAAGTGAACGGGCCGATAAAGGAGTTCTCGATGCGCACGCGTTCGCCGATCACGACCGGCCCGCGCACCTTGCTGTTGACGACACGGCTGCCTTGGCCCAAGCGCACGCGGCCGGTCACCTCGCTGAGGGAGTCGACCTCCCCGTCCAGTTGATGTTTCAACCACTCGTCGAGAACCACGGTGTTGGCCGTCAACAGATCGTCTTTTTTGCCGGTGTCGAGCCACCAGCTGCCGATTACATGGCTCGACACCTGACCGCCCTGATTCAATAACGCTTGAATCGCGTCGGTGATTTCCAATTCACCGCGCCATGAAGGTTTGATTTGATCGATCGCTTTGTGAATCTTGGCGGAAAAAAGGTAGATGCCGACCAGCGCGAGATTGGACTTGGGCTCCTTCGGTTTTTCTTCGAGTTTAATGATGCGTCCCTGGTCGTCAACCTCGGCGATGCCAAAGGCCGAGGGATTGCCGACGCCCTTGAGCAACACGGTGGCGTCGCCATGCCGTTCGACAAACTCGCGGCAGAACGGACTGATTGCCGAGCCGATCAAATTATCGCCAAGATACATGACGAACGGGTCCTGACCGAGAAAGGACCGCGCGACTTTGACCGCGTGGGCGAGTCCGAGCGGCTCCTCTTGCAATATATATTCGACCCGGAAACCCCACTTCTCGCCGTTCCCCACCGCCTCTTTAATCGCCGCGCCGGTTTCCGGCGCTATGACGATTCCGACGTCGTCGATGCCGGCTTCTTTTAAGTTGTCGAGAACGTAAAAAAGGATCGGCCGGTTGGCCACCGGCACCAGTTGTTTGGCGGCCGTATGGGTAAGCGGCCTCAGGCGCGTGCCTTTGCCGCCGCTCAATACCAGTCCTTTTAACGTCATCCTTCCTCTAAAGCGATTCGGCGTTGCCGCGCGCGCGAAGTTTCACTCGGCTCTGCGGTAGCGGGCTGGAAAACATCTCGTAAGTTAACGGAGAGTCCTGGCCGCGTTGTAGGCAGGCATGACAATGACGACCTTCGCCTTGCCGTTTCCCTCAATTGTTTCCGCCATCGCTCCGTCTAAATAAGGTTCACCGGCAACACCCGGGCGCCACCTCTGCCAGTCGTGTTGATCTGACCGTCAAATATGCGAAGCCACTTCGAGGGCGGGGTTTTAACCCCGCCCTCGACCATAGGGGATGCTCGCCCCCTTTGGAAACTCCACAATATTGTTCCCTCTTCAAGAGTCGGGGTTACCTTTAAACCGAAACCCTACCGGAAGCGAACTTGCGCCGGTCCAAGCGTGAGCTGCGCCCAAGAACTTGAATTGCCCAACGCCGTTTCTCACGCGGGTCGGAAAATGCCCCGGCCAAGTACTCCTTGAAAAAACACATTTTATCGGTTGATCGGACATAACGCCCAAAGGTACGGTTCAATTGAACGAGGTTTTTGAGGCGGCGCCTGTGATTGAGTCGATCGTACTTGCGAATTCCTTCCAGATCGAGAAGAAAAAAGCAATCGGCTTGGCCCGGTTCGCCGGCGACCACGAGGATATTAACATCTTTGAGATCGCCGTGATATATGCCCTGGCCGTGCAGCGACCGAAATAGCGAAGCCAAAGCGCGCAGGAAACTGCGGCGACGGCGAAACCCATCGCGCCCCCGGAGCGGCACAAGATTTTCGCGCCAATAGGCATCGATCGTTTTTCCTTCCGCGATCTCCTCGGTGAAGAAAAAACTCTTCGTCACCATCCCCCAGCGACGGCTTTCGACCGCCGCCACGGGTTTGGCCCCGCCGATGCGCGCGCTGGATAAAACCGCGGCGCCGCGCAGCGCCTTTAAGGCGCCGAAACGTCTGAATAACGAGCCCAAGGGAATGCGCCAGGAAAAGGCATTGTAGCGCTTCAGGTAAAGCGCGCGATTCTGGCCGCCGAGCTTGATACGAATGCGCGCGATCTTGATCTTGCGTTGATCCTTGATGATTTCGCACCCGGTTTCCTCAAACAACCGGTCCGCATCCGCCATCAGTGCAACATCCGAAGTGGCGGCGTATTCGGGAGCCACCCAGATCAACGAGTTTCCCAGCTTCCGGCAAACAAAGTCAGGGAAGTTTTCCACGATGTTCGACCCTTCGACTCGAGCCCCGGCCTTGGCCGGAGCTCTTGCTCAGGATTCCGCCCCACGGCCGGACTGGAAGGTGCCACGGGCTTGCCCGTGTGGCTCCACTTTTGCGCCTTCCAAGAGTACGGCTTCCAATTCGTGAAAGTGTCTTTCCCAGGAAAATTCCTCCCCCAGCGTCCGCGCCTCAGCCGCCAGCGACGGATCGGCGCATCGGTCTATTAGTTTCACCAATTTTTCCACCAGCTCCTCCCGGTCACCAAGCCGGTCGACGATTCCCTCGGCCAGTGCGCCGGTCAACAGCTCGGCGGCGCCCGCCTGCCGGCTGACCAGAACCGGCACCCCGGCGGCGAGGCTCTCCAATACGACGTTGCCGAATGCCTCTTGGAGCGAGGGCAATGCAACCACATCCGCCGCCGCGTAGTAATTTTCCACATCCTCTTGGCGGCCCGCGAACACGATGCGCTCCCCGGCGATGCTGCGAGCTCGCGCCTTGTATGCGCTCAACCTGGCGTCATCGCCGACCACCAGGAGATAAGCCTTGCTGAGCGCGGGCGCCCTCCAAGCCGAGAGCAAGAAATCCAACCCCTTGCGCCGAAAGCCGCTGCCGACGAAGAGCACGAGCGGAGACTCTTGCGGGATGTGCCAGCGCGCCCTGACCTGGGCGCGAAAGCGGTCGTGCAACCCGGGATGAAAACGGCGCTGATCGACCCCGTTGTAAAGCACCGCGATCCGCTCCCGCGGCACGGCATATTGACGGACCAGATCCCGTTTGACTTCCTCCGATACGGCGATGATCCTCTTAAAACCCCCGGGTTGAAATTGGCGCCGTTCGATCGCCAGCACGCTCTGGTGATAGGGGCTCAATCGCTGCCAGAGGCGCCGGCCCAATCCGCCTTGCGCTCCAATGCGCTCCAGAAACCCACGATGGGAGCCGCCGCCGCTGCGGGCGATATCCGCTTTGAGCATGCGACCGAAGCTCACCAGGACGTCACAGCGCCATTTCCCGATGATTCTCGGCGCGAGCAGCGCGAAGCTCCACAGCCGCGCCGTTCTTCCCAAGGGCAGAACCGGAACCCGGTGAGCGGCCGTATCCCGCGGCGCCTCGCCGCCGAACTCGCTGCAAAAAAGATGGACCTCGTGCCCCAGATCTCTCAAGCCTTCCGCGGTTCGGTAGAAATCCTTTTCGGTTCCTCCCTTTAAATCGAGCCGTTTATGGGCGAGGGCGATTTTCATTGCCGTTAATCTTTCTCGCCAGCACAACGATATTGTCCGAAAGCAGCAGCGCCGGATGAAACATATACTTGAGTACTTGCCGGTTATGCAGACGCTGCACCGGGTCTTTCTCGGCGCGGATGACCGCCGCCAAACTAAACAGCCGCATCCAGGGATAGAGCAGAGCGGTAAAAAAAATCTGGGCGAATTTGACTCTAGTTTTTCTAAGTTCCACCACCTCGAAACCGTAGTGAAACAGCAGATAATAAAGCTCGTAGAAATGAATTAAATAAATGTTCGGCGCGTTCCCCGGTTTTTTCGTATAGTGAACCGGCCGAACCCGTCCGCGCAGGAAACCGGTAAACAGAAAACGCATTCGGGAAAAGACGTTTAGGATATTCGGCGTGCTGATCAAGACCCGGCCACCCGGTTTGAGAACGCGCCGGATCTCGCGAATGAGCTGGGCCTGGTTTTCGATATGTTCGATCACTTCCACCAGGTCCACCGCATCGAACGTGCCGCTCTGAAAGGGCAGAAAGTGGTTGAGGTCGACGCCGCCGATGCGCTCGATTTCCTGCGTCAGCGGCGGTGGCCGGTCGTAATCGGTGACGACCACTGCGTAGCCCAGCGACGCCAACAGGCGCGCCGTGGCGCCGTCCCCCGGGCTCAAGTCCAAGGCTCTTTTCCCCCGGACCGGGTCCGCCGACCAGCTCCGGCGCACGGCCTCAAAAATGGCTGGATTGGGCATGAATGTGGAGCCCCACGGGCAAACCCGTGGCACCTTCTAGTACGCCCGTGGGGCGGAATCCTGAGCAAGAGCCCCCGGCCAAGGCCGGGGGTCGAGGCGAAGGGTTGATGGACCTGTTGCCGGAAGAAACTAGCGTATGATTCGCCTGCGGATGGAACATCTCATCGTCCTGTTTTACGTTAAGTATTCGCCGCACCGGTCTTCCACTGCAGCTCCAGCCGCTTGAGTGCGTCGTCGAGCGGCATCGCCTCGCGCCCCAACAGCCGTTCGAGCTTTGTGGGTTTAAGACCGCCCCGCAGCTGCCGCGGCGCCTTCTGCCGCAAGCTCTCGGTCGATACGGGTACGATAAGATCCGGCGAGCCCCCGAAGAGCTTGACGAGCGCCCGGGCGAAATCTGACCGGGCCACCAGATCTGCGCCGACGACGTTGACAACCCCGCGCGCTCCCCGTTGGGCGAGAGTTAAACTCACTCGCGCCAGGTATTGCGCCAAGGTCGGATTACCGAACTGATCCATCGGAATCGTCATCCGCTCTCCCGTTCGAACCTTGCGGTAAACCTGCATCGCGAAATTCTTCGAATTGGAATCCCAACCGAATACCACGGTGGTGCGCAGGATCAAGGCATTCTCGTCAATGGCGGAGATCGCCCGCTCCGCCGCCAGTTTGCTTCGTCCGTAAACGCTCAACGGCGAAGGAGGCTCTTCCTCGTCGTAGGGGCCCGCATTGCCGTCAAAAACATATTCCGTCGAATAGAAGACCAGACGCGCTCCCGCGGCGCGGGCCGTTTCGGCCACGGCGCGGGGACCTTCGACGTTGATTGCGAACGCCTCGTCGGCATGTTCTTCGCAGTAATCGACGTGGGTCAAGGCCCCCGTCAAAAAGATCACCGCGGGCCGATGGCGCTCGATGCAAGCGCGCACTCGGGCCGAATGGGTGATATCGAGCGGCTCTAATCCCGGCCTTGGATTTTTCGCATAGGTGCCCGCAACGTCGATTTGCGCCCGCCGCAAAACGCGCAACAGAGCCCCGCCCACCAATCCCGAGGCTCCGACGACCAATGACTTTCCCGATGCCATATGACAAAGCCTCTCAGCGTCACGCGGCGACTGTCTTTTCATCTTTCCAACTCATCAGTCTCCTGAAACTCCCGTTCGAATCCACGGAATCGATTTCTTTGCGCCGCTCGCGGGTTTTGCGCTCAAACCAGAATAGCAGCTTGCGCTCGGCGCCGCTCCACTTTGGGCGCCCGCAATACGCCCGGAAAAATCTTATCCGGTCTTGCAGCGTAATCCCGGGCAGCGGCAACCGGTTCAACTGCACCAAGTTGCGTCGCCGGAGCGACAGGCCGAACCAATTCGGATAGCGCCGCGTGCGATCGTGATCCATGAGATAGAAGCGAAATCCGCCGCCGGTCGCTCGATCGACGAAGATGTTCGACGGCACCAGGTCGCCATGCACGAATCCCGCATCATGCAGGCGGCGAACTTCGCGCCCCAGAGACTCCAAAGCGAGCCTTTTTTCCGCCCACGCAAGTGCGCTCGGGGCATCGACACGATTGCGCAGAAAAAGCGGCGCCGGCTCACTGGGAACTTCCATCGTCAACACAAAGGCGCGCTTCAAGTGGCGCCCTTTCCTCTCCTCGCCGGCAGCGATCACCGTTGGAACAAAAAAGCCGGCAGCCGACAATCGGACACTCTGGCGCAGAAATCGCGCCGCCTTGGAGCTGCGGCAAATATCCTTCACCGCGTCGATTCCCGCCGGCGGGTGAAAGATCTTCAGGAACAGCGCGGGGGCGGCCTTGCCTCCCGCCGGCGTCAATCTCACCGTCTGCGGATGCTTGTTCGCCGGCTGCCGTCCGATCATGCGCGAAACCTCTCGCCACAATTCCTCCGACCAGGCTTCGGCCAACACTCGGAGTCTCCACTCCCCGTCGTTTAGTTCGGTGTACTGGTGATCGATCGGCAAGCGTTCGCCCTCTTCATGCTGTGCGCGACAGCGCCTGAGTGATTTTGCCGGCGATTTCTTCGACGGAGATCGACTGCATGCAGACGCGCCCGATCGGGCAATGTCTGCGGTAACAGGGCACACAAGCCGCCCGCCCCTGAATGATCAAATCATCGAACCCGTAGGGCCCGGTGCGCCGGGGGCTCGTCGCTCCCCAGAGCGAAACCACCGGCGTGCCCACCGCGGCGGCGATATGCATGAGCCCCGTGTCCGGTCCCACCGCGACTCTAGCGCGCGTGATGATGCCGATCGCCTCGCGCAGCGTGGTGAGGCCGACCAGATTGGTAGCTGAGAACCCGGCGTGGGACATCGCCTGTTCGGCCAAGTGCTCCTCTCCCTTCGCCCCGAGCAAAACCACGTCAAGACCATAGCGCTCATCGATCACTTTTCCACAGCCGGCCACCTGCGCGGGAAACCACTGCTTGCTCTCCCAACGGCTGCCGACGAACAGCACCGCAAAAGAACGCTTGACCCCGGCCAAATGGCGATCGACAGCCGTTTCTTCATCCGCGCTCAGCTTGAAGTTCCACGCAACGGGACTTGTGGCGACGCCCGCGTATTCGGCGAATTTCAAATAATGGTCGAGCTTGGAGATGCCCTCGCCGAAGGCCGGAATGAAATGATTGTTGAACAGCCAGTTGAATTCTTTGCCGTCGCGACGGTTGAAGCCGATCCGATGCGGCGCGCCCGACCACCGGCTGATCACGCCGCTTTTGAATATGCGCTGCAAGTCGATGACCAGATCGAATCTCTTGGAGCGAATTTGTTTTAAGAACGGCCAAACATCCGCCCACCAGCGCCGCCGGTCGAACAGAATGACTTCGTCCACCGCCGGATAATTCTGCACCAGGGGCAACGACGGCGGTTCCACCGCCCAGGCCAGATGCGCCTGCGGAAAGCCGGCGCGCAGGAGAGACGCCAACGGCAATGCCCGGGTAACGTCGCCGACGGAACCGTGCAGCACGATCAGGATCTTTTTGGGCTCAAACCTAGGCGCCATCGGCCTGATAATAAAAATCCAAAAAATCGTCCCAGCGGGCCAAAGACAAATAGCGCCGCTCGGGATCCAGTTTGCGCGCCGATCGCAAAAGACGATCGAGATTATTCTTCGCCAACCGCGGCGGCAGCTCTCCCAGAACCAGTTTCGCTTTGTCAAAATCGATGATATAGGCGGTCACGCTGTCCAAGCAAAGCAGTATATTTTTTAAGTTGAGATCGGCGTGGTAAACGCCTTGCCGGTGTAGCTCGCGCACACTCCGGGCCACCGCGCGCAGGCATCTCTCCTCGCCGGCGTCGCGCACCGATCCGCTCTGGAGTGCCGCCCAAAGGTCCTGCGCTCCTGGAATCGCCCGGGTCGCGAGCCAGCCTCTATAGAACGGCCCCCAAACCGGTTCCACGCAGGCGCCGTAGGCCTCCACCGTGGGTATGCCCCGGCGGCGCAGCTCCTCGGTGATTATCAACTCGCGGAAGGGTCTGGGCGGCCAGGTGAAAAACACGCCGCCGGTATGGCGGCGAAACGCACCGCCATGACGATAGCGCCGAAGCAGCGCCACCTCGCCGTTCGGCAGCTTGACGCGGCGCAATTGGCCTCTTCCCCGGAGCCCGGTGGATTCCTCGACCACGGCGGAATCGTTCCAGCTGCCCGCCGACAGAACGTCTTCCTGGTCGCCGCGCAGAATCAACCGGCGGCCGCCCGAGTCCACGATTTTTATAAAGCCCGGTGGAATTTTTCCCCAGAGCCGGTATTCTGAAATCATCCTGGGAACAACGCCGCCGGCGTATCCGCCTCCCGCGCGAAAAATCAGCCGCTCAGACACTGACAAACTCGGGGCTGAAGGCATCCTGCCCGGCCGGCGCGCTCTTTTTGTTTCGTTCCAGCAACTTGGCCACCGCTTCAAGCACATGGGTCGGTGAAATCAGCCGAATGCAGTCTTCTGTTCCCAACGGGCAGCGTCGCCCGCCGTGGGAACCACAGGGACGGCACGGCAGCGCCTTTTCCAGTACCATGGAATTAGCTGCATAAGGGTAAAAGCCCAACGCAGGAGTGGTGGCGCAAAATATCGCCACCGTCGGAACGCCGCAGGCCACGGCCATGTGCATCGGCGCGCTGTCGTTGGTTATCAACACCCGGCACAGGCGCAAGGCCGACGGCATTTCGCGTAGACCGATCTTCCCCGCGAGGTTGACGGATGCGCCGCCGCATAGACCTTGAATTCGCGAGGCAACCTCGGCGTCCGCCGGCCCGCCGAAAAGCAGCACTTCGCAATCGTAATTTTCTTTGATCAATTGAATAGCGTGGGCGAATCCTTCAGCAGACCACCTCTTGGTCGCCCATACCGAGCCGGGATTGACGCCGATGAGCATCTTTCGCCGGTCGACTCCCATCGATCCCAAGATCTCTTGAACGACTGCTTCGGCTCCCGGCCCCGGCGGCAACCGCAGCGAACGCCGGCAGTCCTCGGGAGCGATGCCAAAGGCGCTCAAGAGCGATAGGTTTCTTTCCACGTCATGGCGCCGCGGTTCCCGTGTCACGCGGCGATGAAATACGAACGATGCCACGCTCTGGCGAAATCCCACGCGCAACGGAATGCCGGCGAGATATAACATTAACACGCTGCGCAACGACTTGTGCGGCGTCAGCGCCATGGTGAACGCCATGCTCTTCAGCGTCATCGCCTTGCGCCACAATCCCAAGAGTCCCCGATCAGCGCCCTTTTTGTCATCGACGATGATCTCATCGATGTCCGGATGGTCCTGCAAGAGTTCTTGCGCCAAGGGACTACAAGCGAGAACGAGCCTGGCGGAAGGAAAACGAAGCTTGATCTCAGTTAGCAACGGAAGCGTGAGAACCGTGTCGCCGAGGAAGCCGTTCTGAAGCACCAAAACTTTTTGCCACGGACGCGAATCCATCGGCTATAACGGAATCGCCTCATCGATCAGCATCACCGGGATGTCGTCTTTGATCGGATACATTAACCGGCAAGCTTCGCACACCAGACCGTCTCCCGCGGGATTGAGGTGAATATCGCCCTTGCATTTAGGACAGGCCAAGATGTCCAGTAAATCCTTGCTGATTGCCATCGCTTACTCCTCCGCCCATGACTCCGGCGAGCGCTTAAAAATCCTAGCCTACCCTAGCCGAGGCCGCGCGGATTATCAATCGGCACTTGTGGTTAAAGGATATTCCCATCGTTGTCGCAGGCGGGGGCGAGAACCTGTGGACTACTGGCAGCGGCGCGGCTACCGAGCCCAGAGTTGGTATTGCCGGCCAAGGCAGCGGTCAAATATTTCGCATAGCTAAGTTGGTCAAATATCGCAAGGCAGGCGTGAATACGTCAGGTTCTGCTGGTTCGGTTGAAGACCCGGAAATCCGATGGGACGCCCGGCCAGTCCACCGGATCATTGTAGATAAGCGTCGTCGTTAGGTTGTTGGCGTAGGGTAGTTGCTCAAGTAACGCAATTCAGCCACCAACGCTAAAGTACAGCCTCAGTCCTGATAATCATCTAGCCGGCTTCTCCGAGAGGCACTAAGGTTGGCGATGAGCCAACCCCATAACTCAAAAGGAGGAGAGCAAGATGAAATTGTATGGAGCGATCGATTTGCACTCGACCAATAACGTGACGGTGGTGATCGATGAACAAGATCGAGTGGTCTATCAGAAGCGCTTGCCCAACGATCTGGCATTGATCCTCAAGGAACTCTCGGTCTATCAATCCGAGCTTCAAGGCATTGTCGTGGAGTCGACGTACAACTGGTACTGGCTGGTCGATGGACTGATGGAGCAAGGCTACAAAGTGCACTTGGCCAACACGGCGGCGATCCAACAATACGAAGGACTAAAGTACACCGACGATCACAGCGATGCGCGTTGGTTGGCGCACCTGCTGCGCTTGGGAGTGTTACCCGAGGGATATATCTATCCCCGAGCCGAGCGGCCCGTGCGCGATCTACTACGCAAGAGAAGCCAGCTGGTGCGCCAGAGAACGACGAATCTATTGAGCATTCAAAATCTGATGACACGCAATACAGGGAGTTCGCTGAGCGCCAACCAGATCAAAGGGCTCGATGTCCAACAGGTAGACGAACTGTTGCCCCACGGGGATCTCGCCCTAGCGGTCAAGGCTAATCTAGCGGTGATGCAAAGCGCGGAGGACCAAGTCCAGATTCTCGAACAGAACGTCACAGAAAGAGTCAAACTTCGTCCTCAGTTCCGCTTTCTTAAGACGGTGCCGGGGATCGGGCAGATCCTCGCGCTCACGATTATGCTTGAGACCGGAGACATCGGGAGATTTGCCGGTGTGGGAAACTTTGCTTCGTACTGCCGCTGTGTCGGGAGTCAGAAGATCAGCAATGGCAAGAAGAAAGGCAAGGGCAACACCAAGAACGGGAATAAGTATTTGGCCTGGGCATTTGTGGAGGCGGCCCACTTCGCCATCCAGTTCAACTCCAAGATTAAGAGTTTCTATCAGAGAAAGAAGGCCAAGACCAAGGTGGTGGTGGCCATCAAAGCGGTGGCACACAAGGTGTGCCGAGCTTGTTATTATATCATGAGGGATCGGGTTCCCTTTAATATAACCAAAGCCTTCGGCTAGAAGTAAGTTTACACGGTTGGGATGGGGCAGTGAGCTCGGGTTGGGGTTGGCTCAGAACCACAAGGCCTGATTAGCCGCTGTCCCGTCCCTCAGACACAACTCGCAGGGGTTGTGATCGGCTGGTACGCCCACGCCGTGAGCCACAAAGGGGTTGGACTCCTCAGAGGGAGAGCCACAGGATCTGTGAATCCGCTACCGTTGGAGGCGGCGTGGTACCGACAGTTTTCTGGGGCAAG
>Ga0184639_10000527_pt1 | contig 14947 bp, 15 predicted proteins | sample PLM31_170_b2_FD_133155 | JGI IMG/M metagenome (GOLD analysis project Ga0184639, IMG submission 133155) | Groundwater sediment microbial communities from an aquifer in East River, Colorado, USA - PLM3-1_170_b2 | ecosystem: Environmental > Terrestrial > Soil > Riparian zone | place: USA: East... | reverse complement strand
TGCACCTAAATCTCTGTACTCTTTTATGTAAGCCCTTGTTTTTTTATCTTCTTCTTTTATTTTTTCTGCTTCTGCCTTTTCTTCTGGTGTCTTTGGTACAGTATATCCAACCTGAAACTCACCAGTACGTAAAAGATATTTTAAAGGTTTTTCTGCACCTGTAATACCAAGCGCACCTATTGGCTTTCCTTCTGATGTATAAATTTGAATCTTTGTTGCACCCTTGGCTTTTCCTTCTGATACAATTCCAAAGGCTTGCTTTCTAAGTTCTTCTTCATATGCTTTTTCCACATATGGATTGTACAACGCAACCCATTTGTTATACTCCTCAACTGTAAAACCACCACCAACCCTAGCTTTTACTTCCGCTTCAATAAGCTTGTTTTGCTTTTCAAATTCTTTAACATACTCTTGGTATTCAGCCTCAGTACCTTGGAACACACCAGCCTCAGTACCAGTTATTATATTGCTTCTTTCAATGCGCTTTCCTTCTGTTGTAAGACCTTTGCCAGCTTCATACTGTGCTGCAAAGTAAGGATCATCATATTTTGTTGTGACTTCTTTTTTCCGTTTAGCTTCTTCTTCTCTTGACCTTCTTGCTCTTTCAGCTACCTGTAAAGATTCAGTCTGTACATTGTATTTTCTTTGAAGCTCTGGCGATAACTGCTCAAACTGTTGCTGGCTAAGATCCTTGAACTGCCCACCTTCTGTTATTCCTGCTTTTTCAGCTTGTCTCTCTGCTTCTGTACTAGGTGCAGGCCTACCACCAGATGTTTGAACAGTGTCACTCAACTTGATACTTTCTGCCAGATTTACTGAAACACTCTTTGGTGCTGTTGGTATGCCACCCTGTATGCTTGTACTTGGTACTGGTGGTCCTTTAGCCTTTGAACCACCAGAACTAGTAGAAGATGAAGTTGAGGCTTTCTTGACAGATGCAGTTACAGACATTACTTGGAATAACCCTTTCAGTTAGTTAAGGTTTTATTGCTACTTGGTCGGCCAATGAAATAGAGTCGCTTAGCATTACTGACAGTTTGTGTTGTGTGGCTAGCTGATCCTGCATTGTAATTGATTCGTCAAGCAAGACTTGTGTTTGTGGCTCTGATATTGCTGGCTGGTATGAGAAGATAATTACACCTGATGCGATTATGCCTATAATCATTACACCAACCCAAACTCGATTACTCATTAAAAGGATATAATCAAGACTAGGATAAAAGGAGTATGTCACTATCTATAATTGAACTGTTTGTGTATGGACTTTTTGCCTACTCATCCATGCTTGTGTTAATAACTTCAATCAACAAGGAACCGCCAGCAGGTAAGACACCAGCAATTATCAGGTCAATTTATCTCATTCCTGGAATTATCTGTGCTGCTATACTTGCATTGGCAGGCACCACAGACATAGGCACAGTCACAATTGATCTACAGAACGTAATTAAAAATCTGAATAACACTGAAACTTGGTCAGAGGCTACCACATCGACTAGCACCATAATACTGCAAAACGAGATCTGGATTATAGTACATGTCATGATAATGCTTGTCATGATTGCTTATGTAATACAACAATTACTAGAACTCATAATGAAGCATTAGCGTGAATAAAGTTATTAACATTATATCATTATATTATGTAATCATTATTATATTATTGACAAATACTTAATAACAAATTTATAAGCTAAACCATATGGCAGAACTTTCCGTTATGAGTTATGTCGGTGCCTTTATTGCTGTGGCTATCATGCTGAGCATTGGTACTGTCATACTTGGTAACGTATCCGTCAACTGTACAGCCCTATCAGGAAGCCCTACAACTGGTTGGGAAGGACAGTGTGAATCGGCATCAACACAAACACAGGCTGCGTACGCATTGCTAATCATAGCATTGATAGTGATAGCCGCCGTAGTGATTTTGAGTGTAGTTAGGATGCTTCAATAATTACACAATTCCCTCTTTTTTTTTATAATAATTGCAACAAACATTTATTTTCATCTAAACAAAATAGAAGCAGATGTTAAAAGGTGCCGCTAAACTTTGTGCAAGCAAAACTCATTGTCCTAAAGGGCATGAATTAAAAGGAGTTAATTTATCAAAATACGAATTATCAATTGGCAAAAGATCATGCAAACTTTGTCGTAATGAAAGACAAAGGCTAAGAAATGAGAGAGTAGAAGAAAAAGAATACAAATTAAAATGGCAACAAAATAATCGAGATAGAACACGTGCATATACCAAAAAATGGAGAAGTGCTCATCCAGAATATGATGATAATTGGAATCTCAAAAATCCAGACAAACGAAAAGAAATCTATAAACGCCATGACCAAAAACCAGAAAGAAAAGTGTACAAGAGAAAAAAGGATATAGAATATTACCACAACAATCCAGACAAATTCAAAGCCAGACAGAGGATATACAGGCGAGAGAACCCACGTTCAGGCGCAGGCATGTCATACGACTTGCAGGATGCAATGAATAATGTTAGACTAAGAGACAACAATACATGCCAATGGTATAAGTGTGGTATTACATCACGGCAGATGTCAATTCATGTTCATCACATCTTCCCAAAATCAGAGTATCCAGAACTAGAATTGGTTGAACAATACATGATTTGTTATTGTGCTGGTCATCATGCTTTATTCCATAGGTATAGGGGTGATCCTTATTCTGAAATGATTTCATGGCGTACAGAATATGAAGGAGATATTTATGAAGCAGAAAGATACAAAACTTACTTTAATAGACAGGAGAGTTTAGACAAGTTGTGAAATTCAAATCACACCGCGCTTCTTCTTTAGTTTTTTTGGGTTTTAGTATAATTGTATTCATTGTATCCTATGGTTTGTTGTTTTATCTAGCACCAGTAATCCTTGGCTCAGTCCAGAGTGCAATAAACCTAATCCCGATAACTGATCCAGCTTGGGCTGCAACTAATGCACAAACACAGGCAACATTACAATATCTCGTACCATTGATTCCATCCTTGGGAATTTTCGTTTTGGTGTTGAAGGTTTTGATGGTTGCAAGTGTGCGCGGCCGCGATTGACCATGACTTACAATAAAGAACTCTATTGTAAAAACAAGGAAAGGTTTCTAGAGTACCAAAGGCAAGATCGTTTAAGGCATAAAGAAATGAGGCAACAACATAGAAAGATGTATGACAATAAACCAGAATCAAAAACAAAACAAAAGGAGTATAAAAAGAAATACAGATTAAAGAATCCAGAAAGATTCAAAGAATTAAAAAAGAAAGATGATGCTAAATACTATCACAACCATAAAGAGAGGATTGTAATACATAAGAAACAGTATCAAAAGGGATTCTATATTAAGAATAGAGAAAGAATCTTAGCATATGGAAAGCAACATCGTCAGTTACCAGAAGTCAGAGCAAGACATAATGAAATGACAAGAATCTGGCGAAAAAACAATCCAAGGTCAAACAGAAGTCTATATCTTGAACTTCAAGATGCAATGAACGCTGTAAGAATACGTGATAACAATACTTGTCAATGGCAAGGTTGTGGTGTTACCCATAGGCAAACAAGAATTGATGTTCATCATATCTTCCCAAGGAGTGAATATCCAGACTTGGAATTAGTGGAACAGTATATGATATGCTACTGTCCGAATCATCATTCTTACTGGCACAGGATGAGAGGAGATCCATATCATGGTATGATTTATCCAAGTCATGAATATATGAGAGCCAATCCAGATGAGTTACTGTTAGGTGGAGATTAGGTATGTCAATAATTGGAACACTTATTGCATTTGAACTTTTTAACCAGACATTGAAGAAAACCAAGAAACTAAAAAGGAGAATAGTATGAGATCTTTTTTTTTTATTCTTTTAGGTATTAGTTTTGTACTGCTGGTTTTAAGTCCACAAACAGTTGATGCACAAACACAAACCAGAGGTTCAAACTATGTGGATACAAATTATGGTAATGGCACACATACTTGGCAAAGTGCGCCAGAATGGATTTTAGACAATGGTGTTTACAAGTCATACAAACTTTTTGAAGATGCCAATGTTATCAGAGTTGAAACAGGGCAGGGCAGTTTCATATTTAATAAGAGCCTTTGTGGAATTTCGTTTTACAACGCTGGTGTAATTAATGGCCAGCCAACAATAAGCTTGGATAATTATACCGTGCTTGGTACAACAGTTGGCAACCAGAACTTTGTAAAGGTAAACTCGATAAACAACGCAGCCTGCCAAGCTTCTGTGGTACAGTCAGGTAATGACATTGAAGTGTGGGGTACAAAACATGTTGATAATGTTGGCACGTTCAAGATAAAGTACATTAAAAAAGATGGGAGTGTCTTAAAGACACAGCTTGAACCGACAAACGAAAACCCTGTATGGAACAACCATAAGCTAGGAATAACACAGATCCTTGGTGTGCCAAACATCGTAACCCTTGGAGATACACAGTATGATCTTAGAAACTTTAACAATACTGTTCTGGATAGGGCTTGGCTTGTGGCGCACAAATCAGAACTGCTTAAACTTTCCAATACAATTAGTTTTGATTTCAGCCTTGGCTTTCAGTATGTGGACAAGATAACAATCTTTTATAATGGTGTGGCAAGCTATTTGATAATTGATTACTGGAACAATACACCACAGATTTTACCAGGGCAGACTCTTATAATTGATCCTACGTTTGTAGGCGTGGCAACATTAGAACTTTGGCTACGTGATAATGGAGCTAATGATAATTGTGATGGTAATAGCACATCAAATGCAGGTGGCACCACAATGAGTGTAGGTGTTGCTAATGATGTAACAATAGATTGTGATAGGGCAGGTCTGGAATTTAACACAACGTCAATACCAGATACTGCAACTATACAAGATGTAGATTTTAGTTTTGATGTAGTGTCAGTTGCATCACCGCGTAACTGTGATTATATGCCGTTTGCATCTCAGCCAAGCACATTAACAACAGCACAACAATTTACAGATATTGGTGATGGTACAGCTTATCTAGCCAATGATGCAGTTTGTATAACAACAGGAGATAATAAAAGCGTTGATCTTGGCACAACTGCTGACTCTGATCTACAGTCTAGACTCGTTGCGAATTGGTTTGCTGTAGGTATAAAAGCAAATTCAGAAGCTGGTGCAGGAACAACAACTGGTAGAGTGGACATACTAAAATCTACAGGTGGTAGCCCAACACCGCCACCAACTCTAACTGTTCTATATTCTGGTTATTTTATTGATGCAGTAACAGACTTGCAAATTACAGGTAATAGAGGTACAGCAGTTGACCTTAGATGGTCACAACCAAACATATTTGGCTTTACACTTTTAGGCTATCAAATAAACTATACAACGCCTTGGGCTTCTCCACTAACGATATTAAATAACAATACAGGTACTAATACAACGACTATTACTGTCAGTCCTCTTAGTGATAGCACACAATATTCTTTTAGGGTTTCAGCTCAGACAAGTCAAGGCACTAATGCCACAGGAAACATTGTAAACGTTACAACAACCATAGGTAACATTGGTATCGGTTCCTTGAACGTAAATGGAACAAACCCCAATCTTATCCCGATACTATTTAACAGACAGGACATTAATGCTACGGCATTGTTTTTGAATTTTACCTATTCAAATTCGTTTATCCTGTCATGTGATTTGCATTATAAGTTTGCCCAGAACAATCAGACATATACAAGCGTTTCAAGCACAACTGTAGGTAGTACAAAACACTCTGCTTTCCAGTTCAATAATGTTACAAATGAAATCATAGATGTCTTTTGCTGGAACCAGGCTGACGGTGCAATGAACGGCACTAACATAAACAGTACCAACAGTGGCAGATATTTAATAACACAGTCGAATTTTCTCTTATTGCAGCAGATAGCAAACTTTAGGAGTGGTGTTTATGGTACAAGTGGGCAGTTTGGTGTACTTGATTTTATGAGTATGGTAGTAATCATACTATCAATGGTTGGCCTGAACAGGGTTAACGAATCCGTAGGTGGCATATTTGTTGTGGGAATCGTTGGTGTCTGCTGGGCTTTTGGTATTATTGATCTGACAAACTTTATCATTGCTGGCATAGCGTTGACTATACTTCTAATAATAGGAACCACGAAAAAAGATTAAGACATGATTGAATTAACTCTGTTGCAACTAAAACGATTCTTCTCTAAAATTGAAGGGAGACATAATTGTTGGATTTGGAAAGCGTATAGAGATAAAGATGGGTATGGTAATATAACTATAAATAAACAACCAAAAAGAGCACATTGTATATCATATGAACTATTCAAAGGTGAAATACCACAAGGATTACAAATAGATCATTTATGTAGAAATACATCATGTGTGAATCCAGAACATTTGGAAGTTGTGACATTAAGAGAAAATCTACTACGGGGTGATACATATGCAGCAAACAATATTAAAAAGACTCATTGTCCTCAAGGACATGAATATAATAAAGCTAATACATATAGGGATAAAAACGATGGGTGGTATTGTAGATTATGTCGTAGAGTAGCTCAACAACGATACTTACAGAAACAGAAGGTGAACCAAAATTATTGACAAACCCCTATTTATAATTATTTGTGCATACTCTGTTTCGTTTATGATTTTTGTTGGTCAGTTTGTTATTGGAGATGTTTTTGACTTGACACTTACAAACTGGAAAGGCGATGAAATAAAAAGTGAGCTACTAAACTCATTCAACCAAGAGTCATTAAATTTAATAACTGGTGGTTGGGTAAATGCCACCCGTTTTGACAGTATTATTGATGTGATTACGGCATTTAGCAAAGCCGCAGAAATTTTTGGCGAATTTCTTTTACTACTATCTGGGACACATATTTTTCTGATTACATATTACATGTTAGGTGGAGGTGGTGTATGTTGTGATAATGATGATGTTGTTGCTACATTTATAGTAGGTGGATTTTTCCTACCATATGCCTTAATGCTCGGAAATACTATAATTGCAAAGATAAGAGGCATATAGCTATCATCCGCTATACTCTTTTGTCTGTCTCAAGAATATGTAGGCAACCAAAAACCCACCACCTATGAAAGCCATCAAGATAGCAAATGACAAGAACTGTTCTGGGAATACAAAATATGATAGTGGTAAGAATATGATACCCACAAGTATTGGATAAACGATCTTGTGGTATTTGATGTATGTTATGCCAACAAAGATGGAGACTAGGATAAATGAAAAATAACCACCAGTAATCCATTCCCAAGGCAGCAATACAGTCTGTAGATAGTCTGTAGTTATCCCACAATTCTTCCACATATCTGCACCAGCGGTTGTATTTAAAAACAGGGCGTAGTATTATTTACATTTATAATTTGATAAAGTATAATGTTGATTAATTCAAAAATTGCCCCTCACCTTCCTTAACTACTAAAGTTAGTTCTGCTAATCTTTCTTTATGAGGACAAACCCCTTTGTTATGAGCTCTGCCACAATTACAATTAAAACAGAGCGTTTGATAACCTGATGGGAATTTGTTTTTTATAAGATACCTATACAAGTTATGACCTCGCTCCCCCCTCTGACTTCTATTTTTTCCTCCTATTTCAATGATATGATCTATTGTCAAGAAGCGGATCTCTTTCTCACCACAACAAACACAGATTAAATTACCGTTACCATAATAGGTAAGCACTGTTTGTTTTACTTGTTCTAGATATTTTTTTGCACCTATTCTTCTTAAAAGTCTGTACTCGTTTTTATGTTTGTGGTAGCTTTTCCTAGCAGTTATTTTTATTTTTTCTCTATTTAATTCCCTTTTAATGACTTGGCATTGATGACAAAGTCTGTGCTGTCTGCCACTAGGAGTTAGATATACCCTTGTATTTTCTAGATTATATTCATGACCTCTAATACAATGAGTCTTTTTCCTATTCTGATTCGTTCTTCCCTTCCATTGCACTTGAAACGGGCAATTACAAGAACAATGTTCTAGCTTATAGCATCTACTATGATTATCTATTTTACAATGTTTACAAGGCATTATTCCTTTGATATATTTTAGCTTAAAGACCATAGGATACCCCTATCTGGTTTACATTAATGAGCTGATAAAATACGAGTTGTAGTAGCCAGAGCATTATGGTTTGTTAGTGTTTGGTTTGTCTTTAAGATTACGGTGTAGTCACGACTGGAAGCTCTACATTTTCAATCATCTTTTTTATGTCTGGTGGTAGTGTATCAAAGTCTACTTCACCCCTATCTATAGCAGCTCTTAACGATTCAGGCGTTGGGTATTGGCTCATTATATCTTGGCTAATAGGTTCACCTATTTTAGGTATGATACTGCTAAAAATATCATTTTGTACTGCCCATATTACCAATACTGCAACAGCAGCAACAATACTCAATAGTACAATAAGTTTCACCCAAGGAATCTTTCCTGTGATTGGCGTATTCATAACTTTTTTCCTTACGGTCTCTGCACGTATCCACTGACCTATCACATTGCCAAGAAAGCCTGGGTTTACTGGTAGAAGATCCTCCTGAATAAAATCGGCTACCTTTTTAACAGGAGTAACAATTTTCTCAACTTCAAGGTTTTTTAGATATGTTGCAATGTTTTTGGAATCTATGGGCTTTTTAGACTTGGCATCAAGTACCTGTCCTATAAGCTCTGTGATGTTATGTTCCTTAAAGTCTGTTTTCTCCCTCTCACCTAACAACTTAAATGTTCTTGCAAGCAGCCTGTTTACTTTGGGCAGGGAGTTTTTTGTTAGTACGATTTCAAGCGCTTGTGTATCACTAGGCGATAATGGCATCCAATGTGATGTGTGGTATGAAAGGTATCTAAATGATTTAACAGCAGTAGAACGGTATGTCTTTATTTTGTCAGTAATCTTGAATACATAAAGCTGGCCTTCAATTTCAGCCACAAAATAATCATCTATTGGATGTTTGATTGGTACAAAATATGACCTACTTTCCGCAGTTGTGATTTCTGCCGTGAGATACTTTGAGCTGAATAAATCCTTGCCGCTAAGTATGCCGAAATTAGCTCACCAGCTCGTCAAGTTTTGGTATGATAAGATCCTTCAAAGTGCAACCCTTTTCTGCTGCCTTCATTTTCAGTTTCTTCTTTAGTTCTGCATCTATCATGATGTAGAGTAGCCGTTCATCCTTCATGATTTATTCCCATTAAATAATGATTTAATTATTATGTTATAAGCTTAGTGGTTAGATTTTCTAGGCAAAATACGCCTCTTGAACTCCCCGAAAGATTCTCCTGGTACTGATTCAACTCCCCTGTACCTTACACCAAGTTGCTTGTCTATTGCACGTATTTTACGAGAATATTCGCTACCCTTTTTCACTAACTCTTGCTTACCAACAAGTTTTTTAAAGTTAACTATGTATGGTAATCATTGAATAGTGACTCCCAACCAACACCAGCAGATGTTTTAGATTTTATTGGTGATGGCTGTGAACAGATAGTTGACATGTCAGATGGTAATGGTGGGATGGTACCTAGCTTGGTTCGTAACCATAAGAAGATCGGTTACAAGTCACAAAACGTTGATAGTAATTGTTATGGTGACTTTGCAACAGAATCCGAGAATTTCTTACTGCTTGCAGAAGAAGCAAAATACAACATGAGTGAACCCATGGCAGGAAGTTTAAAAAATTCAATCAGGGCAAGGTTTCAGGCTTGGGAGTATGGAGTAGATGCCAAGTCGTCAGAGTCATTGCGTGACGGTCATAATGCCAAGACAACACTGATTGACAAGTTTATCAGAAACAGACAGGAGAGAATAGTAACGCTAAAAGACGATGCTAGGGGTGGAATCCTTGAAGGCATGGGGCTTAGAGATAACAAAGAGGATAGGCGTGATTAACCAGACACTGTTCAAACTTGGGGACATTTTCACCCACTGTCAAATTAGGGACATAGGGTGTAAAATTAGGGACATAATTTAGATTCTTTGACTATGCAATTAGGGCGATGAAGTATTTATGGGATTCAAAAGGGATCATCTGAATACAGAATATCAATGCAAAATGACGTCTAATTTGATCGTTGAATTTAATAGTTGCATTGTTTACTATATAATGATAAAATTTATCTGGGTAGTGAATCAAATAACTCAAAGTGAGGAATGATTACAAAATGAATCCGCAAGAAGAATTAGTTTTGAAAATATTATCATCAGTAGATGTCATAAAAGGTAAAACGAAATTTGTAAAAATACTTCATCTAGTATGCAAATTGTTTGAAACAAATAAAATGGAATCTCCCTTTAAATTCAAACCTGACAAGTATGGAGTCTACCCACCAGAGTTAGAACCAGTATTAGAAAAAATGCAAAATGAAAAGCATGTTCAGATAAACACTGCTCTTTTCTCAAGAAGGCAGGATTTATCTGCAATTAATAAAAACTATAGTGGTTATAATAAAGCAATATTAGCAATAAATCCAAAAATTGAAGCCTTGGTTCAGGCTCTAAATGCATATTCTTTAGATAAAGTCTTGGCAATTTCTTATTATCTTTTCCCAGAGACTGTTGTTAATAGTAAAATCAAACCAGAAATTAATAAAACGATTATGGAATTGTTTTCTCCATTAAGCTCAGATTTTGAGGAAGCAATCGACGAAAAGATCGAAGCAGAAGTGATTGAAAGTCCTTTCAAAGCTTTGTATCCTCAATTCAACGATTTAGATGCCAGAATGCACATGATGAGGTCTATAGGTTTGAGCGAACTACCACCAATAATGCCCGATATAATCGATAAATCCACAGGATTTCTTGCTGAAAAATATCCTTTGTTTAAAAAATATAATTTAGAAGAAATGTTGGCAGATGCTCGAAGGCGTTAGAGTTTACTTCGACACAATGCTGTATTTGAATAAGTTTCAAGACCCTATGACAGCAAGACCTGAGACGAATAATATGTTTAACAAGGTTAAATCAGGTGAATTTCGATTAATTGTATCTCAGCTAACATTTGTGGAGATGTATCATGTTATGTGTTTTCCATTGGCAGATATACACAATTTTAAAGATGCTAGTGAAGCATACGAACAAATTGGTAACGCCTACCACGATATTAAGAAAATCATATTACAATTTCCAAATACAGAAATAGTAGAAAAGGAGTTTGATAAAATTGATACTAAAAAATTAACTACTTTTGTAGAAAATGTACCTGGTTCTAGTTTGATTAACTTTCTTGGTAAGAAAAAATTTCCAGGATCTATGGATTTCATTCATTTAATGGTCGCCTCCAATCTGAATTGTGCGAAATTTTTCACAGAAGATAGTGGTGTATTGTTGCTAGATTCATATAGCCACAAAGGAAATATGAAAATTATAAAGCCGTATAGGGCATAGTGGACGAAGATAGGATTTTAGTAAATAATTAGTTTCCTTGATTCCACCAAGTCTTTATCCTGATATGATCCTCAACCGAATGTCTTCTGATGTCTTCTTACCTGATATTTTTCTTATTCTTTGTTAGTGTTAATGACCCCATAAATCTAATATGTGACCCCATATAACACTATACATGGTTAAACTGCAGAAAGAAAAGTCTTACAAGTACAAAGACCATGAAATTTACAGATACCGTATTAACATACCCCCTGACGTTATTGATGAATTAGAATGGGATGGAGGAGATGAATTGGAACTTAAAGTAAAAAGCAAGAAGCTTGAAGTGTCAAAATCTGACTAAATTCTGATATGACGTTCGTCAAGATATTTGAGCACAATTTCTTTAACAACTTCAGTTTTGCTGTTCCCAAAATCTCCTTCTCCCACAAGCTTTTGAATCAATTCAGCCTGTCCATTGGTAAAGGACACGCATATTCTTTGAATATCAGATCGTGCGGTTTTCTTACCCACAGCAAATAATCACTAATTAGCTACTAATTAGTTTCTATTTAGTGATTTTCCGTGATCATCCTTTTATAGCTTATTATGCATTTTGTCATTATGAAGAATGACTCATTCTTTACATTGGAGGAACAAACATGAGTGAAAAACACCCTAAGATTGAACAGTGTCATTAACCATGTATAATTGGAACACAAAGAAAATTGGTAAGATGAAGAAAGGCAAGAAGCCAAGCATACGTTAGATTAGTCATGTACTTGTCTTAGTCGTTTACATAAATTCTATTAATTATTTAATGTTATAGTTACACTATCAGGTGCACTATTTCCAGCCGCATCATAGGCTATTGCTATTATTTCTGCTGTTGTTAAGTGTGAACTTTTGGTTTGCCATTTGACTTCGTATGGTGCTGTAGTAAGTGATCTCTTTTGTTTTCCATCTATAAACACATCAACTCTTTGTATTCCAATATCATCTGATGCGACTACAGTTATTGTTATCATACCGCTAACGATAGAACCATCTATAGGAGCTATTATAGTTGCTGTCGGTGGTATTGTATCTATTGGTGGCGGGGGTGGTGGTGTTGGAGTATCTATACTAGATGCGGCATTTAAGAGTCTCTCAGAAAATGAATCTGGATCTTCAATAAATCCATCTGGATCTCTTTGTGGTGTTGAAAGATTAATCAGTCCATTCTTTACTGTTTCTGTTCCAGCTTTATCTAAAGGTTTTCCATTTTGAAATATGTATAACGCGGTTGCGCCTGTTACATGTGGTGCTGACATGCTTGTTCCACTTAAAGTTGTATAGACTCCACCTTTATATGTTGAAAAGATACATACGCCAGGTGCTGCTATATCTACATCTTTACCAAAATTACTAAAATCTGCAAATGTATCATCTACATCTGATCTGCAAGTTGGTGAACCTCTTCCTCCTGATAATCCATCAAAGTCTGCTATGGCTGATACAGTGATTACCTCATCATAAGATGCTGGTATGAATGAGCTTGCATCTCTAAAACTATTTCCTGCGGCTACAGAATACACAACACCTTTAGCTACTGAGTTACAAATAGCTAAATGCACAGCATCGCCATTAGTTAAACCGCAATTACCATCATCACTACCAAATCCACCGAGACTAACATTTACAACGTCAATGATCTCTGACTGTGATGTAATCCAATCTATACCAGCGACCAAACTTGCAAAGGTTCCACCGCCGCCATCGCCCAATACTTTAACTGCAAATAATCTTGCTCCTGGTGCAACACCCACTACACCAATATCATTATCCAATCCTGCCGCTGTCCCAGAAACATGTGTGCCGTGACCATGCCTGTCGTCCCAATCATTTCGGTCTGAGGTAACGAAATTAATTCCACCAACAACGTTTAGATCAGGATGTAGACTAATTCCTGTATCTAATATAGCAATATCTATATCAACTCTTTCATCAATACCATCAATTTTTGACAGTGGGTTAAGTTCAGCATCAACTCTGTTTATTCCAGTTGGAAGTGGCTGTGTTGTTATCTCAACAAGACCATCTTGTTGAATGAATAAAACTCTATTATCATTTTTTACTTTATTAATCTGATCTGTTGTTGCCATGACTGCCATGCCATTTAAAGCGTGTTTGTAATCATGTGTCTTATGTAAACCGTAGTCGTTTGAAATATCATTAGTTATTGCATTATTTTTTAAGACTATAATATAACTGTCTAATGTACTATCTAAGGCTGCAAAAGATGGGGAAATGGTAAGTGATAAGACACTGAGAAATAAAAAGATAAACGGTGTTTGTTTCTTAATGTGCACACTAGCAAGTTAATCATCTAATATATATATAATTTTTCTTCGTCAATACGAATTATACTACCATCATCTTCTACCATATCCTAACGCAAATATCCAGCCTTGGTTTTGTTGTATTGTTGTGTTACACGCATCACAATTTGGTATTGAGGACAGTTCCATTGTCACCCACATAGCAAGCCTGTCCTCTGCTGGTCTTGCGTTGGTTGCTTTTGTTGCGTTTAAATATAAGGTATGGGAGATTGTACCGATATTCACGATTGTTTGGGTGCTAAATGGTAATTCATCTGTTATATCCCAAGCATCTAATTGAATATAATTATCAGATGTCTGTGTTGGTGGTTGATCACCATGAGGCCCATTCCAAATGTTTGTGTTATCTAAAGTACATGTTAAAGTTCTTCCTGCTGGTTCTGCTGCAATATTCCTTGCCGCATGTTGTAAATTGGTCAATCCTGTAATGGTAGATGGTATGGTAAAATCAAATGGACTGCCAGTTACATGGGTTGTCCTTGATGAATCGCTAAACACTGAGAGTTTTATGTTTGTTGTAGAGGTTCTTTCAAATCTTAGATAATATGTGTTACCAGTTGCCACTGTTGCTTCTTTTCCTGTATTACTGAAATTCTCTCCACCTGCACCATCTATATATAAAGTCCATAATTTTGGACCTGCATTATCAGTATACAGAACAGAAAGGGTATCTTGACTAGATGATGCTGGTTCTCCACTTCCAGCAGTTAAAGCAAATATGTATCTAGTAGGTGCACTTGTAACAGCTTGAAAATTCCATTCAAACTCTGCCATCCAAAGACTATCAGATAATGTAACACCTAATGATTTTTCCACCCTGTCTGTTTTAATGCCTGCATTATATTTTACTAAATCAGGAAATAATACATCGTCAACCGTTACTGTTATTCCTGTCTGAGTCCATCCAGTGTTAGTTGTATAATCATCTGAAAATGTTGTAGAACTATTAACTTGCATCCTATATTTTATTGGTTCACCTGTTGCAGCTACATCCATTATTCCAAAGCCCAATCCCCATACATCTCCTGTAACAGTTGGAGTAATCGTAGTATTTGCTATATTAGTTGATGTGGCAAATGCGTTTGTTGTGTCAAGACTTAGCTCTCCCTGTGTAGCCTGAAATGCGTGAACCTTTAATTTGTTCAGGTTTAGTGCAAAAACTGAATTATATAATCTGTTTCCTGATACTGATGAGGAT
>Ga0184639_10000526_pt1 | contig 14951 bp, 12 predicted proteins | sample PLM31_170_b2_FD_133155 | JGI IMG/M metagenome (GOLD analysis project Ga0184639, IMG submission 133155) | Groundwater sediment microbial communities from an aquifer in East River, Colorado, USA - PLM3-1_170_b2 | ecosystem: Environmental > Terrestrial > Soil > Riparian zone | place: USA: East... | reverse complement strand
TGTGATCCGCCACGAAATTGACGTCACGCGCCACCAGTTGATGCGCAACCGCGTCGAAATGCTGGCCGCGGAGGGCGCGTTTGTGGGGCCGCATACCCTCCGGATCACTTACGTGGACGGCCGAGGGCAGCGTGACGTAAGCGCCGCCTACGTCGTCATCGCGACTGGCACCACGGCGACCCGCGACCCGCACACCCCCTTCGACGGGCAGCGCATTTTCATCAGCGACGACATCCTCCAGCTCGAGCGCCTCCCGCGCACGCTGGCGGTGATCGGCGCGGGCGTGATCGGCGCCGAATACGCCAGCATCTTCGCCGCGCTCGGGGTGCGGGTGACGCTCGTGGACAAGCGCAGCCGCCTGCTGCCCTTCGTGGACGCCGAGATTATCGAAGCGCTGGCCTACCACCTGCGCCAGGACCGCGTCACCCTGCGGTTGAGCGAGGAGGTCAGCGGCCTCGAGCCATTCCGGGACGAGAAAGGCGAGCGCGTGCGGATTCATCTTTCCAGCGGCAAGCAGATCGTCACAGAGATGGCGCTTTACAGCATTGGCCGCACGGGCGCGACCGACCCATTGAACGTTCCCGCCGCGGGCCTGCCGTCCGACGAGCGTGGGCGAATCAAAGTCAACGAGCATTACCAGACGGCCGTCCCGCACATTTACGCCGTCGGCGACGTGATCGGCTTCCCCAGTCTGGCTTCCACTTCGATGGAGCAGGGGCGGCTGGCGGCCTGCCATGCCTTTGGCGTCGAGGCCAAGAGCGTGCCGGAGCTGTTCCCCTACGGCATCTATACCATCCCCGAAATCTCGACGGTGGGCCGCAACGAAGAGGAGTTGACCAACCTGGGCGTGCCCTACGAGGTGGGCAAGGCGCACTACCGCGAGATTGCGCGCGGACAGATCATCGGCGACAGCACCGGCCTGCTGAAGCTGATCTTCCACCTCGACACGCGCCAGCTCCTGGGGGTGCACATCATCGGCGAGGACGCAACTGAGCTGGTCCACATCGGGCAGGCGGTGCTGGCCTTCGGGGGCCAGGTGGATTACTTCGTGCAGACGGTGTTCAACTATCCCACGCTGGCAGAGTGCTACAAGACTGCGGCGTTTGATGGGATTAATCGCTTGGGATGGTAACCGGGCGTTCAGAATTCCTCGCCGGCGTCCGCGCCGAACTGCCCATCCTGCTGGGCGTCATCCCCTTTGGGATGATCTACGGCGTGCTGGCGTTGAGCGCGGGCCTGCCCTCGGGGGCCGCGCTCGGGATGTCGTCCATCGTCTTCGCCGGGTCGGCGCAGTTCGTGGGGACGCAGCTCATCGGCGCAGGCACGCCGGGAATCGTCGTCGTCCTCACCACGTTTGTGGTCAACCTGCGCCACATGCTGTACAGCGCCTCGGTTGCGCCGCACGTCAGGCATTTGCGCCCCGTGTGGAAATGGCTGCTGGCTTACCTGCTCACCGATGAAGCCTATGCCGTGACGATCATCCACTACAACCGGGAGTCTGACCCGGCCCACAAGCATTGGTATTTTCTGGGGGCCGGGCTGGCGCTGTGGGGGACCTGGCAGGCGAGCACCGCGGTCGGCATTTTTCTCGGCGCGCGCGTCCCGGCGAGCTGGGCGCTCGATTTCACCCTTGCCCTCACTTTCATTGCCATTGTCATCCCCGCGCTCAGAGATCGTGCGAGTGTCGCCGCGGCGCTTTCGGCGGGCGTGGTGGCGCTGCTCGCCGCCGGTCTGCCATACAAACTCGGGCTGATGTTGGCGGCGCTCACCGGGATTGTGGCCGGCGTGGCGCTGGAGACGCTCTACCCCTCCGCGGCGCGTGTCCCCATTGCAGCCCAGGGCGAGAGTCGTAACCGATGACGCTCTGGCTCTCCATCCTCGGGATGGGAATGGTGACCTATGCCATTCGCTTGTCTTTCATCTTGCTGCTCGAACGCGTGGAGATTCCGTGGCGCGTGCGGCAGGCATTACGGTTCGTGCCGCCCGCCGTGCTCTCGGCCATCATCTTTCCGGAACTGCTCTGGCCCCACGGCGCGCTCGACCTCTCGCTGGGCAACGTGCGGTTGCTGGCAGGCCTCCTCGCCGCGCTCGTCGCCTGGCGCACGCGCAACGTGCTGCTGACGATTGCGGTGGGGATGGGGGCGCTGTGGATTTTGCAGGCTATTCTTTAGTCAACGGATGAAACGGATGCCTTCGGCGGATTCATCCACCCGTTGACGAGAAATGGAGAAATCAATGCACTTCGACGCAGCCCTCCCTCCCACTTCTCTCTCTCAAGTCCCAGCGCTCGCGCGCGCGGCGGAAGCCGCGGGCTTCTCCGCCGTGTGGACGGCGGAGACCCAGCACAATCCATTCCTGCCCCTGCCGCTTGTGGCGGAGCACACCTCGCGCCTGCGCTTCGGCACCGCCATCGCCGTGGGCTTCGCGCGCAGCCCGGTGACGCTGGCGCACGTCGCGTGGGACCTCGCCGAGCAGTCGGGCGGGCGCTTCATCCTCGGGCTGGGCACGCAGGTGAAAGCGCACGTCGAGCGCCGCTTCGGGATGCCGTGGCCGGAGTCGCCGGCGGGCAAGCTGCGCGAGCTCGTCCTCGCCGTCCGCGCCGTCTGGAACTGCTGGCAGACGGGCGAGCGGCTCAACTTCCGGGGCGAGTATTTCAAGCTCACGCTGATGACGCCGTTCTTCAGCCCCGCTCCCATTGAGCAGCCGCGCATCCCCATCTTCATCGCGGGCGTGAACACCGGGCTGGCGCGGCTGTGCGGCGAGGTCTGCGACGGCTTCCACGTCCACCCGCTGCACACCCCGGCCTACGTGCGCGAGGTGGTGCGCCCGGCCATCGCCGCGGGCGCAGCCAAAGCGGGGCGCGCCCTGTCCGAGATCGAAGTTGCCGGCTCGGTCTTCGTCGTCACTTCTGAGAAAGAGCGCGAGTTTGTGCGCCAGCAGATTTCGTTCTATGCTTCCACGCCCTCCTACCGGCCCGTGCTGGAGCATCACGGCTGGGGCGCGGTGGGGGAGCAGTTCTCCGCGCTCGCCGCGCGCGGCCAGTGGGGCGCGATGCCCGCGCTCGTGACCGACGAGATGTTGAACACGGTTGCCATCGTTGCCCCACTCACGCAGCTGGCTGCGCCGTTGAAAGAGCGTTACGCCGGGTTGATTGACCGCCTCACACTTTACAGCCCGTTCGTCCCCGGCCAAAATGACGCAGAGTGGAAGGCGCTGGCCGGGCAACTGCAGGCGTAAACGTGTTGCGTGTTCCGTGCGGTCGACTCTATCAGCGCCAACATAACGGATGAAACGGATTGAGTGGATGATCAGGATTTTGGATGTATGCATTTGATCGTTGACGCTCACGAAGATTTGGCCTGGAACGCGCTCACATTCGGGCGCGACTACTCCCGCTCGGCGCTCGCTACCCGGCAGGCGGAGCGGAACAGCGCCGCACCCGTGCACAACGGCAACTCCCTCCTCGGCCTGCCCGAATATCTCCTCGGGCACGTGGCTGTCGTCTTTGGCACGCTGTTCGTCTCGCCCCTGCATCGCAAGCAGGGTGAGTGGGACGCGCTGACCTACGCCGACGTGCGCGAAGCCCACCGCCGGTACGCCGGGCAACTCGATTACTATGACCAGCTCGTGGACGAGCACGAACAGTTCACGTTGATCCGGGGACGAAGCGATCTAGAAGCGGTGTTGGCGACGTGGCAGGGGGACGACCTCGCCAAACGGCGCGTGGGGCTGGTTCCCTTGATGGAAGGCGCGGACGGGATTCGTGAGCCGAAGGAAGCGGAATGGTGGATGGAGCGCGGCGTGCGGATAGTGGGGCTCGCGTGGGCGGCCACGCGCTATGCGGGCGGCACAGGCGAACCCGGCCCGCTCACCCCGGAGGGCCGCCGCTTGCTCGAAGTGATCGCCGACCTCGGGTTGATCCTCGATCTCTCGCACGCCTCGGACGAGTCGTTTCTCGAGGCCCTCGAGCGCTTCGAGGGGACGGTGCTCGCCTCGCACGCCAACCCGCGCGCGCGCATGCAGGGGACGAACTACCCCGAGCGTTTTCTCACCGACGAGATGATTCTCCGCCTCGCCGAGCGCGGCGGCGTGATCGGCATTGTGCCGTTCAATCGTTTCTTGAAGGCGGGCTGGGAGTCGAGCGACGGGAAACAGGCGGTCACACTCGAGGCGGTGGCAGCGATGATTGACCACGTGTGCCAGGTGACGGGGAGCGCGGCGCACGTGGGCATTGGCTCGGACTTCGACGGGGGCTTTGGCGTGGAGAGCGCGCCCGCCGAGATTGACACCGTGGCCGACTTGCAGCTCATCGGCCCGGCGCTGCGGGCGCGCGGCTATTCGGAGAAAGACGTGGCCGGGGTGTTGGGGCAAAACTGGATCGAACTCCTGCGCCGGGGGCTGCCGGCATGAAATCGGAATTGCGCCCCGGCAATCTGGCCCGCGCTGGAGTGGGCCTGATCGTCTTCGGCTTCTTTGTCTTCGTCTTTGGCCGCTTCCCCGGCCTGCTGGGCCTGGACATCACGCCGGACATCGGCATCCTGCAGATTGCGGTGTTTCTGTTCGGGATCACGCTCATGGCGCTTGGCGCGTATATTTACATGTACGCCACGCGCCACCGCGCCCAGCCGCGCCGCCTGCGCGAGGATGTGGGCGTGCGGCTGATGGCGACGGGTGTGGTCGCCACCTACGTCACCGGCTTTGCCGACGTGCTGGGCATCGGCAGCCACTTCGGGGCGGAGCGCCCGTTGTTTGGGACGCTCCAAGCGTGGGGTGTGGCGCTGGGCGTGTTCGTGATTCTCGCCGGAATTGTTATTTACTCGCGAAAGTGAAACGCGCTGATCGCCCACCGCCCCGACCGCCATTTGTCGCCCGACCGTCATTTGTCGCGGAATGGCAGTGACAATCAGCACTCGCTCCACCCGGCTTGCCGGGATATAATTCGCCAAAATCCGGACGGTGCCCCATGAAAATTCAGACCATTCTAGCCACCAAAGGCACGAACGTCATTACCGCCCGCGCCAGACAATCGCTCAAAGACGTGATTGGCTTGCTCGTCCAGCACAACATCGGCGCGCTGGTGGTGGTGGACGACGCAGACAAGCCGGTCGGGATCATCTCGGAGCGTGACCTTATTCGCGCGGTCGCCCGCGGCGACGACCTTGCCCGGCCCGTGAGTGCGGCGATGACCAGAGCCGTGATCTTCGGCACACCGCAGGACGACCTCGCCTCGGTCATGAAGACGATGACCGAGAAGCGGTTTCGCCACCTGCCGGTTATGGAGGGGGACAAACTCGTCGGCATCGTGTCCATCGGCGATATGGTCAAAGCCCAGCTCGGGCAATATCAGGGCGAAATCGAAACGCTCGAAACGCAGATCATCGGGGGCTAGCGCCCAGACCTGACACGCTTTGCCGACGCGAAGCGAACCCGTCGGGTCCAGGCCGCCTCCGCGCACCACAAAAACCCTCCCAGGATTAGAGTGAGCCTCTCATGACGAAACTTGGCACAGAATCCAATCCCCTGCGCGTCGCCGTCATCGGCTCCGGGCCGACAGCCTTTTACGCGACCGATCACCTGTTCAAGCAAGTCGGCCTTGCGGTCGAAGTGGACATGTTCGACCGGGTGCCGACGCCCTTCGGCCTCGTGCGCGGCGGCGTGGCCCCCGACCATCAAAAGATCAAGACGGTCACGAAGGCGTACACGCAGACCGCCGCTAAGCCGCGCTTCCGCTTCTACGGCAACGTGGAATTCGGCAGGCACCTGAAGCTGGCCGACTTGAAAGAGCACTATCACGCCATCCTGTACGCGAGCGGCGCGCAGACCGACCGGCGCATGGGCATCCCCGGCGAGGATTTGCAGGGCAGCCACCCGGCCACCGAGTTCGTGGCGTGGTACAACGGCCACCCCGATTACCGCCATCTCCAGTTCGACCTCACGCCGGAGCGCGCCGCTGTCGTCGGCATCGGCAACGTGGCGATTGACGTCGCCCGCATCCTGTGCCGCACGGTGGACGAGCTGCGTACCACCGACATCGCCGATTACGCCCTGGAGGCGTTGAGCAAGAGCCATGTCAAAGAGGTGTATCTGCTCGGGCGGCGCGGCCCGGCGCAGGCGGCCTTCACCCCGCCCGAGATCAAAGAAGTTGGCGAGATGGCCGACGCGGATGTCGTCGTCCTCCCCGAGGAAGCGCAACTGGACCCGTTGAGCCAGGCCGCCGTAGCCAGCGCCTCTGACCGGAGCGTCTTGAAGAACGTGGAAATCCTGCAGGGCTATGCGGTGCGGAAGCCAACCGGCAAATCGCGCCGGTTGACCGTGCGCTTCCTCGTCTCGCCGGTCGAGCTTATCGGCGACGCGGCGGGGCGGGTGGTTAAGATGCGGCTGGTGAAAAACAGGCTCGTCGCGAGCGAGACCGGATCGCTCAGCGCCAAAGCCACCGACCAGTTTGAAGAACTGCCGGTCGGTCTCGTGTTCCGCTCCGTCGGCTATCGCGGCGTCCCGTTGCCGGACGTGCCGTTCCACGAAAAGTGGGGCGTCATTCTGAACGAGAAGGGGAGGGTGATTGACCCGGAGAGCAAACAGCCATTCGTAGGCCAGTACACGGCGGGCTGGATCAAGCGCGGGCCGAGCGGCGTCATCGGCACCAACAAGCCGGACGCGGTCGAGACCGTGAACTGTATGCTCGAAGACCTCGCGCAGGATAAGCTGCTTCTGCCCTCGCAGCCGGAATCCCGGTGCGTCGAGGATCTGGTGCGCGCCCGCCAACCTCTGTTCTTCACCTTTGCCGACTGGCTGAAGCTCGACGAAATGGAAGTGGCGCGGGGGCAGGCGCAGGGCCGCCCGCGCGTCAAGTTCACGTCCGTGGAGGAAATGCTGGCTGCGCTTGGAAGATAGGAACCACGGATTACACAGATTGCACGGATTTTGGAGAAGAAAAAAGTAATCTGCGTAAGGGGACGGTATAATACAGGCATGAAAATCCTCACGGTGGACGTGGGCACGGGCACGCAGGACATTTTCCTATCCGACTCCGCCCTCGACCTCGAAAACGGCTACAAGCTGGTGATGCCCTCGCCGACGATGATGGTGAACCGGCGGCTGAAGACGGCCACCGCGCGCCGCGAGGCGGTGCTGCTCACTGGCGCCCTGATGGGCGGCGGGCCGAGCCAGTGGGCGGCGCGCGACCACATCCACGCGGGCGGCGTGCTCTATGCCACGCCCGAGGCGGCCCGCACCTTCAACGACGACTTGGATTACGTTCAAAACGAAATGGGCGTCCGGCTGGTGAGCGATGACGAAGCGCGCGCGCTCGACGGCGAGGCCGTGCGCCTCGAACTGAAAGACTTCGACTTCCCGCTGATCGCGAGGGCCTTTGCCGAATTTGGAGTCGACCTGAAACCGGATGCGGTTGCCGTGGCGGTCTTCGACCACGGCGACTCTCCGCCCGGCTACTCCGACCGCCAATTCCGCTTCGACTACCTCGACGCGCGCTGCCGCGCTGCGCGCGGCCTCCAGCTCTCCGTCTTCGCCCATCGCGCCGAGGCCATCCCGCCCAGCATGACTCGCCTGCGAGCCGTGGCCGCCTCAGCGCGCGCGCAGGGCGTGGACGTTCCGCTGATGGTGATGGACACCGCCCCGGCCGCGGTCCTCGGGGCCACGCTCGACCCCCGGGTGGCGGAGGCGATTGGGGGCGGGGCGCTCGTCGCCAACGTGGGCAACTTCCACTGCCTGGTGTTCCGCCTGAGTCCCCGGGGCATCGGCGGCATTTTCGAGCACCACACGGGCGAGGTCACGCGCGAGAAGCTGGACAACTTCATCGCCGCGCTTGCCGACTCAACCTTGCAACACCAAGATGTGTTCGACGATATGGGGCACGGCGCGCTGGTGTATGACCATACGTCCATGCCGTCGCCGCGCTACCTGGCCGTCACCGGCCCGCGCCGCAGTCTGATGCTCGGCTCGCAGCACAATCCCTATTTCGCGGTTCCGTATGGGGACATGATGATCGCGGGCTGCTTTGGCCTGCTCGCGGCGATGGCCGATCTGTACCCCGAGTTCGCCGATCCGATCCGGCGGTCGCTCGGCGGCGGAGGCGGGGCCGCGCCGTGGGACGCGGGTTGATTGACGGCAGTACGGGCGCGTGGTAAACTCGCGCTCAATCGAATAGCGTGCGCCATCGCGCACGCACTCATCCAGAGAGGCGGAGGGACCGGCCCGATGAAGCCTCGGCAACCTGGTTTAGTCAAGTAGTCAATTGGTCGAGTGGTTAAGTGGTTGCTGACCACGTGACGACGAGACTACCAGACCACAAGACTAACACCAAGGTGCCAATTCCGGCAGAAATTCTGGAAGATGAGGACTCGCGTTCAGCGTTGCTGTTTCTGCCTCTTCTTCTCAGAAGGGGCTTTTTGTTTGCCAATCTCGAAATTTCTGGATTCGCGCCACCACCCCGGCCCTGTGCTGCGGCCACGACGGCGAGCCGGGATGTTGACAGGTTGAACGCGGCGACGCCAGTGGCGTTGCAACCAAATTGTAAGGGCGGGTCTCAGACCCGCCCTATGGAAAACACCCGAGGTCGTATGACTACCTTCACCCATCACCGCTACCTCGATGCCCTCGCCCGGCTTGTGCTCGTCTTCGACGGCGCGATGGGCACGAGCATCCAGCGTTACAACCTCTCCGCCAGCGACTTCGGCGGTGAGAAACTGTGGGGCTGCAACGACTACCTCGTCATCAGCAAGCCGCAGGTGATCGAGGAGATTCATAGTTCCTTCCTCAAAGTCGGCTGCGACGTGCTGGAGACCTGCACCTTCCGCGCCAATCGCCTCACCATGCGCGAGTACGGCTTGCAGGACCGCGTCGTCGAGCTCAACCGCATCGCCGCGCAGCTCGCCCGCCGTGTGGCCGACCGGTACACTACCGCCGACCAGCCGCGTTTCGTCGCCGGTTCCATCGGCCCGAGCGGGATGCTGCCTTCCGCCGACGACCCCGCGCTCTCGAACATCACTTTCGACGAACTGGCTGGCACGTTCTGCGAGCAGGCCGTGGGCCTCATCGAGGGCGGGTGTGATCTGCTGTTGATCGAAACCTCGCAGGACATCCTCGAAGTGAAGGCTGCCATCCTCGGCATCCAGAAAGCGTTCGAGCAGACCGGCCAGCGCATTCCATTGCAGGCGCAGGTGACGCTCGATGTGACGGGACGGATGCTGCTTGGCACCGACATTGCCGCCTCGCTCGCCACGCTGGAGCGCATGCCCATTGACGTGATTGGCCTGAATTGCTCGACCGGCCCCGAGCACATGCGCGAGCCGATCCGCTACCTGGCCGAGAACGCCGCCCTGCCCGTCTCGTGCATCCCGAACGCAGGGCTGCCGTTGAACGTGGACGGGCAGGCCGTGTACCCGCTCGAACCCCAACCGTTTGCGAACGAGCTGGCCGAGTTCGTGACCCGATTCGGCGTCAGCACGGTGGGGGGCTGCTGCGGCACGACTCCGGAGCATCTTAAATTGCTGGTCGAGGGAATTGGTCGTCGTCCCCAGCACCCTCGCCCCTCTGCTCCCCTGCCCCTTGTGTCTTCCGCCATCCGCGCGACGCCGCTCGTGCAGGACCCCGCGCCCACGCTCATCGGCGAGCGGCTGAACTCGCAGGGCAGCAAGAAGATGAAAGAACTCCTGCTGGCCGACGACTACGACGCCATGCTCGAGATCGCGCGTGAGCAAATCGAGGGCGGCGCGCACACCCTCGACGTGTGCGTGGCCCTCACCGAGCGCGCCGACGAGGCCGCGCAGATGCGCACGCTCGTGAAGAAACTGAGCATGAGCGTCGAAGCGCCGCTGGTGATTGACACGACCGAGCCTGAGGTGGTGGAGGCTGCGCTCAAGACCGCGCCGGGCCGCGTCATCGTGAACGCGATCAACATGGAGAATGGACGCAAGCGCATTGACGCCGTCGTGCCGCTGGTGAAAGCGCACGGCGCCGCCGTCATCGCGCTGACGATTGACGAAGCCGGGATGGCGAAGACCGCCGAGCGCAAGTTTGAAGTGGCGCAGAAGATTTATGACATCGTGGTCGGCGAATACGGCCTCCGCCCCGACGCGCTCATCTTCGACGACCTGACCTTCACCCTCGCGACCGGCGACGCCGAGTTCGTCAACTCCGGCGTCGAGACCATCGGGGGCATCAAGCAGATCAAGGCCGGGCTGCCGGGCGCGCTCACCTCGCTGGGCGTGAGCAATGTCTCGTTCGGGTTCAAGCCCGCCGCGCGCGCCGTGCTCAACAGCGTGTTCCTCTATCACTGCGTGCAGGCCGGGCTGGACATGGCGATCGTCAACCCGAAGCACATCACGCCCTACGCCGAAATCCCCGCCGAACAGCGCGAACTGGCCGACGACCTCATCTTCAACCGCCGCCCGGATGCGCTGCCGCGCTTCATCAATTACTTCGAGGGCGTGAAAGTGCAAGCCGCCGAGCTGGTTGACGAGACCGCCGGGATGACGCCCGAGCAGCGCGTCCACTGGCGCATCCTGCACCGCAAAAAGGAAAGTGTGGAGGCCGACCTCGACGAGATTCTGGAGCGGCTCGTGCGCGAATATTCCGGCGTAGGGGTGACCGGCCGGTCGCCCTTACAGGATCCGAATTATCGTTACCCCAACCCGGATACCTCGAAAGCGGTGGTGTGGGTGCTCAACACTGTCCTGCTGCCCGCCATGAAAGAAGTCGGCGACAAGTTCGGGGCCGGGGAGCTGATCCTGCCCTTCGTCCTGCAATCCGCCGAGGTGATGAAGAAAGCCGTCGCGCACGTCGAGCAGTTTCTCGAGCGGCAGGAGGGGGTGACGAAAGGCAAGGTTGTGCTCGCCACCGTATACGGCGACGTGCACGACATCGGCAAGAATCTGGTGAAGACCATCCTGGCGAACAACGGCTACACCGTGTTCGACCTCGGCAAGCAGGTCCCGGCGAACGTCATCATAGATAAAGCCGTGGAGGTCAACGCGGACGCGATTGGCCTGAGTGCGCTGCTTGTGAGCACTTCGAAGCAGATGCCGCTCGTCGTGCAGGAGCTCCACAGGCGCGGGCTGAAGATCCCGGTGCTCATCGGCGGCGCGGCTATCAACCGCAAGTTCGGGCGGCGCATCCTGTTTGTGGACGCGGAGCGGGGCAAGCCGTATACCTCCGGCGTGTTCTACTGCAAAGATGCCTTCGAGGGGTTGGAGAGCATGGACAAATTGCAGAGCCCTCGTCGCGCCGACTTCGTCCAGCAGATCATCGCCGAAGCGGAACGCGAAATCTCTAATCTCCAATCTCCAATTGCCAATTCCCAATTGCGCAAATCCGAAGTCGCCAACCGCCGCCCGCAAATCCCGACGCCGCCCGTGTGGGGGCCGCGGTTGATTGACAAGATGCCGCTGGAATTCGTGTTCGAGTGCGTGGATAAGGACGAACTCTTCCGCCTGTCGTGGGGCGCAAAGAACGCGCACGGCGCAGAGTGGGAGAAACTCAAAGCCGAGTTTGAGGCCCGATTGGTTGCGATGAGAAGCGAGGCCGTGCTCCATCAGTGGTTCGCGCCGCGAGCGGTCTACGGCTGCTGGCCCGCGCAGTCGAGCGGGAACGATTTGATTGTGTACGAGCCGCAGTCGGCGATGAACGGTGCGCGCGCCAAAGAGCTCGTGCGCTTCACGTCCCCTCGGCAGGACGGGCAGGATCACCTGTGCCTCGCCGATTACTTCGCCCCGGTGAATTCGGGGCTGATGGATGTCGTCGCGTTTCAGGTGGTGACGGTCGGACCGCGCGCGACCGAGATGTTCGACGCGATGCAGGCGCGCAACGAATACTCGGAGGCCTACTTCTTCCACGGCCTCGCCGTGCAGACCGCCGAGGCCACCGCCGAGTACGTGCATCGCCACCTCCGCCGCGAGCTGAACATCGCGCCGGGGCGCGGCAAGCGCTACTCGTGGGGCTACCCCGCCATCCCCGACCTCGACGACCATCAAAAGGTGTTCCAACTCCTGCTCGCCGAAAAGGAGTTGGGCATGAGCCTCAGTCCGGCATATCAACTCATCCCGGAGCAATCCACCGCCGCCATCGTCGTGCATCACCCCGAGGCGAGGTATTACACCGTGGGCGGCAGCCGGTTGGAGCAGCTGGAGCGGGAGATGGCGAAAGGGCAGGGTGTCGCAAAGTAATGTATACTATATACATTACATTGCCGGAGGTGCCTTATGGCTGAAAGAATGGTGCGAACCCAAATCTATTTACCCCCCAAAGTGCACGTGGAACTTAAGCGGCGGGCCGAGAAGCACGGGCTGACGCTGGCACTCCAGATTCGGGAGGCGCTGGAGGATTATCTGCATCTGATGAAAAAGGAGGAAGATAAAACCCCTCCGTTTGACCCGACTGAACTCTTCGCCATCATTGACAACTTGAAGGGCGGCGGCCCGCCGGATTTAGCGGAGAACCATGACAAATACCTTTACGGCGACCCCCACGGCGAGATAAATTTGGCGCGGCGCAAAGAGAAGGATCGTGAACAACCCAAACTGGCACCGGGGGTGCGTGAACGTCGGACGACTTATCGAGTCGCAAGGCGGGCATCGCGCAAGCGCAAAGGCGGGCGCAAATGAAGCTGTTTGTGGACACCAGCGCCTGGACCGCCGCGTTCAATCCGCGTGACAAATACTTTGCTAGAGCGCGGCAGGCGCTTCAGAGCATTGCCGGGCAAGATGTTGAATTTGTCACGACGGATTATGTGTTGGATGAGACGCTCACCAACCTTCAAAGCGGTTACAGCCACGCTGTAGCGGAGAATTTTGGCGTCTGGGTGTTGAAGCAAACGAATATTCGGATTGAGTATATTACGGAAGCCACCTGGAATGACGCCTGGGCGATGTTCCGACAGTACGATGACAAGGACTTCTCTTTTACAGACTGCACCAGCTTCGTCGTCATGCAACTTCACAAGATCCGCGATGCTTTTGCGTTTGACCGCCATTTCGAGCAAATGGGCTTTCGGCTGTGGCCGTGATGACTTCCTTCCGTTCCTTGAGTTCCTTGCTTTCCCATGCCCAATTCACTTTTTGACAAACTCCGCGCCTCTCCCCTCCTCGCCGACGGCGCGATGGGGACGATGCTGCACGCGCACGGCGTGCCCTTCGACCGCTGCTTCGACGAACTCAACCTCTCGCAGCCCGCGACCGTGGCCGAGATACACCGCGCCTACATTGACGCCGGGGCGCAATTGATCGTCACCAATACTTTCGGCGCGAACCGCTACAAGCTCGGCGAGCGCGGGCTTGGTGCTCCGCACAAAGTGGGCGAGATCAACGCGGCGGCAGTGTCGCTCGCGAAGCGCGTGGTGGATGCCTCGGTAAGGGCGAGCGGCCGCTCGCCCTTACTAATCGCCGGGGACGTGGGGCCGCTCGGGGTGCGGTTGGCCCCGTTCGGTCGTGTGAAAGCAGAACAGGCGTATGCGGCCTTCCGCGAGCAAATTGAAGCGCTCGTCGAGGCCGGGGCCGACCTGATTGTGATCGAGACGATGACCGACCTCTACGAGATCGGGGAGGCGGTGCGCGCGGCGAAGGACGTTGACAAAGTGCCGGTGATCGCGACGATGACGTTCACGCGCGACGACCGCACGCTGCTCGGCGACAGCCCGGCGAAAGTCGGCGCGGAGCTGGCGAAGATGGGCGCAGACCTCATCGGCGTGAACTGCTCCGGCGGCCCGGCCCAGGTGCTGAGGATTCTCAACGCGATGAAGCAGGCCGCGCCCGAAGCGAAATTCGCGGTGAAGCCGAACGCGGGCTGGCCGGAGCAGGTGGGCGGGCGCATCATGTATCCGGCCACGCCGGGATATTTCGGCGAATATGCCATCGCGTTCGCGGAAGCCGGGGCCAAGATCATCGGCGGGTGCTGTGGGACGACGCCGGGCCACATCGCCGCGATGCGGGCCGCGCTCGACGCGCCGCCCCGCGAACGCCGCGAACGCACCATCTTCTTCGCCGCCGCCGACCGCGAGGAGCGTGTTGCGCCTGCCGACCGCCCGACCCAGTTCGCGGAGAAATTACGGGCCGGAAAATTCGTGGTCGGGGTGGAGATGGACCCGCCGCGCGGGTTCAGCACGCACAAGCTGCTCGCGGGCGCGCACCTGCTCGCCGGGGCCGGGGCCGACGTCATCAACGTGGCCGACGCGCCGATGGCGCGCATGCGCATGTCGGCGTGGGCGGTCTGCCATCTCATCCAGCAGGAAGTGAAGATCGAGACCGTGCTGCACTTCCCCACGCGCGGGCGCAACCTGCTGAGGGTGCAGGGCGACCTGTTGGCCGCGCACGCGCTCGGGGTGCGCAACGTCTTAGTCGTCATGGGCGACCCCACCGCCATTGGCGATTACCCGAACGCGAACGACAACTACGACCTCGTCCCCTCCGGCCTGATCAAGCTGCTCAAGCAGGGGTTCAACATGGGCGTGGACTATTCCGGCACGGACATCGGCCAGCCGACTTCGTTTCTGGTGGGCTGCGCGGTGAACCTGAGCGCGCCGGATGCGGACAAGGAGATCAGGACGCTGCGGAAGAAGGTCGCCGCCGGGGCGGACTTTGCGCTCACCCAGCCGGTGTACGCCGCCGCACCCGTGCGCGAGTTCATCCGGCGGTACGAAGACCGGTACGGCCCGCTTAATCTTCCGCTCCTGGCAGGCGTGCTGCCGCTCTACAACACGCGCCACGCGAATTTCCTGCACAACGAGGTGCCGGGCATCTCCATCCCGGAGGCGCTGCGGGAGCGCATGGCGCGGGCGGGCCAGACCGGAGCGCCGGAGGGCGTGCGCATCGCCGTGGAATTGCTGGCCGAGTTGCGGGACGTGGTGCAGGGGGCGTATCTGATGCCGCCGTTCGGGCGATACGAGATGGCGGCGGAGATTTTGGATAGCGTGCGGGCGAAAGTTGGTTCGGCGGGCTAACGCC
>Ga0184639_10000525_pt1 | contig 14952 bp, 11 predicted proteins | sample PLM31_170_b2_FD_133155 | JGI IMG/M metagenome (GOLD analysis project Ga0184639, IMG submission 133155) | Groundwater sediment microbial communities from an aquifer in East River, Colorado, USA - PLM3-1_170_b2 | ecosystem: Environmental > Terrestrial > Soil > Riparian zone | place: USA: East... | reverse complement strand
CCAGTTCGTTGAGCAGCACGATTGGTACGTCAACATCAGCTCGAGCTATCATGTCGGTGTCGACGGGATCTCCGTTCCGCTCGTCCTGCTGACGACGCTGTTGACCCCGCTGGCCCTGCTGATCTCCTGGTCGATCGGGGAACGGGTGCGCTCCTATATGGCCCTGTTCCTGTTCCTCGAAACCGGGATGCTGGGTGTCTTCCTGTCGCTCGACCTGCTCCTGTTCTTCGTCTTCTGGGAGATCGGGCTGGTGCCGATGTACTTCTTGATCAACCAGTGGGGCAGTGCCAACCGCAGCTATGCTTCTTTCAAGTTCCTGATCTTCACCATGGCCGGCTCGCTCGGTCTGCTTCTGGCCATCCAGTTGATCGGCCTGGCGGTCGGTTCCTTCGACATGGTCGAGATCACCGCCATCTGGCCGACCTTCCATGAGCCGTTTGTGCTGGCCGGCCTGCCGATTCATCTTTCCGTCGAAACGGTGAAAGCCATCGCCTTCTGGGCCTTCGTCATCGCCTTCGCCATTAAGGTGCCGGTGTGGCCTTTCCATACCTGGTTGCCGGACGCGCACACCGAAGCGCCGACGGCCGGTTCGATGATCCTGGCGGGCGTGCTGCTCAAGCTTGGCGGCTATGGTTTCCTGCGGCTGGTTTTGCCGCTCTACCCCGAGCAGGCCCAGACCTACGCCGGCGCGCTGGCGGCCTTAGCGGTCCTGGCGATCGTCCTCGGCGCGTTTGCGTCCTGGGGCCAAAGCGACTTCAAACGCCTGGTGGCCTATTCGTCGGTCAACCATATGGGCTTCGTGATCCTGGGCGTGGCGGCGGCCGCCAAGGCTTACGGGACGCTCTCGGCCGGCGAAGCGGTCACGGCCGTCAACGGCGCCGTGTTGCAGATGTTCAACCACGGCCTCTCGGCGGCCGGGATGTTCCTCCTGGTGGGCGTGATTTATGATCGGACACACACGCGTGACCTGAGTGCGTTCCGCGGCCTGTTCCCCCTGGCGCCGGTCTACGGGGGAATCCTGTTGTTCACGGCGATGGCTTCGCTCGGGTTGCCTGGATTGAACGGCTTCATCTCCGAGTACATGGTCGTTCAGGGCACCTGGCCGGTGTTCACCGCCTACACCGCCGTCGCCATGATCGGGCTGCTGATCACAGGCGCCTATATCCTGAAGGCCGTCGGGAGTGTGCTGCACGGCCCTCTGAACGAAGCTTGGGCCCATCACAAACTCGAGATCAATCGGCGCGAGGTGCTGGCGATCGCTCCGCTTATGGTGCTAATGCTGTTCATCGGCGTCTGGCCGGTGTGGATCCTGCGCGTCATCGAACCGACGGTCTTGCGGCTGTTTGGGTGAGGCGGGTCAAGTGAATAGCGACATCACCCCCAGCTTAGTCCTCCCTGGTCCGGAAAGACCTCGGATCGTGGAGCGACAGATCTCTCCTCCCCTGTCGAGCGCCTTGGCTCGACGGGGGAGGGGAGGGTGGGGGTTGGTGCGTCGAGCGCCGGGGTTCGATGGCGGACGGGTGGGCGCCGTCGTCGTTGCCCGGATGCCAGGACGCCTTGTCGCCACGATGGGAGTGGGTAATCCCCCATGAACTTCCCGATCCTGAGCGTCATCACCTTCATCCCCATCACGACCGGCCTGATCCTTTTCATGATGCCGGCAAACCGGCATCGCGAGATTCGCCTGCTGGCCCTGGCGGCCGCGGCGCTGGCGCTCGGCCTCTCGCTCTATGCCTTCCTGGCTTATGACACGGCCGCCGCCGGCTATCAGTTCGTCGAGCAAGTCCCGTGGATTCCGCGACTGGGAATCTCCTACCACGTCGGTGTCGACGGGATGAGCCTGCCGCTTGTCCTGTTGACCGGGATCGTCATGTTCACCGGCGTGATGATCTCCTGGGGCATCGAGGACCGGCCACGCGAGTTCTTCGCCTTCCTTTTCGTCCTGGCGACGGGCGTCTTCGGCGTCTTCATCGCCCTCGACGCGTTCATGCTGTTGTTCTTCTACGAGCTGGCCGTCTTCCCGATGTTCCTGCTCATCGCCATCTGGGGCTGGCAGGTGACGCGCGAGTACGCCGCGATGAAGCTGACCCTGTATCTGTTCATCGGGTCGGTGATCTCGCTGGTCGGCGTCCTGGCCATGGTCTACACTTCCGGCTTGGGCACCTTCGACATGCTGCAGCTGGAGCAGGCCGGGTTCTCGACCGCCTTCCAGCGCCTATGGTTCCCCTTCGTCTTTTTCGGCTTCGCCGTGCTGGGCGGGATCTTCCCCTTCCACAACTGGTCCCCGGACGGCCATGTGGCCGCGCCGACGGCGGTTTCGATGTTTCACGCCGGGGTGTTGATGAAGCTGGGCGCCTTCGCCGCGCTGCGCGTGGGGATCATGCTTCTCCCGGAGGGTGCGCATTTCTGGGCGCCGCTCATCCTGGGACTGGCGACGGTGAATGTGGTCTACGGCGCGCTCATCGCCAGCGTCCAGACGGATTTCAAGTACGTCATCGGCTTTTCGTCGGTGTCGCACATGGGGCTGGTGATGCTCGGTTTCGCCACCCTGAACAAGGATGGGCTCACCGGGGCCGGGTTGCAGATGTTCTCGCACGGGGTGATGACGGCTCTCTTCTTCGCCGTGGTCGGCATGGTCTACGACCGGGCCCACACCCGCGAGATCTCCAAGTTGGGCGGGTTCTCCAAGGTGATGCCGCTGGTGGCGGTGGCCTTCATCATCGGCGGCCTGGTCTCGATGGGCATGCCCGGCTTCAGCGGGTTCATAGCCGAGTTCCCGATCTTCCTCGGGCTGTGGCAGGTGCAGCCAGTGGTCGCCCTCGTGGCTGCGCTCGGCATCATCATCACCGCAGGCTACATCATGCGAGTTGTCGGAAAGGTGTTTTACGGTGAGATGCCGGCGGACCTCGTCGGCCACATCTCCCCGGTCACGCGCCTCGACCGGGTGGCGCTCGTCGTCCTGGCCGGGCTGTTGGTCCTGATCGGGATTCAGCCGTGGGTGATGGCGCCGATGATCGCGACCGGCGCCGAGAGCGTCTTGCGTGTCGTGGGCGGCGCCTAAATGACTCTCCCGACCTACGCCCCCACGATGCTGACCGCGCTGCTACCCGAAGTCATGCTCTTGTTGTTAGCGGGCGTGGTGCTGATGGTCGATTTGATCGGCCGGCCGCGCCGTCGGCGCGGCCTGGGATGGTTGACGGCGGTCGGGATGGCCGTCGCCTTGGTTCTGACCTTGCTCTTCGGCCGGCCGGGGGAAGAGACGCTGGTCTTCGGAGGGATGCTGCGCTCCGACGCCGCCTCCTTCGCCTTCGCCATCATCTTTCTCTTCGCCGCGGCGGTCACGGCGCTGCTGTCCGTGGATGTGGACGGTGTCGGCGATCGGGGCGAATACTACTTCCTCGTCATCGTGGCGACGCTCGGGTTGTGCCTGATGGCCGCCGCCGCCGATCTCATCATGCTCTATTTGGCGATCGAGACAGCCTCGATCTGCCTGTACGTGCTGGCTGGTTACCTCAAAGGCAATGATAAGTCGACTGAATCCGGCTTGAAGTATTTCCTCTTCGGCGCCCTCACCTCCGCCGTCATGCTCTACGGTTTCAGCATGCTCTACGGCGCTTCGGGGCAGACGAACATCTATCTCCTGGCGGACCAGGTGAAAACCGGAGGCCTCTCGCCCTTGTTCTTGGGAGGCGCCGTCGTCCTGGTCTTGGTCGGTTTCGCGTTCAAGATCGCCGTCGTCCCTTTCCACTTCTGGACTCCCGACGTGTATGAGGGCGCGCCGACACCGGCCACAGCTTACATTTCCACTGCCTCCAAGGTCGCCGGCTTCGCCGTGCTGCTGCGTTTCCTGCTGGCCTTCGAGCCGTCGATTGACGTCTCATGGCCGGCGGTGCTGGCGGCGCTGGCCGTGGCCACGATGACGCTGGGCAACCTGCTGGCCATCGTTCAGAGCAATATCAAACGGCTGCTGGCCTACTCTTCGATCGCTCACGCCGGTTATGCGCTGATCGGCGTCGTCGCCCTGACCGCCTTTGGCGCGGCGACGTCGGTTTTCTACCTGATGGCGTATGTCGTCACGAACCTGGCGGCTTTCGCCGTCGTCATTCTCTTTGCGCGGTCCGCCGGATCGGAACGCATTGCCGACTACGCCGGCCTCAGCCGCCGCTCGCCGGGGCTGGCCCTGGCGCTGTTGGTGGCGTTTCTTTCCCTGGGTGGCATGCCGCCGCTGGCCGGATTTGTCGGCAAGTTCTATGTCTTCGCCGCCGCGGTCGACGGCGGGCTGACCTGGTTGGCTTTCGTCGGCGTTCTCAATGCCATCATCGGCCTTTACTACTACCTCATTGTTCTCAAGGTGGTCTACCTGCATCGTTCGCCCGACGAAGACAAGCCGATCCCCGTTCCGCGGCCGTACGCCGTGGCGTTGGCGGCCTGCATCGTCCTGATTCTGTTGATCGGCATCGCCAGCGCCCCTTGGCTGGACCGCGCCTCGGCCATGGCATTGAGTCTTTTCTAGGGCGCAGGTCGCCGGCCGAAACCGAGCAATTCCGGCCGTGTTGGGTGCTCTCCGTTTCCCCAGCACCGCTCGTGATACAATTCTCGATCGATGCAGCAGGCGAGCCGCCCCCCTGGGTCAAAGCAAGCCGACCTGACGATGGCGCTGGCGGGCTTGCTGGGGCAGGTCGGCTGTCTCACCGTCATCGTGATCCTGCTAGCCTTGGCGGCGGGACTCTGGTTGGACAAGCAGCTTGGCACCCGACCGACCTTTACTCTGAGTCTGGTCTTGGGTAGTATCCCGTTCTCGATCTACCTGATGATTCGAGTGCTGCAAAGCGGGATGGCTCGCGTGCAGCCAGGTCCCACATCGGAAGGCCAGGAGGAGGACCTTGGCACGAAGACGTAGGTGGCCCTATGGCGTAAACCGCTGGTGGGTCCTCTTGTTCATCATCCTCGGGATTGTCGCTGCCGCCGCCTGGCCTCCGGTGCCCCCGACCGTCCAGCTTCCGCCGGACGTCCTGAGCGCGGCTCCGCTTGTAACGCTTCCGGTTCTCGCCCCAATCTACCTAACGAACACGATGGTGGCGCTCGGGCTGGCCGACTTGGTCTTGCTGGCGCTGGTCTTGGCCATGCGTCGCGCCCTCTCGGGCGGGAAGATGATCCTGGGCGGGATCAGTGGGGCGCTAGAGGCGCTGCTGGAGGTCCTTTTCAACCTGACTGAATCGACGGCGGGCCGCTGGGCCAAGCGCATCTTCCCCTGGGTGGCGACGATTGTCCTGCTGGTGCTGGTGGTCAACTGGATGGAACTGATCCCCGGCGTCGACAGCATTGGCTTCTTGCACTCTGCCGAGGAGACTCAGGAGGGCCATCCGGTGCAAGCGTTGGGGCAGCTGGGCTCGTTGCCGGTCATCACCATCGTAAAGTCGCCTCTGGAAGGGGCCGGCGGCGCCGTCGGGCTCGTAGAAGGCGTGGCGCGAGTCGATCGCGGCTTCGTCATCGTCCCGTTCGTGCGCGTGGCGTCCACGGATCTGAACTTCACGTTGGCTTTGGCGCTGATCTCGGTCGTGATGACCCAGGTCTACGGCGTGCGGGCGCTGGGGACGCGCTACTTCGGCAAGTTCTTCAACTTCAAGGAGCTGGTGAGCGGGTCGTTCTTCGGCGGGATCAACTTTGGCGTCGGCCTGCTGGAGCTGCTCTCGGAATTCTCGAAGATCCTGTCGTTCACCTTCCGGTTGTTCGGCAACATCTTCGCCGGATCGGTGTTGTTGTTCGTGATCGGCAGCCTGGTGCCGGTCTTCATCCCGAGCATGTTCCTGATGCTCGAGTTCTTCGTCGGAATGATCCAGGCGATCGTGTTCGGAATGCTGACCCTGATCTTCATGAGCCAGGCCACGGCCGGGCACGGGCAGGGCGCCCACGCGCCCTAATCTACTCAGTACGGAGGCGACAACACCGATGGATGGCAATATCGTTCTGGCGGCCACAGTCCTCGGCAAGCTCATTGGAGCCGGGCTGGCGATGGTTGGGGTGATCGGCGGCGGGATCGGCATCGGTGTGGTGTCGGGCGGGGCGGTGCAAGCGATGGCCCGCAATCCCGATGCCACGGGCACGATTCAAACGAACATGATTCTGGGCATCGCCTTCGCCGAGGCCACCGCCATCTACGCCCTGGTGATTGCTTTGATGATCCTGTTCGTCTTCTAGTGTCCCGTTCCGGAGGTAAGTTGATAAAGGCGTTCGAATTTGGAGAGGATCGAGTCGAGTCGGTGTCCACGCGAAAGGCTCTGCGCCAGGGTTGTAGAGTTGTGGGAAGAGGCCGATCTTGTAGACAAGGTCTTTGACGCTGCGCATCGCATACATACGGAACGGGACGGCACGGCGGTTCACCGAGCCACAGGAGGACTCCCTTGGAAGCACTTGGTCTCAACCTGGGCTACCTGTTGGTCCAGATATTCAACTTTCTGATTGTGTTTGTGGTACTGCGCGTCTGGGTCTACAAACCGATCGTCGGGTTGCTGGAAAGACGTCGCCAGACGATCGCCCAAGGGCTGGAGGACGCCCGAGTGGCGGCCGAAGCCCGGGCCAACGCCGAGAAAGAGGCCCAGGCTGTCTTGGGCCAGGCGCAGGCTGAAGCCGATCAGAAGATCCGCACCGCCTCCGAGCGGGCCGAACAGGTGGCGCGCGAGATCCGGGCCGAGGCCGAGAAAGAGGCCATGGCCATCCGCGAGTCGGCCTCCCGGGAGGCCGAGGAGGCCAAGGCCCAGGCGTTGGGGGAACTGCGCGGGGAGGTTGCGGCGCTGGCAATCGCCGCCTCTCAGAAACTCATCGGCGAATCGCTTGACGAAGAACGTCAGCGAGCGCTGGTTCAGGAGTTCTTCAGCGGGGTTCGGAAGGGTCGCGTCTTGATGCTCGAAGGAGAGACACTCCAAGGGAGCACCGCCGAAGTTACCAGCGCCCTGCCGCTGACCGACGAGGAACAAGAGACCGTGCGCAAGCAGCTCGCCAAGCCGCTCGGCAGCGGGGCAACGATGACCTTTCGAGTGAGGCCGGCGATCCTCGGCGGGCTGGTCGTCCGTGTGGGCGACAAAGTGATCGACGGATCCGTCGCGGGCAAGCTGGAGGGGCTGCGGCAAAGCCTCCGCTAGGCGGCGCCATCGCCCTTTGCGCACAAGACTCAGCCACTTGGCATCCCGGATATCGAGTGGTCAGTGGTCGGTGGTCAGTGGTCAGAAAAAGCGAGCGGCCTTGGTATTCTTGCTGACCACCGACCACCGACCACTGTCCACTTCTTGATGAGGCTTTCCAAGCTGCTCGACGGAATCTATCCTCTCGGCGGTCTACCCGATGTGGAAGTCGGCGGGTTGGCCGCCGATTCGCGCCGGGTGAATCCCGGGGATCTCTTCATCGCCACGCGCGGCGGAAAGAGCGACGGCCACCGTTTCTTGCCGGAGGCGGCCGAGCGAGGCGCCGCCGTCCTGGCGGGCGAAACCCCCGATCCCGGGTTGGGCCCGCCCTTCCTCCAGGTCCGCGACTCGCGCCTGTTTCTGGCGCAGTTGGCTGCGGCATGGAATGGATACCCCGCGCGCCGCCTGACGATGATCGGCGTAACCGGCACGGATGGCAAGACGACGACCGCCAGCCTGCTCCACCACATCCTGGCGTCGGCCGGGAAGCCCACCGGCCTGATCACCAGCGTCGGCGCGCGGATCGGCGAGCGAGAAGTCGATACCGGATTCCATGTCACGACCCCCGACCCGCTCGACCTGCAGGCCCTCTTGGCCCAGATGGCCGATGCCCGGATGAGCCACGCTGTCATCGAGGCAACTTCCCATGGGCTCGACCAGTACCGCGTCGCCGCCTGCGACTTCGACCTCGGCGTGCTGACCAACATCACGCACGAACACCTGGACTATCACGGTTCGTACCAGGCTTACCTGGAGGCCAAGGCCAAGCTGTTCGAGGGATTGGCCGACTCAGCCAGCAAGCCGGCCGGGATCGATCGCCTTGCGGTGCTCAACAGGGATGACGAGTCCTACGCCGCCCTTCGGGAGAAAATCTCCGTCCGCGTCGTCTCTTACGGCGAGAGCCCGGAGGCCGACGTGCGAGGGACCGAAGTGTCCGCCGGGATCGAAGGCCTTTCCTTTCGTATGCGCGGACCCGGGTATCAGCCGTTGGCGCACACGCCGCTGCTGGGCGATTACAACCTCAGCAATTGTCTGGCGGCAGCGACGGCGGCGATCGAAGGATTGGGCCTCCATCCCGACGATGTGGCAACCGCGATCGGGACGTTTCCGGGCGTGCCGGGACGTATGGAACGCGTCGACCTGGGACAAGACTTCCTGGCGTTGGTCGATTTCGCTCACACCCCCAACGCCCTCCGGCGCGCCCTCCAGGCGACTCGTCGTCTCACGGTCGGTCGACTGATCGCCGTCTTCGGCGCGGCCGGCTTGCGCGATCGCGCGAAGCGAAGAATGATGGCCGAGCAGTCGATCAAGCTGGCCGACTTCACCGTCCTGACGGCCGAAGATCCGCGGACGGAGCCACTCGATGAGATCCTGGCCGAGATGGCTGCCGGCGCCGAGGCGAGTGGGGGCCGCGAAGGAACGACCTTCTGGCGAATCCCCGACCGAGGCAAGGCGATCCGCCACGCCATCCGTCTGGCCTCGCCTGGAGACGTTGTGCTGGTCTGCGGCAAGGGGCATGAGCAGTCGATGGCGTTCGCCGATGTGGAGCATCCATGGGACGACCGCGTCGCGTTGCGGGCGGCGTTGGCCGATCGTCTGAAGGTCGACGGGCCTCCGATGCCGCGGCTTCCGACGAGTCGAGCGTGAGCGGAGTGCTGCCAGAGGAAATGACACGGGCGTAGTTGGCTTCGCGGCACGTGCCACACCGCGCCGTGGCGATCGCGCAGGGTGGCATTGGGAACAGGCGACAAAGCAGCCTTCCCCTCCTATGTCATTGCGAGGAGCGAAGCCACAAAGCAGCCTTCCCCTCTATGTCATTCCGAGGAGCGAAGCCACAAAGCAGCCGTCCCCTCAATGTCAATGCGAGGGGCGAAGCGACCAAGCATTCTCGCCCTCCTATGTCATTGCGAGGAGCGAAGCGACGGTGCAGCTTTCCCTCCTATGTCATTGCGAGGAGCGAAGCGACGAAGCAGCTTTCCCTCCTATGTCATTGCGAGGAGCGAAGCGACGAAGCAATCGCCTCGGTGAGGAGATTGCTTCGCCGGGAAAGCGCCGGCTCGCAATGACAGGTGGGTGAGGAGATTGCTTCGCCGGGAAAGCGCCGGCTCGCAATGACAACTTAGACGAGGGGCTTGCAATGACACGCTGGAGAGGCGGTTGCCACGCCCCCTGCGGGGGCTCGCAATGACACACTGGAGAGGCGATGACATCCTAGTGAGGCGTGTGCACAGACCCGCGGTCGCTAGCATCGGCGCACGGAGGAGGGATCTCCCCGAGGCGCGGGATCTATTCGTACTTCAGGGCAACGACCGGGATCATCGTGGCGGCGCGCAGCGCCGGATACAACCCGGAAACGACTCCGATCAGGGTCGCGAAAACCAGGGCAAAGACCGGGAGCCACGGTGGGGTGTAGACCGCCACCGTCGGCGGCATCCCTCCCGTCTGCGCTACTTGGCCGGCGAGGTAGGCCATCGCCAGGACGTTGATCGCCTGCCCGGCGGCCCATCCCAGCGCCACCCCGCCCACGCCCCCGATGAATCCGATCCCGGCGGCTTCCCCCAGAAAAAGACCTAGCACACTCCCGTTGGTAGCGCCGAGGGCTTTCATCAGCCCGATCTCGCGCGTCCGTTCCAGAATGGCCATCGTCATCGTGTTGGCGATGCCGATGGCGGCCACCAGCAGAGCGATAGCGCCGACCCCGCCGAAGATCACCTGCAGGATCGCGAAGAACGAGTTGATCCCTTGGACGAAGGAGAGCGGCGTCGAGGCCTGGTAGCCCATCGCCGTGATCTGGTCCGCCAGATCAAGGACGACGCTCGAGTCGCGCGCCTTCACCAGGGCCATCGGGTAACCGTCCCGGTGGCGGTTCACCCGGCGGCCGGTCATCCACTGGTTGTAGCCCTCCAGCTCGGATAAGAGAACGTACATCGAATAATCCGACTCTCCGCGCGTCTCGCCCAACACGCCGACGACTCGCAGCTGGATCGTGCGCCGGGTCTCGACGCCTTCGGACGAGTAGCGGAAGAGAATCATGTTGACCGACTCGCCGAAAAGATCCGGCGGCACCACTGGCGCCTCGCTCGGCCGTTGGTAGGGATTGTAGAAACCCTGGGGGATGTACGAGCCGACGACCGTGGTACCGCGCTCCAGCTCGGACGTGCCCTGGTCGATCGGTAGCTCCAGGTCTTGCAGTTCCGCCTGCGTCACGCCCAGGATGCCTGGATAGTTCTCGAGCCGGCCGTACTTGAGCGTGGCGCCGCCTTGCAGGTAATCGCGCGGGTAAACGCCGACCACGCCCGGCAGCGCTGCGATCTCCTCCAGGCTCTGATCTGTGATCAAGGTCTGCTGGGGGGTCGAGGAAGACGCGCCGGCAACGGCCACACCTCCGCCTCCGCCGCCGTAAAAGACCTCGCCGTAGGTCGGTGAGACATTGATCAAGGTCAGGTCGGAAATTCCTCCCAATTGCTGCGTTGCGTTGCGCTGGAGTCCGATCCCGAGGGAAACGAGCACGACGACAGCCGCCGTGCCGATCACGACTCCGATGGCTGTCAATGCCACGCGCCCCTTGCGGCGGCCGATGTTCTCCCCGACCAACGCCAACAGGTCCAGCAGGCGCATGTCAGCCCTTTGTGCCTGGCGCGCCCGGCACGATTTGAATGGGGCCCTCGGTCGGCGGGCCCTCGGCCGGTGCCGACTCCGGCGCACTGGAGTCCAACCCGAGCAGCCCGCGCAGGAACCGTAGGGCTATGTCCCAGAAGGTCTCTGGATTTGGCGGCGCCAGGTCGGGCGTCAGGCCGCCGTCCTCGGGAAACTCGGGGAGCGGTTCCGATTCGAGAACGTCGACCTGCAGGGCCTGCTCGATCACTTGAGGCTTATTGAAATCGTCGACGTAATCCACCGAGACCACGACCTCCAACGGGCCGGGCTGCAGCGGGACGGCCTGGGCATCGATGGTGAAGGTCAGGCCGGTGTCCAGGTAGCCGATGGGCAGCTGGTTGTTGCTCATCTCCGCCCCCGGCGACTCGATCCGCACTCGACTGAGCACGACCGCCTTGCGATCGAGGTTGAGGACTTGTACAGGAAGGTTCCCGGGCTGTCCAGCGAAGAGGGTGTCCGGAGTCTGGTAGAAGCCGATCTCCAGCAAGGGCGGAGAGTAGACGAGCAACGTGATGGCGTGGTCGTCCGTGTATAGACGTCCGCCGGAGTCGGAGTAGATCAGGCTCAGTTTGAGTGGGTGCGCGCCGGGCTGAGTCGTGCTGTTGACGATCAGCGCGTGTACCGAAGCGAGAAGGGCCGCCGGATCGAGGTTGCCGAGGTAGGCGACATTCGACTCGCCCAGCGGCGCGAAGTTCTCGAGACTTGTCCCGGATCCGGAGACACCGCTTCCTCCGTCGGCGCCCGGCGTGCCATTGGCGCCCGTGTTCACGCTTCCCCCGCCGAGCACCAGCGTCACTGCCCGCGCTTCCGATCCTCCGACGTTGGTCACCTGAATCGTCAGATTGAACACCGAGCCAGGCTTGAGCGGATCGAGGTCGACGGTGTAAGCTCCGATGATCAGCATCGGGCGAGGGGACGGTGTCGGAGTCGACGTTGGCCGCTGGCTTCCGGACGACGACTTCTTCACAACCGGCAAGGTGAGGTTGTAGGTCTCGGTGTAACTATTGCCGAAGTCGTCGGTGTAGGAAGCCCCGATCTGGAGCGTCCCGAACGCCTTCAGGACCAGCTCCCCGCTGGCGATCAATTTCTGGCTGTACCCGGTGTCGGCCCCGGGGGCGATGACGCCCCCGGCGACGACACCGCCGGAACCCGAGGGTAGGAAGTCTCCCGGCGAAAAAGTGAAGACGATGTTGCGGGCCTTGGCACCCCCCTTGTTGGCGACTCGAAAGCTCAGCTTGAATTCTTCGCCCGGCTTGACTCCGTTCGAATTGGTCGAGTAGGAGATCAGAGTCAGCAGGGGCCGTTCGAAAACGGTCGGGCTGGGCTCCGGAGTCTGCAACGCCGGCGCGGTCGCGGACGATCCCAGGGCCAGGAGACTCAGCGTCCCCACGAGGAGAAGTCCGAGGGCAAGTCGATAGGGAAGGCGATGTCTCATGAAATGGCCTCGCGTTCGGCACCGGCCAGTGCCGCCGCATAGTCGCCGCTGGAAACGACGCGTCCGTCGAGCAGATACAGAGTCTGGCTTGCGTAGTGGGTGATCCGCGGGTCGTGGCTGACCACCAGGACGGTGCGGCCCTGGCGATGCAGCTCGTCCAGCAAGCGCATGATGGCTGCCCCGCTCTGGGTATCGAGATTACCCGTCGGTTCATCGGCCAGAATCAACGGAGCTTGGTTGGCGAGGGCGCGGGCGACCGCCACCCGTTGCTGCTGCCCGCCGGAAAGCTCGGAAGGGCGGTGGCCGAGGTGGGTCTGGAGCCCGACCTCCGTCAAGAGCTCGCGGGCTCGAGCCATCCTCTGTCGCCGCGTCGTGCGAGCGAAGACTAGGGGAAAGGCTACGTTCTCTTCGGCGGTCAGAGACGCCAGGAGATGGAAGGATTGGAAGATGAACCCGACGTGCTGGCGGCGATACTCAGCCAGGGCGTGCTCATCCATCGCCTCCAGTGCCGCACCGTCGACGACGATTGAGCCTGAGGTCGGACGGTCCAGGCCGCCGAGCATGTGCAGCAGGGTGCTCTTCCCCGAACCGGACGGACCGATCACGGCGACGAAGGCGTTGCGCTCGATCGCGAGATCGACGTTGTCCAGCGCGTGGATGACGTTCTTGCCCATGATGTAGGTCTTGCGCAGCCCGTGGGTCGTGATATACGGCCGGGTCATCGAGTCAGAGTTCACCTAGGAATCCCTTCGCGATCTCGCCCCTCGTCTCTGCAAGAACCTTGGCGGCACGGACCCCGCCGGGCGCGGGGGTGAGCCCTACCGAATGCTCGTCAGACGTGGGTGGAACGCCATTATTGAAGGTCGCAGGTCCTCGACAACTTGCTAGAAGTAGAAAGGTCGAATGATGGTCAGCCCGGCGAAGGACGCGGCGATCGCCGCAGGAATGGCCTGGACCAGAAGTGCAACGATTTCGGTCACGATCACCGAGGCCGCCACCTTCCCGCGACTGAGGCCCCCAAGGGCAGCAAGCCCGACCCCGAGAAGCGCCAGGTGCCACAAGAGATAAACGTCGATCAGACCCAAGAGCTGCCGGACGAATTGCAGCAGCCCGGAAGCGTCTGCTCCGACGAAGCCGGCAAGACCGGGAGCGGCGATGGCCCGGCCGGCCAGAAGGATAAAGACGCCGCGAATGAGAAACCGGACGGCGAAAGGGACACCCGCCCAGGCGGCGATATTGAGCACAGCGGTGCTGGTGCTGCGCCCGCCGAGGATCGTCGAGGCCAGATGAAGGATGCCGCCGGTGATCAGCCAGCCGAGCCAGACAACCACCAGCGAGCCCACCGCGGGGAGCAGGTACAGGAAGGTAGAGCTGCGTGTGGACTCGAGAGCCTGCATGAACTGTGCCTGCTGCTCGGCCGAATAGTACTGGAAGTCAGGTGGGAGGCTTTCCGGGCCAAGTCCTCCCGTCTGTTGCCGGACGCGGCCGGTGGCCAGCACGGGAAACAGGGCGGCGATCGACAGCACCAGAAGGGGTGTCAGCCAGGACGGACGCTCAAGACGAACGATGGAGCCGAAGGCCCGCCGCGGTCGGACGAGGGTGGCGGGGACCAGGCGAAAGTGATATCGCCGCTGGGCCTGCGAGGCTTCAGCCGTCTCGGATCCGATCTCCATGCGAGGGATTATAACGGGAGGGCGTGGACCCTACTCCGATCCGGACGGACTCCGCATCCAACGAAAGCCGATCAAAGATGTATCTATCATGGCCCTGCCGCCCTGACCCCTTCGGGTGCGCCGAAGGGCGTGGCGCCCTGTAGAGGGCGGGGACTTGCGCCCTGGGCGCGCCCGCCCTTGGCGGTCTGTAGAGACCGAAGGGGCGAATGCAGGCCTGGCCATTGCCGGTGGCCACCGCGCTTAGCGTGCCGGAGGGCATTGGGCGCCAGGTTGGTCTCGCATCACAGGCGGGAGATGTAGGGGCACGGCGTGCCGTGCCCCTACTAGATTTGCCTGCGAAGCTTTGGCAAGCGGCACAGCACCCTCCTGTCGCAGGGAAGGGTGCCGTGCCTTGTCAATTGCGAATTGTTTCGAGCGGAGCTAGGTCGGGGAGGTCGGTGGCGCGCCTGGCGTGCGTCTGTGAATAACGAAACGCCAAACCGCCAACGCCAATGCGACCGCGAGCGCGAGGCCCGCCGCCACGGCGGCGATGGGCAGGACGAGGCTCGCACTTGGCGGAGATTTGTCCACCGGCGGAGGCGCCGCTGATGTCGCGAGCGCCGTCGCGGTCTTGGCAACCGCTTCCTCAAACTCGGCCAGGGCCGTGCCGGTCGAGGCTGCGGCGGTTTCGATCTCTGGTGGAATCGTGGCGGTCCCCCCGATTTCGGATGGCAAGGCCGTGGCTGTCTTTGCCGGTCCGGTGACCGTCGTTGTCCCGGACGGTGAGCCGATCGGGGAGGGTGCCAAGGTCGAGGACGCCGCGGCCGTGGAAGTACTTTTCGGTGTCCCGCCGGTGCTCGCCACGGTTGCCGGAGTGATGGGCGTCGAGGACGGGCCGAGTGTCTTAGTCCTCGACGGGGTCGCGCTTGGGCCGGGCGCCGTGGTCGATGTCCGTGTCGCGGTTCTCGAAGGAGTGCGCGTGGCCGTGCGCGTGGCCGTACGCGTCGGCGTACGCGTGGATGTCTTTGTG